>OGES01000447.1_pt1 | contig 42435 bp, 40 predicted proteins | sample 1570711 | NCBI WGS metagenome assembly OGES01 (sample SAMEA2582133, study PRJEB24529) | metagenome | biome: Human gut stool | place: China | collected 2011 | reverse complement strand
CCACAGCATTCACCTTCATGTTCTGCCTGCGAATCTGTTGCGCCTTACCCATCCAGGGCATCAGCAGATTCCAATCTATCGTATTCTGCTTCAACTCATCAGGCTACTCCTTCCCAAGTCGTTCAATACCATCGAAACAAAGTCCAAGCAAAGCTTGCTTGGAAGTAAAAGAAAACAATAGCTGCCAGTTCATACAAGCAACCACCCTACCCATATCTACCTTACACCCAAGGCAATATCTCTGGAAAGCGAAAATAACAATTATATCATTCATTGGTATCCAACAAGAAACATAGCATACAAACTTGACAAGTTCTGACATTGAAATTTTACTCTCGTAGATAAAAAATTAGTTAAATTTTATTTCAAATAACTCCATACCTCCTAGTCTGTTTTCAACTGACAGAGCATCCTCATTGTCATGTGGACTTACTGGCATAGTACATTTAAACTTTCCTGCTAGTTCAAGCGATTGGCCTTTAGCTTTATCTGCTTTAGGAACCTTCAGCACAAAGTTTCGTTGCTTACCATTACGATAATCAGGATTCTCCATTCGAGTAGAGGTATATGATACGCCCATCAAATTTGAGCACTCACTGACAACTTGGAAAAACAATTGTGGAATGACATATTCTGGCTTAAACGGTTTATTCTCTTCTTTTACTTTCAAACCACATGCAAAAATCAATGGATAAAACAATACTAGGCTATATCGTTCCCAAAAGAGCAACTCTCTGCTTGGTAGTGACAAATCTATACATTGCAAAATTTCATTGCTTCTGAAAAGCATCACAGAATATTGTTTATCAACAATTCGGCTCTCCGCCAATGCAGTTTCAATACTACCAGCCAAATATAAAGAAGGATATCCTAGGATGCTATACCGATAACTACCACAACTGTTTCTTAACTCAAAAGGTGTATGAAACAAATCTTTCTGTGCGCTTAGATTTCGTACACCACGCACACGATAAAGAGGTCCAAGATATTGGATTTGTGGAAGAGTCTTCAATAAATGGAAATTCTTATCAGCAAAGGTATGTTCCAATATCCTATAAGCCATATTTGGAGAACCATTAAAATATGCACTTAGTGATTTTATTATTGAATCCATGAGCATTTTACATTCTGCAACTAAATCAAAATCGACCAATGGCCCACTATTATGGTTTATAAATACACTCATACAACTATTGACAAACTCCCAGGTATTAGAATCTATATTTTCTAAACACTGGAGATATCGTTGAAAAAAGTCTTTATAGAAATCAATTAAGCTGCCAGTATAATTAACATACTCATCAAACGGGGGAGCCAAATCAGCTATTGCTCCTCCTGCTAAAGCATTAGCAAAAGTATCAAAAGGCTGTCCTTTCATCCTAAGCCAATTGTCCAAATCCTCTTTGCTCATTTGATGTAACAATTGTTCAAATTCAGTATCTGTCATAATCTTATCTCCTATTATTTAGTTTATTAACATGCAGCCAAAGTTACACCTTTTTCTTGAAACCTCCAATAAAATCGCAAGAAATCTGCAAATTTTCAGCCAATTGTCCCAAATCAGTAATCTATAATCCCATTATTGTAAGCCCACCCTAAGCAGTCTACACCTTTAGCAAAGCTCCCATCCCGCACAACATGGCGTGGGTACAGACAGTACTCTAGGAAAACTATCTTTTCCTTTTAATATCAGTTTCTCCTTATAAGCAGAAAACTTATATGTTCCATTCAAACATCTGCTAGCTATATCATCCAGTTCTTTTGCATAATGCTTCCAAAAGGTTGTAGGCGTTAAGTCATCAAGCCCTCCTCCTTTTTTGCATTTCAACTTCTCGTTATAAAATCGAGTAAAATAAACCGGATTAAAATAATCGGATACCATCTTCATTTCAGTAAAGTTCATTACCAAATTTTACTTTATTGGAAAACTATATGATAATCTTTGATAATATCGAAAGCTGATAACATTGTTATCGAAGACTCTATAGAATGCTTAAAGTATTTATATGTCGGTTCTTCATATGTCAAAAATATAGTCTTCACTTCATAGGATTCGTCAATGTCCTTATAATAGAATTTAAATAAATCCCGGTGTGCCCGACACCATTCATCCCTACGTATAACCTTTGGCAATGCTTTCTCTATCTTTATGTTTTGTGAGAGCATATCATAAATCGTTCTAGCACAATAATAATCCTTTGCCTCAATACACACTATCTTCTTGCGCCTTGAGTCGATTAATAAAACATCAATATCACCAAGATTTTCTTCTGCACACAAAGGTTTACCAGGACATATTTGAACCTCAATGTTTACCTTTAAATCTTCTTCTTCCAATGATTTGAAAAAATCACGCAAATTTTGAGTGAAAAGATGTCCCTTTTTCTCACTTATTTTTCCGATATAATTTCTCATCAAGTTGGAATTATGCTTTATAGTACCAGCATCAACCCTTTCTAGAAGAATTTGACAACTAACATATATACTTTTGACTGAGTATAAGATTTTATCTTCATATAGCACCCAAGGTCTTGATGACAATTGTACACTACGATTATACCTTTGCAGAAGTTTTTCACTTACAGGCATTTCAGCATAAGCATCTTTTGATAATACAAAATGCTCATAAAACATTCTGAAAAGCTCAGCATCAAGGCACTCGGCAAGAATCTTTTCTTCAAAAAGATCTTTTGAAACTACTACTATCGATTCCTTATTATTATTAGCATAATCAATACTCCTACCTTGAATTTGAAACAGAATCTCAATATCTATACCAAACTCTGCCTTAAATGCTTCTTTGAATTTCTTCTCGGTTCTATCAACTTCATATCTTGGCAATAGCTGATGCTGTCTAACCAGAACTTCCCTATATTCCATAGTGCGTTTACGCAATGTTGTAAAATATGGAATATTTATATCTTCTATCATTTTAGGAAATACGATTCTTCCGTTTTTCAACAATACCATCTCAGAATCAGCTTGACCATTATTCAACAAATCAAAATACATACCCATATTGACAATATGGTGCATGATAGCAAACAACCTATCAAATGTATTAATACAGAATGAGGCTTCATCTGAATGAAAGTCTGATTGTATTATATATTCTATCAGTCCTTGAGACAAGATATTCATCTCTGTATAATCATTCAGATACTTTGCTTGGTTTTTAAATTCAGAACCAATGTAGTGATAAGCTTGCGAAATGATATCGTATCGAAAATTTGTTAGACGAGACCAGTAAATCATGGCATGGTGCAAAGCCAGACAATTCTCCAACATTTTTGTAGTACTTCCAGTTGATAATATTTGTTTTGCCTCATTTTCCAAATACCCCATTACCTTTATCATTACTTCCTTAGATTCCTCAACAGAAAGTTGCTTTTCCTCTCCTTTATAATCTAGGAAGTTTGCAATTTCATCCAAGATTTTATCAGTCCACCTACCACTCAAATAATGGCAAGCTGTCACACCATCATGAACTAATAACGGATTATTAACATTCGCATCTACCACCAAAAAATGGCCATTAGATTCCACAAACATTTCATGAATTAGTTCTTCTGAGATATTTACAGACAAAGCTCCTTTGTTTTGCAAAAGTTTCACAAAGTGTAGAAGAACCTGCTCCTCAATATCTTGTCCACAACTCTTAAAGATGTTTTCGATATCAATTGTTATAAAATATACATATCTATTAGCTTGTCTTATGGAGTCCTTTGCTCCTTCCATAAAGATAACATCAATATGCTGACATAATACTGGTATGTGTTTTACCTTCCATATTGAATACAACCATAAAGCAATACTATGAACTATTTCATAGTTTTCACATTTAGTATTATCGTATTTTATTGTAAGTCTATAATTTCCAAGTTCAATCATAAAGAACATGATTCCACTTGGAGCATATAACGGTGCATATGCTGGTATATCACTAGGAATATCTTGAATATGCCTTACAGGTATGACACGATTAAATAATTCCGATTCAACATATCTAACATCACTCTCTATATAATACCTTTTGCGCATATTTCTTGTCATACCTATTTCTACCATCATATGAGTTGGCATTTCCTCCTGATAGAACGTCTGGCGTCTTTGAATGTAATACGCAAACAAATCTATCTCTTGAGTAAAAGGACTAGCGTTTACAGTTTGCTTATCTTGCAGATAATAATAGAGAGTGTTAAGATTTACATCAGGCTGATTTAATATCACAGAAAAGTCATCAATGCTAAAAGCCAGTGTATTTTGGGGAGCATATAGAGCAAGATTATCATCTTCAATTTGAGAGTATATGATCAAGAACATAGAGATACCTGTTGACTGTATATATTCTCTTACATAGCTATCAATAAGTAATTGGCATCTTTTTATATCATATTGTTTTTCAGCCAAATAAGGAAACACACAGAATATATTCTCATTATCTTCTCTATATAGCAAGAAACTTAAGCCTTCAAAATCTATTTTTCCCAATAATCGTTCTGGAACTTTCCTGAGCAAACAAGCCATCTCATCGAACAACGTTTTTGAGAATCCTTCAGTCAAATTGCCCAACCCACATTCTTCAATAAGAACTTGCTTGCATTTTTGATATGCAGAATGCAAGAGTGCTGATGGACTTAGTAAGATATATCCGCCACTATACTTATAAAATGGAGTTAAGGTAATAGCGTCGCTATATCCTTTTCCAGCCTGTTCGATACGTAGGGCTTTACGCTTAACCTTGAAAGTAAGATTCTCTATATCATCATAAGACAAATTGTATTTATTTACAAGTTCTTCCATTTCTCCCCTTGAAAAACAAAGACAATTTAATTTTGCCTCTATTTCTGTACGGTCAGGAATAAATACGCATTCTTGTTCAGGCACACCAACAGAGTACCTTTTAGCATTCGTCTTTTGAGCAATGGATTGAGATAGACTTAACAAAAAATAGACAACATTCAATTGTTTATTGTCAATTCTCAACAATCTACTCAAATTCAAAAATCTTGTTAATTGGTATTGATAGAATTGAAAAGGACCAGGAAACACAATAAATGAGCCTAATGGAGAACCAACAAGATGAGTGAACATCTGCTCTTGAGGGTCTTCAATCTGAGTTCCATTCTCTATAATCGAATCCAAGGCTTTCCAATTCAATTTGTGATGATGCTTCAAATCAATGATAGCCTGTAAAGAACAAGCCATCAGCCTTTCTGAGAATGCAGAATTTTCAGGCAATATCTGAAGATAAGAAAAGAGCATAAGTGCCCTTTCGTCTCTTAACTGGCGAATGTAATAATTTGCTTTCATATTGTTATTTTGTAAATACCTTGTTACCAAGGAAATACTATTAATTTGATTACTCCCTATTCAAAATTTTGATACCATCAGAACTCTCCCCATTTCTTCAATTTCAAGACCAGCATTTCCTTCTTCAGTTTAGCAATATCTTCATCATTATGCTTGATAACATCCCCATTGTAAAATCTTTCACTTAATAACAATCAATTCAACTTCAAATAGATATATTAACATATACCTTGTGCTATATGCTCAGCTGCTATATCAAACAAATTTTGATAATGCGTCCAATAATCATTATCTTCATTTGGAAAAGGCGAAAACAATAATTTAGACGGAGTTATACCATTCATCATTCTACCAGAGTTTCTTTGTGCTAATGCTTCCAATGGCTTTTTCGTAGTTGTTGTAAGGTGCGCTGCGGCATTTCGTATAGTTCGATAATCAAATAACTCTGTAAATATTGCGTCTATATTTTGGGCTATAGGGTTTGGAACTCCAAAGAATAGTGTTGACATCTGTTTTACCGTTTGGGGATTAGCCCAATCAAAGTATTTATTGCAACCAATTAACAATTTATGCGCATGCTCTTCGTCTGAAGCAGAAACAAATGTTCGAACATAACTACCAGACAATGTTGCTTTGTGCATAATATATGCGACACATATTGATTCCAAAAATGTCTCCCATGCAACTTGGAATTTTATTGCGGCAGCATCTATGATAAAACCTCGATGACATTCATCATAAATGTATTGTCCAGTCTCATCTTGTCTAAACGCATCACATGCGTATTGTTTAGTAGCAGATACTGCTGCCCTATAATTTGTTAAGATTTCACTGATTTCCATTTACCATGAGATTTATAATAAAGCGTGTTCTTGCTTCACGTTTACTTGCATCTGTAGTTGCTCTTCTGCAATTATCTATAAATTCTCGCTCTTCATTAGTCATTCCTATAACATTTTCTGAAGTTGCCATTTCGTAGAGATAATTTACCCGTTCTAATCGTTGACATACCAAAGGAAATTTTCTTTCATTTTCCAAAATATTCGGGACTTCCAAATCTAAACCTTCTAACCCGAAATAAAGATGATAAATAGATGTAAACAGGGTATAAAAAAGAGGTACTCTTTTAAATTCTGTAGAAATAAGTCCTTCCTCAAATATTTGATTAATCGTATCAATAATAAATTTAAAGCGATCTCCTAAAATGACAACATCATAGTCAAAATTACGCTCAAATAAATCATAATAATATTTGATTTTTTTCTTTTCTTTGATTCCAACACACATCGCAATCAACAAATCTGCCGTAAGACTTACATCTTCCATTCTTAAGATTTTCTTTTCTGTTAAGATCTTATTTTCTATCCAAAAAGTAAAATACTCTTTAGAAATCTGATCCGCTAAGAGTTTGAATGGTCCAAAATGATTTGCATTGATTTTTTCTTGGTCATTCAATACAACGGAATAAGAATTAAGTCTACTAAAAATATCTAACACCTTTGGATCTGGCATGTTAACCAATAAGTCTACAGAGATTTCATAACTCAAAATATTGCTTTGGACTTCATCATCTATTTGATCTAACTGTGAAAAATACAAGCCCCCATACTTTGAATTATGCTTAGGAGATAACATGAAACCATCTTGCAAAAAAGAAAGTATTGTACGTAAGCGTTGTTGCCCATCAACAACTTCTCTTATATTATTTCTTGTTGTTACATTTAATTTTTGGCGAATGAAAACTTTTGGAATAGGGAATCCCCTGATGATGGTATCCATTAAATAAGAACGGGCATTATCATCCCATACCGATCGGCGTTGAAATTTTGGGTTCAACTCCAATTGACCATTAGAATACCATTCCAAAAAATCACTTATGCTATAAGTTCTACTATCAAAATTCTTCATATTTATCACATTTAAAAGGATCAGCTATAATTCAATCAAATATCTTGTATATTTTGTACGTTACTTAGTACTCCACAGTATATATACAAAAACGGACTACTAAGCTCCATTCCCTACAACAAACTCATTATCGGGTAGAAAAGGATTTCCCTAAATTCATCACTCTTTCAGCCCCTCCCGACATCAGTCGAAGAGCATCTCGGCATTGCAGCATACCCTCCAATCACCCCATAACATACTAACGGTATAAGAAAGGCTATCGCCATACTGCCCGTAGTATCCGCAATATACCCCATAATTACAGGAGCAACCGCACCACCCACTATCGTCATGATAAGCAATGAAGAGGCAAGCTTGGTCTTTGTACCCGCATCCCTCAATGCCAGCGAGAAGATAGTCGGAAACATGATGCTCTCTCCCAGATACAGAGCGAAGAACGCAATGAGAGATAAGGTACCGCTACATACCACCACTATCAATGTGGCAACAAAGGTGAGGATGGCACAGACCAGCAGCACCAGCCTTGGCTGGATATAATTCATGATGACACCACCAGCCAACCTGCCGATAAAGAACAGACCCATTCCGCCAAAGGCGAGATACAGACTGGCAGTCTGCTTCTCTATATGAATACTCTCCTCAGCATAGTTGATGAAGAAACTGTTCACACCCGTCTGGGCTGCCACATAAAGAAACAAGGTCAGCATACCGAAACCGAATGCCATCACTCGCATCGGCTTCTCCTCCACCTTCTCGTTCGTATCCGCCTCATGCGCTCTCCTTGGGTCCGGCAACTTGATTCTTGACAGAACCAGTGCCACAGCAAGCACGAAGATACCCACCAGAGCATAAGGAATGGCGATGTTGACACCCGAGAACAGAAGCTGTCCGCCAACCAGCGGTCCTACAATCCATCCGATACCATTGAGCGACTGCGACAGGTTGATTCTGCTCTCCGCCTTGTCAGGATGTCCCAGTACCGTAGTATAAGGATTCGCACTCGTTTCCAGACAGGTCAGTCCGCATCCTATCACAAACAGCGACAGAACGAAGAAGTAGAAACTGTTGATCCTGCTTCCCGGTATGAACATCATAGCACCGATACCGAAGAGAACCAGTCCTGTTATCACTCCCCTCCTGTAGCCCCATTTCCGGATAATCCATCCGGCAGGCAGTGCCATCAGAAAGTAGGCACCATAGACAGCAGCCTGCGTCAGGGCCGACATCGCCTTGCTGATATGAAACGACTCCTGGAAATGCGGATTCAGCACCTCCAGGATGCCATGAGCAAAACCCCACATGAAGAAGAGGCTGCTGATGATGAGGAAGGGCACCAGATAGTTATGCCCTTCGTATCTGAAGATGGATGGCTTCGTCATGATTCTCTGCAAATTTAAAACTGTCCTTTACTACCAGTGCCAGATAACCGCCGCCGCCGGCTCCCGGCATCTTCCATGCCAGAACCCCCTCCATGTTGCTATAGCGGTCAATCATCGGCTGCACACTCGCCTCCGGTTCTATCACACCGTTGATAGATGGATTCACCATACCCGGGAACATTGCAATCTGAGCCTCGAAAGATGCCCTGTATGCTGCAGCAAAGGCATCGAGGTCGTGCGCCAGAATCGCCTTCCAGCAGGCATCAGCTGCATCAGCCAGCGCCTTCACCTTCTCAGGCGTGATATCCTTACCTTCCACCACACTGCATCCCGGTCTTCTCGGTTCCATCGGAATCATCACCAGATGGTCTTCCAGGAAACGGAGAGTCATCTCATCCTGCGTACTCTCTATCTTCTCCGGCCAGAAGTTGTTGTCATAATAATGACGCACCAGACCGGGAACACAGATACCGATAGAATCCTGGGCACCCGAGATGATACCATCGTGACGCTTCGGATTGTTCTCAAAGCAGAATACTAGTCGGGCAAGCATCTCCGGATCCATCTTCGGCAACTTCACCGGCCATATCTTCTGAAACTCCGCTTCTCTCATTGATATACGCATCCTTCACCGCCTTGATATTCTTGACCATAAATAGCCTTTCCTCCTGCGGAAACATAGGCTTGCGATGCTTATACTCCAGATAAGTAGCATCCGATCCGATACCCACATACAGGTCACCATACTGTGATGCCTGCTGGAAAAACTCCACGTGACCGGAATGTAGCAGGTCATAACAACCGCTTACAAAAACTTTTTTCTTCATTTGTTGTTTATCACTAATTATAGAGTCTCCGAAATCAGAATAGGAGAGATGTGAATGAGGAGTTTCCTCTAAGTCGTCTATTCTTTCTTTTGTTTTTTCCACATACGAAGTAATCTATCATTGACCTTTTTATATGGTGTGAAATCTTGTATATCTCTCAATGACACGTTACATTTCATAAGATAGTCTATAAGACCTCTACTCAAAATCTTGCATTTGTCCCATTTTTCTATGAAATAAGAATTTGCTGTGTACACAGACAACTTGTTCCAAGCTGATTCAGAAAGTTCGTTGTTACTCAGTTTTACATAAAGATGATAAAAACTATGCTTCAACATGGATACAGCAATTAAATCTTGCCAATTATGGGCAAGTATATATAAATAAATATAATATTCGATATTCTTTTTACCTATATCTCCATTCAACAGTCCTTCCCAGCATTTCGAACCTGCTTTTTTAACCAGAATGTCATTTGGACAAATTTCATTTATCACAAATCGTTCGACGTTTTCATTGAGAATATTCTGTGCTAACATCCATTCCAAAATCTCTTGTTTTTTTACTAGGCAAGCATTTTTTAAAGATGGACTAACAAACTTTTGAACATTTGAATTGATGGCATCAAATATGATTCTAATAGAATCATCTGTATGCTCAACTATCTTTAGCGCTAGATTGTCGTCAATAAGAACCTCTGCATCTATAGTTTTTTGCAGCAGCTCCTGCCAAAAATGAAATGTGTAAAAGTCATGATTACTATACAACAACGCTATCCTCGCAAACTGTTCGTGGGGTAATTTTAACCATGTTCCTGATTCAAAAAACTTCTTGCTATCTCTTAGAAGAGGTAATAAATGTTCCCAATTTTCACTTATTAACGACAGTATTTCACTTTCATTCATCGTATTAATCGCATAGTTCAATGCTTTGAAAGCAACATCATTAACATGTCCTATTTTTGCAATATCATTAATTAGCTCAATGAATACTACATGTTCATTTTTGTCCAACTCTTCTAATCTTGAATCAAAAAGAGTCATTTCTGGATGTAAGAATGAAACGTTGTCTAAAGATGCTATCTGAAAAAGGTAATCTTTTTCTGTACCATACAGACCCGATATTTTTTTAGATAGGAAATTGCACTTCAGTCGAACTCCTTCATTTATGTTGGGAAAATGTTTTTCTAAGATATGAAGAACCTCCGCAAATTGTTTTTGACCTACTTTTTCGTTTAACGCTATATCCAATTTTTTCATAAGAACAGAAAAAGCCATTAGCTTGTCTTGCTCAGCTCCAATATCTTCCTTAAATAAACGCATCAAACTTGGGAAAGGATCATTAGTTGTTTTTGACTGCTCAAAAATGTATCTTATAGCATCTGCAAAGTTCTCTTCTTCTATTTTTCCCTTCCATGGAGCATTTGACAACGACATATGGGTAGGATTGTCTGTAAACTGGATGGAAAAATCGTTTTCACCACATTTCCTCTGTGACATAGAACCTGTGCTCAAAGATACATTTTTCAACATTCCAATAGGCATGTATTGAAGTAAATAAAAACATAATTCGATATATGTCAATTGAGGTTTGTCCATAAAGAAAAATAGATTTTTATTATTCCCTAATAGCAACATATAAATTGCCATCAACGACACACCATCAAACTGTTTAAAGACTTCTAAGGATTCTCTTCTCTCAAAATCTTTAATTTCTATTTTCTGTCTGTAAATCTCATACTTATCTTTTTGTGGTCTTCGGAAATAATCTTTCAGTACTCTGAAATCAAAATTTCTATCCAATCCGTTCAAATCAACTATGAGCGTATGAGTCCATACACACCCAGGTCTTTCCATTTCGGCAGCATACCATGTCTTAGCAAAAGCATATCTCTCACCATGAGAAAGTGGATAAAAAGTCATGTATGCATCTTCTCCAGACTCATCTCTGTAGCCTGTCCAATCGCTAAGTACAGACATCAAAGAAGAATCATCATTCGGTTTAAAGTGAAACGAACTTGCCAACAGTCCGTGACCTTTATTGTACCCATGCAATGCTTGTTCAATTATCATTTTTCAGGAGTAAATATAATGGCAATGACAAATCATGCGATATTTCATCACCAATTTCTACAAACGATCTTTTGCCTTCTCTTGTTATGGCTTTTACTTCTTTTTTGGTCTTTTCATAATCCACTTGATTTTTTGGGGGATATTCCAAACCTTGCGCACTAAGACCAATTACCTCATAATTTGGAATGTGGAAACGAATAAAATTATACAAGGCTGGCGATTGTTCTTTGAGATATACCTCAGGATTACATACCTCAGCCCCATTTTTAGTCTTCATATCCCACCAAGATAGAGCAATGACTACTTTTTTGAATTTCTTCTTTCTCAAAAGATATTTTAGTACCATGATATTCATGGCTGCAGCTGAAATATCGCTTGATTTGAAAGGTTCAATATCTATTTCTGGCAATTTCTTGTCTTCCTCTTCGGCTTTGTGGTCATCTGCAAATTCCACTATTGAAACATCACTGATAAGATAGAGCAACGTATCAGCGTCTTTCAGCCAACCAGTCAAAAGAGAGCTTTCTTCAAGCACTACTATATCACGAAACGTTTCTCCAAGGAAGTCAGGAATCTCTATTTGCATTTTCTCACCACTTACAACTGCTTTGAGATTAATCAGAACGCTTTCATTTTGATTAGAATTGGTCCTATCAATAGGCGACATTTCTCTATAGGAATCTCTTAATCGGTTCAATACACTAATATCATTTGGCAAGTTCATTTTATCCTCGACCAACATAATCTCTTCATCTTTAGCTGGATGCCTAAGACTATACCACAAAGCTCCAATATATGTAGATTTTCCAGAATCAGGCAAACCTGCTATCATACATTTTGTTACACTCATAATATTTAATTCAACTCTTTCAATAATGTTTGTACCCAATTTGTTTCGTCGAATTGGAATGGATTTTCTTCTTCCAATGTATTCACAAGATATTTGAACGTATCTTTTAGCCCTTTGTCCAACATATTATTGGATATGACTTCAAACTTGTTGGAAATGGAGATATGATATTCATCGTACATCATTTTTTCTAATTCTTCCCTTTGCTTTTGAAACAAATCTTTCTGTTCTTCTGTTTGATTCAAATCAATCTTGTTATAGATTACATCTATTCTCTTCTGATTCTGAAAAACACCAGCACTATACATACGACTAAGAAGAGTTTGAAAATCCTCATTAAAATCGCTATATTTATCCTCGTCATTCAAAGAAGCAGAGTCTATAAAAAAAATAACGTGAGGCGAATTGATTAGTCCCTTATCTTTTTTGACATCATCAAGATTACTGGTATAGTTGTTCTTGTACATCTCACCAGCTCTATCGGAAATGATAAGTTTCTTGAATTTATTTTTATATAAGCACAAGGTCAGAAACTGTCCTTCTACTTGTGAAGTACGAGCAGTACGCTTGGAAGTTCTGAATGCTTCATTTCTAATATAAGCTCTTCTTTCAAATCCCACGTATGTGTCGGAATCTACAAACTGGTATCCATCAATTTCACCTGCGCCCATAAATTGATGATACAATGATGCTACAAAAGTAGATTTACCGACTTCCGAAAATCCTACTAATGTAACGAGATGTGTATCATAATTGCCTAATACTTTGTTAATGTTTTCATCAGTCAAGGCATCACAATAATATTGAGCTGTATTGACATCATGTTTTTGTTTCTTGGCTTCAGGGGTTGCTTTGGTAACACCAGCCAAGGTCTCCAATATGTCTTTTTTATCTTCCATTGCTATGCTATTTTATCAAATCTTCCAATAACAACTCATGATAAAGGTACACAAAGAATTCTTTCGGAGTAAGTTGAATATCTTTGCAAAAACCTGCCAAATCACTTTCACGAGCGTTATTTATCTCTAACAACAAAATTGAATTTTCTGATTTTATATTTTCAAGTGTCTTGCTGAGGTCTGCTATTTTTCGCAACACTTTCTCAACATTTTGCTTCTGACCTTTTCCCCCACGTGGAAAAACATTCGACATCAATACCTCAAAATCTTCCTTTGTGAGAATTTGGGGCTTGTTTATGAAATAATGTTTGAGGATAAGATATACTCTGACGAATGGATCGTTCTCTTTAAGTTCACTAATAAAACGTTTCACTTCTGAGCCCCATGCTATAAGAGCCAAAGAATGTATATTGTCTGCAATATCTTCCGTTATAGTCTCATTTATCATATACCCTTCAGAGAACGCAGATTGGACAAATTCTTTAGGGTAAAGTTTTTCTCCTATGCTTTCACCACCAGTATATTCATCACATTTAAAATACAAGTTGCTCAATTTGTTTTGGAACATTATATTTTTCCATTTTCCATGAACTTGAATCATCGCATTTTGTAATGACAAAGACCGAAGACCTTTTTCTCTTATATCATCACAATTTGTGATGCATAAATACACACAATAGAACAGAAGCGCATTCTTTATCCTATTGGGCACTTTGTATCCTTCCCAATCATTATTGTTTGCATAGTTATCTATAAACAAATCCAAGTCTGTAAAATTGCTATTGTTTATATAATACCCTAGCATTTCCTCATAGTCGCTGAAAGAAAAGTTCTCACTGCTTACAAACTCGTTGCAAGCCTGTGCCAGCATCTCTGTTTCTTCCTTTTCAAGTGGAATGACAAGCCCACATTGTATAAATATGTCATTTAGTATTTTGTCCATTGCTTATTTTGTTATATAGTTCTACCCAACGATTGTCCTCACTTACCTTTTCTAAGAATATTTGGTTTCTCATATAGGCAGATGTGTTGCAGTCTATCTTTGGATACATTTCTTTTATGATTTCTTTTCCATGAATATTTTCTTTAAAGAGGTGTCTTACATCTCGCTTGGTTACTCCATCAGGCAATTTCTGGTCATGAATTTCCTCCTTAGCTTTTACCGGTAGATTCCAAACATTATGTATCTTTAATGGGATTTTGAATATTTTAGATTGTTTTTTATCTTCCTCAAAAGTATCACCATTATATTTTCTAACATTCAGACCAACAATTAATTCATTGTCTTTATCTTCATGTTTAGCTATCGAAAGTTCAATGATATTATACACCGGCAAGTATGTACTATCATTTATATCCCCAGGATTAAGAGAACCAGAATATACATGAATTGCACCATTGCTCATTTCACTATCTGCAATATGGACGTGTCCGAATAGTTGCAGAACATATCTACTATCTAAATCCTTTCGTATCTCGTTTTTATTGAGCAAAAAATCTAAAGGATGATGGCACATTAGAATATTGATATTTCCGTCCAGATTTTTTGCACCTCTATAAGATACCTTTGGCAAGAACAGATAATGACCTCCTTTTCTGTCCTCACTATCATCATAGTCACTCAAGTCACTAGTTAATGCTGAATTTACACCATACAAATGGATATGATAACCTTCAAAATCATCCTCAAATTCCGAATGCCAATACATAGGGGCTTCATTGTAGCTATTTACGTTAGGATCTAATGCATTAAGCATAAATGGCTCAACATTGTCCCTTTCATCATTACAAAACTTATTGTAATTTTCAAATGGGACATACAACTTCTTAACAAAAGGAAAATCCTCCTTATACATCTCTTGCCACCACCAATTGTGCTTTCCACTTAAATCACACATTGCCTGATGAAAGAACTCACGGACCTTTTGGGGGGACACGTTTACATTCTTGTCATGATTACCAGGAACGGTATAAACCTCAGTTTTCTTGCAGCCTACAATAGCACACAATTCATTGATAAACTTATTGGCACGTATATATTCTTCCTCAGCCCCACTAAAAGCTATATCACCACAAATAAGAATTTTGTCGAAATTGTTTTTAGTTGCCTCACAATAATATTTGAGATCTTGCAACATCTGGTCACGGACATCTGTATAGTCATCCTCGGCATCAAGCTGTTTCTGCCAATGTATATCAGAGATTTAAAGTAATCGTATTTTCTTCATTTCTATTGTTTTTATAAATATATTTCTATTTGGGTTTAGTCATATTTACTGAGTCCACTTTAAAAAGGGGCTCAGTTAATAAATAATATCAAATATTGATATACCAATCCTCCTTTGTCAGATATGGTTTCCCAAATAAATCTTCCATCGATGCTGGTACTTTTTGCCAACCTTTTTGGGTTATTCTTTCAGAAGATCTTGGTTTGTTCGTATAATTTTTCCATTCTGCACCTTCCAGCTTATCATGACAAGCAATAAATCCAACAAGTTGTTCTTGGGAAATCTTTTTAAGAGTACGATACTCTTGGCGATTCCTTATTCCTGTGATTGTACCATCAGATGAAATACCATCATGTTTAAACCAATATTTTCTGTAAATCTTAGATGCCATCTCAGGTCCTATCGTACTATTCCATTCATTTACAATTGCCTTCTGTTCTTCATCAGTGAAGACAATGTCGTCTACTTTCGTTCTGAGAGTAATTATATCAGAGAGCTCTTTTTTTATTTTTGTAGCAGAATAGCCTTTCGGACGAAACGCCCTAAACGTTTCAGTAAATACGCTATATGAGAAGACTGTCATTTGGGCAATTTGTTTTGTTTTCTTAATAAGAGCATCTTTTACCCATAACGACTCTCCTTTCTTAAACATATCGTAATACTTCTTAGAATCTTCGCTTGTAAAAGTAAAACGATATATATAGCTTTTGGTGCTCTCATTTTTAGGAATATGCAAGCCATATCCTTCTTGTACACCAGGTCTTGGAAATGCTTGCAGCCCTATTGGTTTTATATTATGATTAAGATAATTTGCTTCATCTATAGAAGGAGATGGTTCATTATCTAACAACGGTATAAAAACATATAATATAGCTTCGTGAGTTATATCATCATCATAGTATTTATATTCATCATTGTCATAATCATACCAACATGTTGCAAAAAACAAGGCTATGTCTAAGTTACTTGTAAGATCTAAAACAGATGTCTTCAAACCATAGTGTTGGGCAAGACCTTCAACATCAACCTTGAAATAATGTTTATTAAAAAAGTTTTTAATGACAGGATGCGTATTCAGTAACCTCTGGAATACCACCAAACGCATTCTTTCAATAAAGATTTCAGCTTCAGAAGGATTACCACGGTATAATGAAGGAACACAAGGTACAAACTCTTGATTTTGCCCTCTATACAGAAAATGTAATGAACCCACTTGAGGAATCAAACATTTCTCCTGTCCGTTTCCAGTTATTACAGCTTCAAACGTACCCCCACATTTTTCTTTTAAAATTTTACTATTAGCAGGAGTCTTTTCATGTCGTATATCCCTTTTCTTTTCTTCCTTTCTAATTATATCTGCTAACTCTTGAATTGTCATATTATACTTTTTAAAAATAAAAATATCTTGTTGTAACAACTCTCCCTTTGAAATTCTTGTAACTTCTTCGAAATTTATTTGAATATCTTAGAAAATCTTGTAGAATTTTGACGATTTAAACAAGATTTTCAGAGAATTGCAAGACGAGGTCAGCCGATGGCTTACCATCGTATGCATACATATAGCAGATGTATGTGGATGAACCTCCGAAGGATGGTAATATTCCTGATTTCAACATTTCAAAGTTCGATATTTGCCCTTTTCGGGCCTATCAGAGAAGCTTTCGGCTCTTTCAAGGCGATTTCTCGAAAGATATTCACCATCGGAGACGATTGCTATGTTTCACTCAGAATGACCACCCTGGTCATGCTGTATTCAAAATAAGCCTCTTTTGAAAGTGGACTCATCGATTTACTTCAGTATTTTCGACTCTATATATTGATTAGCTATATCTAAGGCACGCTTCATATCCTTATTTTGAGCCGTTTCACCATTTTTCTTCTTAGACTTATCCCCATAATCACTCTTATGCCCTATTAAAGAAAATACGATATGATTCATGTCGAAAATTTTAAAGAAGAAGCGTATGCCTAATTCACTGTTGGATTTTAGTTCAAACATATGCTTATCATTAGTACAAGTACACTCTCTAAGTAAATTGTCGTCTTTTACCTGTTTTATCAAGCATTTCTTTTCGTGGGCAGTAACCAATCTCGAAATCATCACTTTCTTCTCATCTACGCGCATTCGAGTATAAACTTCCTTAAATTCATCTGCCAAATGTATCTGATAAAGATCAAGCGCATATTGTAGCTTTAACTCCATCGCTTCATTAGACACATCTGAGTCAAGAATGCTATACACTATATTTTTCTTATTCTGTCCATAAAAGTTTAGTACTTGATAAGCCTGTCTGCCTTTAAATTCGAAATAATTCCTTTTAAAATCTTCTGAAATAGGAAGAGACAATAACCCCCATGAACAAATACTGGCAATACCTTCATTCATTGCATTTTTTTCTTTGTCATCAGTAAGATTCAGCAAGTCATCCACCAAATCATCAGGCCAGTTATCAACATGGTATTGATCTGCCAGTATCTGTCCATGCAAGAACATGCCCATGGCATAAGTTTTCAAATCCCTATCACCAATATCCAAAATCATCTTTTTCAAGGTGCTACCACATATAAAAGTTTCTTGCGGTTCTTCAACAGTCAAGATTTTCTTCTCTATGCCCAGTTTCCTTTCGGCATACAAGTTAGAAAAAGATTTTATTGTATCAACAAATAACTTCTGAACATTTACGCCATCAATCTCTTCTGCAGGCATAAGTTCATTAAGCAAAAATACCTTTCCCATAAATTACAGCAATTTTTCAGAATCCAACAAGAACTGGTCGAACATATGCTCAGGCCAATGATCCAATCTGCCATTTTCCTGGATTTGACATCTGTCTACTTGTGTATTTCGGTTATCATCCAACTGACACCAGAATGTTGCAACTTTACTTGCAAAATGATTCTCGCTCTCTCTGGCATAGATTCTAACGCCATCAAACAAATGATCACTATGCGTTTCTACAACTACCTGTGCACCGGCTTCAACACAAAGACAAATCAAACGAGCCATCTCTGCCTGTCCTTGTGGATGAAGATGCGCTTCAGGATTCTCAATCAACACAATAGATCCAGTTTCCAAAGTTGAAGTTAGCAAGGCTACAATGACAGGTAAGGAATAGCTCAATCCATATCCCACATTAGCAGAACGGTGATTGTCATATAAAGAATAAGACACATCAGCCTTCTCTTCAATACGATAATCAAATTTCACCCCTGGAGATATTTTTTGTAGCCAATATCTCAAAACATAATTCAAAGTGGTTCCCTCTGCATCACCACGCAACAATTCAGGTAGCTGTTCATCCCTGAAATGATCTATACGTCTCAGAACGTTCTCACCCCGTCCTCCAAGTGCTTCATCTTCATATATGGGAATGGTAGAAGTAGCACCCATTCTATCTGCAGCAACATATATACAACTTGGCATAGGCCGCAATTTGTTTCTCGACTTAGAACTGTTATACGAAAACCAAGCCTCCTCATGACGATGATTTTTCCAGGCCGAAATTTGGAAATTCTTACAATTTGGATTTACAAGCTCAGAATCCGATCCAAGCCCAAGATTCCAGACATGAGAACCGCCATTCTCTCGGCTGCTCATGTTATCCATCATTCTTATAGCTTGTATGACAGAACTCTTGCCACTACTATTTAAACCAGTCAATATAGTTAATGGTTTCAATTCAAATGTATAATCCACATAAGACTTAAACCCTTTTAATTCTATTTTTGTAATCATAGCGTATATATTTTGATTAATTTTTCCAGTGTATTGTAACGTAGGGTTACTGAGCTAGGGCGCATACTGTCACGAGATATTGCAATGATGAACTTTTCATCATCCAGCAACTTCGAATAGTCATCCATAAACTGATTCCTATGGACAAAAAGCTTCGTAAAATCCATATCGGACATATTCCCCAACAAAACGCCCCAGGTTTCAAATAAGCATTTGTTGATAGGTCTTCTTCTCATATTTCCATAACTCTTTCTGAAAGCATGATCTCCAAACATTTTGCGTGCCCGTTTCATCGCGATTAAAAAGATGTCCATAATCTCATCTTTTGAACGTACTTGAACATCACTCACAGAGACCATACCTTCCCTTTCACGCCTTATCAAATCCCTGTTCTTCAGGGAAGGAAAAGAATTATAGATTATCATGGTATCAGAAAGCCAAGTATCAATTGATTGAGTTTTTTTATAAGTATGAGGAGGTCGAATGACAAAAGACAAAAATCTCAACAACAGTTCCTTATCTTCCATCCGTAAATCTTTAACAGAATTACCCGTAGCTCTTTTAAATACACTTTTTTCAGCCATTTCATTCAAAAGTCCAGAAACTGCTCCACCATAAAGAGCATTTCTAATTTCCTGAGGACTCAAAGGCATACCACCCGTATTGATTCTTTTGAAGATATTTCTCTTTACTTCCTCAGGAGTGCCAGGATTAATGACCGTAACTGAAAATTCTGCTTCCAGTATTCTGTTATAAAGTTTGGTAGGCAAGTCTTTCATCTGCTTACCTTCCAATTCTTTCAGAAACTCCAAACCGGTAAGTTTCATACCAGCCCCCTCTTCCTTTGCCTTTCTGCCATTCACAAAATTTATTCCAAGCACAAAGTCACGGAAAGCACTTATTCGCTGGAGACCATCTACTACCGTCCATTCTCCATCCTCCTCAGATGAGACATAAAACATAGGTATAGGAATTTCCAGAAGTATAGACTCTATCAACTGCGACTTTCTAACGTCAGTCCACACTTCCTTTCTTTGAAAATCCGGATTAAGAATCAAAGTACCTTGTTTTATTCTTCGAAGGATTGTCTCCATCGGTGTTACCCTAGTTTCAATGGAGATATCTTCAGGATTAAACGGATCGGTAATTTTCTCATCTTCATCACTTTCGATACCCGTATAAGAATCTTGTAAGAAAACCTTATACAGTTCATCCAATTTGTTTGCAACAACCTCTTCAGATTCAGTAAACAAAGAAGGTAAGTCATATTCCAAATGTCCAGGGGCATCAGCCTTCAGTTTCAGGTATACTTTACCCGAATCTGAAACTAACGAGAAATTGTCATTACCATTAGAGAGCAAAGACAAATCCATTAATTTATTATTAATATCAAACTGCATTATATTATTCTTTTTGATTCATATTTTTATTTTATATAGGGTGTTATTCCGCATGCAAGAATACACAGCAACTGCAAACCTAGTATTCAAAAGGATTATCCAAGTCCTTCAACACCTCATGCTTTGTATCTTTCTCCGAGAGCTTTGCATGCTCTGTAGGAATTTTCTAATCAATACCAAGGGAATCATCCAAGATGGAGATACCATCATCAGACTCTGGGATAAAGAGGGATAAATTTTCAAAAACGGGCTACTAGGCTCCATCACCGAAAAGTAGCTCAAAAAATGGGAGAGGGATCCGTTCACCCGTATATCTATTATCTTATTCCATGTATCTTCTTCCATAAGGCAAACCAAGTTCTGAACAAAGGTTCGCTCAATGCCTCTGTAGGATAATGCTTTGCGAAGCGTAAGTTGCGCAAACTCATTCTGAGATAGCGATGAAGTTTGCCTTCATTCTCCTTGCTTCCAAGTCGAGTGTCATATTGACCAAAATTGCCTCCTTGCATGATTTCAGCCAACAAAAAACGACCTTCATTCACATCAATAGGTGCAATCATTTTCGCCTCAGGTAACCCCAAAGCTTCATGCAGCACATACATCACAGCCCCAGCAAACTTCCATAAACCAAGATATTTCAGCTCACGCTGCAATGCCGTCAGATTCTTCACTCTTCGTTCTTCACTCTTCACTAAAACAAAGTAGTAGTCTATTAATTGACGTAAGCCAATACCTTCTGTAAACACGTGGCGATAGAGATGAGAGAGGATATATATAACATTGAAGTTCATCGTTGGCACAGTAATTTCCCCATATCCATCTGGTAATGTAACTACATTCGAGCATTGCAAATCCATCACCTTCTTAAACCATTTCTGCATCCGGCGATTATAAACAGGAAAGAACATGTACGAAGGAGTAAAATGCACCTCTATTGCCGTTTTCATCACTGGGAAGTCTACATGGTGATAACGCATTACCTGATTCGGACTCACCTTATTTATATATTGCATCACTCGTTTTCTGCCACCAGCGAGATAGATGTCAATGTCCCCGGGAGTACGCATATAATGGTCAGGATAAAGCAACGCATTCCCCTGCCCCTTCAAGATACAGTTAGCAAAGCCCTTGTTCTCGAAGTTCTTGCAAACTTTTACGGAATCCAGAAACAGTCTGATATTCTGCTTCCGAATCATTTCCCCCATCACCATCCATTGCATCAGCAGCTTCTGCTCCGGTGCCAATTCCTTTGGCAAACGCTGGATACCATGAAACAGTACACCAAGCAAAGCCTGCTTCTGGGCGATAGCATATAGCTCCTTCCAATCCACCTCCTTCAAAGAACCAGGTATTTCCTTGGCAGAACCAATGCAGAATCGCAAGAAATCAAAGAAAATCTTTTGTTGTTTCAACATAATGCTGTACTTTTGCACGCATGAAAGATAAATTACAAAGAGCCATCGGTCATATTATACCGACGCTCCTACTCATTATATTACTTCCCATATCGGTAGTCTTCACTCCCATTCACTGGCTGTATAAGACTATCCGAAGATTTTTTCTGCGATAAATCTTACAGGAAACAGCAAGCCTGCCATCACATAACGCTTACGGGTATGCGGTTCCTTCCACATTCGATAAACAAAGCGGAGATTTGTTTTATCCACCCATGCAGGATAGTAATCTATCTCATTCCTGGAAGTCTGATGAATAAATCCACCACAGGTAAATCCGACACCCTGATAACCGGCATTCTTCGCCTTTAGCAGGAACTTCTCTTGCATCAAGGCTCCCATTCCAACTATCAAGAAATCTGGATTTAACTCCGTAATATGCTTTGCCTCTTGTTCCATCTCATCCTCATTAGCAAAGTACCCATTCCGATACCCCGCAAACTTAACCTTAGGATACCGCTCATGGAATATCTCTACCGCCTTCTCTACTTGCTCCCGCTTCGAAGCCACGATATAGATAGTCTTTCCATGCTTGGCAACGTAAGCAAACAACTCTGGAGCCATAGAAGTCATGTCAAAACTTCGACGAGTCACCACCTTAGCATAAAGCATCTTAATGGCTTTCACCAACAGTCCGCCATCGGCAAAAATGCCATCCATCTGTCCGAACAACTCCTTGTTGTCAAGAGCTGTAAGATAAGACACAGGATTGAGGAAAGTATATACTTTACCTTTTGACTCGAATATCTGGTTAACAGAATACTTTTCCGTTGATAGGATTTTATTAACTAATAATGATTCCATTTTCTGTTAATTGCTTTTACATATATGATTTTAAACATTCACCCCATTGTTGATTGGAGGAATTCTTCCAATTAGCCATTCAACCTCATCAACTCCAAAAGAAGGACAAAGAAACAAGGCTCTTAATATAGCTGAACGCCAATCATTCAGACCATATCTATGTATATACTTATTCATCTCCCTTTGAAGGAAGGTTTTCAATACAGTATTATTCGCAAAGTGATTATCAAAAAGCATGTCACCTATAAACCTATGCGACTCTCTCAGTAAACGTCTAAATAATTTAATGTTACTTATTTGAGACCTTATTTTCTGAATAAGCACATTGTCATGTAATCCAGTACTATCAAGACTATAAAACCAAGACATTTTATGATTTTGAGTATTAACATGCACATTGACAACCAAAAATATGATGCCCGAAGGAAACTCTGCATAATAGGGATGGATGAACTCGTCATAAGGTTTTGCCCGTTTTTTGTTATTACAAACCCCACATAGAGGCACTAAGTTTAATCTACATACAGAAAGAGGCTTGTATCGCGAACGTGGCATTTGATGGTCTAACTGACTTGGAGGATTGATACCACATAATGGACACAAGTCTTTCTTTGCGAAAAGTTGTTTCCGAATGTAAAACAAAGGCTCGTTTTCATAAGTCTTTGTACCATACATATTATGTAAGGTATTCTTCTCTTTATCTGAAAAACGATTTAAATCCACATCTGCGACAGAACCCTTATTACGTTCATACAACCGGAATACATACTGCAATTTAACCTTAGATTGCTCATCTAAATTACTATTACTTTCCGCAATGATATTTTCTATGTCTTCCAACGCTTCGTCCAGTAAAGGCTTTTCCAACTTCCACATAAGCTATTCCTCCTCTAAACTATCACGACTTTCAAACTTGCTAATCAGATAAGCAGTCATATGCGAGCTTAAATCTTCACATCCAAAACGGTGTTTAAAACGTGTTAGGACCTGCTCTATGGAATTTAAATCGTCGCAATGCCATTGTTCATACAACTCATCCATTACATCATTATAATGTGTCAAATCTGAATTTAGTCTGAAAACCATTGAATTTATCAATCCAAAACTCTCACCATATATCTCGGTCTCAGGATGGCGAATTATCGTCTCACCATCTCGCCTTTCCATTATGAAGACATTTTTTGACAGTGTTTCTTGGAGAATTACAGGTGAATGTGTTGCGACCAACATCACAGAATGCTTATTGTGAATAATTCTCCGAAACTCACTCATCATAAAAGACAAGAAAGGTGGATGTAAATGATTTTCTGGCTCATCAAAGAGAACTATACTATTATCCTCCATATATGCTATCAAATGCACTAATGCGTGCAAGAAGAATTTCACGCCAGTTGATAATGATAGGAACTTTTCTTTGTTCTCATCTGTTGTTGTAAAATAATCAATCCACTCCATTGCTTCATATAAAGAAGGTAATACAACTTTACTGTCATTTCTGATTTGCTCAAAAATTTGCCATTTATCTGAATCTTCCAATACCGCACGCAACGCAACTGCAAACTCTCCAGATAGTTCATCAACCGTTTTTGTTTTTATCTTTTCGATACGTACCTGGTTGATATCTACAATTTTATTATCTTTATTGTCTTCGCCTCGTTTCTTTATGTGATCCTCGATAGCTTCATTGATTTCTTGTCTCACATCTCGCAAGCCACAAAAAATAAACCTCCCTGAATTATCCTTCATTCCTTCATACATCAAACGATAATCTGATAACGTAACACCTGGCATAACAAAGTTATCAAATGCACTATAAGAAAACATCATCAGTTTGTCTATTCCTATATTATTTGGCTCTAAAGATAAAACATTCTTCAAAAGCCCCCTATCATTTGGTGCTGTAAAAAGTACTTTGGCTAATTGATACAATGCTGTACTTTTACCACATCCATTATGTCCGATAAATGCTATAATTCCAGAAGGTAAATAGTTACGATCCCCAGCATTTTTCACTCCAGAAAAATTCAAAGTAATTTCTTGATTCAGATAATTGAAATTTACTTTTAGTTTATCATGCTCCCAGTCATGAAATTTACCATCACTTTGTAATAGGCACTTTCCTTTTTGCAGAATGTACGAATCCATACTTGCACTTCTTAACAAGGATTTTTCAAAACCAGGTTCATCCTTAAACTCTTCATAGAGCCTATCTCTATCAGACAATATCATCCTTAGAGACCTCACGATTTTTTGCCTTCTTCGATTGTCTAAAAACTTATAAAGCCCCCTGTATAAATCTAAAGAAAAGGAAATCGAACAATAATCATCTGGCAACTTTTCAAAAGGGTTACTCAATATACCCTTTTTAATAGCATTTGCCAAAAGGCGACTATCTCCCTCTTTTTGACCTTTCTTTAAAATACTTATACTCCGAGATAAACATTTTCAGTATTAGTCAACTTTTTAGTAGCATGAAGATGGTAATTCGTAAAATAATTATAGTCGTTCCAATCATCCATTTCAATATAAAAGTCAGCATCGGTACCCGAATAAGCAGATGCATTTTGAAAACAGACATCTATGAGTTTAAAGTTCATAAGCTATTTCTTGTTTAATCTGAAAACAAATTATAAAATTGTTGAAGCCCGGAATTTTTCCTCTTTGAGAACACTTGTCTCTCTTTATTCCCAAGCCACAACCCACCAATATACGAATCCAACAATGATATTTTTGACTTACTTGCCACTTCATCACTCTTGAAATCGAATACTATTGGATTCACCTTATCGTATGGTTCTTTCCACATTATTTTATTATGGATTAGCTTCAATTGCGAAATATGCATCTCGCAAACATTATCCACGACAAAAGCCTTATCATAGGTGTCGCAAAAGCATTGGTTTAGGAACACTCCGCCACCTCTGTTTCTGAAATATGTACTTCCGTGAATATATCGAGGCAACATCCAAGCATGAATACGCTCGAAGAAATTGCTGCCTCGGTTATCAACAGCGGTATAACAATCTATCATAATGCAATCGGAAAAATGACAATCACTTGTCAAAGTTCGGATGCCTGTGGAATATTTCTGATTGCCATGAAAATGCAGGTTATCTGCCAATAACTCATAGCCTTCCTTTACATTCAACCCTATTGCATTTGCACCTATTCCGGAAAATTCTCCATCTGTAAGATGAAGTTTGATTACCTTGTCGCAATTAATTCCAATCCTGGCTATATCATTAAGGTTTAAGCGAAAATTACAAATAATACCTGTCCAATACTCCGTCTTATCCCAATGGACTGTAAACATCGGCACAGAATCTGTGGCAATAATCGTTGCACCGCCTAAATCTATATTGATAAAACCTGAAATTTTAAGCCCTTGCTTGATATAATAGCAATGACTTGCAACAGAAGTCAGTCTGCTGCCATTGACTATACAATAGTCTATAGCCTTTTGAAAGCCAGCGCTATTTTTCTCTGCCTGATGTTTGTCATTACTCACACACCCGAAGTCTTCTGGAGTAACAAAGACTGGCACTTTGTTATCTGCGCAAGCAAAAACACAAACAAACAAAAAGCAAACAAACGATAATGTTCGTCTCATTTCATCTTTGATATTATTTTCTTTAGATAAGGTTCCTTGCCAAATAGCAGAAAATTCAATATATCAGAGCCATGTATAAACTTTGCTATTGCCAAAGAGACTATAATACAAATCACTGACAATAAAAGCAATACAAACAATTGAAGGTAAACACTACCACAACTGTCTACTATTTCCTTCGGTATCAAGGACAAAACCAAGAAATGCACCAAGTATATTTCCAAAGAATTCTTGCCTATACTCGCCAATATACCATGTGAATTTAGCTGCATTTGATTCTTTTCCACCATATTTGTCAAAACTATGATACCACAAACAGGCAATATAAACGACATCGCATTAACACCTTGCAAATCATAGCCAAACTTAGTAAACAAGAAAAAATAGGCAACCATACAAAATGTATATACCCACTGTTTCTTGAACAACGAACCAAACATAGAATATGTGTTTACAAACTTGCCCATTTGGAAAAACATATAGAACTTGGCTACTTTATCCGTCGAAAACAATGTCTTATACGGCTCTGGTATTAATTCTATTTTAGCAATAATGAGTAAAATAAGTATTAAAACTACATTCAATATGAGGTCAACGGCAACCTTGCCATTTTGCCCCCCCGAATTCGTTTTGTCAACATTTCTATCACGATAGAAATAAGGATGATTTCAAACAAAACCAAGGTAAACCAATATCCGTTATGCATTTCATTCTTCAACAACATATCAGAATATGAGATGTCATTTGCAAAGCAATATACCGCAGAAAAACAGAAGAACGGCAGCAATAGTGACAAAATTCTCTTCATTATTGTTATTCTAACGCTATGTTTTCCTTGAGAAAGATGAAAGACAAATCCACTCAAAAAGATAAACAAAGGCATATGAACAGAATAAATCATCTGATTAACTGTTGAATCCAAATAGTCTGTATATGGCACAAACATATGTCCCATAACAACCAATATAATGGCTATGCCTTTCAAAATATCAATATATACCAAACGTTCCATACATCTATATTTTATCTTTAATAACCTTAGCCAACTTTGGGTATTTCACCGAGAAAGGTACCCAAATTTTCAATGCTAATCGTTTCCACAAAGGTTGCCAAGTACCAGCAAAATGATGGATAGAATAGGTGTTAGCGGTGATGGTTATCTTTTTGGTTACATAATTCTTTGGACTAAAATAATCCATAGGTAACACACTAACCACCTTCTTGTCATCTATGAATTGTTCAGGACTTTCTATAAACTTCATTTCAAACTTATCAAGTATGCACTTTTTCAAGATAGATGGCAACACTGCCGTCTGTGCCTTACCATCCTTGCCAATAAAATGTTTGCCTTTATAATAGTCAAGGCATTCCATAACCCACGGTGTATTACTCTCAGCACCAATGATGGCTGCCTCTATTCCCTGTGGACTATTTTCCTTACATATAAAATAAGGATACTTCAATAAGTCATCAAAGGACTTCAGTACTTCCACATCACTATCAAGATATATACCACCTTCTGTTGCCAAGGCATACAACCGGATATAGTCTGCCGCAAAGGCGTATTTTTTGTTTTCAAATGCTTCCCTCACCCAAGCATTCTTTGATAAGGGAAATCTTTTCAAATCCCATTTAACAAGTTCATAATCTGGAAGATACTTCTTCCAGCTTTCCACACATCTCAGTAATTTCTCTGGCATGGAATCATCACTCAGCCAGCAATAATGTATTTTTTTAGGAATCATGTTTTATTCATTTAAAAGTTTCTCCCAACGGTTCACAATCTTATCCAAGGTAAAACGTTTGCTCGATTTAACAGCAGCTTTCATCATACTCATCCGTCTGTCCGCATCAAGCATCACTTGGCGCATTTTCTGATAAAATTCAACCTCATCCTTATCCGTAATCAAAAAGCCATTCTGACCATCATTAATTATCTCATGGAATGATGCGCATGTGTCATAAACAAATGGCACACAACCAAACTGCGACGATTCATTCAGGGTCATAGGCCAACCCTCAAAAAGAGAGGTCATCATGAAGAGTGAACTTTTTTTATAATACTCTATAGGATTCTGTCGTCCCTCAAACGATACACGCTTTAACCCTAAATCGGAAACCATTTTGCGATATTCATGCTCAGACTCACCAAAGCCTACAATCTTAAACGTCCAGTCTTTTAGGTCGGCTTCTTCCTCTATCCGTTTCCATATCTTGATGGCCAAGGATATTCGTTTTTGCACTTCATCCAAACGAGTCACTATCAAGACTATCTTTTCCTTATCTTTTAGCTCTTCAACAGGAATAAACTCATCAAAAGAAACAGCATTCGGTATGGATACAAACTTTTTCTTGTCGTCAATACCACCAAACTTACAATAATCTTCAGCATACTCAGCAGACAACAGAACTATCTTGTCGCACAAGTCATACGCCACCTTATAGAGTTTATGAAAGGAAGCATCCATATATGGTTTGAACACTGGATATATCAAGACCTTCACTAACGCCTTTATTCTATTGGTCAAGGACTGAGCATAACGGAATTGATTCCAGATAGAATAAAAAGCATTGAAATAAGGCTCATACCCTGGAGCAAAATGATGCACAAACAGCATCTCAGGCTTTCGAGAAGCCATCGCTCTACCTTTTGAGACATCCTTTACCAAAGTAAAGGCACCCTCAAGAATTATCTTGTCTATTTGCTTGCCATCAATGATATCTTTTATCGATTCAGAAGAATGATTGGTATAAATATCATCAAACTTTGTCATCTCAAACATATCACCGATAGGCTTGGCATACAGATTGTAGCACTTATGCCCACGGCGGCGCAATTCATTACTGATGCGTGCCGTGGTGCGCTCTGTTCCACCTTTCTGCTCTGAAATTTGGAACACGGTAACAAACAATATGTTCATATCGTCTTATTCCTTACCATAATATTCATCGAGGGCATCATGAAGGGCATTGATAAAGCCACGTCCATGAGTCTTGTCTGGCTCCATATAGTTGCCTTCTCCCCATTCATTCCATGATTTCAATATCAACACCTGCCCTTCCGCAGGCTTGTCCTTTATGGCATCAAAAGCCATCAGACAGTGCTTCTTGAAATACTCTGGTTCTGCATGCCAATAGATAACACCATTTGCACCACTACGTGGAGAATGATCCCACTGTGTGAACAACTGTGGAATCACATCATTCTCATAGTCACGCTTGCTTACAAACTCCTTATAGTAAGAGCGGTAATCATACAAGAAAGCTGGTTTCTTTGTGAAAAAGCTCTTGATTGGCTTCAACTTATAATCGATGTAATGCCCTATCTTACCCATCTTGCCAAGCAAGGTATCGTGACGAGTATAGTTCAAACCTTGATATACCACGGCATCAAATCCTTTCTCTCTCAACATAGGTTTGATATAATTACTCTTGGTTATTTCACCAACTAAATACAAATCCGGGAATCCTGCTTCCTTTGTCCATTTTCTGAAATTATCAAGATACTCCTTAGGCACAGACACTGGGTCGTAAATCAAGAAGAATGGCTTACCATTAATCTTGGTATAACGAGGATCCTTAAAACTGCGGAGCAGTAACTCAAAGTGCATTTTCTCGTCTTCTATACCAGGATACTCCTGTCCTATGAGCAAATTATTACTTGTTGTGCCGTCCTTGTTCCAAGTCTTGGAATACCAAGAGTGGTTTGCCCATCCCAGACAAAAGCCAAAATCTGGTTTGCCTGAAGCCAGTACCTCGTCATAGATGTCGGCCATCAGTCGCTTGCCATTGCCAAACCAATAATGCCAATAACAAAAAGAGGTAACTCCTGCCAACTTAGCTAAGTCAGCCTGTTTTTGTCGTGTCTCAGGATTACGCAAATCGTAATACCCAAGTTCTGTTGGAACTCGAGGCTGGTCATGTCCCTTAAACAAAGGTTTTGACTTCTTTACATTTGTCCACTCAGTAAATCCTTTGCCCCACCATTTGTCATTCTCAGGAATGGGATGAAACTGAGGCAAGTACAATGCTATAATTTCTGGTCTTTTCATGTTTGTTTCAATTTTGTTTTAATATTTTTGCTGGGTTTCCGCCTACAATTGCATAAGCAGGAACATCCTTGGTTACTACCGCATTGGCTGCAATAACAGCACCATCGCCAATTTCCACGTTAGGAAGTATTGTTACCTTGTCACCAATCCAAACATTCTTACCGATTACAATTGGTCCTTTGGATGTTATATCTCTTGATTTTGGCGGTAGTTGGAGAGAATGATAATCCGTATTTCCATGAGAATTGTCTGTTATCGTAACCCATTTACCTGTTAAACATCCTGAACCAATCGTGATTCTATTGGCGCAAGTAATATTATTGTATGCGCCAAAACAACAATTATCTTCTATTTCCAATTTTGGCATTTGCCCCCCCATATTCCATGTTGATAGCCAAATTTCAGGTCCAAAATTTATATTAGAACCTAAAAAGATGTTAGTTGGATTATGAAGTAAGCCAACTTTTTGAAAATAAATATCACTTCCAGCTTTTGCCATTTTAGCTGCTACCCTTTCTGACTTCAATGCATAGTATTTATTTCGCAAAATACTTACAATATCGAATTGGCTCATTCCAGGCAACTGGCGTAAGAACTTTTTAAAAAGCGTTTTCATTATTTTATTAAGTCATTATAACAAGCAAGCAACTGCTGAAGAATATGTTCCGGAGCATGTCGTTCTTTTGCATGTTGCAGAGAATTCTTTGAATATTCCAACATACGTTTTTTATCCTTAGCCAATTCCATAATCGAATTTGCTATCTGCCAAGGGTCATTTGCTGGGAGCAGTTCTCCATCAACTCCATTGCGAACTAAAGTAGAAATTCCGCCCACCATCGTTGATATAATAGGCATACCTATCATCTGTGCTTCACAGATAGAATTTGGGCTATTCTCAATATATGCTGTATGAACATAAATTGTAGAATTACACATTTCATCTATCAATTGAGTTGGAGAGCGGAAACCTAATATTTGGATATTATTTTTAGAAAATATAAGTTTCTCCTTATTCTCTACAATCTGTTTTAACTCTTCGTTCATTCCACCTGCAACATTCCATTCAAAGTCAACACCTGCCTCCTTCAACACATGGGCAGTCTTCAACATAACATCAATACCTTTCCAAAAAGAAGAGCAACCAACAGATAAAAGTTTGATCTTTTTACTAGAAGGCAAAGTCCAATGTTTTTCCGAATTCAGAAATTCTGGTCTTAGCGCCTCATCTACATGGTGATATGTAGCATTTTTAGTTAATGTGTTTACTAAAGCCTTATCCCAAGAAGTACGACCCATATAATGATGAACAACATTCCAAATTCTTCGCTCCATCTCTAAACGAGACTTGTCACGACAATAATCATTCAAACGATGCCAATCTTTACGCAAATTTAGCCTAGCTGCCCTTAACATTGTATAGCCATTGTAACGAGGAGGATAAAGAGCATTGTTATATGGGATAATACTTCCCTGTATATGAATAACCAAAGGAATATTGGTATATTGCGCTAATAGTCCATAAGGCCACTCGTTTCCAAATACATGGATCAAATCCGGAGAATACTCTTCTATTACTTTCCTTCCTAGTTCTATAACCTTATGCTCATTGACTTTCCATGTCAGTTGACCTTTTTTCTTCTCCCAAAAAGAATAATGAGTAAACATCGGAATATAGGTAATTCCGTCTATAACTTTCACTTCTTTATATTGAGAACTTTCAAAAGCCACATACAATTGTATTTCCTTGCATTGTGATACAATATTTTCCAACGCATCTTGCCAACCAGCAGTCACCAACCCTGTTTTTTGGTAACGTGAAGGCGTTGTTATTTCAAACCAAAGTACTTTCATAAATTATTTTTTCTACTTATATTATTTGTCTTTTGTGTACCTTCCAATAACATCAAAGTGTAAAATAGCATAAAGTATTTCATATATCCATACTCTCCTGTAATGACCGAATATGTTATATAATAAGTTGTTAGAGTTAATGCACATATAACAATATCTTGGTTTAATACTATCCGTGAGGTATTCCTAAACAGTTTTAGCAAAAATATTATCCATATCACAACCCCAACTATACCACTATTGCATAATATAACATATATTAAACTTTCAAAAGCCAACATGATAGGATGATCGCCATATGTATCTATGTAATAGTTCGTCCAACCAAAACCTTTACCAAAAACCAAATGATTTCGTATCTCCCAGAAACATCCTTCCATTTGATTTAAACGCATTTCAAAAGAGGAACCACTGACATTGGATTTATCATCAGAGAAAATGGAACCGACATAATTGCTTAGTTCGGGTATAGAATTAATTATCAGGTATGCGATTCCTCCAACGATTCCGACTTGACACATCAATTTAATTCGTTGGCTCAATAATAAGAAGACTAAAATTGTAACAAAAAAAGCTCCAATAGGGCTACGTATTCCACAAAGAAAAATGGAAGTAACTATGGCTAACAAAATTACTATCATCTTGTATTTATTTAGGGAAGCTTTTATGGCATATATATATATCAATGCCATACCTAAAAAAAGGCCATATGTCATTGGATGACCGAATACTGAGGAAATTCGTCCAAACAATCGACCTCCTCCGACAGCTGCATAATCTGCATTCCAAACTTCCCCATTAGCAGCCATAACAGCAATTTGGTATGGATTAACTCCATTTGTCGTTGTTAGATACAATCCATAACCAAAAGCAATGCATATACATATTATAACTGTATTTTTCAACTGCTCATGCAACTTGCCATCTATAAAAGAATAATTCCAAATTACAAAAGGTAAAATGAAATATTGCATTATCTGCTGTCTGAAAAAATTAAATTCATAATCTAAAGGAACTTCATTTTGAAAAGGCATTTCAAATAACTGAGCTACAAATAAGAATAAGAAAGGAACCAATGGTTTGAAGCTGAAATTATGACTTTTAGAACCATATAATTTCAAAAAATAGGCAAACAATAATATTGTATTTACCAAATTCCATTGCAAACTGACACCAATATTAATGTCCATATATGGTACCAAAATGAAATATGCCACATATAGGCATATACCAATTCTTAATTTTGCAAAAAAGCAAAATAAGATAGCTGCAACCCAAAGTCCTTGTATTAATGCTATAAACTGCATATTATACTTTCTATTAATTATTTTATAAATTCAACATTGCACCTATTTTGGGTAGGAAACAATATACGTTAATATTTCTACCTGTATAATCGGATTTTATTAATCACTGCATTTTTAAGGAATCCTCTTTCATTTCTATTAAGTCCAACAAAATAAATGACAGGAATGGCAATAAGCATAAAAGTTCCTGAAGTTAACAAAAACTTAATCCATCCATCCGTCATTTGGTTAGCAATATAAAAGGGAAGAGGAATCATTAAAGCTGTTGTCAAATATATAACACCTATAATTTCTTTTAAATATTTTACCAATGGTAGTCCATAAAGGTTACGAACATAGCATGGTCTAACAACAGAACATACAATATTTAATATCACCTTCAACATCAATGCTGACCAAGCTGGACACCCATATTTCAATAACACATAAGCTAATGGTATATTAAGAATTTTAATTGAAGCCATCAATATTTGATGTCCCTTTATGTTTCCTGTTGCATGCACACCTGTCCAAAGCGGTGCGCTATATGCGTCAACTAATGAATACCATACTACAACAGCAAAGAATGTTCCTGCTCCTGAAGGGGGATTTTTCAACCACAAATTCAGTATAAAATCTATATTCATCAACACCGGAACGGATGCTAGAAGTAAGAGATAGTAAGAAAATTTCGAAGACGAAAATATCAACTTCAAAAAATAGTTTTTATCACAAGAGGCATATGATTTAATTATCTGTGGTCCATAAGATTGGGTAAAGCTATTTAGGAAATTTGTTAATTGACTATTTACTTGATTTGCTATACCTAAAGCTGCATTTGCTACCAAGCCAAAGAAAATATTAAAGAAAAACACAACCGATTGGTTTACGCATACATCCACCATGTTGACGATGATACTTAACCCTGAGTATTTTACCATATCCTTTATGAGCGTACCATCCCAATGTCTTTGGTAATGACATTCTGGGAAAATACGTTTGCACTGAATATAATACCAAAACAACATCAATAGTGTAACAAGTAATACCAAGAAAGAATAAAGTTCCAACTTATCAAAATCTCCAATCATCAACAGATAAACTATCAGCAATTTTAAAACAACTTCTATAATACTTGTATAAGCATAGAAATTCATCTTTTCATGTGCGATGATTGAAGAATTATATGGTGTCTTAATAATATTTACACAACAGCAAAGTATGGACATTTGATAGGCAAAGATGGCCGCATCCATTCTTTCCGCAGGAATGACAAGCTTATTGTAAAGAAACCACAGACCAAATGTTTCGCTCAATAACAAAATAATCCCCACAAGGATTAAATGCGCATTGATTGCCATCGAGAATGTATTTCTCAGCGCATCTTTATCACCCTGGCCAATACCATAAGCCAAGTATCTATAAGTCGCATTATTGAGTGCTTGCTGTAAAAAGCCAAAAAGCACGACGACACTGCCTACAACATTATACAAACCATAGTCTTCAACTCCCAAGGTTCCAAGTACTACTCTCGAGGTATATAACCCAACAGCCAACACCAGGAACATTCGGAAGAACAAATATAATGTGTTTTTAGCGATTCTTTTACTATTGTCTTGATTTGATGACATAACGAATTTTATCTTTTGCTCTTAAGTTTCTGTTTAATCTCTTTTATACTAAAATGTCCTTTAAGACTTAAAAAAACAAGAGCATGGTGACTAACTTGCTTTTCTTTCGGAGGTAGCTTCATATAATCTCCATACATTTGCGTTAGGTATTCTTTGTAACCTATTGGAGCTTTAATTTTCACACCTTCAAATGGTAACTCAACAACAGAAGAAAACCATTCTTTTTTATAAAGTTCCTGTTTCAAAGAATAAGTAGTATAATAATGCAAATAATAGTCACCATTTTTTTGAGAAGCCAATTCTTTCTCATATTTTTCAAATTGACATAGATTATGCTGAGTTCGTAATTTATAATAGAAAGCCCCCTTGATCCAATCTATCGTAGCTTGTAGGTGCTTATGTTTGACTTGCCACAATAAATCCTTCAAATAATAACTCTTTATGCCATTAGAATAATTATTGAATAAAGTCTTGTAACAATCAACTTTATATTGGTTTTCTTCCTCATTGTCATCTGTTATGAACAAAGGAAAAACATCAACGAAAGAACCTATAACAAATTGCTGCTGACTCATTTCCCAAATCGACGTATTAGAGTCCACAAACTTGGCAAAAGGTAAATAATACCCTTTGTCATGATAGTCTAAAATATTATAGCCGGTACCTTTACATTGCTTTTTCAATGCGAGAAAACGATCATAGTCTGGCTTCAACATCAATACATCTATATCATCATCCCATGGTATAATTCCTTGATGTCTTACAGCACCTATCAATGTTCCTCCACCAGCATAATAAGTTAAATTATGCTCTTCGCAAAACTTATCAAAAGCCTTAAAGGTTTCTATCAATTTAGCTCTATAAGCTAAAAACTCCGTCTTAGTTAATTCTATTCTATTACAACTCATTTTCATTATTTTATATCCAATTCCACAAACCATGTATCTTTAAGAATGTCTCCATATCTTTGTCATAAGTCAATTTTAAAGGCAAAGCATGAGAGAATACAATTTTTGGCTTGTAGCCTTTATCTATAATAACGGCAAGCGGTGAAGTCATATTTTCTAAATCTTCTTCACTTGCCTTATCAAAACAAGATTTTATCAGCTCCATTCTATATGCCTCTGGAGTATATCCAGAGGCGACAGAACACTTTGGTACTGTACCTGTTATAGTATTGTCTTCATCTTTGGAAAATAATGTCTGTACCTGTTCTGTCCCGTTCGTTGCTGCACCATATTGCTTTGCAGCCTCTATTACCATTTTTATGGCATCAGAATCTACAGAGCTATTTGTTATGTCATGAGTAAGAAGAATATCATCATCATTCAAATATTTTGATGCGAATATAACGCCATTATAAGTTGATTTCAGATTAGAGTCACCTCCTTCTATTACACCTAACAGTTTATCCCCCAACAAATCTTGAGCATATTTTACTGTTAAATCCATGTATTTAGGATTTGTAACAACAATAAAATTGTCTATTTCCGTAACTTTCTGAAAGTCTTCAAATATATAGGCAAAATATGGTTTCCCTTTTATATCTGTAAACTGTTTTGGAATAGCGTGACCAAATCTTCGTCCGCTTCCTCCCATTTTTATTATTAAGCAATTCATACGTAAAAATTTTAACCAATTATATATTTTGGATATTTATTTTTCTTAGCACTCCACACTATCCCCCAACTTATTATCGTAACAGAAATGAACAATACACAAGGGAATATATAACAATACTCAGTAGCTAAACTACGAAATACGCTAATTGTTATCAACTCTTGTATCAAGATATGATGCACAATATAAATGCCCATACTGCACTTGTCCAAACTTATCATCCATGAATGTAGTTTAGGAATATTTAATAATCTGACATATGTAAACGAAAGAAGAACCAAATACACTCCAAAAGTTGCGGTTACTATACCTCGTTTTACATATATCTGTTGAAACACAAATAATAGCATTAACATAAGAATTAGCCCCAACACCTTGCTTTTGTACTTTGTCAAAGTTCCAAAGTCTATCTTGCTCGCCAACATTCCTATTAAATAATATGGAAAATATGTAACAATCCGAGACAGGCAAAGAAATCGTACTTCTGGAATTCTATACGGTACCAATATGAGGAAAAGTAATAACATTACCATCAATACCTGCCTTTTTCTTTCTGGTATCAGTAGTACTCCTTCTATAGCCTTGCCCAGAATATAACATTCAAATATAGCTAACAAAAACCATAAATGACTAATACCATTCAACATCTGCCCCACATCTCTGTTTTGCAAAATACAGAGCGACAATCCTATGACGCAATATGGTATTAAAACTCTCGCTGCTTTATCCTTGACAAATTTAATATTGTCATCATACCCCCCCCATATTACGTTTATAAGCGAATAAATAACCACTTATCAAAAAGAATATTGGCAAATGAACCTGTGACAACATTCCTGCGACAACATCCCATGTTTGGACATGGAAACCAATAAAATAATCAGAGCCATCCCATATAGAATATGGGCAAAGGCAATGGTAAAATACAACCATTAACATTGCGGATACTCGCAAAAGGCTGATGTCGTTGAAACGTACTTTGTTTTGCGTTGTGGGAACATCTAATAATCGATTTTGCATAAGTTTTTTTTATTATACTATAGCAACTGTTGGCTTATCTTTTGCATTAGAACCTTTCGTTTTGACATATTTATCACTCTTAATAACAGAAATTGTATTGTCTACATATATCCGAGGAGAACCAGATACAGTTTCTTCTATATGCGTAAGCCAATTTTCTACTTTATGTGAAATATTACCAATACTGAGATTATCTTTAAAAAATTGCCATGATAAATGATAATGAGAAGTTTTTCCTTTCTTCAGCGGAATTTGATTCTTACAATATGGCAAATCTAATTTTTTATATTTTTTTATTAGACTTTCTATTGAATGATGGGCTACAATTCCATAATAATATAGTTCATCATGAAGCAAATAAGCATCTACTAAAGGACGCCCAAAATACAAATCATTTTCTTCATCAAATGTGAACTTTCCTTTTGCTAAAACTCCTTTTATTGGAAAGCCATGGCTCATAGCTCCATGCATAAGACATACTCCAGCCTTAGTTATAATATTGAACATTTTACTATCAATACCATTTGCTACAATAATAATAGAATCTGAAAATTGAACATATCTCAAATAATCCCCTTTCAACAAAGGTTTCATTTTTCGATTAAAGCTCTCTATAAAATTCAATAAGCTTTTCTTTAGTTCATCATGTTTTGTAGACATAACCCTGTCCTTAAAGCCCATTATATCTGCATATAATATCAATCTATCAGAATCTTTATCCCATGAAGTCTGAAGATCGAGAATTTGCGTTTCTTTATGAATACCCATATTTTTCATATTTGGCATCTTATCTTATATTAAAATTATTGTAGTTCATGCAAGCACAACATCCGTCTAGTTGGATATGAGCTGGCATGGCACCATAATGTTCCTTTCCTGTATCATTAAGAATTGGCTTTTGAGCATAAATCAAAGCTTTTTCTACCAATTCTAAATCTTGCTTATCTACTTTTGCACAGGAATAGCAAAGTTGTTCACCTGCTTGCAGTTGACCTTCAAACAAATGAAGTTTCTCATGCTTTATATGCCTGTCATGAATATTATCTGATTTACCGATATAAATAATATCTATCAGCGTAACTCTATTAGTCTTATCATTATAGACACATCTATAGACTAAGTAGATTCCAGAATAGGAAGGAAGTCCACCCTTATTGCCTTCTCTCCAATATCCTTCAAAGTTTAATTGTATCTCTTTCATATTATAGTTTATATTTGAATTTGACTATTGACAACGCCCCTAATATAACAGAGGACATTGCCACAACTTCACCCACGACATTTATACTGTTCTCCTCCACTTACTACTCATTCAGTACGACTCTGCTCGTATATTACGATTCCACCATTCTAAAGAGCGTTTGAAAGTAAAGAAGCAATGTATTCTTCGCTATTCGTTTATTATTATCTGATGTTTGAGTAGGCATTAGTCTAATTTATTATTTTGATATTATATGCTTGCATTCTATCCTTACCATCTTTCAGAGTTGCCTGAAATTGAACTTTTTTTCCTTTTAAGTTTTTAAAATGAAGATTAGGATTTCTTCTACTAGAAAAGAAAAGTTCCTCTCCATTATCAGAAGAGATAAACCCATAAGGACGACCACCTGCATAAAAAATTCTTTTCACTATACCTTGACGAACACTTGATAACTTTTGCAATTCTTGCCGTATAGGCTCTAATGGAATTCCATCCATTTTCTTCACGATAAGTTCAGTGAATATCTGTGCCTCTTTCATTAGATGTGGACTTTTATGCAAATTCTGAGTCCAATATTTTTCACAATCTCGAAATACTTCTATAGCTTTTTCAAAATTAGCTTTAGCATCCTCAATATTATATGTATTTTTCAAGATGCTTAGAGCATACTTATCAGAGGTTCTTTCATTATTCATATCTATTTTCTTACCACCCAACAAGCGAAAATAAATCATCATAAGATGAGCCTTGTATTTGATAAAGTAATTAGTTATAACTTTTTCTTTAATAAGCCTTTCAAGAGTCAAAAAAGTATACGCAACTGCAAAATAAGGCAAATTACTATGCTTCTCACAAAATAACTGACTGCGATATTTCTTCAATAAAAAAGATTCATGCAAATGAGCCTTTTCTGGATGTTGTAAAATAGCCCCCACATAAAACTGTGTAAGGTTACGCAAATTAAATTTCTGATACTGTTTTATATTAGGATTATCAGCATATTGCTTTGCTCTACGCTCATAATAAATTTTATCAGAAAAATCAGCAACGTAGTCATTTACAAACTGTTCAAAGTTCTTATGAAACTGTCTAGTACATTCAAAAGCTTCCTCCATTACAATATTTTGTCTATTTGTTCCTTTTACTATTTCATTAGACAAATCATTATTGTTAGTTGATATGATTTTTACTACAATTGATATTTTAGCTAAATCTATCTTTTGTTTGGAAGCATTAAATAACAAATAACTTGATTGACAACCATTAACTATTTGAGGATTCTCAATTTCTAATAAACGATTTCCCTGGCTAAAAGAACTACATACAATAGTTATTCCATTATTAAACAGAACGAATCTTTCTGGTACATTTTTTATTGTTTCGGCTATTTCACTGTTAATAGAATTATCACCTTGAAAATCTCGAACATTATCATTAAACAATGTTTTTCTTATTATTCCATCATCCGTATTAATCATTGAAACAAAGTCTTTTGCATGACACAAAACAACACAAGAATTCCCAACCTCATCTGTCCCAGGCAATTCCATTGTATCTATATATGGAAGCCTCGATTTAAACTTATTCTGATTTTGCTCAATAATACTCTTAAATTCTTTTGCTCCTTGAAAGTGAAAAATTAGAGTTTCACAATAATTCGCCATATCTTTTTTAAAAGTACGAACTTGATCATTATGTTGTTCATGCTCTCTATATTCTCCTAACGTTACATAGTAACAACGAATAATAGGCTCGACTTTCCATTGTAACATGACATCTTCACTATAAAGATAATTGCACAAATCTCTCCAAAATTGTACTTGAACATTAAATGGATATGTACTTTCTTTATCAAAGAATGCCCTAATACCACTTATAAAAGCCCCTAATTCTTGACTATCAAAATTTTTGGTATTTTTTGCCTGTATAAAGATTATCTCTATTTCTAGCTGGCCTTTCTTTAAAAATTCGTCTATTTCATCTTGGGTTTTTATCAAATAATTATTAATCTTGATAGCTATTCCATCTATTCCACCATCATCGCCACCACCAATGCTTACTGTATCCAATAATTCCATATCAGAAGAAAAAGCATCTGGTTGATGTTGAAGAAGTTCTGTATAATTTGCAAATTTTTCAAAAGCTTCGCTATCAGAACACTTTGATAGTTCAAAAGCCTCAACAAACTTTTTTTGATGAGCTTTAATTATTGGTTCATATATCATACCTAACTATAATTTATTTTCCAAATTCTTTAATTCTCTGTTCCTCTTTCAAAGAGCAAACAAGCAGTTGTCCATTCTTCTCGGCTACGATATAGCCATCCAAGCCTTGAACTACTACTTTGCTTTCATCGGCTGCATGTACCACACAGTTCTTGCATTCATACAATCGGATTTCCTTGCCTATCTTGGCATTGCCATTCTCGTCTTGTGGAAGCAAGGTGCGGAGACTCCCCCAACTGCCTAAGTCGCTCCAGCCGAACTCGGCTGGCAAGGTATAGATTTCCTTCGACTTCTCCATCACAGCATAGTCAATGCCAAACAAGAACAACGTATTATCAATATAAATCCACGTTGATATCGAACGGACTATCAAAGTCCTTCAACATCGCATGCTTCGTATCTTTTTCTGAGAGATTGGCATGCTCTGTTGGTATCTTCCAATCAATGCCAAGGCTATCATCAAGAATAGAGATACCTCCATCAGCCTCTGGATGATAGAAGTTATCACACTTGTATTGGAAGACTGCTGTTTCTGAGAGAACGGCGAAACCATGAGCAAAACCCTTTGGGATGAAGAACTGGACATGATTGTCTTCTGTTAGTTCTACAGCCACATGCTTGTCATAGGTTGGTGAACCTTTGCGAATATCCACTGCTACATCGAGTACTTTACCCTTTACGCAGCGTACCAACTTGCTTTGTGTGTAAGGTGCGCTGGAAATGCAAGCCTCGCATGACACCATAGCTACTCATTGACTCGTTGTCTTGGCAGAAGTGAACACTGTGTCCCAGGATTGGGGCAACCTTTTCTTCAAACTCTCGCTCGCTGAAGCTCTCAAAGAAGTAGCCACGAGAGTCGCGGAAGAGGCGTGGCTCTATAATGAGAACGCCTTCTATTACTGTTTTTACTATATTCATTTTTTTTATTTTATTTTTTGTTCTTTAATAAGAAGTTCTAAAATCATCCCGTCCTTCTTTGCCGAGTGCAGCTCGCTTTCTCCCATTAAAGAAGGTATTTTTCTACCTCTCCGTCTCTCCTGCAAGGAGAGCTCCACATCCTAACCAAGCC
>OGES01000423.1_pt1 | contig 43470 bp, 38 predicted proteins | sample 1570711 | NCBI WGS metagenome assembly OGES01 (sample SAMEA2582133, study PRJEB24529) | metagenome | biome: Human gut stool | place: China | collected 2011 | reverse complement strand
GAGCAGCGCATTCGTAATGCGAAGGTCGTAGGTTCGACTCCTATTATCGGCACCAGTCACTCTTATCTTATTGATTTAGTTAAAATTAAATTCATTCAGAGTGAAATCGCGTAGCCTCCACTACATAGAGGTCATACAGCCGATGGCTCAACGTGATAATTTGTATCGCCGTAGCAGCGGTATTTATGTTGTCCGTATTGCAGTTCCCGCCCGATACCGTCTCTACACGGGACAGCGTGAGATTCACGCTTCAACAGAAACAAACGACATCAGAAAAGCACGAGCGATTGCCGCACTCCTATTGGCTGTCTGGCAGCGATGTTTGGGTGAGTATCAAAAATTGGATAGAGAAAAGTTGGTGAGCAGTGCGCCTGCTTTGGCGGGCGAAGGAATGATCAGCCTTGCTGAATTTTGCGGTTTAACGAGTGCTTCCCTGCAACAAGTTGCTCAGCGCTTGCTTGATACGAATATCCCGCTGTTTTGGCTTGCTGATGGGCGTCCTGCTTACTATGTGGAAGACCTTTCACTCGTTGATAAAGACGATCCTGAGGTTTCTGGATTTATCATCGATAGTGCCATTAACATCGGTATCAGAGGTTCTCTGAGCGGTTATGTTCAGCCCTTGGTTTCATCACGTATATTACGTCAGATGATCGCTGGCGAGCCGCTGGATGCAGAAACCGCATTTAAATCCTCAGAGGCTTCATCCAAAGCCGCTTGGTTCGTTGACTTTCCCGGTGTCGAAATCTCGCCTAATTCATTGATGATTCATCGTGTTCAAGCCGAGCGCTTACGATTATTTTGGCTGTCACATAGCACCGCAGTTTCTCCAGTCATGCCAGAGAAACCAAAAACAATTCCCCCTGTATTATTGTCCTCATCAATACCGGATAATGAATATGTAAATCGTAAATACTACTCAGTGAAAATGAGCGAGTTATGTGAAAAATATATTCGCTACAAGCGCGGGGGGAAATTCACGGAAAAGGCAGAGAATCGAGTCCGGGAAGGTTTTGGCTTACTCCTTGAAGTCATGGGTGATTCAACGCTTGAAAAGGTTGACCGTGACTTCCTCCGTAAGTATGAGAGCTTACTAAGGTCGATACCTGCAAGACGCGATCTGGCGAAAATAAGATATAAAATCAATGATGCTCATGAATTGATTGGCAAGGCAAAAGAGAATGGCGACCCTCTAATGAGCGATAATGCCGTTCGTAAATATATACGAATTCTCTTCGAGGCTTTCCAGTGGGCTGATGGAGAAGGCATTTTTATTAAGTCTCCTGCGAATAAATTCTTTGCACCTGTTGAAAATGAAAAGATGGATCAGGATTTCAAATCTGATTTCACTGATGAGGATTTAAACGCTATTTTTGGTATGCCTTGGTATAAGCGTGGGACTGTCGATAAAAACAGTCAGGGGCAATTCCATCATTATCGTGTATTTCATTACTGGCTACCGCTAATTGGCTTTTTTACCGGCGCGAGGATAAATGAGTTATGTCAACTTTATCTAGATGATATTAAGCAGGATGCTACCGGATTTTATTTCTTTGAAATCAGCAACGAACGGGACGATCAGTCACTGAAAACGATTAATTCACGAAGAAAAATACCGTTGCATCCGACATTGATCAAGCTTGGATTAATCCACTATTGTGAAGCATTGAAGAAAGCAGGTCATGAGCGTTTATTTCCAGAGCTTCCTTACCACTCTGTAAAAGGATACGGCGATAAGGCTTCTGACTGGTTTAACCGTTCGTTGCTCAAAGAACGGTTAGGCTTTGAAAAAGACAGCAAAAAATCTTTTCATTCATTCCGCCACACGTTTTCTACCAGGCTCAAACAAGCTGGAATCGACAGCGAGACGCGTGCGCAGTTTGTTGGACATATCCGCGGTTCTGGCGAGACAGAGAATCGGTATAGCAAAGATCATCCACCAGCAGCCCTTTATGCTGTGCTTGAGAGCGTTACGTTAGGGCTACCGGAAGTAGCTCCATTTGTTTGCGAAGATGGTGTAGATGCGGTAGCTGATGCTCTTAGAATCAAACAAATTAATAAACAACGTAGATAAAGGTAACATTTAGTTATTCATTTTAAAATACACCATAGCTCCGTCGAATTTATGGGGCTATGGTGTGTGTTTCTTTTTAGATAAATAGAGTTATCTAAATCCGTTCACTTTCCCAAGCGTGACTGGTGCTAAGATCCCCATTTTCGCTTGCTTTGACATAAATCATATATTTTGAACCGATAGCGCTATTGGTTATTTCTTGAGAGCATCTCATTACTTTTTTCCCTTGTGGGAAAATTTGGTTTTTATCTACAACAACCTCATTCTTACCATTTGCATCAAGAGATACGACTACTGTAATACGAGGATATTTACTATAGCTTTCTTTAGGAGGACTTATATCTTGTATAAAACTTACTACACCTTCCGTGCGGCAAAGAGAAAGTGCTCTTAAACTTCTCATTAAGCTTATTTTTGAAAAAAGTGGAAGGTTATCAGATTTAGATATTGCAGGTTTTTTTGTAATTATGCCGAACTCAACTTTATAGTCATTTCCATCGATTACTCGCTTGAAACTATCTAAATCACGATGTTGTATTTTTTCTTCAATGAGATTTTTTAATTTGTCTCTACTGTGTCCTTCCAGTATTAACAACTCCATAGAGTTGACACCCTGATTAAAAAGATGACTGAGATGAGCGTGAGGATATTTTTATATGGTGGAAAATGCACGTATTTCCATTATAACTAATTATGTCACAAGGCTCTATTTGCGTATATCCATCAGGGCTTATATCTGTTTGATCAAGACAGATATGTGTAAGTGAGTTACGGGCAACATCTTCATTGTAGTTTTCTTCACTATAACTTCTTTTGTTTGCTGCTATGTTATCGTGATTGTATGGTGGAAGTGAGGTGTTCTCGCATCTTTGATCGATATAATCTTTCAAAATTGCTAAATAATCTTGATCAACTTTATACCATTCTCCTTCGCAAAGATGATAAACAACTCCCTCATCATCAAAGGGAATGTCATAAATAAAGCTTCTGTAAATATTATATGCTTTAGTTGTAATCCCTTCTTCATTACAGAGGTTTAATGAAAAGCTTTTTATTTTTTCTATATCAAATGTATTTAAATCAATCTCTCCTAGATAGTCATAAAATTCATCAAGACTAATATCAGTATATATTGGGGAGATTCCTTTTCTTCCTTTGAAAACACAATATATATTGTCACTATAATCAACAATGTCCGGAATTGATAAGGATAATTCATCACTTTTATTTATAAATGCCTCTAAAAGTGAAGTGTCTAACTTTTCTATTTTCAGAGGGTCTTTTTCCGGGACTATTTTTTGTATGTTAGGGAAAGACTCTAAATATTCATTGCTTGCATATAAATCCAGTAGCTGTTCACATAAAACTATAAGCTCATCCGGTTCTAATTTTAGACCTACTTTTAAATTTGTAGAGCCAGTGGCATTTTTAAATAACTCTATATACTGTGGCTTAACTTTTCCTGTTAAGCTTTTTAAAATCTCGCTATTACTATCAAAATCCAAATAGGTTAAGTCAGACATGACAGGAACTTGCATTCTTTTTCTTCTTGATGCACCAGGATCCACTATGTCAGCACTTTTTAACTCTTTAGGTTCAAGGCTATTTAATGTTACTTTAAGACCAAAGTCATACTCATAGGAAACATCGCGTAGATTGTGATAAATGTGCCCAAAAGTTAGTGCGAAACATCGATCTCTTACTGGAAGAAAAATTAACGCTCCCTTACTTTCTTGTTCTAAATTCCCGCCAATTGAGAAGTAATTCACCCACCAAGGAGTTGTTTTAAATCTGTCAGAAATAAATAAACTTGCACCCTGTGGGAGGTTTTGAGCCTGAAAGTCATCGAGAAGTTGATGATCTGGCTTGAGGGAGTTCTGTGCGTTGTAGCCTGCTTTAAGCAAAAAAATAGAAAAAGACCTTGTTTTCATATCATTTCAGCCCTTTGAGAGGTAAGCAGTTATGAAGTTACTTGTATTTGAGAAAAGTTTACATTTTTACTCATACTAATCGTGATATAGGTCAAACATACCGCCTACTGGTGACTATGCTGCCCCACTGAGTCATAGAGGCGGTCACTAACTGAAGTATTGTTTCAAGAGCACTAGGATGCTCTCTACGCGGTTTTTCTTTAAAAGTAGTGTATTTCATAGTGCCAAATTTGGAGACACTCAAAACGCGTCTGGTGAAGCTATGTAACCTATGATTGCAACCGCAGACCTTCCACGCTTTCTGATGGTAGATTCATCACTGTTTTAACGCTGGTTTCGATGCTGCGAATAATGTCTTCGCGTGGGCCGCTGCGCCAGTCATCACTTGCATAAAAAGCATTGAGCACCGCAGCCATTTTTTCAGCGCTGTCAAAGGTGCGAATGAGGTAGTAGTAATCCGGGTCATGAAGCGAGTTGCCAAACGAAACAACATCGATCCCGTGGCGTTGGTGAAGGGGAACGCTGATTTCCTGCATGATGGCGTGAAAAGTGGCACCGCTGCCTTTGCGTAAGGTGTATTGCAGTATCTCTAATATTTTCAAATGGTTATCCCAGTCATTTGGGCTTTTATGTATCCATCATCAATATAATGGGGAGAAAAAGAGCTGAGTGACAGCTAGTAATGAGCCTGAAACTCAGCAACTTTTGATTATTCCTCTGGTAACTCCCAGGAGATTTTTAATGATGGATGCTCGAAGGTGACTTCGTAGTCACGCGCTTGCAATGACTCGGTAACATCATAGAGAAATTCATTGATATCCTCTTCGCTTAGTCTGTAGCTTGCGCTAGATTGCCCAAATCGTTGGCAATCATTTAATTCATAAAAGATTGAATCCATTAGGTCTTTAAAACGCATATCCCTTTTGCCACGTTCAGTAGCTTCGCGGGCACCATCTGCATCACGGTCAAACATTTATCACCCCTTCAATAGTCCGAATCCCAAAGTTATCGACTGCAAAATGTAGTTGGGGATGCCAATTTTAAAGATCAATGCCTTGAGAAATAAAAAATTACCGCACTACCAGAATTTATGGGTATCAAGAGTGATAGCAGATACCAAAGATCGAGCAATCACTGAGAAATTTGGGCGCGTTTCAGCACGCCGCCTAACTTCTGAAGTTATTAGCCTCTATAAGGAAAAGCCTGTCACCGCCGAAGTTTTTGAACGCAATGCTTGAAAGGGGGGTTGGCAAACCTAGGACATCCACTTTTCGGCCCGACAAATTTTTCCGGTAACTTTTGTCGTGTGGGGGGCTGGTGGGTTCTAAGCTGAAATTTTCAAAACAATAAGAACTTGGTTCTTAGATTTTTTTCCTTCTTAACTTCTTGTTTTGTTTTAAATGTTTTATTAAACCTCTTCTCTGGGGAGCAAAACTAGCCCAAGGGATCAGTGCGATGCTTTGCAGTGAGATCCTTGGCTAATCAGGCTTCCGGAGTTGTAACCTCTTCTCTGGGTCCCTGCTTGGATCGGCGATGTAAGCTACTCTGCTTTAAAAAAGGCTCACGACATAAACCCTTTGCAAAACATGATAACTCACTATTAGGTATTGGCTATGCAAGTCCAAGACTCAGCACCCTGCATAACCTCACGCACTCTGGCATACGCCGCCTTTCGGAACTAGACCAGTGGGTAATAGTGCGACCCCTCTTTTCACCCCGGCTCTGCTACGCTAGCGGCAGAGCCTTGTTGATGCGCCATTTCGAGTAAGCGTCTGTATACCAAAACCTCGAAATGTACACTAATGATAACATTTCGAATCTTTGATTCAAGCTTTTGCATCAAATGCCGAAAGTAAAACAGGAGTAGAGACGAGATGGCAGACGGAGCACGCTGACATGATGCCGTTAATTTCACACCTCGATTGGTAAAGGGAGGATGTCCACCAGCTTGTCACAACTGCTCTCACCTCTGCTGCCGGTAAGCTTCTGTTGTCGATGCTGGCAGCAGTTGCGGAGATGGAGCGTGACTTGCTAATTGAACGCACTCAGGCGGGGCTGTCACGAGCAAAATCCGAAGGCAAGAAGTTGGGAAGACCGTCTAAAATCGCGCCAGAAGCCCGTCGCGAAATTTTAGAGAAAAAGTATAGCGGAACCAGTGTCAGTGCGTTAGCACGAGAATATGGCGTTTCTAGAGCGACTATAGCGTCTATCATGCCTTTAAACGAGAGCAGAGTGTCACAGAATGAGAAGGATGAGATTGATGTCATTTATAAGGTGTTGTAGATTTTCTGAGTAGCTCATGATCGTCATAATGAGATAAGAGCGTAGTAATCATTATAGGGGGTGTAAATGTCGCTTGTTCTTCCTGTGAGATTAGATAGCGAAATATTAATTTCGAACGGAAATGATTCTTTTTCGATAACTCAATTAACAGATTTTTATCTAACTGGTGATTATAGTTTTTTTGATTTGTCTGGGATGCCAACAAAGGTGAATGGTTATGACTCTTCAAACGAAAATGAAGGTAGAGGACTGAGGGTAACCAATCTATGTGGGATTCTAAATGGAGAATTTCTTAAGCTATGTCCAAAATGTGGTCAGGCCAAGAACTTTTATCATTATGGAGCTTCATATAGAACGACTAATGAGAAAAGAGACCAAAGTGAATGTGAGGTTTGTAGAGGTAATTATTAAAAAATTAAATGTTGCTAGGTGGTTTTTATGACAAGAGTAACTTCTGAATCCCACATTGGCGAGCTAGGTTCAGCTTTTTTACAATATCTATGTAGCAAACAAGAAGTAATTTACCGTCCAGTTAGGATTTTTGATGTTGGTATAGATGCGTTTATTGAGCCTCAAGTGGGAAATATTGCTACAGGAGCAATGATAGGAGTTCAAATAAAAACAGGAAAAAGCTTTAAAACTAGTTCAGGTCGTTATTCTTTCAAAAGTGATAAAGCTCATTTTGAATATTGGTCTAGATGCACTTTACCTATAATAGGTGTCGTCTATGATCCTGAGGATGAAAAAGGTGTTTGGGTTAATTTGAGCGATATAGCTAAGGACAGGCTTACCAATAAAGGGCCATGGGTAATTAATCTTTCTGTTCAAGAACACTTATTAGACTCTGACAGCTTGCAAAACCTTATTGATAGCGCTGAATTAACAAGGATTAAGAAAGATTTTATTAAGTTTTCTTACTTAACCATGCCTCAATCGAATCAAAAGAAAGAGAAAGATTCATTTCAAAATTTAAGCACCATCTCATCTCATACTGCATGGGATGAACTATTAGATACTTTTCTTTCCCTTCTTTATGATGACAGAATTGTTGCTGATGCTGGTTATAGATTAAGTTTATATTTCCCGAAGGAAAAAAGTGATTTTCGCTACAAATATATAATAAAAAGATTGTCTTTGCTTAATGATGTCCAGTTAATCAAAATGATATTTTCAGTGAAGGTTGCATTGGATGATTGTTGTGAGCATGTGGCGGAGCATATATGTAATATAATGAGATACATTCCAGATATATGTTTAAGGTTGGAAAGTATTATCTTCAACAATAATTTGAGTAATGATGTGAATGCTGTTGCTATTCAATTGATTGAATCTTTATCAGAATATGAACGTCAAGATTTATGGGACATGATTAGTAATAAAAGGTTGTTGTAACATGATTTCTATATTTTTGGGGGCCGGTTTTTCTAAATGGGCTTTCGATTTGCCACTGGTAAGTCAGCTTTTTGATTTTAATATTTCTTACCTTACTGCCTCAGAAGAGAAAAAGCTCGATCTAATTAAGGAGGATTGGTCTGTCTGGATACAAAAAAATCCGGAAGCAACATACGAAAATTTTGTTTATTGGTGTATTAATAAATCCTCTCACCGTAGGAGCAGAGTTGTTTGGTATGTTAATAGAAGGTTAACTGAACCATTCATTACTAGGATTCGTGGTGGATATTCTGCTGCTATGTTCGATGAAAAAATTGTGAAACAAAATGAAAGGATAGTTTATTTACGTAATTTATTTAATGAGCTAGAGGGGGCTGGTTTAAAAAATATCATTACTTGTAATTATGATAATATTGTCGAGTATATCCTAGGTTGCTCTGGGTTTAATTATGGTATAAAAAATGAAATTTTAGTAGGAAGAGGAAGAAATCCACAATTTCCTTGGCAAAATGCAGATGTGAGAGTTACTGGTGAGATCCTACTGGCTAAATTACATGGCTCTTTATCGTGGGACAAATATAATAAATACACCAGCGGCAAACCTGGCAGGACAGGGAAAGCTTTAATTGTTCCCCCTGCTCCTGAAAAAGAACCTCCGCTTGAATTACTAGATGTTTGGACATTTGCTAGGAATGCCTTAGTCAATAGCAAAATCTTAATTGTTTTTGGCTTTTCTTTTAATGCGTATGATAATGCTTTGCTGAATCTATTGAGGGAAAGTGGCTCAAATTTGAAAAAGGTAATTTTGATAGATCCCTATCCGAAAGTTGATGAGGCCAAATGTCTTTGGCCTTCGGCATCAATAGAGACTATCAACCCCTTAAATGATATTGTTTTTCCGGAAAAGTGGTTCGAAATATTATGAGCAGGTTGCTTAATTCATTCAAATGAAGCTGCGATTACTTCCCCGGTATTGGCGTTGAAAACACAAAAATACTGAAGCGGTGTTTGTATCCCAAGACTGTTAATGGCCTTAGCCTGTTGTCCAAATGCTTGAATCGTTATCTTTTTCTCGTCGTGCCATAAGTAAGTTCCGAAAACCGGTTGAGCTTCAGTTTCCTGCCACACATGGCGAAACGTCGCTTTATTGTCCATTACCTGCTTGCACTGTCTGACGGGGTTGTGGTGCGCTTTTGCATAGCATTCCGGTGTGTTATCTGAGCAAGCAGCGCCTTGCTTTTCTGTTGTGTGTTCTGCACTCACAGCAGAAAACGCACACACTCCCAGCACCAAAGCGAGAGTTCCCAAAATGCCCCATGATATTGCTCGTAGGCTGCTGATCTGCCGTTTTATTGAAACGTGAGCAACTATGCTGTAACTGGCCCAGCTAAGCACGGCTCCCGCTGCCATCGGTAATATAAAGCCTGATTCCGTCATGATTCCCTCATTTGCCAAACAACATCACAGCTTGTAGTGAGTGCTGGAGACACTTAACCAGTGATGACCATCATACGGTTTTGATTTTATTTGTCACCATTGGTGTTCATTTTGAATCTGTTTGGTGTAGTGATACAGGCTTCTTGCGAGGGAGATTGTGCTCACAAATAGAACTTTTAGATTCAAAATGTCTCATATAGAGCGTGGCCTTGCAGTGGTCAAAACTGCACATTCAGTGCATGAAAAAGACCTTGAGAATACAGTTTGGCGAGCGGGTAAAAGAACTGCGCATTGCCACCGGAATGAGCCAGGAAGCCTTTGCTGATCGGTGTGGGTTTGCTCGTAGTTATATGAGTCGTATTGAACGTGGTGGCTCCAACGCGTCTCTTGATGCGATTGAGGTGCTGGCTAACGCTCTGAGTGTTGAGCCATGGCAGTTATTAGCGTCTGACTCATCTAAAGATGACGACCCGGAACTGTTGGTTCCATACGCGGCCGATGGCTCGTGCTTTAATCCTGGACTTGCGAGTAGTCGCGATGGTTCGTTTGGCGTAGGTGATAAAGCAGCTCAGAAGCGTTTTGGCACGTTTTCCGAAGCACTTGAGTATCTACGTAGCATGGAGACCGCAAAGTGGCGTAGGCCTAATGCCAGTGGCAATTGGGGCATAGTGTCAGCGGTGCGATGGGACAAACTGAGAAAGTAGAGCAAGTATAAGTTTAAGAATTCCGATGCTGTATGGATGAACAGTATTTATTGGGTGCTAATATTTTACCGTTTCATCAGCCTTTTGTTTCTATAAGAGTGAATGAAACACCAAAATTCAGGTGCATTACGTAGGCGTTACGGTGGCGTTTTTTTCAAGGCTAAGTCAAAGTAAGTTTAATAAAAGTCATATATAACATAAGGTTGATGGGGTAGCCTTGAAAGTGACTGATATTCATTTGTCCTTTCGGAATTTGAACGCAGTTGCATTTCCGGTTTGAGTGAGTAACGGCAGTATTTAACCTTAGGAAAAATCATTGAACGAATCCGCTCCACTCTTAAAACCGCGCCACACACTACAAGTTGTGCGTATTCCTTCTTCAGAAGTTCAGAATTTGGGTTTTACTTCATTTTATAGCTGGCTCAATAGCTTAGGGTATGACACGACCAATCATAGTAATCAGCGGGCTGATTGGGCGAGAGATGGTGGCTGGCACTTGAAGGCATGTAAGAATAAGGTCAGTAACCAAGAAGATTTCTGGTTAATTTCATTTGATGGAAAAGGCGGTGTTTTACTTTCTGAAAAGTCCCAACAAGACTACCGAAGTGCTTATCGTCGCTTGATTAAAGAGGGCTATCAGCCCGCACGAATCGAAGCAATGACGAGAGGAGAGCTTTACTCGACTTACAACGAGGTTAGAGGATCAGCACGCAGCCACCCTCACTTAAAACCGAGTCAGGTTGATCAAGCTGATTTCGAGCTACATCCCGATCAGATACGGGATATGGTGAATAGCTCAATGATTAAGACCTATAACACATATAGTCGCTTCGGTCAGGCTCGCTTCCGTAATGCAGTATTGCTGAATTCCTTGAATGTGTGTGCTGTAACTGGTGTTGAGTATCGTGCCGCATTGGATGCTGCGCATATACACCCGCATAGTAATGGAGGTGCGATGAAGGTAGCGAATGGGATTGCTCTTCGAAAAGACCTTCATGCTGTTTTTGATCGCGGTGATATGGCAGTCAACCCGGAAACCCTCACGATTCATTTTAGTGAGCGAGCAATTGATAGCTACCTCGATTTTGAAGGACACGTAATTCAAACAGTGCTGTCACTTGATAAAATTGCCTTGGTCGCTCGCTGGGAAGAGTTCTGTTCTCGTTTAAAGTAAAATCTAAATGTCATCAGGAGAGAGCTGTAAAAGAGTTTAAGGTCTTTCGGAGTAAGACTACTTCATCATGTAGCATCTACTACAAATGCGTCCTACAATCGAACCCCACAAACTCATGTGGTTACGCGAGTTTCGGTAATGCGAAGGTCGTAGGTTCGACTCCTATTATCGGCACCATCCTACCTATTTTAACGTCTCCCTAAGTCTACTAAAGCTCACTGAACCCCCTCATAATCTGCGTTTTACCGCCCCTTTTATTATTTCTACGTCTACTAAAGTTCCCTGAAATCTACATTCGTTTGAGGGGCTTATGGGGGTGTTTGCTGTTCGGCCTAAAGGAGTTCCCCCGCAAGTGAAACTTAACGCCCGGCAGGTAGACGCCGCCAAGCCTAAAGAGAAGCCTTACAAGCTGGCTGATGGCGGTAGTCTGTATCTCTTGCTCAAACCTAATGGCGGCAAATACTGGCGGCTCAAGTATCGTGTAGCCGGCAAAGAGAAGCTATTAACGCTGGGTGTATATCCTGAAGTCACATTGGCCGATACACAGGCAAAACGTGAAGAGGCCAAAAGGGGTATCGCAGGGGATATCGATCGTATGGAAGCAAAACGGGAAAAGAAGATTGCCCGTGAAACTCAGTTAAACGATACCTTCAAAGAAATTGCCCTTGAGTGGCACAGCAGCAAACTAACAAAATGGTCTGCAGGTTATGCTTGAGACATCCTAGAAGCTTTTAACAAAGAAGTGTTTCCTTACATTGGTAAAAAACCAATAGCCGAAATCAAACTGCTTGAACTGTTGAATATTCTACGGCACATCAAGGGGCTCGGAGCTACAGAAAAGGCCAAAAATTTTACGGGAAAAACGACGTTCCATCATAATTGATAGGCACGTATGATCGGCCTTGACCAGTTTAGCAAACATGTCAGCGCAATGCTTAAAGGCCACCAACGCCAGATAAATTCCGAAGAGAAGCTGGTAGCCTGAGGGCGGCTTTTTTCTGCCCGGAGGAAAATACCAGGATGCTGTTAAGTAAATCAGCCTACGCCAGGCACATGGGGTCATCCGGCAAACTGTTTACGGCTGGATAGTCCGCGGCGAAATTGTTATTTCAGGCAATAAAGTGGATATAGAATCATCGCAGATTAAACAAAACTCTGCCGGTGCTGGCTAACACCAGACTGAAATGACGTGGGCGCAGGCCGCCGCATGGGTATGGGAGCATGACGGCGGGAAAGAGCTGCTGGCTGATATTGATGCTGGCCAGCGGATAGGGGCAGCAGCCGCTGAGCTGGGTTTTGATGTTCAGCACAAGCCCGAAAAGCAACTGCTGATTCTCTTCCGGCTGGATGAAGAAACCCACAGCTTCTATGGCAAAGACCTTACAGCGGGTGCTTTACGGTTTCTTCGTTCTGAGCTGGCCTACGTTGCCACAATGCACGCTGATACTCCGGATGACTGGAGCAAAACAGGATTAAAGGCACTCTGTCTGCTGGTAGGTGAAAAACTGTAAACCCCCGGCCAAATCTAACTCCTATTGCTTGACACTTTTTCGTGAAAAACAGGGAAAAGTGTCAACCCAACCTAACGGATCCTAACGCTCACGCACAACAGCTGTAGCCAACGCGTAAAGGGCTGATGCGAAGCAGGGCTGGTGTCGGCCTGTTATTGTTTGTTATGCCTTACTAGGTAGAACTGTCAACCGCTCCCCCTTTAGAAAACTTCAGGTACAGCTCGTTGGATGCATCCGTCAAAACTTGTCACTCACCGGCACCGCCAGCGGGGATTTTTGGCTGTAGGCGCTCTAAGTTACAGTTGCATTGATATGAAAGATCCCTCAGGCTAATTTAGCCAAAATAATATTAAGCATTATTTTTACTTTCCTGTAAGCAACAAATACCATATGATTTTATCAACAGGTCTCTTTAGTGAGGTATAGTTATGGAATTGTATTGTGAGAGCTCGGATGAGAAAGATGCCTCATATCTTCTTTCTTATATAAATGATGTTATTTTGCCTGCTTCAGTCGATTTTTTTGAAAAACTAGAATATAATACGTTGAGATTGCATCATGTTTTCTCATTTAATGCAATTCTTGCTCATGCGACGGATTATATTGTTTATATCGTTAACAAAAAAGTCAGTATGAAAAGAGTAGATTTCCTGAGAGGTTTTGATGAAAGATACTCTGTTGATGGTTGTAGTTTTATTAATAATAAGTTCGAGCTATTAGATGCTGTAAATAATTCATTTAAACACGTTGAGTTAAAAAAGGAACGATATCCTGAACTGATAAAAAGATATGGTGATCTTTCATTCCACTGCTTAAAAGAAATTTCTGGAAAAGTTTTCTTTAGAATGCCTAGCTATCAGTTTGATTATTCTAGAGTAGTTCTAAGGCCAATTGCAAAAATATTCGACTGTGGGCTCAAAGATAATAATGATATCGATGATTTTATAAATGGAAGAATCTGTGGGAGTTGTGGTTATGGTCATTTTTCATATGACTATGAACCATATGACGCAATTGATAGAATGATAGATTACTGTAACGCACAGTGTATGGACTGCGGTGAGTATGCAGATGACTGTGATTGTCATGTTTTTGAATATAATAAAGAAAAAGGAAAATATAACCCTGATATAGATCCTAACTTCGATTTCGATGATGTTATGTCTAATATTAGTGGCACAAGGGAGTGGAGTAAGTGATACTTTCATTTATTGGGGTTTTCTTTCCCGACATCATTAATTAATACAGTGATTAAGTCTTTCTTTTAGTGAACTCAATAGCGCTTTTGCGTAGATTATAGGTGGTAGGAAATGATTGATGATCCATTACCAGACGATTGGAGAGAGCTTCAGGCAGGTGTTCAGCGAATTTTTCGAAATGTGGGTATGAAGGCTGATGTTGAAGTTGATTTACAAACCCCACGGGGTACAATTAACGTAGATGTTCTTGCTATTGATACCAGAAGTGTTGATAAAATAAAATATATTGTGGAATGTAAAAATTGGTCTAATTCAATTCCGCAGTCAGTAGTACATTCCTTTACTACTGTAATGCATGAAACAGGTGCAAACATCGGGTTCATAGTCACCAAGCAGGGACTACAACAAGGAGCAATTCAGTATACAAAAAATACGAACATCACCGACATGACATATTTAGAGTTCCAAGAGCGATATTTTGAAGCTTGGTGGAAAAGGTATTTTTGCCCCCGCATTGGTGATGCGGCTGATGAGCCTTTCCAATATGTCGAACCATTCAATTCTCAAAGAGATCGTGAATATGATAGGCTCACTCCCGAAAAACAGGGCTGTTTTGATCGGCTGAAAAAAGATACCGAAATAATAGCAACGTTTTTTACCATGTTTAATATTGGTATTATGCCAAAGTTATTTAAAAAAAGTGATATCCTCATCCCACAAAAGAATCTCGATGAATTTAAGTCAAAGCTTTCAACGTTATTAGGTTTTACAGTTAATACGGATTGTCGTACTTTTAGGGACCTTTTAGAAGCAATTATAAATTATCTATTAGAAGTTAAGGGAAAGTTTGATGCAATATTTGGGGGGTCTATATTTGAACCTAAACATAGTTTCTCTGGGGTGACTTTTGACGGTCCCCCAGTGGATGAAGATATATATTAACATCAAAGCTTTTTAAATAATGGAGAGGTTATGATTCATTAACAATCAGATGCTCGCTGACGACTTGATAATTAACCCATAATTTTTAATCAGGACCTAAGGGGGATAATATTATATCAGGAAATGACTCGTATTCACCATCCCAATTTTTATCTCCTGGGATTTTTTTTAACTCTCTCCAGTATTTTATACCTTCAACCTCGTGCGATTCTCGTGCAGGGGTATATGTATGAAGAGTGAAGTTATTTGATTCATTCATCAAATTGTTTTCAAGTCTATTTTTGTCAAAATTAATTTCATTCAATAACGAAACAACTTCTAGAAGTAGTATTAAAGACATTAAAGCCGAAAGTGAATCATCATAAGATGGTGTTAGGCCTTTGTGTATGAAATCATTCCGTGCAAATCTGGCTATACTTAAATAAGAATACAGAGTTTCGGATATAAAGTTATTTTGATATAGCATTTCGATTTTATGTGCAGAATTCCATTGTTGTGATTCTAGGAATTTTCTCCTTTTTTGGATGTTTATATTTTTGGCATTTTCAATAATAGTTTGGTTCCAAATAATCTCTAATATTTGTTCAATGCTAATCCAAGCATGGGCTAAAGACTCACGTAATTGATGATGTCTATAATACGTGAATGAACCAATAAGAAGGGTAGGTGAAACGTTTGTAAGTTTCGAGAGAATTAGATGCCCATAATTGTAAGCTGAAATGATATTATCAACGTCCATTATATCTGGCTCTAATAATTTTATTGAAGCTAAGGATCCTGCATCACATTCCCCTATAGCTCGATGGAAATCTGAATTGCTGCTGTGAGTGGTAGAGTAGCGGTAGTAACCAATGGTATTTATTGTCCCATTTGAAACATCCAGTGGAGAAATTGATTCAACATAAACGCCACCAATAAAAATAGAGGCAAGAATTCGATTAAATTCCTCAATAACAAAGTCATCATTTTGGAATTCTTCAATGAAGGGGAAGATTAGACTGCCATCAAAACCGAGGCAGGCGGGCATTTTCCTTGGCAAATTTGCATCGAAAAATCTGCTTGCTCTGTGCAATTTAACATAATCATAAGTTGACTTGTTTATCTGTTCTAAACTTGGATTCCATATATCAAATTTGTCCCTGCATATCAATCTAAATGGTTTAAAGTTTGAAATTAGAATCGGAATTGATATTTCGTTCACGGCAACCTCGATAGTTAAGGTAATACATAATAATGGATATTGTGCGCATGAAAAATGACACACTATACCAGCCCTTCTAAAGTAACATATCCCATCTTTTATTACCTGCTACCCTGTAGGAACCTTGGTGCTGGTTAGCTCGTGGCATTTAGTAATCGGTTCTGATTGTTGGATAAATCATCAGTAAATTTTTTTGGGGGTACCGATGGGGGTATGTATAATTATCTAATATATTAAATAGTTAAAAAACAATTGGATAAGTGTTGTGTTTTGCTCCTATTATCGCACCACCTCAATCAAAACGTTACAGACAACACTCCCCTAAAGCCTCACTGTGATGACTTTCCCTTGGCGTCGCCCCCCTAACCTCAATGTTCTTATCGCTGAGCCAAGGCATCAAAACTGCCATCACTATTCTGAGATTGCCCCCATGTACTCAGCAGTATCACGATTATCCGTGGCTCATAGCCCCGTTAAGAAAGTGGCTCGTCTTAATAATATTTTGTATCCAGGCCCCCCTGTTCAAACCGTTAATCCAGTAATTTCATCTCCAGCGCCCGGCTCATCGCTTGAGTGCGACTATTCACTTTGAGCTTCGCGTAGATATTTTTGATGTGCCATTTGACCGTTTCAGCAGAAATAGCGAGGGAGCGAGCAATTTCTTTATTCATCTGACCTTCAGCGATCAGTTGTAATATCTGCAACTCTCGCTCGCTGAGTTCCCCATGAATATCGGGGCTCCCACTATTAAACGGTGTTCCATCTGCAGGCGCGCGCTTGCCGGCCCAGGGTTCATGCACTCCCCCTTCCTCTTTACAAGCCGAAGAGGATTCATTCATACCGGCAAGCAAAGGTTGCAAGGTATCGCCAGCTTCAAGAAAGAGGCCTTTGAGATGCTGTTGTTCAGCCAGCTGCACGACTGGCTGAAATGTCGTGCGCGCAGCGGCAGTTTTGCCACTGTTCCACAAGGCTAATGACCAGAGCGTACGCAGACGCGCTGCGGTTAACCTGTCCCCCCGGTTTTCCTGATCAGGGACCATATCAGCCAGGAGAATACAGGCTTGCGGCGCCTGGCCTCTGGCGAGAAGAAGGCGACAGTGGCTAAGGGATGCATACAGAGCGATAGCGCGTTGACAGGGATGTTCGGCATCCATTCTGAAGCTGGCGGCCATTTGTTCGAGTTGTCGTTGCAGTTGCTCTGCGCCTGTGACATTGCCGTGCTGCAGTCGCACTCTCACCTGCTCGGATAACATCATGGCCTGGAGCCGTTGCCAGCCGCGAGACACGGCAAGACGCTGCGCATGCTCCAGCAATCGCTCGGCCTCATACGGCATATCGCCATCCAGGGCCTGACGCGCGAGATAGGTATAGCAACGACTCAGCGCATCGGGTGGACTGAATCGGTCGATGAATTCGAGCCGGTCGGCTAACAGATGCTCGGGCGAGTCGCCACTCTGACATTCATAGGCTATCTCCGCCAGCAGCGGCGCCAGCGTCGCGCCACTGGTCGACTGGGTACCGGTATAACATTCAGCCTGGCGCAACGTTTTCTCTGCGTACCACCCGGCTTTCCCCAGATCGCCCTGACAAAGATGGCACTGGGCAATGATAAAAGCGCGATAAACCGAGACAAACAGATTATCTATAGGACTTTCCGGAGAGGGCATATGCTGTTGAACCTCCAGCGCATCGTGATAGCGCTGGTTAACAACATGGCAATAGCTGAGAATATTGCATATCAGACCATCAACCCAGGTGTCGCCGCAGGGCACTTCGGCCAGCAACGGCTGAACAATAGCCAGACTCTCCGGGATGTTTTCCGCAAAGGCTTCGCAAATTGCCCGCACAACCCGCAATTTACACCAGGTGCTGCGAGTTAAATCCTCACGATGATGAAGTACCATCTGATCGAGGTTATCAAGCAGCTGCCTCGACTCATCAAAGTGGAAATAATGCGCCAGTGCCCAGGCCAGATTAATTTGCAGGTCAATGCGCGAAGGATCGGTGCTGGGCGGTAAATGATGCATCCATGAGATCAGGGTATCGATATCCCCTTCTTCCGCCAGTGACTGAGCGCTTGCGCCGTCCTGTACGGGGCTATGCACCGGCTTGCCTGCGCTGAGCGCATGGCGTACCGCCTCAGACCACAGCTTCTGTTCGACGAACCAATGACTGGCTAATTCATGTAGCTGTTTGCGATCAATATCGTTGTTCTGCTGCAGCATGGTCCGAAGATTTTCCTGCAACAGAGGATGGTAGCGGAACCAGTAGCCTTGTTCGTCAAGGGCTGACAAAAAAAGGTTGTGTCGCTCAATCCATGTCAGCATCGCTTTACTATCATCACGTCCTGTCACTGCGTTGCATAATTCGGCATTTAACCGACTGAGGAAGGACGTTTTCACCAGGAAATCGAGAACCTCTTCCGGCAGCGGATCCAGTACCACCTCTTTCAGATAGCGGGCAATGGACCGTGTTCCTCCATGCATATTGCGCAACAGATGCTCGGGATCATGCTGTAATTCTGCGGACAATGAAGCGATCTTCATCCCTGCAATCCAGCCCTCAGTCACGGACTGTAGCCGCTGTGCATGGTGGTTGCTGAGGGGTAGCGCAACCGTGCGGCTAAAATAGTGTTTTGTTTCTTCGAGCGTAAATTGCAGGTCTCGATCATAGATTTCCACCAGTTGGTCCTGGGCCTGCAGCTGGCTCAGCGCAAGATTCGGGTGGAAACGGCTGCCAATGATCAGATGCAAGGCGGCAGGCGCATGCTTGATTAAATACCCCAGGGCTTCATAGACCCCACGATCGTTAATCACGTGGAAGTCGTCGATGATCAGGTATACGTCATGCGGGCAATAGTGTAGCTGGTTAATGAGCCCGGCCAGCAGTTGCTCGGAGCTGGAGAGCTTCTGTTCTTCCATGTCACGCCAGAAATCGGCGTCCCAGTCAGCATAGAGTGGACGCAATGCTTGCAGCAGATAAGGAATAAACTGCCATACGTCATCATCATCCTCATCGAGGCTCAGCCAGGCGATACGTTCCCCCTGGGCGACCATCTGCTGATGCCATTGCGCCAACAACGTGGTTTTGCCAAATCCAGCGCCGGCGCAGACGACGCCCAGCCGGCACTGCTGAACGGGACTGAGAAGCTGAAAAAGCCGGGGGCGCTCCAGCAATTGTATTGAAGAGCGAGGCGGGACGAATTTGGTCAGGATTAACGGCAAGCCTCGCGTCAGCCGCAATGGCCCGGAGACCAGTGAGGGTGATTGGCGACCTTCTAAATCCAATGGCTTCATCCGTGGTGTCTACTCGTTTTGTTTTTTTCAATTGTACGCCAGCCACCGGGATGACATGGGGCAGGCAAACTTTATGGCCACACAAAATTTAGAAAGTTTGACCTCAAGCATGAAAACCCCCACCTACCCCCCCATGAAGGTGGCTTCGCACTCTCTCTAACCGCTCGTAGATTCATTGCATGGGTGTGGCCAGGGTTATTCGCCCTGTCTGTTGGCCCCGCCTGGGTGACCTTTATTGAGGAGAATTAAACGATGCTCAGCAAACAGGCGTTATTGCAGGCTTACCGCAAGATGCGGGAGATCAGGACCTTTGAAGAGCGGTTGCATCAGGAAAATACCAGCGGTGATATTCCGGGCTTCATTCACCTTTATACCGGTGAGGAGGCCATCGCGGTGGGGGTCTGCGAAAATTTAACGAGCGCAGATTTCATTGGTTCAACACACCGTGGACATGGCCACTGTATTGCTAAAGGTTGTGACATTCACGGCATGATGGCCGAAATATTCGGTAAGGACAGCGGGTTATGTCGCGGTAAGGGTGGCTCGATGCACATTGCCGATCTGTCGAAAGGAATGCTGGGGGCGAACGCTATCGTTGGGGGAGCCCCTCCACTGGCCATCGGCGCCGCGCTAACGGCAAAAACGCTAAAAACCGGCAACGTCGGTGTCTCTTTTACGGGCGATGGGGGTTCTAATCAGGGCCTGGTCTTTGAAGCCATCAATATGGCCGTCGTGCTCCAGCTTCCAGCCGTCTTTATTTTCGAGAACAACGGTTACGGCGAAGGGACCGGCCATGACTACGCCGTGGGTGGGCGTGATATCGCCCGGCGCGCCGCTGGCTTCGGCCTGCCGGCAGTGACCGTCGATGGCACCGATTTCTTTGCGGTTTATGAGGCAACCTCAGAGGCGGTCAAGCGTGCGCGAGAAGGCGGTGGCCCAAGCGTCATTGAGGCCAAAGCCTTCCGCTGGCATGGTCATTTTGAGGGCGATCCCGCGCTATACCGCGCGGAAGGTGAAGTGCAACGCCTGCGTGAACAACATGATCCGCTGAAGATTTTCACCGCTAAGGTCAAGCAGCATATCACCCAGGAAGAACTGGCGGCGATTGACGAGGAAGTAGAAGCCCTGGTCAACGATGCCGTATTGAAGGCCCGCGCCGCTGCCTATCCGGCTCCGGAAGACCTGCTGACAGACGTGTACGTCTCATACTGAGGGTGATAACCATGACAATAAAAACCTATCGTGAAGCGGTCAAGGAAGCCCTGGCTCAGGAAATGGAACGCGATGAACGCGTGGTACTCATCGGTGAAGACTTGCGTGGCGGTCATGGCGGAAATGCGCCCGAAGAGGCAAAGATTGAAGCCTTTGGCGGTGTGCTGGGTGTCACTAAAGGGCTGTGGACGCAGTTCGGCTCCGATCGGGTGATCGACACGCCCATTACCGAGTCAGCCATCATCGGTATGGCGGCCGGCGCCGCAGCGACGGGGCTGCGGCCGGTCGCGGAACTGATGTTCATGGATTTTTTTGGTGTGAGCCACGATGCACTGTATAACCAGGCGGCTAAGTTCCGCTACATGTTTGGTGGCAAAGCCAGAGCTCCGCTGGTGATGCGAGGGATGATCGGCGCGGGGTTTTCTGCCGCAGCCCAGCATTCACAGTCACCCTATAATATCTTTGCCACCACGCCTGGACTGAAAGTGGTGGTGCCCTCGACGCCTTATGACGTCAAGGGTCTGTTAATCCAGTCCATTCGCGACGACGACCCGGTGGTATTCTGCGAGCATAAAATGCTGTACGACCTCAAGGGCGAGGTACCGGACGAGATCTATACCATCCCGCTAGGTGTAGCCAACTACACTCGCGAAGGGGAGGACGTCACCATCATTGCGTTGTCGGCAATGGTACATAAAGCAAACCAGGTGGCGGACAAACTGGCCAGAGAGGGGATCTCGGTCGAGGTGGTCGACCCGCGAACCATTTCGCCGCTGGATGAGGAAGGTATTCTGGAATCGGTGGCTTCCACGGGGCGGGTAGTGATTGTCGACGAATCCGCTGCACGCTTCGGTTTTGCTCATGATGTCGCGGCGCTGATTGCGTCCCAGGCATTCCATTTCCTCAAAGCGCCCGTTCTGCTGGTGACGCCGCCACACACGCCGGTCCCGTTCTCCCCTGCTCTCGAAAAACTCTGGATCCCTGGCGTTGAACGTATCGAAGCCGCCGTCCGTCAAGTGCTGGAGGATTAACCTATGAGCGAAATCAAGACGCTTGAAATGCCAAAGTGGGGGCTTTCCATGGAGGAAGGCTTGCTCGCTCGATGGGCAATCCAGGAGGGTGACGATTTCACCAGAGGGCAGGAAATCTGTGAGATTGAAACCAGTAAAATCGTCAATGTGCTGGAGGCACCTTTTGCCGGTACATTACGCCGGATAATCGCCCGGGAGGGTGAGACGCTTCAGGTTGGCGCCGTGCTGGCTCTGGTGGCTGACGCTTCGGTCAGCGATGCTGAACTGGACGAATTTGCTGCCAGTCTGGCTATAGTGAAACCCGCAGCCCCTGACCCGGAGGCTGCCGCGCCGGACGTAGCGGCACAGGCAGGCGCTAAGCCACCGTCCGTTGTTTCGCCGCCATCCAACAGTCCGGAGCCCCCTATTGGGCAGACCGTCATCCCCGTCAGTCTGCAAGGCGTGACTGATGTGACTCAGGTTAATGCCACGCCCCATGCGTTACGACTGTCTGCCCGCTGGGGTGTCGACCTGAAAAAGGTCCGCGGCAGCGGGCGCGGGGAACGTATCTCTGTTTCTGATCTGGAAAGCGCGATCGTTGCCGCCGGCGGTCGCCTGGCCTCTCCGACGCCCCCCGTTCGTCGCAGCAAAGCGCCCCGCTCGCATGCCGATGATAGCCAGGTATCGGCCACCCCGCTGGCGCGCCGTCTGGCCGGCAAACTGGGTATCAACTTGCATGACTGCCGAAGCAGTGGTTCACGTGGTCGGGTGAGTCGTGATGATGTGCTGGCTGCGGCGTTGTTGCTCGACGGGCGCCCGCAGACCAGCCCTGTGCAGGAGAGTGCCCCGGCACCCTTTGAGAGCATCCCGATGTCCGGTATGCGGCGGGCTATCGCTTCTCGCCTGCAAACCTCCAAGCAACAGTCTCCCCATTTCCGTTTGAGTGTCGATCTCGATCTGGAACGACTGTTAGCGTTTCGTCAGGAAATTAACCGCGAAGTACCCGGCGTCAAGATTTCGGTTAACGACCTGCTGGTGAAAGCTTGTGCCCTGGCGCTGGTGGCCGTGCCAGACGTCAACATCCAGTTTGATGAAGCGACACAAAGTATCCGCCGCTTTGCGGATGCCGATATTTCAGTGGCTGTTGCGCTGCCTGACGGGCTAATTACCCCCATTGTTCGCTCGGCGAACCGGAAATCGATCAGCGACATATCGGCCGAAATTCACGCCCTGGTGACCAGGGCCAAAGCGGGCACGCTGAAGCCGGAAGAGTTCCAGGGGGGAACCTTTAGCGTGTCAAATCTGGGTATGCTCGGTGTACGGCAGTTTGACGCCATCATCAATCCACCGCAAAGCGCAATCCTCGCCATTGGCACCGGCGAGATGCGGGCGGTAGTACGCGACGGGCAAATCGTCGCGCGCCACCAACTGACGGTATCGCTATCCTGCGATCACCGGGTCATCGATGGGGCGGCAGGTGCAGCTTTTCTCCAGGAACTCAAGCGACTGACTGAAACCCCAACCCTGATGTTTATCCAGGAGACGAGCTATGCACGATAATTACGATGTGCTGATCATCGGCGGGGGGCCTGGGGGGTATGTGGCCGCCATCCGTGCCGGCCAGCTAGGTCTTCGTACCGCCTTAGTGGAAAAACAACATCTGGGCGGCATCTGCCTGAACTGGGGATGCATTCCAACCAAGGCGCTGTTGCATGGCGCTGAGGTCGCGCACAGTATCACCCATGCCAGTCAGCTGGGCATCAGCGTGGGTGAGGTGAATGTCGATCTGCAGAAACTGGTGCAGTTTAGCCGTGCCGTTTCGCAACAGCTCACGGGTGGCGTTGAGTACCTGTTGAAGAAAAATGGCGTGAGGGTGATTGATGGCACCGCGCGGCTGCGCGGTAAGGGACAAATAACGGTAGCGGATGCCCGGGGGGAAGCGCACGATTACCGGGCCGATCACGTGATCCTGGCCACGGGCGCCCGACCACGCGCATTACCAGGCATAGAGCCAGATGGCGAATATATCTGGACCTATTACGAGGCACTACAGCCTAAGCGATTGCCCAGGTCGCTATTAATCATCGGTTCAGGCGCGATTGGCGTCGAGTTCGCCAGCCTTTATAACGATCTGGGCTGTAAAGTGACGCTGGTCGAGCTAGCGTCGCAGATTTTGCCCGTGGAAGATGCCGAAGTGTCAGCGGCGGTGCGTAAGTCATTCGAAAAGCGCGGGATTCAGGTCCATACCCAGACCCAGGTAACGCAAGTACAGCTCACCGATACCGGGGTACGCTGTACAATGAAAAATACGAGCGCCGAATCTTTCCTGGAAGTCGAACGCGTGCTGCTGGCGGTTGGCGTACAGCCGAATATTGAAGATCTGGGGCTGGAAGCACTGGGCGTCGAGTTAGACCGCGGTTTTATCAAGACGGACACGGCTTGTCGCACTAACGTATTTGGGCTTTATGCCATCGGCGATGTAGCCGGCCCGCCTTGTCTGGCGCACAAGGCCAGCCACGAAGGCGTGATCTGCATTGAGACACTGGCTGGTGTCGAAGGCACCCATCCGCTTGATCGCGACTATGTGCCCGGTTGCACTTATTCCCGGCCTCAGGTTGCCAGTCTGGGCCTGACGGAATCGACGGCCCTGGCCAGGGGACGGCCCGTCAGGATCGGTAAGTTCTCTTATCAGAGCAATGGTAAGGCGCTGGCCAGCGGTGAGACGGAGGGTTTTGTGAAGACCATTTTCGATGCTGAAACGGGTGAATTGCTGGGCGCGCATATGGTTGGCGCACAGGTCACGGAACAGATCCAGGGGTTTGGCATCGCCCGTCACCTGGAGGCCACAGATGAAAGTCTCCTGTCGATGATCTTTGCGCATCCGACACTTTCCGAAGCGATGCATGAGTCAATCCTCGCGGCCTGCGACCAACCGTTGCATCAATAAAAAATAAGGGAGGCGATAGCGTCGTGATACGGAGTAAGTTGCCCGTTATCCCTCCTGTATTTTCCTTGAACGTTCGATAAGGTAACAGCCCGTCGTTAGGTAAGTATCCCGCATCATTGATCTCCAGCCACTGGCAGTCATCTCACTTTATTGAAAATGAGCAGGACTAACGCAAGGCAAATGGCGCTACCGACAAATGCGGTGATGAAGGAATTCACCAATGAGCTGCTGTAACGAAATAAAAGCGTCATTGCGGATTCATTCCGTCAAGACTTGCTTATTTGTTCGTTACGAACATTTTAATACCAGGGGAATTGCACATAGCCGCTAACCTGTCCTTATTATTGCCACGCAACCTCATCTCTGTTGCCCTTACTGACGTTGCACTCGTTGCACATGATTTGCAGATTGGCAATATCGAGGGCTAAATGCGGGTAAAGAGAACGCGGTTTTATATGATCAACGTGCATCACCATCCCGTCACTGGCGCCGCGCCCGCATACGCAACATTTATTGCCGTAGCGCTGGAACGCCTGGTAACGTAAACGCCGCCACTCCCTTGAGCGGTAGAATGTCTCAGCCTCTTTAGCAGCTTGCTGCCGCTGCGCCTGCTCACGTCGGAACTGTTCGAATAAAACGACATGCCCTTCAGCTTTAGGGTAATTTCCCCAGGCATCCGTCGCTGGTGTCGTGTCGGGCTTCTCCTGTACCTTCACCGAGTCTTGAGGATAGAGTTTGCTCGTAACCTTTTGTACCAGCTTGAAAAGTATCCATACGACTACGGCCAGAATAACTAACGTTTCCACTCCCTCGCCTTATTCTCGTTCAAAGATGATTGCTGCATTATTTTATACAAGCGCCATATTGATGGTCATTATACCTTTGTAGGGATGAATTCGCGTTATCGCAAGGGGATAACATGCGTCCCCACACCATATACACCGCTATACCACCCATCTTTTCCCCCTCACGTTTTCAACCCAACCTGCTATGCTCCTTCTTTCCCTGTTCTCTGGAGATCTCAATGCTGACCATCTGGGGCCGAAAAACCTCCTCTAACGTGCAGGCGCTGATGTGGTGTGTTGGCGAGCTTGGGCTGGACTATCTCCGGTTCGACGTGGGGCATCGCTATGGTGGTACCGACAGCGAGGCGTTTTATCAGCTCAATCCCAATCGCACGGTGCCAGTGCTGCAGGATGGCGATAATCCGCCGCTGTGGGAAACGGGCGCGATCCTTCGCTATTTAGCCAATCGCTACGCCGATGACGCCTTCTGGCCGGGCGATCTGCTGGCCCGCACTGAGGTTGATCGCTGGGCCGAGTGGTCAAAGCAGAATATTGCCCTCGGCTTTACGGCGCCGGTGTTCTGGCGCGTGGTGCGCACGCCTGCCGCCGAGCGGGATCCGCAGGCCATCGCCGCGGCGGTGAAGGCTCTGGAGCAAAAGCTGGCGATTGCCGAGACGCGTCTCGCCGGCAGTCGCTATCTGGTGGGCGATACGTTCACCCTGGCCGACATCCAGTTTGGCCATGTGCTGTACCGCTACTTTGCCATCGACATCACCCGTCATTCCCTCCCCCATCTGGCGGCTTACTATGCACGGCTAACCGAACGGCCTGCCTTTCGCCAGCACGTCATGGTCAGCTACGACGAACTGAAGGTCTGAAGATGGTCGGTAGCGCCTCCTGACGCTACCGACATACCGGTTAACGCGCCATCAGGACAAACACGCCCCAGCCGAGATATTCCCGGGTCCAGGTGACATGGTGCAGCGGCGCGGTGGTCAACTGCTGGCGAACCTCCGGCGCGAAGTCATCGTGCGGATTGGCCTCCAGCCAGCGGCGCATCGTCAGCCATTTCGCCGCTTCATAACGATCCCAGCCCTCCTGGTCGGCCAGCACCATCTCCACCACGTCATAGCCCAGTTCACCAAAGTGGGCGACCAGCGCCGGCAGCGTCAGGAAGTCATCGGGAGTCTGCGCGCCGCAGGCAACCGCCTCTTCCGCCGTGGCCGGACGTTTACGCCACCATGGCTCGCCGATCAGCAGCATGCCGCCGGGCCGCAGGCTCTGCTTCAGCAGCGCAATCGTGCCGGCCACCCCGCCGCCGATCCACGTGGCCCCCACGCAGGCGGCAATATCGCACGGCTGGCTGGCGACGTATCCGCTGGCATCCTGATGCACAAAGGTTACCCGGTCGCTTACCCCGAGCGCTTCTGCACGGGCGGTCGCCTGCTGGCTGAACAGCAGGCTCATGTCCACGCCGGTGCCGACGATCTGATGATCGCGCGCCCAGCTACAGAGCATCTCGCCGGAGCCGCTGCCAAGGTCAAGAATAGCGGTGCCCGGAGCCATCCGCAGCGCCCGTCCCAGGGTGGCGTACTTTTCCGGGGTAAAAGGGTTATGAATACGGTGTTCGCTTTCACTGATAGTAAAAATGCGAGGGATATCGATCATGGGTGTTTCTCCTTGAGAGCCATACGCCCGGGCAGCGACCCTGCCCGGGTCGCTGTATCAGCGGTTGTCCGCCTGCGCGCGAACGTTATTCAAACCAGTGGTGTTGATCCGGTACGGCTGGCCGTTCACCGACTTAATCAGCTTTTTGGTTTTGAGCTTTTTGAAGACCGCGAGGGTGCAGTCGTTCAGCAACAGCCCTTCCCGGGTGTAGCATTCGACGGCGGTAATGCGGCCGGAGGTATCGCGGACGTGCGCAATACGGCCACCTTTGGCGAGAACGTGTAAGGTCCGTTGTTCCTGACGGGATAAATTCATACTGAAACCTGTTCATTATCATGTGCGAAAACATGCCTACACCCGCAGGTGTGTGCGTAAGGTTTAAGCGCAGCGATAATCAGTCCGGCCTGGGCAGGTCGGGGAACTGATTATCTGATAATGACATTCTCCAGCATCGAAGCCTCGGTAAGCATTGAAAGGTATTAACGCGCTGAATACTAACACCCTCAGTTCATAAGGGTATGGCGCAGATTAAAAACTGTGACCGGTATTACGATTTACCCTCAGCCTCCCCCGCATTTTGCGCTTTCCGCCACCCGCTCTGTTCCTCAAGGTTAACCACCACCTTATCTCCCTCCCGCATTGTTAAATAATTGTTGTCAGATCACAAAATAGAAACAAAAAGGCCATTTCGTACGCATTTTATAAAAATGTAGATATTTTTAATTTATGGCTACGAAATGAACATCACCCTGACCTTACAGCGAGGAACGATCCTGATGAACGCCCTGACCGCAGTAAAACCGACACCCGCGCCGTTAGCCCAGCCATATCCGGGCTTTTCCATTGCCCCTTCCGCACAGTCGCCGCGCCTGCTGGAGCTCACCTTTTCCGCCGAAACAACCACGCAGTTCCTGCAGCAGGTCGCGCAGTGGCCGGTGCAGGCGCTGGAATACAAATCTTTCTTACGCTTCCAGGTCGGCAAGATCCTCGACGATCTGTGCGGCAATCAGCTGCAGCCGTTGCTGATCAAAACATTGCTCGATCGTGCGGAAGGCGCGCTGCTGATCAACGGCGAAGGGATCGATAACGTCAGCCAGGCCGAGGAGATGGTCAAGCTGGCCACCGCCGTCGCCCATCTGATTGGCCGTTCCAACTTCGACGCCATGAGCGGTCAGTATTACGCTCGCTTTGTGGTGAAAAATGTTGATAACTCCGACAGCTACCTGCGCCAGCCGCACCGGGTGATGGAGCTGCACAACGACGGCACCTACGTCGAAGAGCAAACCGACTACGTGTTAATGATGAAGATCGACGAGCAGAACATGCAGGGCGGTAATTCCCTGCTGCTGCATCTCGACGACTGGGAGCATCTCGACGAATTTTTCCGCGACCCGCTGGCTCACCGCCCAATGCGCTGGGCCGCGCCGCCGAGCAAAAACGTCAGCAAGGATGTTTTCCACCCGGTGTTCGACGTCGATTCGCTGGGCCGTCCGGTAATGCGCTATATCGACCAGTTCGTCCAGCCGAAAGATTTTGAAGAAGGCACCTGGCTGAGCCGCCTTTCCGACGCGCTGGAAACCAGCAAAAACATCCTTTCAATACCGGTGCCGGTGGGCAAATTCCTGCTGATTAACAACCTGTTCTGGCTGCACGGCCGCGACCGGTTTACGCCGCACCCGGACCTGCGCCGCGAACTGATGCGCCAGCGCGGCTACTTTGCGTATTCCACGAATCATTACCAGACTCATCAATAAGGGTTCTCAGGCGAAGGAATTGAGCGGATGTATGATTTCGTGATTATCGGCGGCGGCATCATCGGCATGTCGACCGCCATGCAGTTAATTGAGATTTACCCGGACGCCCGCATTGCGCTGCTGGAAAAAGAGACCGGTCCGGCCTGCCATCAGACTGGCCACAACAGCGGCGTGATCCACGCCGGGGTGTATTACACCCCCGGCAGCCTCAAGGCGCAGTTTTGCCTCGCCGGCAACCGCGCCACCAAAGCGTTTTGCGAGCAGAACGGCATCCGCTATGACGTCTGCGGCAAAATGCTGGTCGCCACCTCGCCGCTGGAGATGGAGCGGATGCGCGCCCTGTGGGATCGCACCGCCGCCAACGGCCTGCAGCGCGAGTGGCTAAGCGCCGGGGAGCTACGCGAGCGCGAACCGAACATTACCGGGCTCGGCGGGATCTTCGTCCCTTCCAGCGGCATCGTCAGCTACCACGACGTGGCGGCGGCGATGGCGAAGATCTTCGAATCAAAAGGCGGAACGATCGTCTACGACGCCGAAGTCAGCGCCCTGAAAGAACATGCCAGCGGCGTGGTGATCCGCACCCGCCAGGGCGGAGAATATGAGGCCTCGACGCTGATCGCCTGTTCGGGCTTGATGGCCGATCGGCTGGTGAAAATGCTCGGCGTCGATCCCGGGTTTATCATCTGTCCGTTCCGCGGCGAATATTTTCAATTGGCGCCGCAGCACAACCAGATCGTCAACCATCTGATCTATCCGATCCCCGATCCGGCGATGCCGTTCCTCGGCGTCCACCTGACCCGCATGATCGACGGCAGCGTCACCGTCGGCCCCAACGCCGTGCTGGCTCTGAAGCGCGAAGGCTACCGCAAGCGCGATATCTCGCTGGCCGATACCCTGGAGATCCTCACCTCGCCCGGCATCCGCCGGGTACTGCAAAACAACCTGCGCTCCGGACTGGGCGAAATGAAGAATTCGCTGTGCAGAAGCGGCTATCTGCGGCTGGTGCAGAAATACTGCCCGAGCCTGACGCTGAGCGATTTACGCCCGTGGCCCGCCGGCGTGCGGGCGCAGGCGGTATCGCCGCAGGGCAAACTGATCGACGATTTTCTCTTCGTCACCACCGCGCGTTCGATACATACCTGCAATGCGCCATCGCCGGCGGCCACCTCCGCTATCCCGATCGGCGCGCACATCGTCAGCAAGGTGCAGACCCTGCTGGAAAGCCAGAGCAATCCCGGACGCACGCTGCGTGCGGCACGTAGCGTGGAGACACTACACGCCGCTTTTACCCGTTAACCCCCTTAAGACAGGAAGCGATTATGCAACTCAACGATATGACACTGTTTCGCCAGCAGGCGCTGATCGATGGTCAGTGGCGCGATGCGCCCAACGGCGATGTGATTGCGGTGACCAACCCGGCCAACGGCGAGCAGCTCGGCAATGTGCCGAAAATGGGCGCCGACGAAACCCGCGAAGCAATTGAAGCCGCCAATCGCGCCCTTCCCGCCTGGCGTGCCCTGACCGCCAAAGAGCGGGCGAATATTCTGCGCCGCTGGTTCGATCTTATGATGGAGAATCAGGACGATCTCGCCCGCCTGATGACCTTCGAGCAGGGAAAACCGCTGGCGGAAGCCAAAGGCGAAATCAGCTACGCCGCCTCCTTTATTGAGTGGTTCGCCGAAGAAGGTAAGCGCATTTACGGCGATACCATTCCCGGCCATCAGGCCGACAAACGCCTGCTGGTGATTAAGCAGCCCATCGGCGTTACCGCCGCCATCACCCCGTGGAACTTCCCGGCGGCGATGATCACCCGCAAAGCGGGCCCGGCGCTGGCCGCCGGCTGCACCATGGTCCTGAAACCGGCCAGCCAGACGCCGTTTTCAGCGCTGGCGCTGGCCGAACTGGCCAATCGCGCCGGGATCCCCGCCGGGGTGTTCAACGTGGTCACCGGCTCCGCCGGGGCCGTCGGCGGCGAACTGACCAGCAACCCGCTGGTGCGCAAGCTCTCCTTTACCGGCTCGACCGAGATTGGCCGCCAGCTGATGGAGCAGTGCGCGAAAGACATCAAAAAAGTCTCCCTGGAGCTGGGTGGCAACGCGCCGTTTATCGTCTTTGATGATGCCGACCTCGATAAAGCCGTCGAGGGGGCGCTGGCGTCGAAGTTCCGCAACGCCGGGCAGACCTGCGTCTGCGCCAACCGACTGTACGTCCAGGACGGGGTGTATGACCGTTTCGCTGAAAAACTGCAGCAGGCGGTGGAAAAACTGCGCATCGGCGACGGCCTGCAGGATGGCGTCACCACCGGCCCGCTGATCGACGAGAAAGCCGTCGCCAAAGTTGAAGAACATATTGCCGACGCCATCGCCAAAGGCGCGAAAGTCGTCACCGGCGGCAAACCGCACGCCCTGGGCGGCAACTTCTTCCAGCCGACCATCCTGGTCAACGTTCCCGACAGCGCCAAAGTGGCGAAAGAGGAGACCTTCGGCCCGCTGGCGCCGCTGTTCCGCTTTAAGGATGAAGCCGACGTCATTGCCCAGGCCAACGATACCGAGTTCGGCCTCGCCGCCTATTTCTACGCCCGCGATCTGAGCCGCGTCTTCCGCGTCGGCGAAGCGCTGGAGTACGGCATCATCGGCATCAACACCGGCATTATCTCCACCGAAGTCGCCCCGTTCGGCGGCGTCAAGGCCTCCGGCCTTGGCCGCGAAGGGTCGAAGTACGGTATCGAAGATTATTTAGAAATCAAATACATGTGTATTGGCCTTTAACAGGAGCGATGGATGAACAGCAATAAAGCAATGATGGCGCGTCGCAGCGATGCGGTCCCGCGCGGCGTCGGCCAGATCCACCCTATCTTCGCCGAACGCGCAGAGAACTGCCGGGTGTGGGACGTCGAAGGCCGGGAATATCTCGATTTTGCTGGCGGTATCGCGGTGCTCAATACCGGCCATCTGCATCCGCAGGTTGTCGCCGCCGTCGAAGACCAGCTGAAAAAGCTGTCGCATACCTGCTTTCAGGTACTGGCCTACGAGCCTTACCTGGCGCTGTGCGAAAAGATGAACCAGAAGGTGCCCGGTGATTTCGCCAAGAAAACCCTGCTGGTCACCACCGGGTCGGAAGCGGTGGAGAACGCGGTGAAAATCGCCCGCGCGGCAACCGGGCGCAGCGGTACCATCGCCTTCACCGGCGCCTATCACGGCCGTACCCATTACACCCTGTCGCTAACCGGGAAAGTGAACCCGTACTCCGCCGGTATGGGCTTAATGCCGGGCCACGTCTATCGCGCCCTCTACCCGTGCGCGCTGCACGGCGTCAGCGATGACGAGGCGATCGCCAGCATCCATCGCATCTTCAAAAACGATGCCGCGCCGGAAGATATCGCCGCCATCATTATCGAGCCGGTGCAGGGTGAAGGCGGATTCTATGCCGCCTCCCCGGCCTTTATGCAGCGCCTGCGCGCCCTGTGCGACGAGCACGGCATTATGCTCATCGCCGATGAGGTCCAAAGCGGCGCGGGCCGTACCGGCACGCTGTTCGCCATGGAGCAGATGGGCGTGGCGGCGGATATCACCACCTTCGCCAAATCCATCGCCGGCGGTTTCCCGCTGGCGGGCGTCACCGGGCGGGCGGAGGTGATGGATGCCATCGCCCCCGGCGGACTCGGCGGCACCTACGCTGGCAACCCCATCGCCTGCGCCGCCGCCCTGGCGGTATTACAGATTTTCGAGCAGGAGAACCTGCTGGAAAAAGCCAACCAGCTCGGCGACATCCTGCGCCAGGGCCTGCTGGCGATTGCAGAAGATCATCCGGAGATCGGTGACGTTCGCGGCCTGGGGGCGATGATCGCCATTGAGCTGTTTGAAGAGGGCGACCGCAGCAAGCCTAACGCCAGGCTGACGGCGGATATCGTCGCCCGCGCCCGCGACAAGGGCCTGATCCTGCTCTCCTGCGGGCCGTACTACAACGTGCTGCGCATCCTGGTGCCGCTGACCATCGAAGAGGCGCAGATCGAGCAGGGTCTCAAGATCATCGCCGACTGCTTTACCGAGGCGAAACAGGCATAGAGAAACAGGCATAGAACAGAACACATGCGGAAGCGAAGTACGTTCGTAAGGGAATGAAGACGAGACCTGCAAAACAACAATAATACGCGTGCCCCGGCGCGGGAATGTCGGGGCGCTCTCCCAGGTGACACACTTCGAGAGGGTAAATGATGGGGCAACTGTCGCAATCACAGGATTTAGGGGCGGGACTGAAGTCGCGCCACGTCACGATGTTATCTATCGCCGGGGTGATCGGCGCGAGTTTATTTGTCGGCTCCAGCGTCGCCATTGCCGAAGCGGGCCCGGCGGTGCTGCTGGCCTATCTGTTTGCCGGGCTGCTGGTGGTGATGATTATGCGTATGCTGGCCGAAATGGCCGTCGCCACGCCGGATACTGGCTCCTTTTCCACCTACGCCGACAAAGCCATCGGCCGCTGGGCGGGGTATACCATCGGCTGGCTGTACTGGTGGTTCTGGGTACTGGTTATTCCGCTGGAAGCCAATATCGCGGCGATTATTCTGCATTCGTGGGTGCCGGGCGTCCCTGTGTGGTTGTTCTCCCTGGTCATCACTCTCGCCCTCACCGGCAGTAACCTGCTGAGCGTCAAGAACTACGGTGAATTCGAGTTCTGGCTGGCGCTGTGCAAAGTGATCGCTATTCTGGCGTTTATCGTACTGGGCGCGGTCGCCATTACCGGTTTTTATCCCTATGCCGAGGTCAGCAGCATTTCGCGGCTGTGGGACCACGGCGGCTTTATGCCGAACGGCTTCGGCGCGGTGCTGAGCGCGATGCTGATCACCATGTTCTCCTTTATGGGCGCGGAGATCGTCACCATTGCCGCCGCCGAATCGGACACGCCGGATAAACACATCGTCCGCGCCACCAACTCGGTGATCTGGCGTATCTCTATTTTTTATCTGTGCTCGATCTTTATCGTCGTCGCCCTCATCCCATGGAATATGCCGGGGCTGAAGAGCATCGGTTCCTACCGCTCGGTGCTCGAGCTGCTGCATATTCCCTACGCGAAGCTGATTATGGACGGCGTGATCCTCCTGTCGGTCACCAGCTGTCTGAACTCGGCGCTGTATACCGCCTCGCGGATGCTCTACTCCCTGAGCCGTCGCGGCGATGCGCCGGCCATCATGGGCCGGACCAACCGCAGCAAAACCCCGTACGTGGCGGTGCTGCTCTCCACCGGCGCGGCGTTCCTCACCGTGGTGGTGAACTACTATGCGCCCGCGAAGGTGTTTAAATTCCTCATCGACAGCTCTGGCGCCATCGCCCTGCTGGTCTATCTGGTGATCGCCGTTTCACAACTGCGGATGCGCAAAATCCTTCAGGCGCAAGGCGGCGAGATCCGTCTGAGAATGTGGCTCTATCCGTACCTGACCTGGCTGGTAATCGCCTTTATCACCTTCGTGCTGGTGGTGATGCTGTTCCGTCCGGCGCAGCAGCTGGAGGTGATCTCTACCGGCCTGTTAGCATTGGGAATTATTTGTACAGTCCCGATTATGTCGCGCTGGAAAAAGCTGGTATTGTGGCAAAAACTGCCGCTGCAAAATACGCGTTAACCCTGTTCCCGGCGCCCGCCGGGAAGAGTATTCAGGAGTAAGAACATGACCGCCATTCCCCAGGCGACGGCCATTGACGGGTACCGTTGGCTGAAAAACGACATCATCCGCGGGGTCTACCAACCCGATGAGAAGCTGCGGATGAGCCTGTTGACGTCGCGCTATGAGCTCGGCGTCGGGCCGCTGCGGGAGGCGCTCTCGCAGCTGGTGGCGGAAAGGCTGGTGACGGTGGTTAATCAGAAAGGCTATCGGGTGGCGCCCATGTCGGAGCAGGAGCTTCTCGATATCTTCGACGCGCGCGCCAATATGGAAGCCATGCTGGTGCGCCTCGCCATCGAACGCGGCGGCGACGAGTGGGAAGCCGAGCTGCTGGCCCGCGCCCATCTGCTCAACAAGCTGGAGTCCTGTGACGCCAGTGAGCGCTTACTCGATGAATGGGACCAGCGCCATCAGGCGTTTCACACCGCCATCGTCGCCGGCTGCGGCTCCCAGTATCTGCTGCAGATGCGCGAAAGGCTGTTCGATCTGGCGGCGCGCTACCGTTTCATCTGGCTGCGCACCACCGTGCTGTCGGTGGAGATGCTGGAAGACAAACATGTTCAACACCAGACCCTGCTGGACGCCATTCTGGCGCGCGATGCCGAACGAGCCAGCGCGCTGATGCGCGAGCACTTACTGACCCCTATCCCGATTATTCAACAGGCGATGGCTGGCAAGCTGTCGCCGCAGGCAGGGTGAGTCAGATGGTGGGGTTGAAATTACGGGTATGGCGGCACGCTCCTCCACGCCGCACGGGCGTGGAGAAATCGTATCCGTAGATCAATCAGGCCCGCAGGCGAACCGGTTCGCTGAAATCGTCGGCCGGTTCCAGCTTCAGATTAAAGGTGGTCAGCAGTGCTGCCGCGCGCTCGTGGAACTCGCGTAGCGTTTTTTCCAGTCTGTCGCTCACTTCCGGGTCGTCAATGTCGACCGCCTGCCATGAACCTTCTTTATTGAACAGGCCAAACTGGTAGCTGTAGGTGAAACGTGACTCTTGTGCTTCCATTTCCATCCACCAGCCCCAGAATTCACGCTTCTCCGGCGCGGGCTTAACATTGACGCAAACTGCCAGGCAATCGAAAAAGAAACGGTTGTCATGGCACTGCTCTTCGCGAATGTAAGGCCCTAGCGCCGTGAATTTCTTGATCAACTTACTTTTCAGGTGTCCACTCGGTAACGTCATTGCGATCTCCTTTAGTGATGCAACTGTTTTACCAAACCAATAGAATTTAGCAATAAATTAACCAAATCTATGATTGATCCAGCGGGCGATCTGTCGCAATGCGTGATCAAAATTGCGATACACCGGGTTAAACGGGATCTCCAGCAGTTTGCCATCGGCAGATGACGAAGTGATTAACCGCGACTCCTCTTCGGGGCTGAACGGATCGTCCTTCCAGAAGCCGGAAAGCATCGGCGTCGGGCAACGGCGCCCCAGCAGTCCCTGGGTTTTTAACGAGTAGCGGTTGAGCTCCACGCGCAGCGCTTCATCGGACGCGTCATGCATGCCCAGCCGCGAGGCCAGCACGTCAAGATACATCTCCGGCACGCGCCCCTGATGCAGGGGATCCACCAGCAGACCATGAACGACCGGGCCCAGACACGCCACAGCCTTCAGCCGCTGCGGCTCCAGGTAACCCAGACGGACCGCGATATTGGCGCCAAAGCGGAAGCCAAAGGCCGCGACCCGGGTATGATCGACCCACGGTACATTTTCCAGATGGCGCAGCGCGTGCTGGTGCAGCAGGCTGGTGTCCTGATTCAGCGTCCATTTTGACGAGAAGCCGATGGAAGGCATATCGATCGTCAGCATGGCAATACCGAGCGGTGAGAAGTAGTTCTCATACAGGTTGTAATAATCCGTCTGCAGTGAGTCCAGGCCCCCGCACATCAGCACCGTCGGAAACGGCCCATCGCCTTTTGGCATATGCAAAAAGCCGGTTATTGGCGAACCGCCAGGAATGGTGAACTCCAGTTCGCGCAGCGAGCCCGGCAGCCGCTGGGCGGCCTCTTCATACGCCCGGTTGGCTAAAGCCTGCGCCTGTTCGGCCAGCTCATCGCCTTTAATATGCGGATAAGCGGCAATGCTATACAGGTTCGATGCATGCAACCAGTGGCGGCCGCTCAGCAAAGGATCGGCTTCCTGCCCGGCCTTTTGCTGCCACTGCATGGCCTCTTTCGCCCACTCAAAGATCCAGTTGCCGCCGCGATAGCCGATAACAGTATCGAACAGTTCTGGATCCGTTCGTTCGGCCTCGCTCATCACAATGCGCGCTTGCACATCGAGGATCTCCTGCGGGGTCACGCCGCGCCAGATCCACATCAAACGGTTGATCAGACGGTACCAGTGATCGACGTGATTGCCGCTCAGCGCCGACTGCATCGCCTGCGGTTTTCCGGCGGAAAACCGACGCACCAGCGTAGAGGTTTCGGGATGTTTGAAGCGGGGTTTAAACAGCGTTTCGCTGAGGTTAGCCTGTGACATGTGCAGCCTCCGTCGTAGTGCCACTCCTGTTATTGTAACCTGCTAAAGGATAAAAAAAACCACGCCCGGCAAGCCGGGCGTGGTAAATAGCACTGTCCTGAAGAATTAACGACCTGCGATAGGCGGTACAAACACCACGCCCATATCCCACGGCTGTTCAATCCAGGTGTCCTGCGGAATATCCACAACGTAATCGTCCACCAGCGGGCGGCCTGCCGGCTTGGCGAAAATGGTGACAAAGTGTGCTTTTGGATACATTTCGCGGATCGCCACGGCGGTACCGCCGGTATCCACCAGATCGTCGATAACGATAAAGCCTTCGCCATCGCCTTCCGCGCGTTTCAGCACTTTCAGCTCGCGCTGGTTATCATGGTCGTAGCTGGAGATGCATACGGTATCAACATGACGAATGCCCAGTTCACGCGCCAGTAAGGCTCCCGGTACCAGTCCACCGCGGCTGACGGCAATAATGCCTTTCCATTGCTCAACCGGCAGCAGACGGCTGGCCAGTTTGCGGGCGTGAATCTGCAACATGTCCCAGGTGACGACGTATTTTTCGCTCATGTGAAGTGTCCCAGCCTGTGTAATACGGCTTAAATAATGTTCGAGGGGGAAAATGGTTGCGCGAGATTATAGAGATCTGACGCACTAAAAACCAGTGTTAAGCGGTTTGCGCAACGCTTTTTGCGTTGTTTACACTACCTGCGGCGGTGGAAAGTGGTATTCTCAACCCCATCGCGCAAGCCCGGGCTTGTTGTGTATTTTAACGCTAACCCTCGTCCTGCAACCGCTGTATGCAGGAGTCTGTAAGGAGACTTACCGTGTCTGAACTGTCTCAACTATCCCCGCAGCCGCTTTGGGATATTTTTGCCAAGATTTGCTCCATCCCGCACCCGTCCTATCACGAAGAACAGCTCGCCGAGCACATTATGGGTTGGGCAAAAGAAAAAGGCTTACACGCGGAACGTGACCAGGTTGGCAACATTCTGATTCGTAAAGGCGCGACTGCCGGTATGGAAAACCGCAAGCCGGTAGCGCTGCAGGCGCACCTCGATATGGTGCCGCAGAAAAACAACGATACCGTCCACGACTTCGCCAAAGATCCGATCCAGCCGTACATTGACGGCGAATGGGTGAAAGCGCGCGGCACCACGCTGGGCGCGGATAACGGCATCGGGATGGCGTCCGCACTGGCCGTGCTGGCCGACGACAGCGTCGCTCACGGCCCGCTGGAAGTGCTACTGACCATGACCGAAGAGGCCGGTATGGACGGCGCGTTCGGTCTGCAGGCCAACTGGCTGCAGGCGGATATCCTGATCAATACCGACTCCGAAGAAGAAGGCGAAATCTACATGGGTTGCGCCGGCGGGATCGATTTCACCTCTAACCTGGCGCTGACTCGCGAAGCGATTCCGGCCGGGTTCCAAAGCTTTAAAGTAACCTTAAAAGGGCTGAAAGGCGGCCACTCCGGCGGTGACATTCACCTGGGTCTGGGTAACGCCAACAAGCTGCTGTCGCGCTTCCTCGCCGGCCACGCCGATGAGCTGGATTTGCGTCTGGTCGATTTCAACGGCGGTACGTTGCGCAACGCCATCCCGCGCGAAGCATACGCCACCGTCGCCGTCGCCGCGGATAAAGCCGATGCGCTGAAAGCGCTGGTGAATACTTACCAGGCGCTGCTGAAAAACGAGCTAGAGGCCAAAGAGAAGAACCTGGTAGTGCTCCTGGAAGCGGTTGATAACGACAAAGCAGCGCTGACGCAGGCTTCCCGCGACGGTTTCATCCGCCTGCTGAACGCCACGCCGAACGGGGTTATCCGCAACTCTGACGTGGCGAAAGGCGTAGTGGAAACTTCGCTGAACGTCGGCGTCGTCACCATGACCGATGACAACGTGCAGATCCACTGCCTGATCCGCTCGCTGATCGACAGCGGCAAAGACTACGTGGTCAGCATGCTGGATTCTCTGGGTAAACTGGCGGGGGCGAAAACCGAAGCCAAAGGCGCTTACCCTGGCTGGCAGCCGGACGCCAACTCGCCGGTAATGCACCTGGTGCGCGAGACTTACCAGCGTCTGTTCAACAAGACGCCGAACATCCAGATCATCCACGCCGGTCTGGAATGCGGTCTGTTCAAAAAACCGTATCCGGAGATGGACATGGTCTCCATCGGGCCAACCATTACCGGTCCGCACTCCCCGGATGAGCAGGTACATATCGAGAGCGTCGGCCAGTACTGGACGCTGCTGACCGAGCTGCTGAAAGCCATTCCGGCTAAATAAGCCCCACCACCGGCGGCAGTCTGCCGCCGGTTTTCCCCCGCATCACCTTAGCGCCACGCGTTTTTCCATCCGGTAGTTAATAAACCACTCCCCACGGGCCGCCACCCGCTGCTCCGCCACCACTTTAAATCCATGGGCCGTAAAACAGGGCTTTGCGGTAATGCTGGCGTCCACCGTCAGGATTTGCGCAGGATACTGAGCGCAGAGCGCCTCGATAAGCGCGCCGCCGATACCCTGCCGGGCGTGATCCGGCGAGACAAAGAGCAAATCGATATGCGTCCCGAGGGCGGTGATAAAGCCAACCGGTTGATTGTTAACCACGGCTACCCGCCCGACTGAGTCAGCCAGCTTTTGTCGCCAGCGCGTCTCATCCACCTGTGCCCAGGCCGCAATCTGCGCCGGGGTATAGTCCCGGCTCGCCGTTTCCTGCACCGCGCGCAGAAAGATCTGGCAGAGCAATGGCAAATCGCTGTCGCGGTAAGCACGAATATGCATGGTTAAATCCCTAATAAAAGCTGCCTTTCCAGCTGCGGATCGAGCAGCGTCACATGGAGCCCAACCAGACGCACGCCCCGTCCGCCGCGGCGCTCATCCCAGGCTTTGTGGGCGGTGGCAATCAGATCCTCTTTGTTCAGCCGCGGCCAGACGTGCTCCTGAGTGGTCAGCTGGAAGTCATTGAATTTCAGTTTAATCCCCTGGCGGGCGATCAACAGGTCCGGTTTGACCTTCGCCAGCCGCCGCTCCAGTTCGGGATAGAGATTTTCGATAATCGCTTCGCACGCTGACCATTCGTGGATATCTTCCGCTAACGTCCGCTCCACGCCCACCGATTTACGTTGCCGATCGTTATGGATTTCCCGCTCATCAATCCCGTGGCTGCGCTCCCACAGAATACGGCCGAATTTACCGAAGCGCTTGAGCAGCATAGCCAGATCGCTGTTCTGCACATCGCCACAGGTACGCAGGCCCATATTTTCCAGCTTCGCCGCCGACACCTTTCCGACACCGGGTATTTTCGCCAGCGGCAGCGCCCGCACAAACTCTGCCACCTGATGGGGAGCGATAACGAACTGGCCGTTGGGTTTATTCATATCGGAAGCGATTTTAGCGAGAAACTTCACCGGCGCCACGCCCGCCGAGGCGGTGAGGTGCAGCTCCCGTTCGATGGTCTGGCGGATCTCCTGAGCTATCAGAGTGGCCGACCCGTGACAATGCACGCTGTCGCTGACGTCAAGGTAGGCTTCATCCAGCGACAGCGGCTCAATGCGCGAGGTATAGCGGGAGAAAATTTCGCGGATATGATTCGAGGCTTCTTTGTAGGCATCGAAGCGGCCGGGAAGCAGCGTGAGATGCGGGCACAGCTTGAGCGCCGTTGCCGTCGGCATGGCGCTGCGCACGCCAAACTTACGCGCAGGATAGTTCGCGGTACTAATCACGCCACGCTGTACCCGACTGCCGCCTATCGCGAGGGGAATATCGCGCAACGCCGGGTTGTCGCGCATCTCCACCGCTGCAAAGAAACAGTCCATATCGACATGGATAATTTTACGCATCGTCAGACTCAACACTGTATACCCATACAGTATAGCAAAAACTGCGCGCCAGTTTGATGCTTTTTTTACTGCGGTGGTCAAAAAAACGCTGACAACATAAAAGTGCAATAAATCATGTTTATTTTCATAACGTTAATCAACTAATCTGAAAGATACAATCATGAAGAAACGACTCACCGCCCTTTGCCTGCTGGCCGCCAGCAGCGCTTTAGCTAACCCACAGCTGATTGCCCACCGCGGCGGTACCGGCGATGCCCCGGAAAATACCCTGCCGGCCATTAAACTGGCGCTGGAGAACCACGCTGAGGCCATCTGGGTCACGGTGCAGTTAAGCCGCGACGGCGTACCGATACTCTACCGTTCAAGCGATCTCTCCGCCCTGACCAACGCCGAGGGTAAGGTCTCCAGCTTAACCGCCGCCGAGCTGGCGAAAGTCGACGCCGGCTGGAAATGGGGGGATGACAGCCACCCGTGGCGCGGTAAGCAGGCCACGATCCCGACCCTGCAAAGCGTGCTGCAACAGTGGCCGCACACTTTTTTCTATATCGATATCAAATCTCCAGATGCCGATCCGGCGGTGATGGGCGAACGCCTGCTGGCGGTGTTAAAAGCCACCGACAGCCTCCGATCGCGTGCGGGTCTATTCCACCGATGACCGCTATATCGCCGCCCTGCCATCGGTTATTCCCCGCTTCGTCACCCGCAGCGAGACTCGCACTAAACTTGCGACTATTTCACTCAGCCACCAGTGTCAACTGAGCAGCCAGCACGAGGGCGAGCAGTGGTATGGGCTGGAGCTGAAGCGCAAGGTGGAGGTGGTGGAGAAGTTTACCCTTGGCGAAGGGATCTCCCCGGCAACGCTCACCTGGGATAAAGAGGCGATGGATTGCTTCCGCTCACAGGGCAAAGCGCACATTATTTTCTTCGGCATCAACAGTGCGGAAGACTACCGCACGGCGAAGGAGCTGGGTGCCGACGGGGTGATGGTGGATTCTCCGGCACAGGCGAAAAGCTGGCAGTAAGGGAGTCAACGGCTAAAAAGGCCGCGAAAGCGGCCTCACATTGCTGGCATGCTATTGCCGGGTGGCGGCTAGCGCCTGACCCGGCCTACGGTCCCAAATCACCGCCGGGCCTGGGGCAACTGAAACTGCCGGTGCTGGCGGCCTCAACATCGCTGAGACGTTCCCGGAAGGCCGGGGCAGCCCGCATGGATGCGGGCTGAGGGCCGTGTTTTGCACGGACGCTGCCTCGGCCCGACCCGAAGCCTGCAGGGATAAGTCGAAGGCACCACGCAGTGGCGATGTTGCTGGCCGGAGCCCGGGGGTACAGGGGGCGGCGGCGACTGGCCGCCCCCTGTGCGCTCCCTGCGCCATGAGTGACATAACGCAGAAGAAATATTGGGAGCGCAATCTGCCCGGAAATAACACAGAAGTGGTAGTCCTGCTAAGCGCAGCGCGAGCAGGGACATCTCCGGTTGCGCTGTTATTTCGCCGGGTGGCGGCTGCGCCTGACCCGGCCTACAAAACCGAAGCAGCAGACCCGGCAAGCGCAGCGCCACCGGGCACGGAGCCGCTTTATGCCGGGTGGCGGCTGCGCCTGACCCGGCCTACAAAACTGAAGCAGCAGGTCCGGCATGCGCAGCGCCGCCGGGCATTACAAAATACGCCGCTGCTGACGCTGCGCCTCGCGAGCGAGACGTTTCTTACGCGCGTCACACGGTTCCGGACAGTCGCAGACTTTCTCCAGTCCCAGCGACGAGATCCCGCCGCAGCTGCCCTGAATGCTCTTACGCTTCACCAGGTAGCCCAGCGACATGCCGAGGATCACCAGCGCAAAAATCACAAAGGTCGCGACAAATACCGTCAGCATCGTCAGCCTCCAAAGTCGTCGAGCATGATGTTCTCATCTTCGACGCCCAGGTCTTTGAGCATTTTTATCACCGCGGCGTTCATCACCGGCGGCCCGCACATATAGAATTCGCAGTCTTCCGGCGCCGGGTGATCGCGCAGATAGTTTTCATACAGAACATTATGGATAAAGCCCGTATGCCCGGTCCAGTTATCTTCCGGCAGCGGATCGGAGAGCGCGACGTGGAAGGTAAAGTTTGGGTTGTCGCGCGCCAGCTGCTCGAACTCCTCATCGTAGAACATCTCGCGCAGCGAACGGGCGCCGTACCAGAAGCTGATTTTGCGCGTGCTGTGCAGCCGCTTAAGCTGATCAAAGATATGCGAGCGCATCGGCGCCATGCCGGCGCCGCCGCCGATAAACACCATCTCAGCGTCGGTCTCTTTAGCAAAGAACTCGCCGAACGGCCCGGAAATCGTCACCTTATCGCCAGGCTTCAGCGACCAGATATAGGACGACATGATCCCCGGCGGCGCATCCGGGACCTTCGGCGGCGGCGTGGCGATGCGCACGTTGAGCATAATGATGCCCTTCTCTTCCGGATAGTTAGCCATCGAGTAGGCGCGCAGGGTCGGTTCTTTCACCTCAGAGACATAGCGGAACAGATTGAATTTGTCCCAGTCTGAACGATATTCATCAGGAATATCAAAGTCGGCATAGGCCACTTTATGCGACGGGCATTCGATCTGAATATAGCCGCCGGCGCGGAACGGCACCGCTTCACCATCAGGCACCCGTAATTTGAGCTCTTTAATGAAGGTGGCTTTGTTATCGTTAGAGATAACCTCGCACTCCCATTTTTTCACGCCGAAAATCTCTTCCGGCAGCTCAATTTTCATATTCTGCTTCACCGCCACCTGGCAGGCCAGGCGGCACCCTTCTTTGGCTTCGCGTTTGGTGATATGCGAAAGCTCGGTCGGCAGAATATCGCCGCCGCCTTCTTTGATGGTCACCCGACACTGGCCGCAGGAGCCGCCGCCGCCGCAGGCGGAAGAGACGAAGATACCGTTGCTGGACAGTGTGTTCAGCAGTTTGTCACCCGCCGGGGTGCGGATCTGTTTATCCGCTTCGTTAT
>OGES01000377.1_pt1 | contig 45999 bp, 61 predicted proteins | sample 1570711 | NCBI WGS metagenome assembly OGES01 (sample SAMEA2582133, study PRJEB24529) | metagenome | biome: Human gut stool | place: China | collected 2011 | reverse complement strand
GGGGTGAAAGGTCCGGCCAGCACGCCCGCTAAGAGATATCCCACCAGAGGAGAAATACGTAGCTTATTGGCAATCATGCCGAGAATAAAGGCGAGCACGAGGCCGCCGACAATGGTGGTGATAAGCGGTGTTGCGTGGTGCATTCCGTCTCCTTTCCAGTGGTGTATCGGTCCATTTTGCTACCCTATCCGGGTAATAGTTTATGACAAAAACGTTCACTTTGTTTATGAATAATTCTTGAATTGTGCAAAAAAATGGAATTAACCGGCCAAAAGGCACAGAAGGGAAAATCGCGGAGGGAATGCGCGCATCAGGCTGATGGCGCAAGGGATAACGGCGGCCAGCGTTGCACTTTGGCCGCCGGATAATCAGGCTTTTTGCCGGTTATCAGGAAGAAATATCGTCAGGAAACCCAGCAGCGGCAGGAAGGCACAGATTTTATACACCAGATCGATACTGGTATGGTCCGCCAGCAGGCCCAGCACCGCGGCGCCAAGGCCACCCATGCCAAAGGCGAAGCCGAAGAACAGGCCAGAAACCATGCCGATTCGACCCGGCAGCAGCTCCTGCGCATAGACCAGGATAGCGGAAAAGGCCGAGGCGAGGATAAAACCAATAATCACCGTTAAAATCCCCGTCCATTCAAGGCTGGCGTAGGGTAAAACGAGGGTAAACGGCGCCACACCGAGGATAGAGCCCCAAATCACATATTTACGTCCAATTTTATCGCCAACTGGCCCGCCGATTACCGTCCCGGCGGCAACCGCGAACAGGAAGGCAAACAGATGAAGCTGGGCATTTTGCACCGATAATCCGAACTTATGCATCAGATAAAAGGTGTAATAGCTGCTAATGCTCGCCATATAGAAATATTTCGAGAAAATCAGCATCAGCAGAATACCTACCGCCAGAATCACCTTATTGCGCGGCAGCGGATTAACGATCAGCGGCTTCGGTTTGCCTTTATTCATCCGGTGCTGCGCGGCATACCAGCGGCTGATTTGCGACAGCACCACAATAGCCAGCAGGGCGGCCAGCACGAACCAGGCGACGTTGCCTTTGCCATAGGGAGCGATAATCACCGCCGCCAGCAATGGACCAAGCGAGCTGCCGAAGTTGCCGCCGACCTGGAACAGCGACTGGGCCAGGCCGTGACGGCCGCCAGAGGCCATCCGCGCCACGCGGGATGATTCCGGATGGAAAACCGAGGAGCCGGTACCCACCAGCGCGGCAGCCAGCAGCACCATGCCGAAACTCCCGGCCAGCGCCAGGAGAATCAAACCGCAGAGGGTGAAGCACATGCCCACCGGCAGGGACCACGGCATCGAGCGCTTATCGGTGATGTAACCAATCACCGGCTGGAATAGCGATGAGGTGAGCTGGAAGGTGAGGGTGATCATCCCGATTTGCACGAAGGTAAGGGAGAACTCCGCCTGCAGCAGCGGGTAAATCGCCAGGATGAGCGACTGGATCATATCGTTAAGCAAATGGGACAGGCTGATCGCGCCTAAGATGCCAAACGAGGTGCGTGCTTTTTGCGGCGGCGCAGCGGGGCCGGACAGGGGTTGAGCGGTCTGATTGATTGCCATAGGTTCACGTCACTTTTTTATATAGCTTTCGTCATTTTTACGCCATGGCGACGACCCTGATTTTCCCGGCTACTACATGGGAAATATAACCAACGGGCTGACGCAATGCCATACAACGCGAAGGCGTATAGAGGATGCAGGTGGAATTATTATCCGACTAACATACCTGTCCTTAGGGGTTGAAGGAAGTCGCAATTCTGAAAACATATTTGTCAACGCGACTAACTCGCTATACTTTCGGCACTTGGGATTAAGTCAGGGAGTGAAGCATGCAGTATTTTAAACATCGCGTAGCGCTGGCGTTATTTGCCGCCTTATCGCTGGGCAGCCTGTCCGCACAGGCCTATGAGCAGGATAAAACCTATAAAATTACCATCCTGCACACCAACGATCATCACGGCCATTTCTGGCGCAATGACTACGGCGAATATGGTCTGGCGGCGCAGAAAACGTTGGTCGATGGCATCCGGAAAGAAGTGGCGGCGGAAGGGGGGAGCGTCCTGCTGTTATCCGGCGGCGATATTAATACCGGCGTGCCGGAGTCTGATTTACAGGATGCAGAGCCCGATTTTCGCGGCATGAACCTGATCGGCTACGACGCAATGGCGGTGGGTAACCATGAATTTGATAATCCGCTGAGCGTGCTGCGCCAGCAGGAAAAGTGGGCTAAGTTCCCGTTCCTGTCGGCCAATATTTATCAGAAAAGCACCGGCGAACGGCTGTTCAAACCCTGGGCGCTGTTTAAGCGCGGCGGGCTGAAAATCGCGGTGATTGGCTTAACCACCGACGATACGGCCAAGATTGGCAATCCGGAATATTTCACCGATATCGAATTCCGCAAACCGGCGGAAGAGGCGAAGCTGGTGATCCAGGAGCTGCAGCAGAATGAAAAGCCGGACGTGATCCTGGCCACCACCCATATGGGCCATTACGACAATGGCAACCACGGCTCTAACGCGCCGGGCGACGTTGAAATGGCGCGGAGTTTACCTGCGGGATCGCTGGCGATGATCGTCGGCGGTCACTCGCAGGATCCGGTATGCATGGCGTCGGAAAATAAAAAGCAGGTCGATTATGTGCCAGGCACCCCGTGCGCGCCGGATCGTCAGAACGGCATCTGGATCGTCCAGGCGCATGAGTGGGGCAAATACGTCGGCCGCGCCGATTTTGAGTTCCGCAATGGCGAGATGAAGCTGGTGCATTATCAGTTGATCCCGGTGAACCTGAAGAAAAAAGTGACTTACGATAACGGCCAAAGCGAGCGGGTGCTGTATACGCCGCAGATCGCAGAGAACCCGCAGATGATGTCGCTGCTGACGCCGTTCCAGAACAAAGGCAAAGCGCAACTGCAGGTCAAAATCGGTAGCGTGAATGGTCATCTGGAGGGCGACCGCAGTAAAGTGCGCTTTGTGCAGACCAATATGGGTCACCTGCTGCTGGCGGCGCAAATGGCGCGCAGCAACGCGGATTTCGCGGTGATGAGCGGCGGTGGGATCCGCGACTCCATCGAGGCGGGCGATATCACCTACAAGGATGTGATGAAGGTCCAGCCGTTCGGCAATGTGCTGACCTATGTCGATATGAGCGGCAAGGAAGTGGTGGATTACCTGACCGCCGTCGCGCAGATGAAGCCGGATTCCGGCGCCTATCCGCAGTTTGCTAACGTCAGCTTCGTGGCCAAAGATGGCAAACTGAACGATCTGAAAATCAAAGGCGAACCGGTGGATCCGGCGAAGACCTACCGAATGGCGACGCTGAGCTTTAACGCCACCGGCGGCGATGGCTATCCGAACATCGCCGATAAACCCGGGTATGTGAATACCGGCTTTATCGATGCCGAAGTGCTGAAAGAGTATATCGAGAAGAACTCGCCGCTGGATGCCGCCGCCTATGAGCCGAAAGGCGAGGTGAGCTGGCAGTAAGCCTGGGCTTCAGGTTGGCTATTTCCCCGGTGGCGCTGCGCTTACCGGGGCTACGAGTTGGGTATCCTGGATAAGGCGCGTGCGCCGCTATCCGGGATAGTGCCATCAATCGCGGCGGGCGATATCGGCGAACTTCGCGTCCAGAAGCTGCGCCAGATCGCTGGCCGCCAGCTCAATATCCAGACCGCGTTTGCCGCCGGAAATATAGATGGTGGCAAATTCCTGCGCCGGGGCGTCAATCACCGTCGGCAGGCGCTTCTTCTGCCCCAGCGGGCTGATGCCGCCCACCAGATAGCCGGTGATACGCTGCGCCACCATCGGGTCGGCCATGTCGACTTTCTTGGCCCCCAGCGCTTTCGCCACTTTCTTCAAATCCAGCTGCCCGGCGACCGGGGTGACGGCGACCGCCAGATGCTTCATATCGCCGTTAACGGCGACCAGCAGGGTCTTGTAAACCTGGTCGGCATTGAGGCCGAGCTTGCGCACCACTTCATCTCCGAAGTTGGTCTCATTGGGATCGTGATCGTAACTGTGGATCTGAAAGGGGATTTTGTTTTTTTCGAGTAATTTAACGGCGGGAGTCATAGCTATCCTTCTTACCAACCGGTTTTGCGTGACGTCAGAATACGCCCGCAGGTTGTCTAAAAAATAGTACCATCTTGCGCAATAGTGTTGGCAGTGATGGTCACTTTGAGCGACAATCAGACGATCCGGGATGCAAATCCCGGGATAATAATAATGATGAAATTCCTCTTTGACGGGCCAATAGCAATATTGGCCATTTTTTTAGGTCAGCATATCCGGCAGATTCCCTTCGCCATACAGGTGCAGCGCGCCGACGGCAACCACGTAGCGCCCCGGCGGCAAGGCCAGCAGCGTCTCGCGCCAGGCGAGATTGCGCTGGTGCATCAGCACATCATATAAAGACTGGCTGAAGGTCGTCGGCAGCGATACTGCGCCGCGCGATGGCGGTTGCTCCAGCCACCAGCCGATCATCACCTGTAGCAGGCGGGCATTGGTCCGCCAGTGGGTCAGCGTATCCTCCAGCAGCGCCATCCCCCCGTCGGGCAGATCGCGCAGCAGCGCGATTTGGCTGTCGGCGCCTTCCAGCTCCATCACCGTTATGTTGCTCTCGCGGGCGGCCATCAGCAACTGATAATCGATGCCGTAATCCGGTCGCAGTCCCAGCTTCTGCGCCTGGGTGGCTTGTAGCACCATCGCCACCTGCCACAGCGGCTGGCTGTCGAACAGCCCGACCGACAGGCCCAGCTCGCCGGCTCGCGCCTCTAGCTCGCTCAACTGCGCATCGCTCAGACGTTCTGCCAGCGGCGGGTAAGAGGGAAGGTTGCTAAACGGGGTTTCATTGCCGCTGATATCGGCCTCGACGATTAACGCATCGGCCTGGCGTATTTTTTTCAGAAGCTTCGCTGGTGGCGGCGCCATGTCGCGGGTGCCCATATGGATGCTGCCGACGAGGTGCAAATAGCGTTCGCCGGGCAGGACGATATCCATCGCAGGCCAGGAATAAGACGAGCCGACGGCGGCTCGCCACAGCATTTTTATCCGGTTTAACAGGCCCATACGCGCTCCGAAGTGTGAGGCATTCATGCTAGCGCATATGGTGATACACGTCACCCTTCCGGCGGGCTTTTCTTGTGTCAGCAAAAATACAGGCGCCGAACAACGTCGGCGCCCGTTTCATCTGACGGCGTTTACTCTTTTGGTTTAAAGCGCAGCAGGCGGTTGGCGTTACTCACCACGGTGATCGACGACAGCGCCATCGCCGCGCCGGCGACCACCGGGTTGAGCAGGGTGCCGGTCAGCGGCCAGAGGATCCCGGCGGCAATCGGGATACCCAGCGAGTTGTAGACAAACGCGCCCAGCAGGTTCTGCTTCATATTGCGTAAGGTCGCCTTCGAAATCGCCAGCGCATCGGCCACGCCGTGAAGACTATGGCGCATCAGGGTGATCGCCGCGGTTTCAATAGCGACATCGCTGCCGCCGCCCATGGCGATCCCGACATCCGCCTGGGCCAGCGCCGGAGCGTCGTTAATGCCGTCGCCAACCATCGCCACTTTGTGCCCCTGGCTCTGCAGTCGTTTAATGGCATCGGCTTTACCGTCCGGCAGCACGCCAGCGATCACTTCATCAATGCCGGCTTCTTTGGCGATGGCCTTCGCGGTGGTGGGATTATCCCCGGTAAGCATCACCAGCCGGTAGCCCTGCCGATGCAGGCGGGCCAGGGCGTCGACGCTGTCTTCGCGCAGCGGGTCACGGATGGCGAACAGCGCGGCCGCCTGACCATCCACCGCCAGCAGCACCGGCGTGGCGCCGCGCGAGGCCTGCGCCGTCATCTCGCTTTCTATATCGCCGGTGGCGATATGCTGCTCGTTGAGCAGCGCCTGGTTGCCGAGCAGCAGGCGATGACCTTCCGCTTCGCCGCTGACGCCAAGGCCGCGCAGGGTGCGGAAGCCGCTCACTTCCGGCAACGAACTGTCGGCGGCTTTATCGAGGATCGCTCGCGCCAGCGGATGACTTGAGCCCTGCTCCAGCGCGGCGGCAAGACGCAGCGCGGTATGCTCATCAACGCCAGCGAAAGTTTTCACCGCCACCACCTGCGGCTTGCCTTCGGTCAGGGTGCCGGTTTTATCGAACACCAGGGTGTCGAGTTCACTGGCGCGCTGCAGCGCATCGGCATCGCGCACCAGCACACCGTACTCCGCCGCCCGGCCAACGCCGGAGATAATCGACATCGGCGTCGCCAGGCCTAACGCGCACGGACAGGCGATAATCAGTACCGTGGTGGCAATGACCAGGGTATAGACGATCTGCGGCGCCGGGCCGAAGACGTACCAGATCGCGGCGCTGATCAGCGCAATGGCGACTACCGCCGGAACAAATACGGCGGAGATTTTATCCGCCAGCTGGCCGATCTCCGGCTTGCTGCTCTGCGCCTGGCGCACCATACGGATAATTCTTGCCAGCGTGGTCTGGCTGCCGACGGCGCTGGCGGTGAACAGCACGCTGCCGTCCTGCACCACGGTGCCGGCGTGAATGGCATCGCCATCGCCTTTTTGCTGTGGCACCGGTTCGCCGGTGAGCATCGCTTCATCAAACCAGGCTTCGCCCTGGCTTATCACGCCGTCGACCGGGACGCGGTCGCCGGTGGTCAGGCGCAGCGTCATACCCGCCTGAACTTCCGCGAGCGGCAGATCCTTTTCCCCCTCAGGGGTCACCACGCGGGCTGAAGGCGGCGTCAGATCGAGCAGTTTCTCCAGCGCTTTCGAGGAGCGCTGGCGGGCGCGGGCCTCCAGCATATGGCCGAGGTTAATCAGGCCGATAATCATCGCGCTGGCTTCGTAATACAGATGCCGGGCTTCCATCGGGAACCACTGTGGCCACAGGTTGACGCTCATCGAGTACAGCCAGGCGACGCCGGTGCCGAGCGCTACCAGCGTATCCATGGTGGCGGTGCCGTTTTTCAGGCTTTTCCACGCGCTGCGGTAGAAGTGGCCGCCGGCAAAGACCATGACGGCGAGGGTGATAAGGCCGATGACCAGCCACAGCGAACGGTTGTCGTCGCTGACCATCATGTTATCGCCGATCATCCCCCAGACCATCACCGGCACGCCGACCAGCAGGGCGACAATCGCCTGCCAGCGAAAACGCTTCATCGTAGCAATAGCGGTTTCCTGCTGGCGTTCGCGGCGTTGCAGATCGTCTTCGATCGCCTCCGCGCCATAGCCGGCTTTCTCCACCGCCTGCACTAATTCTGCGGCGGACGCACTGCCCATCACCAGCGCCGTGCGTTCCGCCAGGTTAACCCGCGCCTGTGAGACGCCCGGCACCGCGGCAAGCGCGTTTTGTACCCGGGAGACGCAGCTGGCGCAGCTCATGCCGTTGATCAGCAGCTGTTGACTGTCATCTTCGTCATGGGCTGCCGGAAGCTCAGGAGTGGCCGCTGTCAGTGCTTCCGACGGGATTGATGATTCTGCCAGCGGTTTAGCCTTTGGGTGGCTGAGCTCCGCGCCGTATCCGGCTTGTTTCACGGTATCAATCAGCGCTTGCGCGCTGGCGCTGCCCGTGACATGGGCTTCAGTGAGGGTCACCTCGGCTTGCTCAACGTCAGGACGCTGCTCCAGACTCTCTTTCACGCGTTTGACGCAGTGGCCGCAGGAGAGGCCATCCAGCGTCAGGTCGATAGTGTTAGACATAAATAACTCCTGAATAATTTTCCGGTCAACGATTGACCAGACCCACTCTTTCATCGAGTATTAAGAAGGTTAAACCTTCCAGCAAGGGGAAGGTCAAGGAGAAAAAATGAATATCAGCGATGTGGCGAAAAAAACCGGTTTAACCAGCAAAGCGATTCGTTTTTACGAAGAGAAGGGGCTGGTGACGCCGCCGTTGCGGAGCGAAAACGGCTACCGCACCTACAGTCAGCAGCATCTCGATGAGCTGACGCTGCTGCGCCAGGCGCGGCAGGTGGGGTTTAACCTGGAAGAGTGCCGCGAGCTGGTGGCCTTGTTCAACGACCCGTCGCGGCACAGCGCCGATGTGAAAAAACGCACGCTGGAGAAAGTGGCGGATATCGAGAACCATATCCGCGAGCTGCAAAATATGCGCGCGCACCTGCTGGCGCTGGCCGAATCCTGCCCCGGCGACGACAGCGCGGAGTGCCCGATTATCGATAATCTTTCCGGCTGCTGCCATCGCAAGGCGCAGGCTTAACGGACGGCGGGTCTGATTCGTAGCGTAATCCCTTCTACGGCAATCACTTCAACCTTGCTGCCCGCCGCGAGGTCTTCATCGGCAATCACCGGCCAGGAGCTGTCGCCCACGCGTACATGGCCACGGCCGTTTACCAGCGGGGCATCCAGCGTCAGGCGGCGGCCCACCAGTTGCTGCCCGCGTTGGTTGAGCTGAGCATCGGCCGGACGCTGCGTTTTGACCCGCTTGCGCAGCCATTTCGACCACAGCCACGCCGCCAGCAGGGTGAGAACGGCAAACAGCGTCCCTTGCCATTCCCAGCTCAGCGGCAGGAGCCAGGTCAGGGCGCCGGTCACCACGCCAGCGACGCCGCTCCACAGCAGATAGCCGCTGCCGCCAAGCATCTCGGCCGCCAGCAGCAGCCCGCCCAGGCTTAACCAGAACAGATGCGGATGGGCGAAGATCATGTCGATCATGATTTTTTCCGATCGCCAGCGCCTTCTTTGATCAGCTCGCTGATCCCGGCGATCGATCCCATCAGGCTGCTGGCATCCAGCGGCATCAGCACCACTTTGCTGTTGTTAGCGGCGCCAATCTGCTGCAGCGCATCGGTGTACTTCTGCGCCACGAAGTAGTTGATCGCCTGAATATCGCCCGAGGCGATTGCCGAGGAGACCATCTGAGTGGCGCGGGCTTCCGCTTCGGCGGAACGTTCGCGAGCTTCGGCCTGCAGGAAAGCGGACTGCCGTTCCCCCTCGGCTTTGAGGATCTGCGACTGCTTTTCCCCTTCCGCTTTCAGAATTTCCGCCTGTCGCACCCCTTCGGCCTCAAGGATATAGGCGCGTTTGGTACGTTCGGCTTTCATCTGGGCGTTCATTGAGGCAATAAGCTCCGCCGGCGGGCGAACGTCGCGAATTTCGACGCGGGTGATTTTTACTCCCCACGGATTAGTGGCGTCGTCAACGATATGCAGCAGACGGGTGTTAATGCTGTCGCGTTGGGAGAGCATTTCGTCCAGCTCCATCGAGCCGAGCACGGTACGGATATTGGTCATCGTCAGGTTGACGATCGCCTGCTCAAGATTGCTGACCTCGTAGGCGGCCTTTGGCGCGTCAATCACCTGAATAAAGCAGACCGCGTCGATGGTGACGTTGGCGTTATCCCGGGAGATAACCTCCTGCGAGGGGATGTCGAGCACCTGCTCCATCATGTTCACTTTGCGGCCGATTCGGTCCATAAACGGCACGACTAAGCTTAATCCCGGCTGCAGCGTCTGGGTAAAGCGCCCAAAACGTTCTACCGTCCACTGATAGCCTTGCGGGACAATTTTCACCGCCGCGGCCACAATGACCAGCGCGACGAAAATAAGGATAGGAATAAAAATCAGCATCAAAAACCTCCTGTCTTGTTGCCTGGTGGGGCGCTACAAGGAAATAGCGCATGTTTAAACTGAGTATATCTTTCTCCTCATCCTGGAGAAAGGAAAGTGGGGTAAACTAGCGGTGTTTCAGAAAATAATCAGGAAGACTCATGAAGGAAAATAACGCGCTTTTGCGTCTCGAGGGTGTGGGGTTTAAGACCGACGACGCAGTTATTTTACACAATATCACTCTTCAGCTCAGACCCGGAGAATTTAAGCTGATTACCGGGCCTTCCGGCTGCGGGAAAAGCACCTTGCTGAAGATTATCGCCTCGCTGCTCAGCCCAACCTCCGGACGCCTGTTTTTTGACGATGTGGATATCGCGACGCTGTCGCCGGAAACCTATCGTCAGCAGGTGTCTTACTGCGCGCAGACGCCGGCGCTGTTCGGTGATTCAGTCTACGATAACCTGGTTTTTCCGTGGCAGATCCGCAACAAACAACCCGATCCGCAGGCGCTGGTGGCTGACCTGCAGCGCTTTGGCCTTGGCGAAAATATGCTGGAAAAGTCTATTAACGAACTGTCCGGCGGGGAAAAGCAGCGCGTATCGCTGATCCGCAATTTACAATTTCTGCCGCGCGTGCTGCTGCTGGACGAAATTACCAGCGCGCTGGATGAAAGTAATAAACAGAATGTGAATGACATTATTCATGGCTACGCGACGGAAAAACAGGTTGCTGTTCTGTGGGTCACCCACGATCGCAACGAAATTTCGCATGCCGATGAAGTGATTACGCTGCAACCTGCCGGCGGAAACATGCAGGAGGTACAGCATGAACGGGCATAACATTACGAACGAATCGCTGGCGCTGTCGATGGTGCTGGTGCTGATCGCTATTCTGGTCAGCTATCGGGAAAAACTGGCACTGGAAAAAGATATTATCTGGAGTATTTGCCGGGCGATCGTGCAGCTGATTATCGTCGGCTATGTGCTGAAATATATCTTTAACGTCAATCATGCGGTTCTGACGCTGTTGATGGTGCTGTTTATCTGCTTTAACGCGGCGTGGAATGCGAAGAAGCGCAGTAAATATATCGATAAAGCTTTTGTCTCGTCGTTTATCGCCATCACCACCGGCGCCGGACTAACGTTGGCGGTACTGGTGTTTTCGGGGTCGATTGCCTTTGTGCCGATGCAAGTTATTCCAATTGCCGGGATGGTGGCCGGTAACGCCATGGTGGCGGTGGGGCTGTGCTACAACAATATGGGCCAGCGCTTCAGCAGCGAGCAGCAGCAGATTCAGGAGAAGCTGAGCCTCGGCGCGACGCCGAAGATGGCTGCGGCGCGGCTGATTCGCGAGAGCATTCGCGCGTCATTGATTCCCACCGTCGATTCAGCGAAAACGGTCGGGCTGGTGAGCTTGCCTGGGATGATGTCGGGGCTAATTTTTGCCGGTATTGACCCGGTGAAGGCGATTAAGTACCAGATCATGGTGACCTTTATGCTGCTGTCGACCGCCAGCCTGTCGACGATTATCGCCGGCTATCTGACCTACCGGAAGTTCTTCAATGCCCGTCATCAGCTGGTGGTAACGCAGCTGAAAAAGCACCCATGAACGATCCCGGGTTGCGGCGTTCACGCCTTACCCGGGCTACCACGGCGTAATCTGTAGCCCGGATAAGCGTAGCGCTATCCGGGTCAGCGCCTCTGATTAGTACAGCAGCGAATAGAGCTGGCGGCGGTATTTGGCGGCCAGCGCATCGCCGGTACCGAGGGCGGCGAGGATCTCCTGCAGCATCTTGCGCGCCTGGCCATCGCCGGCGCCTAAATCCTTCTGCAGATGGCTGAACAGCAGCGCCAGCGCTTCTTCATTACGCCCGACCTGATGCAGCTGCAGCGCCAGCTGGGAGGCCAGCTGCGCATCGTCCGGATTCTGTTCCACCTGCTGCTGCAACTGCTGAATTTCCGGGGTGTCGGCGGCCTGTTTGAGCAGCTCGATCTGCGCCACCAGACCCTGATAGTGGGTGTCCTGATCCTGCAGCGGGATGGTTTTCAGCACGCTTTCCGCTTCATCGGAACGGTGAAGGGCAATCAGCGTTTCCGCCAGCAGCAGACCAATCTGGCTGTCCTGATTCGACAGCTGCCAGGCTTCCTTCAGCAGCGGTAATGCCTCGGCGTATTTTTCTTCCTGCATCAGGGCCAGCGCCTGCTGGGCTTTCAGCTCCTCTTCACGCGGCAGGACTTTATCCAGCAGGGCGCGAATCGCTTCCTCCGGCTGCGGGCCTTCAAAACCGTCCACCGGCTGGCCGTTCTGGAACAGATAAACTGTAGGGATGGCGCGCAGACCAAACTGTGAAGCGAGCATTTGCTCGGCGTCGCAATCGACCTTCGCCAGCGTGAACTGGCCGTTATACTGGGCGGCCAGGCGCTCGAGTACTGGGGTCAGTTGTTCGCAGTGCTGGCTGCGGGCAGACCAGAAATAAAACAGCACCGGGACGTTCATGGACTGCTGTAGCGTCTGCTGCAGGTTCGCTTCGCTAATATTGACAATATTCTGTTCGGACATGGGCATTTCTCGTTAGTCGATTTCTGTTTTACATGGGGGCGGCATGCCGCGCTTCAACTCAGCCGTGGATAATTTTGTCCATCGCGCGGGCAGGCAGCAGGCGTTTGAGCAGCGCCACCGCGTGAGTCACCAGAGTGACCGGGTAGCGCAGCTTTGGCTTATCGCTGGTAAAAGCGTGGCGCACTTTTTCCACCACCGCCTCCGGTCCGAGGGTAAAGCGAGCGGCGATGCCCGGATTTTCTACGGGTTTATCGCTTTGCGTCTGGTTGACGTTATCGGTAAAGCGGGTGCGGATCGGGCCCGGTTCAATCAGGCTGACCTGAATACCACTGTGGCGCAATTCCATGCGTAGCGCATCGGACCACGCCTCGAGGGCGTATTTACTGGCGGCATAGGCCCCGCGACCGGGACTGGCGATAAGCCCCATCACCGAGGAGGTCATCACGATGCGCCCTTCGCCGTGCGGCGTCATCGCCGGCAGCAGCAGCATGGTCAGCTGATGCGCGCCGAAAAAGTTGGCGGAAAACTGCTGTTCCATCTGCTGGCGGCTGATGGTGTTCAGCGGGCCATAGACGCCGTATCCGGCGTTATTGAACAGGCCATAGAGACGATTATCGGTCAGCGCAATCACCTCCGCCGCCGCGCGCTCCACGCTCTGTGGGTCATCCAGATCGAGCAAAATACCGGTTAGCCCCAGCCCCTGCATCCGCGCGACATCCTCCGCTTTGCGGCAGGCCGCCAGCACGCGAAAGCCCTGGCGGGTTAAATCCAGCGCGCTTTCCAGACCAATTCCGCTGGAACAGCCTGTCACTAAAACCGTTTTTTGCATAACTTTACCTGTCAGCGACCCCTGGCGTTCAGGAGTCATGATTAACTAAGGGAGCCAGCCGGTTCGCCATCCAGTCGGCGATAAACGGCTGCGCGTCGCGATTCGGGTGAATGCCGTCGTCTTGCATCCATTGCGGTTTCAGATACACCTCTTCCATAAAAAAGGGCAGGAGAGGAATATCGAACTCCCTGGCCAGGGCCGGGTAAATCGCGCCGAAGGCTTCATTATAGCGGCGGCCATAGTTCGCCGGCAGGTGAATTTGCATCAGCAGCGGCTCGGCGTTGGCCGCTTTGATATCCTTGATAATGGTGCGCAGCGTCTGCTCGGTTTGCTGCGGTGGAAAGCCTCGCAGTCCGTCATTGCCGCCGAGCTCAACCAGCACCCAGCGCGGCTGATGCTGCTTAAGCAGCGCAGGCAGGCGGGCCAGCCCCTGCTGCGAGGTATCGCCGCTGATGCTGGCGTTCACCACCGGCGTTTTCGCCTGCCACTTCTCATTGAGCAGCGCAGGCCAGGCGGCGTTGGCCGCCATTCGATAGCCAGCGCTCAGGCTGTCGCCGAGGATCAGCAGCGTGTCCGCCGCCATCGCGCGGCAGGTAAACAGGAACAAAAACAGGAAAGGCACATGCCAGCGGAAAACATACTTGAAGTTCATCATCTTAAGAAATCCGTCGGTCAGGGAGAGCATCAGCTCTCCATCCTCACCGGAGTTGAGCTGGTTGTCAAACCGCGGCAGACCATCGCCCTGATCGGCGAGTCAGGTTCCGGTAAATCGACCCTGCTGGCGATCCTCGCTGGCCTGGACGATGGCAGCAGCGGAGAAGTCTCGATGCTGGGCAAGCCGCTGCATCGGATGAATGAGGAGGCGCGGGCGGCGCTGCGGGCGCAGCACGTTGGCTTTGTTTTTCAGTCGTTTATGCTGATCCCGACGCTCAACGCCCTGGAGAACGTCGAGCTGCCGGCGCTGCTGCGCGGCGCCAGCGACAGTGAGAGCCAGGGCGATGCCCGCGCGCTGCTTGAGCAGCTGGGGCTTGGCAAACGCCTGCACCACCTGCCGGCGCAGCTCTCCGGCGGCGAACAGCAGCGGGTGGCGCTGGCCCGGGCCTTCAACGGGCGGCCGGCCCTCTTGTTCGCCGATGAGCCCACCGGCAACCTCGATCGCCAGACCGGGGACAAAATTGCCGATCTGCTGTTCTCGCTTAATCGCGAACACGGCACCACCCTGATCCTCGTCACTCACGATCCGCTGCTGGCGGCGCGCTGCGATCGCCGTCTGCGCCTGGTGGATGGCCAGCTGCGGGAGGAAGCATGATCGCCCGCTGGTTCTGGCGCGAATGGCGCTCGCCGTCGCTGCTGATCGTCTGGCTGGCGTTAAGCCTCGCCGTGGCCTGCGTGCTGGCCCTGGGGTCGATAAGCGATCGGATGGAGAAAGGCCTTAGCCAGCAAAGCCGTGAGTTTATGGCCGGCGACCGTACGCTGCGCAGTTCGCGCGAGGTACCCGCCGAGTGGATCGCGCAAGCGCGGAAGTCAGGGCTGACCGTCGGCGAGCAGCTGAGCTTCGCCACCATGACGTTCGCCGGTGATACGCCGCAGCTGGCGGATGTTAAGGCGGTGGACGACCGCTATCCGCTGTATGGCACCCTCGAGACGCAGCCGCCGGGGCTGAAACCGCAGGCGGGGAGCGTGCTGCTGGCGCCAAGGCTGATGGCGCTCCTGAACCTGAAAACCGGCGATACGATTGACGTTGGCGATGCCACGCTGCGCATTGCCGGGGAAGTGATTCAGGAGCCGGATGCAGGGTTTAACCCCTTCCAGATGGCGCCGCGACTGATGATGAATATGGCCGACGTGGCAAAAACCGGGGCCGTGCAGCCCGGCAGTCGCGTCGCATGGCGCTATAAGTTCGCCGGTAACGCGCAACAGCTGGCGGATTATGAACAATGGCTGCTGCCGAAGCTCGGCGCGGAACATCGCTGGACTGGCCTTGAACAGGACGACAGCGCGCTGGGCAAATCCCTTGAGCGCTCGCAGCAATTCCTGCTGTTATCCGCGCTGTTGACGCTGCTGCTGGCCGTTGCCGCGATCGCCGTGGCGATGAGCCACTACTGCCGCAGTCGCTACGATCTGGTCGCAATTTTGAAGACGCTGGGCGCGGGGCGGGCGCAGCTGCGCAAGCTCATCGTTGGCCAGTGGCTGCTGCTGCTGACGCTGTCGGTAATAAGCGGCGGGGTCGTGGGCCTGGCGCTGGAGCGCCTGCTGCTGTTGATGCTCAAACCGGTGCTACCCGCCGCGCTACCCGCTGCCAGCGGTTGGCCGTGGCTGTGGGCTATCGGGGCGACAGGCGTCATTTCCCTGCTGGTGGGCCTGCGGCCGTATCGACTGCTGCTGGCGACCCTGCCGCTGCGAGTGCTGCGTCAGGATGTGGTGGCTAACGTCTGGCCGCTGAAACACTATATTCCTGTGGTCTGCGCGGTGGTGGTCGGCGGGCTGGCCTGGCTGATGGGCGGCAGCCCGCTGCTGTGGTCGGTGCTGGCCGGGGCGGTGGTGCTGGCGCTGCTGTGCGGCCTGGTGGGCTGGGGATTGCTGTGGCTGCTCAAACGCCTGACGCTCAAAGCCTTGCCGCTGCGTCTGGCGGTGAACCGCCTGCTGCGCCAGCCGTGGTCGACCCTCAGCCAGCTGGCGGCGTTTTCCCTGTCGTTTATGCTGTTGGCGCTGCTGCTGGTGCTGCGCGGCGATCTGCTTGACCGCTGGCAGCAGCAGTTGCCCCCGGAAAGCCCGAACTACTTTCTGATCAATATCGCCCCTGAGCAGATAATGCCGGTGAAGACTTTCCTCGCCGAACACCAGACCCGGGCGGCGGAATTTTATCCGATCGTCCGGGCTCGTCTGACGCAGATCAACGGCCACTCCACGGACGGTAACAAAGACGAAGCGCTGAATCGCGAGCTTAATCTCACCTGGAGCGAACAGCGTCCGGATCATAATCCGCTGGTGGCCGGCAACTGGCCGCCGAAGCCGGGCGAGGTATCGATTGAAGAGGGACTGGCGCAGCGGCTGGGGGTGAAGATCGGCGATACGGTGACCTTTACCGGCGATACTCAGGACTTCAGCGCGAAGGTCAGCAGCGTGCGCAAAGTTGACTGGGAGAGCCTGCGGCCCAACTTCTTCTTTATTTTCCCCTCCGGGGCGCTGGACGGGCAGCCGCAGAGCTGGCTCACCAGCTTCCGCTGGGATAACGGTCCCGCGATGTTGACCCAGTTGAACCGCGAGTTTCCCACCGTTAGCCTGTTGGATATCGGCGCCATCCTGCGTCAGGTCGGCCAGGTGCTCTCCCAGGTCAGCCGGGCGCTGGAGGTGATGGTGGGCCTGGTCACGGCCTGCGGTTTGCTGCTGTTGCTGGCGCAGGTCCAGGTCGGTATGCGCCAGCGGCATCAGGAGCTGGTGGTCTGGCGCACGCTGGGGGCTGGTAAATCACTGCTGCGCGCCACGCTGTGGGCGGAGTTTGCCCTGCTGGGGCTGGTTTCCGGACTGGTGGCGGCGATAGGCGCGGAAGTGGCGCTGGCGATGCTGCAGACGAAAGTGTTTGATTTCCCCTGGACGCCGGACTGGCGCCTGTGGGTGATGCTGCCGCTGACAGGAGCGGTGTTGTTATCCCTGTGCGGCGGCGGGCTGGGGCTGCGTTTGTTAAAAGGGAAAGCGTTGTTCCGTCAGTTTAGCCAGTAAGATTATTGCATTTTGATGATGCGCCGCCGTTTTTGGCGGCGCTTTTATTTTAAGCGCACAAATTGATAACTCATTGATTTTTAAGCGCACAAAACATTAAAAAACCGACAACACGCTGTACTGATTCGCGGTTAATATTCAACTGGTAAATATAAGGTTGCTTATTAATCAAGGAAAAACTATGGCACATAAAATAAAAGCGCTGGCGATCTCGATCGGCGCAACACTGGTGTTCGCTTCATTTGCTTCCCACGCGGAGATCACGCTGCTGAAACAAGATCCGCAGGCGGGCGATCCGTTAAGCCGGCTTAACTTTACCGTCGGCGGGAGTATTCGTCCGCAATTCAACATGATGACCGGCGATGGCGATAAAGGCTCCTATAAGCGTAACGGTTTCGACGGCGGCACCCGTTTCCGCTTCGCGGCGGATTACTACCTGTTCGATGATATTAGCTGGATCAGCTACTACGAACTGGGGGTGAACATTCCGGCGCTGTTTGACTGGGATAACCACTATGCGGAAGGCGCGAACAATACCACCCGCCGCATGCTGTATACCGGCCTGAAAAGCGATACCTGGGGTACGTTAACCTACGGGCAGCAGAACAGCATTTACTATGATGTGGTGGGGGTGAAAACCGATATCTGGGACTACGACATGATCGGCCAGGCCCCGGGAAACGGTATTAACGGCGATTACGATGGCTCCTATCGTTCACGTAATATGCTGAAATATAAGAAAACCGTGGGTGATGTCGATCTTTACGGCTCTTATCTGTTCGAAGATAGTGAGTATCTGCCGGGCAACGGCCTGCGCTACAAGCGTAAAGGCGGCGGTTCTATCGGTGCGGACTACCACATCATGAAGGACCTGACCTGGGGTACCGCGTGGAACTATACCCGCGCCGAAATGCGCGACCCGTCAAGCGCCGACAGCAAAACCTATGACCAGAACATCGTCGGTACCGCGCTGAGCTGGACCCCGGATAACTGGACCTTCTCCTTCGGCGGCGGCTGGTATCAGAACTTCCTCACCACCAAAAAAACCGATGTGCATAACTACTTCGCCGGCGACGCCTGGGGGATTGAATATTTTGCGGGCTATAAATTCCCGATCAATCAATACGCTGTTAAATCTATTCAGCCGTACTTTATGGGCGACCGCCTGCAGTACGTGAATGGCCGCAACTACCAGCGTATCGATAACGGTCTGGGGATCAGCTTCCAGCTGGATTACGGTTTCCGCGTTGACTACGAACACGTGTTTACCTCCAGCACCGACAACCTGGGGGATATGAACCTGGTGCGTCTGCGCTACGACTTCTAAGCGGTCACAACTCCCCGGTCGCGCTGCGCTACCGGGGCTACAAATCGCACCGAGCGGTAGCCCGGCTAAGGCGTTTACGCCGCAAGCCGGGACAATAGAGCATGCAATTACTTCGCCAGCCAGGCGGCGACCTCCTGCCAGCTGCCGCGAAACAGGATCTTCCCGGCTTTTTTCCCCAACTGATAGCGATACATCGGGTCGTAATATTCTTCCAGCAGCGGCACCAGCCAGGCGAAGTGCGCCTCGGTCCTGGCGGTGCGCTGCTGCTGCGCCAGCGCCTCATCGAGCCGTTCAGTCAGCTGAGCAAAACGCTGCAGCCCCAGGCGACGGCGGATGGCAAACAGACCGTGATGGAGGTACTCGCCGTATGCCTGCCAGCCTTTCTCTTCGCCATACGCGGCGATAAAGTCGCGATACATGCGATCGAAATACTCTTCGCGCAGCCGTTCGAGGCGAACATCAAACGGATCTTCCACCACCGCCAGCGGCGATTGCGTCATGCGGAGGCGCAGGCACTCCGGCAGATGGTTGGCGCCGATCATATGGCCTTCATCTTCCAGCACCCAGCGGGCCTGCTGTTCGGCTTTTTTAAGCAGGCTGACCGCCAGATGGTTTTCAAAGGTGGCCTGCGGGTGCTGATCCTGCAGGGTTCGACCGAATGAAGAACCGCGGTGATGGGCAAGCCCTTCCAGATCGATACCGTCCGGTCGCGAGCAGACCAGCTGAGTTTTGCCATTGCCGGTGCAGCCGCCAATCAGCACAATCGGGCGCTGCACCAGTTCGTCGGTGGCCTGGATCGCCGCCTGGCGTAGCGCTTTATAGCCGCCGACGATCAGGGGGTATTCCACGCCAGCGTCTTTCAGCCACTGCTGGACGATATGCGATCGCTGGCCGCCGCGGGCGCAGCACAGGTAACCGTGCGGGTAACGGGCGCACGCTTCCAGCCACGCCTGGATCCGGCTGGCGCGCAGGTCGCCATCAACCAGCTTATGGCCGAGCGCCAGCGCCGCCTCTGGCCCCTGACGCTTGTAGCAGGTGCCGACCGCGGCGCGTTCTTCATCATTCATCAGCGGCAGGTTGATCGCCGCCGGCATCGCGCTTTGGCTAAACTCCACCGGGGCGCGTACGTCAATCAGTGGCGTATCGCTGGCGAGAATGGCGCGATAATCCGTCCCATTGGTCATGGGGTATCCTCTGAAGTCAAAACAGAAATGGGCTTTACAGCAAGGGGGGGATTGTACGCGCCTCAAGGTGTGCCGGGGAAGGGGATAGATCAAATCCCCGGCACGAAGGGCTTAGCTGAGCTGCGATTGCGCCCAGAACAGGCCGCTGGTGTACTCCGGCGGCAGCAGCGGCTTGATCGCTTCCAGCGTCGCGCTCAGGCGATCGGTATCGCTGTCGGTGAGGTTCAGGTGGCCGACTTTACGACCCGGACGCACCTCTTTATCGTACCAGTGCAGGTGCACCAGCGGCAGCTTCAGCCAGTCGTAGTTGAGATCGGTGCCGATCAGGTTGATCATTACCGACGGGCTGTTGACCACCGGCGGCGGCAGCGGCAGGTCGGTAATCGCTCGCAGATGCAGTTCAAACTGGCTGATGGAGGCGCCATTTTGCGTCCAGTGGCCGCTGTTGTGCACGCGCGGCGCCAGCTCGTTGATCAGCAGCCCCTCGGCGGTGACGAAGCACTCCATCGCCATCACGCCGACGTAGTTCAGCTCGTTCATGATCGCCGTCAGCATGCTTTCCGCTTGTTCCTGCTGGCGGGCATTGGCCTGCGGGAAGGCCACGCTGGCGCGCAGAATACCGTCCTGATGCAGGTTGCGGGTCAGCGGGTAGAAGACGGTGCTACCGTCATGAGCGCGGGCGCCCACCAGCGACACTTCGCCGGAGAAGTTAATCCCCTGCTCGACGATGCACTCGCCGTAGTTATCCTCCGGGAGTTGCGCGGTTTCGTCAGCGCGCAGGCGCCACTGGCCGCGGCCGTCGTAGCCGCCGACGCGACGCTTAACGATCGCCAGCTCGCCGAGACGAGCAAACACCGTCGGCCATTCGCTTTTATCCGCCAGCAGCTGCCACGGGGCAGTGGCGAGGCCAAGCTTGTCGAATAGCTGCTTTTGCGTCAGGCGGTCGGCGATAATTGGGAAGACATCGCGGTTGACGAACGCCGGATGGCGGGCCAGCTCGCGGGTGAGGGCGGTTTCCGGCCAGCGTTCAATTTCTGCCGTGATGACGCTCTGCTGGAACGGCACCGCTTCCGGGTCGGCTTCCAGCCCCACCGGCCAGACGGCGATGCCCAGCGGCTCACCGGCCTGGCGCAGCATGCGACCTAACTGACCGTTACCGAGCACGCATACCTGTTTCATGCCGCACCCCGCGGATCCGGGTTATCCAGCACTTCATCGGTTTGTGCCTGACGCCAGGCGCTCAGGCGCTGGTGCAGTTCGGCATCATGCTGGGCAAGGATCTGCGCGGCGAGCAGGCCGGCGTTCGCTGCGCCAGCTTTGCCGATAGCCAGCGTACCGACCGGAATGCCGCGCGGCATTTGCACAATGGAGTAGAGGCTGTCGACACCGCTTAAGGCCGCGCTCTGAACCGGCACGCCAAGCACCGGCACCAGGGTTTTCGCCGCAATCATGCCCGGCAGATGCGCCGCGCCGCCTGCCCCTGCAATAATCACCTGATAACCGTGGCTCTCGGCGCTTTCAGCAAAGCTGAACAGCTTATCAGGCGTGCGGTGGGCGGAGACCACTTCGACATGGTACGGAACGTTCAGGGCATCAAGGATTTCTGCGGTAAATTGCATGGTAGCCCAGTCGCTTTTGGACCCCATCACGATGGCGATACGCGCCGAATTATTGCGGGAAGACATGCGTCTTAAAACTCCTGTGGGTGTGTTTCACACTGCTTTAGAGGCCACAGAGAATAGCATGAACTGCCAGCAAGGAAAACGGTTGCGTGCGCATGGTTAGCCGTCTTTTGTCTCGTTCAGTGATGACGTCGATCGCGGCTTATTGGCCTTTATCTCATTCATGATACAGGTGATGAGCAGCACTAGCCCCCACGGGAGCATCAAGGCACCCATTACCAGTAAATAGATTTGTACCAGCCGGCTATCGTGGGGGCGGGTACAGAGCAAATAAATGGCATAGAAATAGATGGCCCACGCCAGCATTGCACACCAGACAAACGTCAGCGTGTTGCCAATAGCGACGCCGACTAAGGCGATATAACTTACCCCTAACGGATTGAGGATCGCGATGATCGTTCCCCACATCAGCGGCTGACTCCACTTTTTTCTGTTCATGCTCGTTCCTTGAGAGTGATGTCGTGGGAGACTAGCATGCAGGACGCGGTGAAGCGCGCACCTTTACCCGGGCAAAAGGCGCTTTCGGAATTGTGCTCGCGCAGGAACTAGAACGGAAAGTGGATCAGTTCGACGTCGTCCGGTGTCACCTTGACCATCGAACCTTCGCTGTGCCAGGCGCCAAGTACCACGCGCCATGCAGGTTGGCCGTTGGCCTGCAGTTCATGGACCGCCGGGCGATGGGTATGGCCGTGGATCAGCCACTGCACATGATGTCTTTCCATGACGTCAACTACCGCCTGTGGATTCACATCCATAATGTCCATTGATTTACTGCTGTTGGCGGCTTTGCTGTCGGCGCGCATGCGGGCGGCGATGCGGCGGCGGATAAACAGCGGCAGGGCCAGGAACAGACGCTGGATCCACGGGGTGTGGACTTTGGCGCGAAACGCCAGATAGCCTGGGTCATCGGTGCACAGCGTGTCGCCATGCATAATCAACACTTCACGGCCATAGAGGTCCAGTCGCTCTTCTTCGGTGAGCAGGAGCATCCCGCTCTGGCGGGCAAAGCGCTGGCCGACGAGAAAATCGCGGTTGCCGTGGATGAAGTAGCAGGGCACGCCGGCGTCGACGACGGCTTTGATTGCCGTAGCAATTTGCTGATGCAACGGGTTCGGATCGTCATCGCCGATCCACGCCTCAAACAGATCGCCAAGGATATACAGGGCGTCCGCCTGGCGGGCTTCGCCCTGTAAAAAACGCAGAAAACCGGCGGTGATCGCCGGTTCTTCTGTTTGCAGGTGCAAATCTGCAATAAAAAGTGTCGCCACGAATTACTCGCTGACGGTGACGCTTTTGATGATCACATCATCTTTCGGCACATCCTGGTGCATGCCGCTGCGGCCGGTGGCAACCGCTTTGATTTTGTCTACCACGTCCATGCCTTCAACCACTTCGGCGAAAACGCAGTAGCCCCAACCCTGCAGGCTTTCGCCAGAGAAGTTCAGGAAGTCGTTGTCGGCCACGTTGATGAAGAACTGGGCGGTGGCGGAGTGCGGCGCCTGAGTACGGGCCATTGCCAGCGTACCACGGGTGTTTTTCAGGCCGTTGTTCGCTTCGTTCTGAATCGGAGATTTGGTCTCTTTTTGTTTCATGCCCGGTTCGAAACCGCCGCCCTGAATCATAAAGCCGTTGATAACACGGTGGAAAATGGTGTTGTCGTAGAAACCTTCGCGGCAGTAGTCCAGGAAGTTTTTAACTGTTTCCGGCGCTTTGTCGTCAAACGTTTTGATTACGATATCGCCATGATTGGTGTGGAAAGTAACCATTTTTGCATCCTGTTCCGATGAGTGTGGTGCCAGCACCCGATGTCGGGTGAGATATAGGGGGGTGTTATAGCATAACCGCGGGGGTCGATGCACCTTGCAATGTGTGCTGCGTCCGGTCTGAATTATGGGTATTATAGAGACTTCATTACCCACACACGTCTACACGGAATCTTCGATGTTAAAAATTTTTAATACACTGACGCGCCAGAAAGAGGAATTTAAACCTATCCATGCCGGGGAAGTCGGCATGTACGTGTGTGGTATTACCGTTTACGATCTCTGTCATATCGGCCATGGCCGTACCTTCGTCTCCTTTGACGTCGTGGCGCGCTATCTGCGTTTTCTTGGCTATAAGCTGAAGTACGTGCGCAATATCACCGATATCGACGACAAAATCATTAAGCGCGCTAATGAAAACGGCGAAAGCTTTGTCGCGCTGGTCGATCGCATGATTGCCGAAATGCACAAAGATTTTGACGCGCTGAATATTCTGCGTCCCGACAGCGAACCGCGCGCAACGCACCATATCGCGGAGATCATTGAGATCACCGAGCAGCTGATCGCTAAAGGCCATGCTTACGTCGCAGATAACGGCGACGTGATGTTTGACGTGCCGACGGACCCGAACTACGGTCTGCTGTCGCGTCAGGATCTCGATCAGCTGCAGGCGGGGGCGCGCGTCGACGTGGTTGACGTCAAGCGTAACCCAATGGACTTCGTCCTGTGGAAGATGTCGAAAGAGGGCGAGCCAAGCTGGCCGTCGCCGTGGGGCGCGGGCCGTCCGGGCTGGCATATCGAGTGCTCGGCGATGAACTGCAAGCAGCTCGGCAACCACTTCGATATTCACGGCGGTGGTTCGGATCTGATGTTCCCGCATCATGAAAACGAAATCGCCCAGTCCACCTGCGCCCATGACGGCGAGTACGTTAACTACTGGATGCACTCCGGCATGGTGATGGTTGACCGCGAGAAGATGTCGAAATCGCTGGGTAACTTCTTTACCGTCCGCGACGTGCTGAAGTATTACGATGCGGAGACGATTCGCTACTTCCTGATGTCCGGCCACTATCGCAGCCAGCTGAACTACAGCGAAGAGAATCTCAAGCAGGCGCGTTCGGCGCTGGAGCGTCTGTACACCGCGCTGCGCGGGACGGACAAATCCGTCGACGCGGCGGGGGGCGAAGCCTTCGAAGCACGCTTTATCGAGGCGATGGACGACGACTTCAACACCCCGGAAGCCTACTCAGTGCTGTTCGATATGGCGCGTGAAGTGAACCGTCTGAAAACCGAGGACGCGGCCGCGGCGAACGCCATGGCGGCCCACCTGCGTAAGCTTGCCTCGGTGCTGGGTCTGCTGGAGCAGGAGCCGGAGGCGTTCCTGCAGAGCGGCGCGCAGGTTGACGACGCGGAAGTGGCGGAGATCGAATCGCTCATCCAGCAGCGTCTGGACGCGCGTAAAGCGAAAGACTGGGCGGCGGCGGATGCGGCGCGTGACCGTCTCAACGAGATGGGCATTGTGCTGGAAGATGGCCCGCAGGGCACCACCTGGCGCCGGAAGTAAGCCATAAAAAAACGCCCGCAAAAGCGGGCGTTTTTCTTTTCGTTGTCAGGCCGTGACGGTGACGCTCTGGCCTTCAAAGCTCACCGTCTGACCGGCGACGATTTTGCAGCGTTTGCGGGTTTCCACCGCGCCGTCAACTTTCACCAGCCCGTCAGCGATAGCGATTTTCGCCTGGGCGCCGCTTTCGCTCCAGCCTTCCAGCTTCAGCAGATCGCACAGCTCAACGTGCGGGTGTTTACCTAAGGAAAATGTCGCCATCTCAGGCCTCCTCAACGTCGTGATACTCTTCGCACGCCTGCAGCGTGTTCTGAATCAGGGTGGCGACGGTCATCGGGCCAACGCCGCCGGGAACCGGGGTGATGTAGGACGCGCGTTCGGCGGCATCTTCATACACCACATCGCCGACCACTTTGCCGCTTTCCAGACGGTTAATGCCGACATCGACCACAATCGCCCCTTCTTTAATCCACTCGCCAGGAATAAAGCCCGGTTTACCTACTGCAACGATCAGCAGGTCGGCGTTTTCGACGTGATGGCGCAGGTTTTTGGTAAAGCGGTGGGTCACGGTGGTGGTGCAGCCGGCCAGCAGCAGCTCCATGCTCATCGGGCGACCGACGATATTGGACGCGCCAATGACCACCGCATTGAGGCCGTAGGTGTCGATATTGTATCGTTCCAGCAAGGTCACGATACCGCGCGGAGTGCACGGACGCAGGCGCGGCGCCCGCTGGCACAGGCGGCCAACGTTGTAGGGATGGAAGCCGTCGACGTCTTTATCCGGCGCGATGCGCTCGAGCACTTTGACGTTGTCGATCCCTGCCGGCAGGGGCAGCTGAACCAGAATACCGTCGATGGTCTTATCGGCATTCAGGGTGTCGATAAGCTCCAGCAGCTCGGCTTCGCTGGTGGTTTCCGGGAGATCGTAAGAGCGGGAGACGAAGCCCACTTCTTCACATGCTTTGCGCTTGCTGCCGACATAAATCTGCGAGGCCGGGTTGCTACCGACCAGCACGACGGCCAGCCCAGGGGCGCGTTTTCCGGCCGCAACGCGAGCCTTCACTTTTTCCGCAACCTCAGAGCGTACCTGCTGCGCAATCGTTTTACCGTCAATAATTTTTGCTGCCATCAGAGAGAGGATTCCATCTGTATCTTTACGAAAGGGGGATGAGGATATTTTGTCAGAAGCGGGCCTCGCTGTCAGTCCTCGTTTGCTGTTTTATCCTGTATGCGGTGAATTTAGCCTGTTTTGACCCTGTTAAGTCCAGGGTCATTGGTGTGTTGCACCTGGCCACTAAGTGAATTTTCGCGCGCATGAGCTCCGGTGGTATGCTTCTTGTACAGTTGCTGAGGGATATTTCGCCAGCATCGTATAAGCCCCGCAGTTTCCTGGCAAAATGGATTGACTCAACGGACGTGGACCGTATAATTCCAGGCGTTTCACTCCGCGAAGCACTCGCTTCTCAGGGCGCCCTTAGCTCAGCTGGATAGAGCAACGGCCTTCTAAGCCGTAGGTCACAGGTTCGAATCCTGTAGGGCGTGCCATTAAGAAACAATAACTTACGCAAGTTTCAAACCAGCCTGATTTCCCCCTTGTGTCGTATTTGTGTCGCTAGCGTCAAAAATGGCGTCAATTTTCCTTGCGTGTTCGGTCAGGTGGTTCGGCGCCAGGTGAGCATAACGACGCACCATCTCGATGCTCTCCCATCCTCCCATTTCCTGCAGTACAGAAAGCGGGACGCCGGACTGGATCAGCCAGCTCGCCCAGGTGTGCCGGAGGTCGTGAAAACGGAAATCCTCGATCCCCGCTTTTTTCAACCCGGCGCGCCAGGCGTTATTGTCATCCACCCGCATTTTTCTAACCGCGGCCGTTAGTGTTCCATCAGGGCGATGTTTTGCCGTGGTGTGAACGAACACCCACCTGGAGTGCTTCCCTATCTGATCCCTTAATACCCTGCATGCGGTATCATTCAGAGCTACGCCAATCGCCTTGCCCGCTTTTGCGTTCTCCGGATTTACCCATGCAACCTTTCTCTGCATATCGACCTGCTGCCACTCAAGCCCGATGATGTTTGAGCGGCGCAGGCCGGTTGCCAGTGCAAATATCACCACTGGCTTAATGCTCTCCGGCATGCACTCGATCAACCGCTCAGCTTCTTCTCTGGTCAGCCACCGTATCCGCTTACTGATCGGCTTGCGGGTTTTGATAACAGGAGCTGTTTTTATCCAGCCCCAGTCATTCGCCGCGGCCCTGAGAAGGGATCGAATAAAGGAAAGGTGTTGCGCCTTCGTCGCCTGCGAAACCTGCCGTGGTTTGTACTCCGGAACCGGCTTACCCTTCCTCAACGCGGCATCACGTTTACTCTCCCACACCTGCAGGTGCTTACGGTTGATCATCCCATTAACGGCTTCATGAACTTCCTCCGCCGTTATCTTCGAGACATCACGGCCGGAAAAATGCTGCAGCCAAAACTCAATTTTGGTTTTGTCATCATCCAGCGATCGCTTATGGTCCTTTTCCCGCAGCCACCGGATGCAGCACTCTTCGAAGGTTCTGACGGGCAGGTCGCCAATCTGGTCAACCCGCCACGCTTCCGCCTTCAGCTTGTCGTGGAGCTCCTGAGCCTGCTTTTTGTCCCCCGTGCCAAGAGATCGCCTAACTCTTTTTCCTGACGGCGTAAAGAAATGACAGTGCCACACGCCGCCCCTGAGGGTGATTGACATAAAACTTCTCCTTTATGTTCACCCGCGTTCGCGATGACAGGATCGCGCGGGGTTTTCAAATATGCAATACACGCCGCCTCGGTCGTTCTGTACTTGTTGCCGACTTTACGTCCGGCGAGTTCTCCAGACTCAATCAGGCGGTAGATCACCCGCGCAGACACGATGAGCAAATCGGCGGCCTGCTGTGCTGTTATCGGTTTGTCAGATGCCATATCACCTCCGATGCTTACCGCGTAATTCCTCGTCTTCCTGACAGTCAGCGCAGCGCTGGCAGCCCGCCACCAGTTCCCGGCGCCGCTCGGGTATCTCTTCCCCGCAGTCGCGGCAGTGAGTAGCCGATACCGCCGCATGGTTGATGCGCATGTTCTGGATGGTCATTTCCAGCCGGCGCTCTGCCAGCTCGTTGGCCTGATCGATGATTTCTGCGCTCATGCTGCACCGCCTTCAACGCGCTTAAACGAAATGACCCAAACCCAGGGATTAGCTTTCCAGCTTTCGTCGCCGTAGATGGATGACCACAACTCAGCAAAGTTGTCGTATGGCGTCATAACCTCGCCGCCGCTATCCGGGTCAGAGTATGTTGGCCGCCACCCAGTAAGCTCCATGCCTTCAGCTTGAGCATCTTCTTGACTGATAGCGTTCAGTCGTTCAACCCGCACGTCGGTGATTTCCAGAAGAATGCGGCTGGCCCAGCGCGGCATGTGGATTGACGGGCGCCATGCTCCTTCGAACTTGTGCTCTTTGGTATGTGGTTTCCAGTAGGCGTCATCGGGAATAGACCACAGGCCGTAATCACCTGGTCTCTGCTCGCAGCTAGCGCGGTAAATCCTCGCAGCTGAGCGCTCATCCCCTTTGCAAAGGTTGCCTTCCCAGTCGACACAGCAGCCGTCTTCGTTGCCCAGGGTTGCCCATGTTTCACGCACCCAGATGCGGTCGCCGACGGCGCCGAACGGGCATGGGTGCCAGAAGTCGCAAGCATGCTCTGCATCTTCGCTCCACGGCCATTTGCTACCGTCTTCGCGCTCACCAATTTCAGTGAACCGAGTCTGTTTCCATTTGATAGGCCGCCGGGTCTGCGTCTTCCGGCCGTCGAGCAGCGCTCTCACCATTTCCCCGTTAAAAATCATTCCGCGCTCAGTCATTCCAGGCCTCCAGCTCGTTCTCGATCTCTTCGTCGATTTCGTCGTTGGTAGCGTCTTCGTCAAGGTAGTCACGCGCCTCTTTCAGGTACTGTTCATGGCGTTCCCGATACCAGGCCGAAAATTCTGGCGTCCATCCGTTCGGTTCACCGTCATAGTCAACTTTGGCGTTACGTTCAGCCATGCTCTCGACCATGCTGTAGGCGGTGGTAAGAGCCGCTTCGCGGATATACCCGCGCAGGTCACGCTTGCGCCAGTAAGGGTTAACTTTTGAATCGCAGAAAGGTTTGAATTCCACTTCCCAGCGACGAATGCAACGCGCGTTTAATGACTTGCTCATGATTCCACTCCATACCGCCCATTCATGCGGCCAATAACACTGACAAATTTCACCAGGCTGACACCCATCGGTTTTACCTTCTCGTAGTGCTTGCGAAGGATAGGGGGGCATACAGCGTTCCACTTCGGTTTAGGCTTTACGCTCATCGCTTTGGTTATCTCTTCTGCGCAGCGACGAGCCTGGGCGCGGAGAGCGTTTTCTTTTTCTTCTGGCGTCATGCGACCCCCATATAAGCGCGAATGAAAGCCGCAGCTGCCTGTGCGTTTATGGCGTTGCCGTACCCTTTCAGGCGGCCGACGCGGTTGCTGCTTGCCACTCTTGCCACCCCGGGCTCGACTCGTCCCATGCGTGCGGCAGCCCCATCAACCAGCGGGAATGTGCCGGGTTCAACTGGACGCCATTTTCCATCTCGACAAAAGAGCCAGTCCGCATCTCGCCAAAAACCGTTAACCTCAAGGGCCCACACAGGCTCGCCGCCCAGCCGATTTTGTTCGGAGTTTCTCGACCATCCCCGCTCATCTGGATTGTCGTTGCATTGGTGATATTGCTCACTTGATGAGTTGGCCAACCCGTCATGAACGCCTGGCGCGGCAGCTGGTCCAGTCGCTCTTTCCCGTCCCGCTGCGCCGTCATTCCAGCCGAATCCTTCCAGTCGCGTGACGTTGGCGTTACCCAGCCCGCCATTCTGGCCGCCCCTCCCAATGTCGATCCCCTGTTCGGCGCATTGGCAGCGGCACCCAGCCCCATGACCTGGTTGTTGTCGATCGTGGTTGGAGTCGGCCAGCCGGACATCATCGCCGCCGTTTGAATATTCATCCCTCCATGGCGCCCTGACGTCCCCGCGCCTGTCACTGATGACGCTGTAGGCGTTGGCCACCCAGTAGGCCCGCTCTCTGATATGCGGCGCGCCGATGCCCGCTGACGTAAACGGCACAAGCCCGAAGGCGTATCCCATTCCTTCCAGGTCAGCTTGTACAAGGTCGAACCATACGTTTGCGTTACCTGCTGCAACCTGTTCGCCAAAGACATGCTGAGGTCTGCGCTCGCTGATGAGGTGGAAGAACTGGGGCCAAAGGTGCCGCTCGTCAGCAAACCCATCTCCCTTACCTGCCGCGCTGAAAGGCTGGCACGGGCAACTTCCTGTCCAGACCGGTTTGTTATCCGGCCATCCGGCCAGACGCAGAGAATGTGACCAGACGCCGATACCGGCGAAAAAGTGGCACTGGGTAAATCCTCTGAGGTCGTCAGGTGTGACATCTTCAATACTCCGTTCGTCAACTTCGCCAGGGGCAATATGCCCGGCGGCTATGAGGTTACGCAGCCACTGCGCCGCGAATGGGTCGATCTCGTTGTAGTAAGCTGCCGCGCTCATGCTTCCTCCGTCTTCACAACGTCGATTGCGCAGCCGGGGATCAGCTCAACGGAAGCGGAGGCACACTGGTTTCCCCAGACATCGAAACCGTGAGACGACTGGCGAGCGAATAACTCAATACGCGGTACATCGCCCAGCAACTGCACCAGTTTCTCTCGGATAACGTCCGGCTTGCGCGAGTTCTCCAGGCGTGGCGCCGTGACGTGTTGGCAGATCGACTTATCGATTCGCTTAGGTAGCTTTCCTTTCACCGCAAACAGACAGTCTTCGCTGTTCGCACGGGTCATGTGGCCCATACCAATGGCACTGTTGCCTTTGTGCTTGTTCGTCTTGTGCCAGGTAAATCCCTTCATGGTCATCAGGCGGAAGCCCCAGGCCTCCATGACTTTCAGTGCCTCGACCGGCTGTGTCGGAACCCACCACATAGCCAGCAGGCAGTTATCGGCAGCAAGCTCCCATACTGGAAGTCGGCAGATATCCAGAACGTTCATCACCGGATACTTGAAACCGGCACCACGTTTTCCGTCGGCGGCCTTGTCGCGGAAAAGCCAGGGCGGGTCCGCATAAATAAGAGAGTATTTTCCGCTCATGCCACCACCTTCTTACTGTTCATCAGCTCAGCCAGGCGCTGAGCCTTTAATGGGTTTTTGATAACGTCGCCGCTTGGGGCGATCCATCCCCGGCGATTGATGGAATAAGGAAGAGTGATACTTCCAACGGTGATTCCGTCGTGGTTAGTTTTCATTTCCACTGCTCCCCGAAGGTGAAGCCGATCTCCGCCAGCGATTCGTCCATCTTCTCGATGAACTCCGGCACCATTTCGTTGAAGTCGGACATGTATTTGTCGTCGCGCTCAACAACAACATGGTGAATACCTTCTCGCTTCATGCGAGGGTCATAATTCGAGAAATACCAGGCATCCTTGCCGGTTACCCACATGCTGAATTGCACCTGGGCCATGTAGGCGGATTTGATAGCCTCGAAGCCGCCAAGCCGAAATTTCATGAAGTCGCGAGAGGTGAAAGGGCACTTCAGCTCAAGGCCGCGGCCATCACTGCACAGGCCATCAGGTGAGCAGGCGGTGCGCATGCCTTCGTCACGGAAAAGGATCGGCGACTCTGTTACCTTCACGTCGGTGGTGAACTCAAACAGGGTGCGAGCGTCGGCCTCATACTGTTTCCCCCAGGCCAGCGCCTTGGCGTTAACTTCCGGCGCCGAGCCGGTGCAAACCTCTGCGAGCAGCGTGTGGAAATAAGACATTTTCATGTCAGTCCACTTGGTGCCTGATCTCGGCTTCGAAATGACGTTATGGACTTCCGAGGCGGTGATCACGCCCAGGCGTAAGCGATGCCAGGATTCATCACCCTGTTCAACGCCGGTGACGTCAATGCCAGTGCGTGCAAGGATAATTTCTGGTGTCATGCTGCCACCTGTGCTTTTTTCTGGAGGAAGCTAAAGCCTTTCTGCGCTTCTTCTTCGGTGAGCTGTGATGCCTGGAAAATGTCACGCTTGAAGATGTTGCTGCACAGAGGCAGGAAGTCCTGATCCCAGTCCTTATTCAGGGACGTCAGGAGGTCGGTAATTGCCTGCAGCGTTTCCTCACTGGCCACCAGGGGGAGCGCCTCTGTAGTGGTTCGCGGCGTTACGTCACGCGCATCCACTTCCAGCGTTTTACCTTCCATCTCTTCGGCAGTGGGCTGCTGGCCAATTTCAGGCCACGCCTTACGCAGAGCCTGAGCCTCAGCACATTTCGCCAGCTGGCCATAAGGTCGCTTTTTCCACATTGCATTTGGCGCAGTAGTGTCGCGGCCGGCGGTGGCGTAGTTTTCAACCCAGTATTCTTTCGCGCTGAATTCGACGATTTCCCCGCTTGGCATGCGCTTGCTGACCGTGTACTTGCACCATTGAGGTACGGTCACTTCAATACCGGTAAGCGTCAGAGTGACGTCCGGGCCGAACTCTGGTTCTTTTGCGCCAGCGTAATCACCGGAGCGATCGGCCTGAATCCGATAAAGCCCGATGCCAGGCATAACCACATCTCGCCACTCGCTTTTACCCGACTTCGAGTCCTTAACGCTCATCGGCACCAGATGAACGGGCTTCAGAAGCGGATCGAGGTTTCTGGCCCGGCAGTAGTCCAGCGCCATCATCACCGACTCATCCTTGGCGCCAGGATAAATACTGTTCTTGAGGGCGCTCCAGGTAGCGCCGTCAATTCCTCGCTCAGCAAGAGAGCTGGCTGTAATCACAAGTTCGTTAGCCATTGCTATTCCCCAAAGTTAAAACGGGCAGCCGGTGCGGTGATCCCAGTCGTATTCCGCCTGGGCGTAAGCTACTACCGAGATGAGATCGATATATGCCTCGCCAGCTGCATCGCTGCGGAGGCCTTCGTATGGGCTTTTGTCCATCGGCACAGAGAAGCGGAACAGGCCTGACGGTTCTTTCGGAAGGGCGTCGATAATTTCCTGCGCCCGATCGTCAATCCACTTTTGCTTCTCTTCGGTGAGCGACTGTTCAGCCCATTTCCTTTCTTCGATAGCGTCGTATGCGCGGTATGCGTTCATAGCCACCTCAGTATTTGATGGTTGTCGCAGGGACTTTCCCGAGAGCTACAGCAATGATGCAGGCTTTAGCCCATTCATGAGGGATGCCCTGATTGATAAGAGCCTGTACCGCTGCTGTATTTATTCCGCGGCGATGTTCAACATCAGCGGCGCGGCGAGATTCTTCTTCGGCCTTGCGCTTCTCCTCAGCCAGGCGGGCCTGTTCGCGTTGTTCTGCTTCGCGGCGGATGCGGTCGGCTTCTTCCTGTGCTTTGCGGCGTTCTGCTTCCACAGCGGCCTGTTTTTCACGCTCCGCCCGTTCAACTGCTTCTCTCTGTTCACTCTCGGCTCGCTCTTTGGCCAAAATCGCTTCGCGCTCCCTGGCGGCTGCGGCGTCAATTTCACGCTGCGCCTGTTCTGCTGCTTCACGCTTCGCTTTCTCTTCTGCCAAGCGCTTAATCTCTTCTTCGCGGGCAATGCGCTGGCGCTCGGCTTCTGCTTTCTTCTCGGCCTGCTCACGGTCGAAAGCGTCATTCATCAGCAGGGCCATTTCGTGGTCAGACTCAATACGAGCTGCCAGCTGCCGATCGAAGTCTTCATTCATTGCCAGTGCTTCGACGTGAAGGGCGAGCATGGCTTCTTCGGCCTTAATGCGTTCCTGCTCCGCCTCCCATTCAGTCAGCGGGCGACGCACTTCATCTTTCAGCGCATCGAGGCGCTCACGGACAACGCGGCGGCTTTCGTCAATCTGCTTTGGCAGAGCCTTCAGCTCAGCGACCAGGTCTTTACCTGCGTTGTCGATGTAGGTTTTAGAGCGCGCGACCTTGTGAGCCATGGATGCGATAGCGTCACGGCCTTTTTTGGTGGTCACGTCCGGAACCAGGCTGCGAGCCTCTTTTTCGATCGCTTCGATAAGCGGGTCGAGCTGGTCGTTATTGGTGAAAACCGCCATCGCGTTCTTTTTCTCGATGACGACTAAATCCATTATTTCGCTCATGGTTTCCCCTGAAATTTGGTTGTAAGAATCCCGGCACCGTATTGGCTGCCTGATAGCTCAGTTAAATTCGTGCGCTGATATGCGCGGGTTAATGCGTCCCGGCTGGTACCAGGTTCGGCAGCAGGTCGCGTGCCTCAAATGCTTTGCGAATGTGGCGCAGGTTCCCCTGCGGCTCGAACCAGAAGGTTTCTTTCAGGTAGTCACGTGAAACCTTCCAGGTGGCGCCAGTTTTAGCGTTACGCATCATCACGGCGCGTCCGCTGTTAGGAATTGAGTTAGCCATTGAACACCCCCGTAACGTGCAGAATTTTGATAACCACTGCCGCCCAGATAACTCCGCAGATCAGCAGGCAGTAAATCAGTGAACGAATGCCTTGTTTGCTCATACTTTCCCCCGCGCTTTCAACATTGCATCAGCCATCAGTTAAGAAAGCCCAGCAATAATGAAATCATGTTCATTAGTCGCAGGGTGATCGATGCCCTCTGGATAACTTGCCAGCCATCCCTGCATCGCTTTTGCCGCAAAGTAATCACGAAGAGTCAAACCTTCGTACCCTTGCGTTGGATATGCAGGGCCGCCATTGTTTTCTTTGCTCATTTTCCACCCCAGCATGCGAAGCTAAAAAAAAGGACAGCAACCAAAAACGGAACGACCTTTAACCAAAAATTACGCCATGCAGGCTTGTCTTCTTCGCGGATCATCTCTTCACCTTTGCCTTATCGCGGCTAACGGAGCGTTGTTACCTATTACCGGCGCCAACGTTGTTGTTTGGATGGCTTAAATATACCCATGGGAATTATGCATTGCAATACCCCTGGGTATAAAAATGAAACCAAAAGTAATAAACCAATGATACATATGGTAATATTTTTTTAAGGTGTGATAATACTCAGGGTTTAGGAAGGTCGAGTCTTGATTTTTAGATGAAGCGGTTTCAATATCCTTTGTGTGGATATTTAATAAAAATGAAATAATTCAACTTTTCAGGTGATGATATGCGGAGCGCATTGCTGCGTGTTAGGGCTGGGGTGTATGAGGTTATGCCTGCAAGCCAAGTGACTCTCGCCTGCAGGGAAGTAGGTGTTTACCGGTTAAATTTTTTACCGATGTATACGACAACCCCAATGATACTTGCGTTCTCTCCGATCGATATCAGAGGTGCTCTTGGATCGCTGGTTGCCAGAAGTCCACGTTCAGCGTCAGGGATAAATTTGTAAACGGAGTCAGAACCGTTGATTTTTGCATAGACAAAATCGTTGTGGGCGGCGCTTTCATTTACATCAACAACGATTACGTCGCCTTCAGATGCTTCGGGATAACCAGAGCTTCGCTTTAAGATATAAGCCCGACATCCTTCTGATTTGATGTCAGTAGGAGCTGCAATATAATTTGGAGTTTTGTTTTCTCCATCCCAAAGTGGCACGAGAAACGCACCACTAACAACTTTACCGGGATCAATTCCATCATGTTCTGATGCTTTTCCATTTCGCATCGGTCCCTCGTTCATATCCAGCCACTCAGGTCTTACGTTTAAGGCCTTAGCTATCTGCACTATATAGCTAGATTTATTCGTTTTCCCTGAAAGGATTTTGAAAATAGTAGGCTGCGCCACTCCAGCTGCTTCCGCAAGCTGAGCCTGGGTCATCCCGCCTTCCTTCATCGCGAGTTCTAGTCTTTCAGCAATCGTTTGGTTTTTCATAGGCCTGAACATATATCCGGGGGTATTTTTCGTCAAATACCCATGGGTATTGACTTTTAATAAACCCATGGGTATATTTCAGCTTGGGTTTACTAAAAGGTATTGAACATGGTTAACAAGGCTATCGAACAAGCCATTAACGTACTCGGTAATCAGCAGAAGCTTGCTGAGGCTGTAGGCGTTAAGCAGTCAAGCGTGTGGCGCTGGCTTCACAACAAAAAGCGAGTTTCTCCTCAGAACGTAGTCGCCATTGTTAACGCTACAAATGGACTCGTTAAAGCTCACGAAATTCGCCCTGACTTACCAACTTTATTCCCTTCACCGAAGGGCGTTCCGGCCGCCTAACCGGCGGCCTTTCATTCAACACCAGAGGAAGTATCACAAATGGAGAGTTCAACGGCACGCAACAAAACAGAGGCTCTCAGAATAGAGAGCTGGTTGCACAACCGGATAGCCGAGATCGGCACTACAACAATCGCAAACGTGGCCGGAGTGAATAAGTCGACGGTGAGTCGCTGGCGGGAAAGTCTACTGCCGAACATGTCGCTACTGCTGGCCATCCTGATTTCTAACAGGCCGGGAGAGAAAGGTGATTTTGAAGCATGAGTTGGAACAGAAGGGAGAAAGCCGCAGTGCTCGAACACTAACGGCTTTCAGGTGCAAAAACGAAGAGGTAATTGCGAGGTAATTATGCCTGGTAAATCTGTAAGAGTAAACAATCCGGAGGTAGCACGTGAGCATGTCACTTATGGCGAAAGCAATGGGGGTCAAAGTGGGAAACTCACTGCGTAAGCTCGTTCTTATCAAGCTGGCCGACAACGCCAACGACAAGGGCGAATGCTGGCCTTCGTATCAACACATTGCCGATCAGTGCGAATGCAGCAAATCCGCTGTTCGCAACCATATTGATGCACTTGAGGATATGGGGCTACTCAAGCGTGAAAATCGCGTTGGGGTTAACAACGGGAAGGGTAATACATCCAACGTGTATTATCTGAACCTGGATGCCACCCCTATGCCTTCAAAAAGCACAGGGGTATGCCATGAAATAGCACCCCCTATGCCATCTGATGGCACACCCCCTATGCCACCAGATGGCACCAGAACCAGTCACTCTTTTGAACCAGTCACTGAACCAGACTCTCTCTCTGCGCGAGGGCAGTTTATCAGCGAGGCTGCAAAGCGACGGATCGGGATTTCACCCAACGGGGAGATACCTTTCCCTCCTGCCTTCAAGCCATCGGCAGATCACATTGCGATTGCCTCGGAGAAAGGGATCAACATTGAAACCGAGTTGCTGAACTTTCGTGATTATCACCAGGCCCGCGGCACAAAGCTGATCGACTGGAACTCGGCATTCCGGGTGTGGCTCAGGAACGCGAGAGTTAATCCGCTTTCCGGGCGCCAGAGAAGCGAACCTGATTCCCCACACTGGAACAGCCCTGAAGGCTGGAAGGACTTCATATGACCGCTCAGCTTATGACCGCGATCAGCAATCGCGATGGTGATGCGCTGGCCAGAATGGCCGCAGGTAGCACGGAGCCGCAGAGGCTTCTTGATTTCGAAGCTGAAAGGCTGGTTGATTCTCTGTTCCGACAGCTGAAGCAGATCTTCCCGGCGTCTACTCAGACTAACCTGCGGACCGACGCCGAAGAGAAGACAGCGAAGCGCCAGTGGATTGCCGCTTTTGCCGAAAACGGCATCCGCACCCGCGAACAGCTATCCGCCGGTGTGCGCCACGCGAGAGCCAGTGAATCGCCGTTCTGGCCATCGCCGGGCCAGTTTATCAAGTGGTGCAAGGACAGCGGCACCGTGCTGGGAGTGACTCTTGTCGACGTGATGAACGAGTTCCACCGCTTCAGCCGTGAAAAAGGGCTGCATACCGGCGGTGCTGAGCGCTTCCCGTGGTCTCACCCTGTTATGTACTGGGTTGTTACCGATACCCGGCGAGCAATGTACCAGCGCCAGCTTAGCGAGGCAGAAACCGAGAAATATGCCGCTAAAAAGCTGGAAGACTGGGCGCTGAAAGTCGCCGCCGGAGAACAAATACCGTCGCCGGTACTGGCTCTGGAGAACAACCAGGAAGCCATTCCGACAAACCATGTCAGCCGGCAGCAGGGGTTTCACCCTGAAGGCAAAAGCTTCGGATGCATGCCAAACGCAGCATCACTCGGTGCGTTAACTCCGGCTCAGTGGCTGCGGGATGAATACCTGCGCGGGAAAGAGAGAGGGCTTATCTGATGAAAAAGAACTCGGGAAAACAAGCTGTAATCAATTACATCGGCCAGCATCCTGGCTGCAGCTTTCAGGATATCCGCCGCGGTACCGGGCTTGACTCTTCAGTGGTCAATTCCTCCCTGTGGCAGATGAACAAAGACGGCCAGGTTAAGCGTGAAGGTGAGTGCAGGAGCTATCGCTATACCCTGATCGACACGACAGCCGTAACAGAAAGCGATCCGTCTGTTCAGTATCGCCAGCGTCCTGGCGGAGTAAACCCAATGACCAAACTGTTTAACTATTTCCTGGCGGGAGTAAGAAAATGATTTTTCTCAAATTAACCGAAAACTCAACGGTAGAGTTTCAGGAAAAATATGGTCGTGAAACTGAAACGGTTTATGACTCGGTATTCATTGCGCCAGGACACATAGAAAGCATGACCCCAGCCGGCCTTACTTATATCAGGATGGCCTCTGGAGGGCGTATTGCTGTGCGGGAAACCCCGGAAGAAATCATCGCCATGCTTACCGATGGAGCCGCCAAATGACTATCACACTACAGGCAGTAAACGAGCTAATCGCTTCCCTGGAGAGCGCAGGCGAGCTGTCGATCAGAGAGCATAAGTTCCTGAAGCTGGCGAAAGCGTTTAAGCAGCTGGCTGCGGAGAATGTGGCTCTGAAGTTGAAAGGTCGCGAATTACTCAACGAAGCATCCAAGGTTTACCAAAAATACAATGCCACTATCGATTTTTATTCCGGCGATTTCATGGATGGGCAAACGCTTCATGAATTTCAGTTTGCGCTTGACGCAGAAACCTCCGCCACCGACGCCTACCTGGCCGGGATTAAGGCTGATGGGGTGGAGGAGTTCGCAGCATACCAGCGCGCCATTACAGAGGAATGGGCCTGTAAGGAAGGTCATTCATCCTTGCTGAAGGTAGCCGAAAGCGCTGAGCTTTTTGCCAAGCAGATGCGCGAGGGGGCCGACAAATGAGCAACGCAGCAATGATAATTGTCCCGACTGACATCAGCGAAAAAATCCGCGAGATTGAAACCGCATATGCTCGTTATCTGAAGGAGTTTCGCATTCCTGACGACCATAAAATTGTTGTTAACTACTCGGCTGGCAAAGACAGCACAGCCACACTAGCAGTGGCTTATGCGCTGTTCGGCGACAGGGTGAAGGCTGTTATGGCCGACACTGACAACGAGCACGAGCTCACAGTTCAATTTGCGAAAACCATTCATGAGCAAATCGGCTGTGCTCCTGTTCAGGTTGTTAAGCGGATATATACCGAAGCAGACTTTGAGCGTCGCCGCGGCTATATCCGGAAGAACTGGGTTAAGCGGCAGGCTATTCGCATGGGTGCTTACCGCGGAGTGGTAATGCCGTCGCTTGGACGCTCAGATACAGCATTCGGCCGGGCGTGGCTTCGCACTGCAGAGCGCTGGGGTATTGAGTTCGAGACCGCACTGGAGGCTGCGCTGTCTGTTATGCATCCGAGCGGAAATAGCTTCCTCGACTGCGTGCTGCTGCATGGAAAGTTCCCGATGCTGCGTGACCGTTTCTGTACTGATGAACTGAAAATTCAGATCGCTTTCGATAGTGCGATGCGTCCCATGCTCGACGATGGTGACGTTATTGTTCAGTGGTCCGGAGTTCGGGCGGATGAGTCATCAAAGCGCGCAGGTTACGAGCGCTTTTCTGCAGACCAGCGCGACCCTGAGTTTCTGTATAACTTCCTTCCCATTCACCAGTGGACTGCCGCTGATGTTTTTGCACTTCACAAGCATTTTGGGATATCACCCAACCCATTGTACACGCAAGGAGCGTCACGCGTTGGCTGCATGAACTGCGTACTGTGCACCAAGGAAGAAATATCAGAAACGGCAGCGCGTTGGCCGGAACACATCGATAAGCACCATGCCTGGGAGAAGAAAGTACGTCTGGCATCGCGCTGGGTTCACTGGATGTCCGTCGGCACAGAAAGTCAGACATGGATGCGCTCCAAACTTGGGTTTAGAGAGGTTGTATGGGATGACTTTGAGTTTTCAGAAGATGAGGGCGCTCCTGGTATCGTTCAGAGAAAGAAAAGATACCCGGCAAACCTTGGTAAAGATGTACTGCTTTATGGTCTGGAACCAGACGTTCAACGCATCGAGTGGTCCGGGTTCTACGGACCTCGCGGGAATATGGGAGCACCTTCAGCTCTTGATGTCGTTGAGTGGGCCAAGACAGGAAGGGGGGGCAAGGTTTACGACCTGGTGAAAGCCAGCCTGGACACCTCAGTGTGTTCATCCCGTTACGGTTTATGTGAATAAGGAGGATGCAGCATGACAACTGATATCACCGAACTGGCGCTGATAAAGGGCCAAAAAGTTGAAGCTCCGTATTACCTGGCTGAGTGCACCGAATGCGGGAAGATGTATTCAAGCTCGAAATTGATTGTGTCGCGCAACTATTTTGATGGCGACGCAGATTGTTATTGCCCGCACTGTAACGCTGATGATGCTGATATAGCGGATTTAGGGAGCGGCGAACAGCCTGCTGTAATGGCCTGGAACTATCAGCAGGCTCGCATTGACGTGCTGGTAGAGGCGCTGGAGAAGGCGCAGCGTGCCAACGGACACCTTCGCGAGCAGTCTGCTGAGTGGGAACGAAAGGCTATCAGCAACTTTGAGGAGTGCGCGAAGTTGAGTCAGCGAGTTGAAGAACTGGAGTCCCGCGCCGTCACTGTAGAAAACTTGCAGGAGAGCGCCTACAGAGCTGGCTTAACTGCTGGCTGGAATCTTGGGCTGGCTAATAACAACGACGGGTTCAATAAATGCCTGGCGGCTCATGCCGCGGGCATCAAGGTGGAGGCTGAGTGATGCTTAATTTAGATGGTCTTGGCGGGGCAATTGTTATTTTCGGCATTATCTGCGCGGTGGTCGGCTGGGGAGTAATTGAGTTCATCCTCTGGCTGTTCTCATTCGTTCACATTTCATTCGGAGGCTGAGTGATGTGGAGAGGAACCGATCGCACCAGAAGCCAGATGATACTGACCGAGTATCGCTACGACCCTAAAGCTAAAGACTCCAAATCCGTTTACCTGGTGCGGCATAACAGCCGCATTCATCAGACTGTTCTGGAGCAGCATTTGACAATAGAGCGCGATAGTTTCGGTCGTTTCATACCGACTATCGAACTGAAAGACTTTCCGGAAGGACTTAGCGACCGTGAGTCGATGCTCAAGCTTGCCGACTGGCTGCACCGTTTAGGTGTGGCGATCGAGGATAACTGGAGTCAACCATGACCAAATCAACCATAACCAGAGAGCGCCTGGAAGAATTAGCATCAGGACAAAGCGGGTTTAACCTTCGAATTGCCACGCTTGAAGAGTCTCAGCAACTTGCCCGCATGGCGCTGGCCGCAATGGACGGCGAGCCGGTGGCAGAAGTGGTTTCAATTTATGGCGACCCCGAAGCATTTGGGGAGCGAGAGATTAGATCGCTTGTCGGCATTCAGCAAATGCCATACGGGACGAAGCTCTATCGCCACGCGCAGCCAACGCCGGTAGTGCCTGATGATGTGCTGGACGCATTGCAGAAGGTTGCACGTATACGCCTCGACCTGAATGACTTCGACGGCGATCGCCGCGGCATCGCTGATTGCCTGGGTGATGCCGAAGAGGCGCTCATCGAGGTGGTAAACCGCCGCGCCGCCATGCTCGCAGCTGCCCCGCAGGAGGTGAAAGGTGAGTGACGTCAAAAGCAAAATCATGCAGGTGATGACAGAGGGTGCTGACCAGCAGAGGCAATGGGCTCAGGGTGAGTATCCCTTTCGCATGGCCACCTGGAATATCCGCTGCGCGATGGAGCGCAAGTTCCCCGGGGTAAAGTGGAAGAGCGCAGACCTGCGCAAAGAGCTCATCGAGCTGGCTAAAGAGGGGCTGGTATCCAAATGCCCCCACGAGAGCCGCATTGGTCAGGCCGTCTGGCGTCTGGAGGTGAATCGTGGCTGAGTTACGCGCAGGTGGGTTGGCATTGGTGATCGCGTCTGAAAATAAAAATGAGATTGGTAAATTAGTAACATTGATCCGAAAGGTTTTAAGCGGTGAGTTCCATCAATTCCCAAACGGGAGTAGCTACGCAATGAAGACCAATACAGGTGAGTCAGGGTGGGTCGTATCTGGTGATGTTTCGATTTACAAAAGCAAGCCATCTGGCGGTATGTCGATTTTCCCAGCCAAAAGTCTGATGCCCATCGACGGCGACGACTTCAGCAATGAAGACCAGCGCCAGAAGGAGCGGGGGCATGCCTAAATCCCCCGCAGAACGCAAAGCCTCCAGTTGAAATCAAACCCCTCTCCGGAGGGGTTTTTCTCGTATATGCTCATTTTGCATTTATCCCCGGGAAGGGCGATAATTACCTCGTCAGCCTGAGCAACTGACACTAATGACCGGCGCCAAGTGGGGACACATGGCGCACAAGACCTTAAAGCAATCCCTGTCACCGATGGCGAAAGCCACCGGCGATTTCCTGCATTCAGCGTTTAGCCTCTCCGGAGGTGAAGCGTGAAGCAACAATTCTGCCTTATCAACGAACACGTTAAGCATAACGTCGTCAACTTCATCCAGTCTCTGCCCGTCGACCACCGATCGCCGCTGATTATCGAGGCGCGCGAAGAAAGCCGCACCGACAAACAGAATCGTCTCATGTGGCCACTTTTGAAAGACCTGAGCGATCAGGTGATCTGGCACGGTGAAAAGCTGGAGCCAGCGGAGTGGAAAGACCTCATCACCGTGCTGGTCAGCCAGGTGCAAAACCCGGAGCGTGAGCAGAAATCTGCCCCGGGTATCAACGGCGGCCGCGTCTACTTCGGCGTTCGCACCTCTCAATCCAGCAAGCGCTACATGGTCGAGGTGATCGAGGCGATTTACTGGTTCGGCACCGAGCACAATGTGAAGTTCAGCGAGAAGTCCAGCAGTCGGATTGCATGGGCCCAGGAATGGAGGGCTTCGCATGCACAGTCTGCTCGCTAAGGTCATGGAGCGCGGTATTTTCCGCGTGCCTGCGCGCCGCAAGCGCAAGGTAGAAGTTAAGCCTTCCGATATCCCGACCCTGAAGGACTCACCACCCGCCTGGTCGATAAGAAGTGGCTACGCCTGAGAGCAAGGAGGCCACATGCTTAAACGTACTCAGCGCCGGTGCAAAATCTGCCAGGCAAAATTCACCCCAGCATTCGAAAACCATCGTTGGTGCTGCCCTGAGTATGGCGCTGAATTTGCCATGCAGGAACTGGAGAAGAAGCGCGAAAAGCAGGCTCAGGCGAAAGCGAAGAAAGAGCGCGCAGCCTGGCGCAAACGCAAAGCCGCAGTGAAACCTCTCCGACACTGGGAAGACATGACCCAGCGCGTCGTTAACGACTATATCCGCGAGCGTGACCACGATCTGCCGTGCATCAGCTGCGGCACGTTCGAAACGGTTCAGTGGGAGGCCGGCCATTACCGATCCCGCGGTAAAGCATCTCACCTGCGCTACAACGAGGACAACATTCACAAGCAGTGTCATCACTGCAACGTGCAGATGTCAGGTAACCAGCAGCAGTACCGCTTCGGCCTGGTAGAGAAAATCGGCGCTGAGCGCGTCGAGGCCCTCGAAAACAACAACACCCCTCACCGATACACCATCGAAGAACTGGAAGGCATCAGACGCCATTACAGCGCGCTACGCCGTGCGCTCATAAAACAACGGGAGGCCGCATGAGCAAAATCCAATACCCAATGTCCACTGCCGCTGTTTTTGATGACGTGGTTTATCCCATCCACCTGAACGGGGCGCATCAGATAGAGAGCGAGGTTATGGGCGCGATCAGATGGTTCTGCCGGTGGAACAACGAGGAAATGGCCGTCGTTAAGGCGCATGTGCTGTTTAGCTGCTGGGGCCTTTACCTGACGTATGACCAGCTTATGGCGGAGGCTGCATGAAGATAACCTATAGCGACGAAGGGGCTTATTCCCGCATCTGGCTGACTGGCCCGTTTTGGCAGCTGGCTATGGCCAGACGCATTGCGGATGCTGGTCTGGACGCTTCCCCGGTCAATACCTGGGAGTCTCGCGGCATTAACTTCCAGATCACCCTGTACGGAAAGAGCGCGTATGTGCTCAGGGCATATAAGGCGATGGCCAAGGCCATGGCGAGGACTGGCAAATGAGCCGTGACGTTATCGAACGCATCCGCGACCGCTGGCAAAAGCTTCGCCTATGCCGGCACCGCGGCACCGTACTGGTTGACTACCGCATACTGAGAAATTTCGTTCGCATCTATCAGACCCTGGGAGAGACAGCATGACAGCTCAATACTTGGAATTTGTTCGCCAGCAGCTGATAGTGGCCACCGCCGATCTGAGCGGTGCGACGAAAGGGCAACTGGTGGCCTTTGCAGAGAACGCACAATTCACTGCTACGGCGCGTAGCCGGGGAAGGAAGAAAGTAGCCGACCCGGTAACCGGCCGCATGGTAAACCCATCCAGCCCGCCAATTCCCGGGCAGCAGTCCCGCGCTAAGGGTTCATCAATCGCTCTAGTTCTGCCTGTTGAGTATTCGACGGCCAGCTGGCGCCGGGCTCTGCTGTCGCTGGAAGAGCATCAGAAAGCGTGGCTGCTGTGGAACTACAGCGATAATATCCGCTGGGAGCACCAGGAGACGATCACCCGGTGGGCATGGGAGCAATTCAGCGACAAGCTGGCTGGCGTGCGCATTGCAAAGAAAACAGTCGATCGCCTCCGTCAACTCATCTGGCTGGCGGCGCAGGACGTCAAAGCCGAGCTAGCAGGCCTGGAGGCGTATGAATACCAAAAGCTTGCCGCCCTGGTCGGGGTGACCCCGAAGAACTGGTCAGAAACGTTTACGGAGCGGTGGGAGGAGATGAAAACCACCTTGCGGCGCCTTGATAGCGATTCTCTTTTGCAGGTTACGCGATCACGTTCACAACAAAAGGCGACAAATTTAGACTCAACTCTTGCAAAACTGGATTAAATGCGTCATATTTGAGTCTACTTTGATATGCTGCCTTAACTTTAAGTGGCTGCATGAAGATGATAGTCACATACCAGTTTGTAAAATTAGCCTCGGCATCCCGCCGGGGCTTTTTTATGCCTGCGATCCGGTCAGGGCTCTTGGGTAGAGACGTGCTGCACGACACGTTAAAGCCCTTCCGCGCAGAGCCCTGAACCAGATTAGACTTGCAAGAGCCTTTGGTCGGGCTTGGGGCAGCTGTGAGGTAATGGCTCATTGAGACAGAACGGCCAGAATGCAAAATGCATTCGTACTGTCCCCACCCAATAATGGCCTGACCTGATGACGGGCTCATAATCCAATCCATCAGGGGCGCTGCTGCAACAGCGTCGCAGGCCGCCAGACCCAGCCAGGGTATTTTCGGTCATCACCGACATTGCTATTACCCTCATGCTTATTGCCCGCCTTTTTGCGGGCTTTTTTATTATCAGGTCCCGCAGGAATCATCATCGACACGCTTCGTTGTTAAATCCAGCCCGATGGGCCTGACCCCCTTTAAACACACTCACAGCGCCATCCGTCATCAACGGAGGTCAGAGGCCATGAAAATGAACAACCAGAACGAGAATATCGTTACCCATTTCTTTGCGTGGCTGGCTGCCGTTGCCTCAATGCTGGGGATCACTACACAGGACATGGTTTATATCCTCTTTGGTTTTATTGGCGTGGTGATTTCTCTCGCGTCGTTTGTGCTGGGGAGAATGGATGCACGGAAAGAGCGTAACGAAGACAGTAAGCGAACGCAGTTACTGGCTGATTATCTCCATGGCGTGCAGCAGAAACCGGTTCGTGAACGCCCATCGTCTGCTGAAGTGATCACCGAATCAATGAACAGGATAAATAACGATGGCGCAACTGACTAAAAGAGCTGGTGCCACCGGCGCGGTTTGTTCTGTGGCAGCGATTATCGCAATAGTGCTGAATGCAGGTCATGTGCGTACCAACGAGCGGGGCCTTGAACTGATTGGCAATGCTGAAGGTTGTCGGCGTGATCCATATGTCTGTCCGGCAGCCGTGCTCACCGATGGCATCGGGAACACGCACGGAGTTAAGCCCGGTGTGCGCAAAACTGACAAGCAGATCGCCGCTGACTGGGAAAGAAACATCCTTGAGGCCGAGCGTTGCGTAAATACCTATGGCAATGGCCGACGGCTAAGCGACAACACATTTTCAGCAGTAACGTCGATCGCCTTTAATGCGGGCTGCGCCAATATGCAGAAATCGACATTGTTTTCGTTGCTGCTGAAAGGTCAGGTTACGCAGGCATGTAACCAGTTCCCTCGCTGGGTGTACGGTGGTGGGAAAGTTCTTCCCGGCCTTGTGACTCGTCGCGCAGCAGAGAAACAGCTCTGCCTGGACGGTGTGAAATGAGCCGGTTTACCGCCATTATCAGCGCTGTTGTGATCTGCCTGATAGTCAGCCTCGGCTGGCTGGCCAGTCACTATCACAGCAACGCCACCGAGTTCAAAAGACAGCGGGACAAAGTGACTGAGCAGCTCAGCCTGGCGAAAGACACCATCTCTGACATGCAGGTAAGGCAGCGAGATGTTGCAGCGCTCGATGCCAAATACACGAAGGAATTAGCCGATGAAAAAGCTAAAAATGATGCTCTGCAGCGCAAGCTTGATAATGGTGGTCGGGTGCTCGTCAAAGGAAAGTGTCCAGTGTCAGCCGCAACCCAAACCACCGGCGCC
>OGES01000346.1_pt1 | contig 47844 bp, 43 predicted proteins | sample 1570711 | NCBI WGS metagenome assembly OGES01 (sample SAMEA2582133, study PRJEB24529) | metagenome | biome: Human gut stool | place: China | collected 2011 | reverse complement strand
GCTTAGGCAGCTGCATGTTGGCTTCATAGACTTCTTGTTTTAATTCTTCAAGCATGACTCTACCTCCTTATTTACTAATCGGTTCCTGTTCTATCCCAACTTTTTTAAACAAATCATCAAAGTAGGCTTTAGCAGTTTTGATCTCTGAAACTGGATCCGCGTCTTGATTGTCGCCGGTCCACATCTCGATCGTGTAGCTGCCGTTGTATTGAAGCCGCACCAGGGTTCTTAATAATCCCTCAAAATCAACACAGCCTTCGCCAAATGGCACGTTTTTAAACTGCCCTTTAAAGGTTGGCGTAACAGCACGCGTATCCTTTAAATGGACTGCCGCAATATTATCGATGCAGTTTTCCAGCTGCGAAGGAACGTCATTTTCAGGCCAGGCACTTAGATTGCCAAGATCTGGGTAAGCCTGCAGCCAGGGACTGTGTACTTGTGTTTTACAATGCTCTATTTTGGTCAAAGAGTTAATAAAGGGATCATCCATCGTTTCAATCGAAAGCATAACCATCTTTTCGGCAGCCATATGAACGCATTGAGCAAGATTTTCAATATATAGCTCACGTGAAAGCATTGTTTTATTTTCATAAAAAACATCATAACCAGCCATTTGAATATTATGAATTCCAAGATCCACGGCCAGATCGATCGCTTTTTGCATCATCTCAAGCGACTGTTTGCGAACTGCCGGATCCTTTGAACCCAACGGATAGCGGCGATGACCAGAAAGCATCAATGTGTTGATTCGACTGTGCGTTCGCCACATTGCATTGCGAAAGTCTTCTCGCTGCTGAGCCGTCCAATCCAGCCGCGCCAACCGCTCATCACTCTCATCAATTGAGAATTCTAAAAAGTTAAAACCCAGCTCATGGGTCAGATTAAACTTTTCTTCCCAAGACAGATCTTGAGGCAGCGCTTTTTCATAAATTCCCAAAGCATTAATTGTCATAAAAATGTCCCTCCCTCGAGGAATTATGTTACATTTTCATATTAATGAAAGCGATTCACTTATTCAATCTAGTTTTATGTTATTTTTGTTGTTTTTTAGTTAATTATACGATCTCAAAACTTTTTAAGTCGGACGTTTTAACATAAAAAAGCGACTACCAACTAGCCGCTTTCTCTGAATTGATTGAGATTCCACTTAACTTAAAGTATGGAACACATAAATGATTAATCAATAACGATTTTTGTTAATTTTACTGATTATTTGTTAATTTTGATCAAACAATGTACCAATACCATCTTTTTGCAATAGATCTGCTTACCAAAGGCTGACTATTAAAGTAAGCGTTTACATAAAACACTTGCATGATATAATGTATATATAAATTGCGCTATGAAAGAAGGCTGATTAAAATGGTCGCCAATAAACCCACTATCAAAGACGTTGCTCGTCAAGCCGGGGTTTCAATTGCGACGGTTTCACGAGTAATGGCCAAAAAAGCCAATACCTATACTCCTCAGACTGCCCAACGCGTCTGGGATGCAGCTGCCAAACTGGGCTATCAGAAAAACAGCGCGGCCGCAGAACTGGCGACGCGCTCCAGTGACAAGATTGCCGTAATCGTCAGCAATCCACCAACCAATTTTTCGACTGGAATCTTGGATGGCATGCAGCAGACAGCCCTGGCCCATAATCATCATATTATTATCCTTTATGCCGGCAATCACAGTCCCCAGCTGCTCCACCAAGCGATTAAAGATGCCACGGCCGGTCCGCGCGCCGGTATTCTGCTGATTGGCAGCCAGATTGATCCGCAAAGCCTTAAAATGCTGCAGGATTCACAGCTACCGGTTAGGCTGGTTTCCAACTACTCTTATGAATTACCGCTACAGTTTATCAGTTCTGATAATACTGAATTGGCTGCTCAAAGCGTTGAATACTTAATTAAAAAAGGCCACCGCCGCATTGGTCTTTTTGGCATTGATCATTCACATACCGGTCTCCAGCGCCGCGCCGGCTATCAAAAGGCCATGTATGAACACCACCTGCCAATTGAACAGGATTGGATTCAATATGGCGATTACAGCTATGAGGCTGGCCAGACCATCATGCAGTACTGGGCTGACCTCAAACTGAGCGCGGTCGTTGCTGCCAGTGATCTGGTTGCAATGGGCATCATGCGTCAGGCCGCACAGATGGGAATCAAGATACCGCAAGATCTTTCCATCGTCAGCATTGATGGTACCTTTCTTTGCGAGGTTACAGATCCACAACTGACCAGCGTTACCCAGGACTTTTATCAAATCGGCGTTAACAGCGTCTTAGACCTGCTCGGCAATGCTTCTTCTGAACTAGTACCGTTCAAGCTGGTTGAGCGTGGCAGCGTAGCAGAACAGCCAAAATAAAATCGGATTCGCCAATTGACGAACCCGATTTTTTAGTCTTCTTTTTTGCCAAACAAGGCTGCTAGTTTGGCTGCCATGTCCGGATCGAGATTATCTGCCAACGTGCTTTCAGTCTCTGCTTCTTCTTCTTTTTTGACGCTTGTCATCTGTTCAAGCTCATCAGCAACCGCCTGCTCACCTAAGCGAATTGGGTTAATGTCCAATCGTCCGCCGGCTGCATCGGCATGACCGCCGCCTTGATAATAAGTTTCCGCAAACTTTGCCACGTCGACTTTGCCATTGCTGCGCAAAGAAACGCTTTTAGGACTGATTACCAGCGCAGCATCCAGATCCGGCTGCTGTACCAATAGCTCATGCGCGATCTCTGATTTATAATCGCTGGCATAGACGATTCCAAAGCGGTGCCCATCTGCCGTTGCCTCGACCACGTCTTTTAAGTGTGACTTTAAGTACTTGGCCCGTCGTTCGTTCAAGGTTTGAATCAGCAGGTCATTGTCTTGACGATACGCCGTCCAGCCTTTGTCAAAAACGCTTTGCACAAAGGCTTCGGAATGATCAAGCGGATAAAACCAGAACAACTGATTGAAGTCATCAGCGGCCTGACGCTCTTTTTCGCTCATATCGGGATCATTTTGCCAATCCCACGTATCATAGGCACGAATCAGCTCCACCAGTTCCGCCAACTGCTGCTGCCGATCTTGATTCAGCTTAGCAAAGCCAGGCAGCGTCTTAAGCCAATCCCATACCAGGCTGGTCGCGCTGGGACTGATTTTTGCATCAGCAGGCTTAACCGTATTGGCCGCAAACTTTTGCCGCAATGCTGCTTCAGTCTCATGGTGGTCAAAAACCAGCCAGTGATTGGCAAACTGCTGATTGAGCTCCTGCATCGTATGCTCGCTGTCTGGCGTCATATCCATAATCCAGACATCCGTTGCCGTGGCTGCTTCGGGACTTTTGAACCAGTAGTCCAGCTCACTGTCGATTCTACCGGCACCGATACTGGTCAAGTCAAACTCAGCATCAGGAAACATAACGTCTTGGACCGTCTTGACCAATACTGGGGCCCCAAAGCCATCCAGATCGTTATGCGAAAAAATTTTAATATTGCGCTTAGCCATAACTAACTTCCTTTGTGATTTTGACTTTATTATAACCGATTCAACAGCTAAATAAGCATTTCGCCAGCAAAACCGACCTGCTTTTTGTTTTCGTCAGTGAATTTAGCCAACTGCAGCGAGTTTGAATATTCGCTGCTTAAAGCCACAAATTTAAACCCGCCCATGCTTGGCAACTGACATGTTCGCTTGGCTTTGCTAAGATGGAATCAGTCAACTTTTAGAAAAGAGGTACTTGTGATGGTCTATGATTATCGTCATGAACTAATCGAACTTTTGAACCATACTGCCAGCGACCCGGAAAGTCTGCTGCAGACCCAGCGCAGTCTTACGATCATCGTCGACCTGCTTAATCAGCTGCAGCCGGTTAAAGAGCCGACGTCTACTGAAAAACAGTCTGCCAAGCCAGGCTATCAGATTCGGCGTAACGTCACTGCCCCAAAGATCTCGCTGGGGCAGCTGATCAATCAGACCGCGGCACCAACGCCCAAGCCGCATGAAACGCCTGCAAAACCGCAACTCAACAAGCAGCCTGAGCGGTCAACGGCTAAAGCAGCTGCCAACCAGGCTTATTTAAGAGACATCCCCGTTACTGCTAAAAACGAAGCACCGGCTGAACCAGCAGCTGCACCTGAGCTTTCGGAAGTCGAACTGCTGGCACGCGACAACTGCTATCCCGTCCACCGTCTGTTAAGCGGCGCGGAAATCAATCATCGTTTCTATTCAGAAAGCATTCTGCACAAGCTGCCATTTCCAATCAATGATGGTGATGTCGTGCAGCTGGACCGTCAGCGCTTGATCCATGGCAAACTGCCCGTCATCAATCGTGTTACCAATGACCATCTGGCAATCAGCACGACGCCAACCAAAGTTATTGAATATGCCACTTTGGAACCAGTTGCCGGCTCAGATGTCCTGCAGATCAAAAAGACGCTCAAGGGCAATTCGATTCTGGATGAGTCGCATGCCAATACCATCGTGATCGATCCATACAAATATGCCAGTCGGAATCTCAAGCCTGGCATGGTCATCGACTTTGCCTACTATGATCATGGCAACGGAATGCGCGATGCCAAGGCTGGCGAGATTCGCTGGATTCACAGTGAGCACGAGTTTGATACAACCAAATCGCCACGCAAGCTGCAGCAGCCCAAAAAAGTTAAAAAGACACGCCACGAATACAGCGACAAGCTTGACTACGACTTAAATCAAAAACGGGTCTTAGTGGTAACCGGGGCCCGTGACCGCGTACAGGATCTTAAAGCCGTCGTTGCCAAGCATCATGGCGTCTTCTACAGTCTGGATGCCTCAATGGAAGAAAACGTCTCCAGTAGCAAGATCAAACGGGCCGTTAAGGATGCCGATCTGATTGTCGTCTGCATCGACCGTATCCATCATCGCATCAGTCAGCTGACCACGCACCATGCCAAGCGTAACGACCGGCCATTTGCGATTGCCGCTACGACCAGCAATACCGCTGTCGAACGCGCCATTTTCCGGGCTCTCAATGGCAACAATGCCTACGAAAGCAGCGGTCAGGACATGGCAAAATACGTCAGCGCCGATTAATCAGCAGCTGCTTATTTTTAAAACCAAAAAGGATGCGCCAGCTCTTGACGCATCCTTTTTCATTTTCTGTAGTTTTTATTCGTTGTCCAGCTTGGCAGATACGTCATCAAAACGATCCTTGATATATTTAGCCGAAGCAGCCAGCTTGTCTTTTTCTTCATCAGTCAGATCAAGCTGCAACTGCCGAACCAGTCCTTGGCGACCAATAATGGCAGGGTAGCCGACATAGGTGCCGTATTCTTCGCGGAAGTTGGAGACTGGCAATTCAGCGTGCGCGTCATTCAAAACGGCCGTAACCAGACGCAGAGCCGCTGCCGCAATCCCAAAGTTGGTGTGCTTCTTGCCATGGAAGACGACATAGCCGCCTGCCCGCACGTCTTCAGCCAATTGATCCAGATCAACATCGTCACGATCCTTAGCCAATTCGGTTACGGGATGACCCATGACCCGTACCTGTGACCAAGCAGAGAATTGCGAGTTGCCGTGTTCACCCAGGTTGTAGCCAGATACCGAGCGCGGATCAACGTCAAACTTTTGACCAACGACTTTTTTCATGCGTGAAGTATCAAGCAGCGTCCCCGTCCCGATTACCTGAGTCTTTGGCAGACCAGTGTACTTTTGGAACAGCGCGGCAATCACGTCACAAGGATTACTGATTGAGACCAGCACGCCATGGAACCCGACTTCTTTCAGTTTAGTACCGACTTCTTTAGCGGCCTTGCTGGTAACCTTCAATTCAACAAATCGATCATGCTTGGCATCGTCATTCTGCACGCCGATACTGCCGACCGCTATCACGACGACATCCGCATCGGCCAGGGCTTCATAGTCGTTGCGCACCGCTGTGGTATGAGTTGGCAGATTGGCCGCCGCGTCTTCAAAATCGGTTGCATCCGAATTCAGCTTTAGTTCGTTGGTATCAATCAATACCAGCGTATCCGCCGTCCCTGCTACCAGCATATTGTTAGCCAGCGTTGAACCAACATTTCCTGAACCAATAACACCAACTTTTCGCGTCATAATTACGCACGACCTTTCTAATCTTTTTCTAATCTTTTTAATTTATGACTAAGAATTTAACATTTTTAGATTCAAAGTCAACTCATTTTAAAAAAACTAAATTAAAATAAGATTAATCCTTTTAGACAGCCGGCTTTCAATTAATTTATTTAATAAAAATAAGCAGCCGGCTTAATTATAGCTGACTGCTTATTTGACTATGATTTGCGCAAGCTCAGTTTCTCGACGTTTAAGACCTTATCCAGCCAGCCTTGATAAAAACTTTGCTCGTGGCTGACCAGGATCAGGTTCCCGGGATATTCTTGCAGGGCTTTTTTGAGTCCTTCCTTGGTTTCATCATCCAAATGATTGGTTGGCTCGTCCATGATTAAAAAGTTTGATGGCGTCAGTTCCAAAATGGCCAGCTTAACCTTAGTCTGCTCACCACCAGACAACAACGACAGCGGCTTTTGCGTATTAGCGGCATTGATCCCTGCTTTGGCCAGCTTTTGTCGAATCGTTTTTGGCTGCATGGTTGGAAAAAGATTTTGAATCGTTTCCAGTGGCGTCAGATTAGGTTCATCCCACACCAGATCCTGATCAAAGTAGTTAATCCGTGCTGAAGGCGAAAAAGCAGCCGTCCCTTGCAGTGCTGGGATCTTACCCAGAATCGACTTGATCAAAGTTGACTTGCCGACACCGTTAAACCCGGTAAACAGCAGCTTTTCACCCATCGTCATCGAAAACGTCACGGGTGCGAGCAGCGGATGACCATAACCGACTGACAGCTGATTGACCTTTAAGGCATTGGCAGAACCGGTATTTTCATAAGGAAAGTGAAACGTCGCCTTTAGATTATCAGTTGGCGGATCAATCCGCTTCATCCGGGCCAGCATCTTTTCACGGGATTTGGCCATGGTTGATTTGGAACCCGCCTTGTTTTTGCGAATAAACCGCTCTGCCTTTTCAATGACCTCCTGCTGCTTTTCGTATTCGCGCTCCTGGGTCTCCTTGCGCTCAGCCTTTTGCCGCATTGCCTGCATAAAACTGCCACGGTACTTGGTAATCTTGCCAAACGCAACGTCACAGATCGTGTTGGTCACGCGTTCCAAAAAATCGTAGTCATGTGAAATAATCATGGCTGCGCCGTCAAAATCATTCAGATATTCAATCAGCCATTCGATGTGCGCGGTGTCCAGATAGTTGGTTGGTTCGTCAAGCAGGATCACGTCGGGATTTTCCAGCAGCATTTTGGCCAAAATGATTTTTGAGCGCTGGCCGCCACTCATTTCGGAAACGACATGGTCCTTACCAATGTCATTTAGCCCCAGCCCATTCATAACGCGCTCAATTTTGGTTTCGACCTCGTAAAAGTCAGCCGCGTCCAAACGTTCCTGCAGCCGGCCAGCTCGTTCCAAAAGGCGATCATCCATTTCCGTGGCATATCTTGCATAAAGCTCATTCATCTGCTCATTGACATCATAAAGTTCCTGGAAAGCCGTGTGCAGAAACTGAATCAGCGTCATCCCCTGCGGAATATCAACATATTGATCCAAATAGCCGATCTTGGTGTTTTTTTGCCACTTGATATCGCCCGCGACCGGCAGCTCCTTGCCAATCAGGATTTTAATCAAAGTTGACTTGCCGGCCCCGTTTTGACCAACGATCCCCATATGCTCATGTTTTTCCAATTGAAAGCTGGCATCTTCATAAAGCTTCTTGTCGGCAAAGCTCATCGTCAGGTTTCTAACATCCAAAACCGCCATTTTCTCTCTCCTCATCTAATTTCAAAAATAAACAACGTGCTTTTCATGTTAGCACAGACCTTGCTTGCCGTTCAATTGGCAGCGGTAGGCTTCTGAGACATTGAAAATATTTATCAGTGCTAAGATAGAGTTGTTGTATTGTTAAAGAATCTAAAAAGAAGGCATTTCATGGAAATTTTGACAATCTTAGGCAGTCCCCACGATCCTGCCGTTTCAACGATCTTAGCACATCAATTGATCAAAGGAGCCCAGGCAGCAGCCAACCACGTTACGATTTTTGACGCCGGCCATCATCCCTTGGCTCCCGTTAAAATGGATGCCGACAATCACTTATTGCCGGGTGATGCCGTAACTGAACGACTGCTTGATCAAATGGTAGCCGCTGATCTGATCGTTTTTGCCACGCCAATGTTTTATTATGGCATGTCCTCACAGATGAAGGCCGTCATTGATCATATGGGCGAGCGTGATGAGCAGCTGCATGATGACAAACAGGCCATTTTGGTTGCCAGCGCGCCGCACAATGATTTTGACCCGCTAAAGTCTGAATTCAAGTCGATTTTTGATCACCTGGGCTGGAAGTTTGCTGGACAGGTCTTAGCTGGCAAGGAAACCACACCACATCATCTAAGATTTTATCCCGACCTGGCCTACGAGTTGGGCAAAAGTCTTAACTAAATCGCAAGTAGGCTTGCAGCAGTTCTGTCAGTCATTCCAGCCGTTAAGTCAATTGATAACGGTCTTTTGTCTCTGCCAGGTTCAAAATGACTTCATATTTTTTTCAAATAGTCTTCACTGTCCCATCATTTTGTCTTGTTAAATTAAAAACCGTGCGGAATTTCGCACAACTGAGCAAAAAACAAAAACATGGAGTGATTACTATCAAGAAAAAAGCAGCTAAGGCCTTAATTGCTGCCGTGGGTGCTGCCGGAGCCATGACCGCCGCGCAGACGACTGCCCATGCTGATACTACGGTTACCGTAGCTTCGGGCGACACGATCTGGGCCTATGCACAGCAATACAAGACCACGGTTTCTTCAATCGTTTCGGCAAACTCACTTTCCAATCCGGATCTGATCTTCCCTGGTCAGCGGATTACGATTCCAGAAACAACCATCAATCGACAAAAGAACAGCCAGCGTCAGACGACTAAGACTACGACGGCCAGTTCCACGGCTGGTTCCGTCAGCGCCAGCGTTTTTGCTGATTCAAGCACCAGCTCAAGTTCAACGGCAATTGTTTCCAGTGCTTTAGATACTGCCAGTCAAGCCGTTGCCTCAACGACGGCTTCGAGTGATGCTGCAACTGATACCCAAACGACCAATACAGTATCAGCTCAGTCTGCTGATTCAGAATCCGTTCAATCGGCTTCGTCTGCTAATGAGAATACTGCTGCCGCGACCGGCTCAACTGAAGCAACGACTTCCGCAACAACTACTGCAACGCCGGCAGCCGCAACAACCGAATCAGCAGCCAGCACGGCATCTTCAGCCACCTATGAGTCCAACTCAGCCGCTGCCAATGCCGCAATGGCCAACTACACGATTACCTATGGCTTAACGGATGCTGCCAGTGCCAGCGCAAGCACCACTTCAACGGCATCAACCAGCCACGTGGCAGCTGGTCAGGGACTGGCAACCGCGCAGTCAATGATTGGCGTTCCTTACGTCTGGGGCGGCAATACGCCAAGCGGTTTTGACTGTTCCGGACTGGTTCAGTACTCCTATGGTCTGTCCAGCAGCTATCGCACGACGACCCAACAGGCAACGCTGGGAACTCACTACTATGATGTTGAAAACGCACCAGCGGGAGCCCTCTACTTCTGGGGAACCGATTCAGCACCATACCACGTTGCAATCGCAGAAGGAAACGGCAACTACATTCAAGCGCCAACTCCTGGTCAAAACGTGCAAGAAGGCAATATTCAATATTACCGTCCTAACTACTACATCGTTATGCAGTAGCTTTAAAACTTATCAACATTCTTATCAACTTAACGCTTAAGACAGGCTCTTAAGCAAAAGGCGCTCGATCGCATCATCCGCGAACGGGCGTCTTTTAGTTTTCTTCTAGAATTGCTTGGGCCGCGTGCCAGGCCAGGGCCGCACATTTGATTCGAGCCGGAAACTGCGCCACGCTGCCCAAAATCGCGGCATCCTGGAGCTGCTCTTGCGCCTGAGCACTGATTTTTTGACCGATAATCAGATTCGAAAAAGCCTGAATCAGCTGTTGGGCGTCTGACACCGATTTGCCAATCAAAACATCGCCCATCATACTGGCTGAGGCTTGCGAGATCGTACACCCGCTGCCGGTAAACTTAAGGTCGCTGATCTTGTCGTCATCGATTCTGACTGTCAGATTGATGGTATCGCCGCAGGTTGGATTATGCAGCGTGGTCTGTGCGGTTGCGTCCGGTAGTTTTCCTTGGTGATGCGGGTGGCTGGCATGTGCTAAAACCAACGTACGATATAAATAATTAAGCTTGCTCAAACCCATTTTCAAAAAACTCCTTTGTAGCCTTAATCGCATCAATCAAGCGGTCAACGTCTTTTTGATCATTATACAGGTAAAAACTGGCCCGCAGAGTCGCATTGACCCCCAGATAATCCATCAAAGGCTGCGCACAGTGATGACCGGCACGAATGGCTACCCCTTCCAGATCAAGAGCCGTCGCCGCGTCATGAGGGTGAATGCCAGCCAGATTAAACGCCAAGACGCCAGTATGCCGATCTTGTGGGCCATAAAGCGTCAAGCCATCAATTGCCAACAGTTTAGGAATCGCGTAAGCAGCCAGTTCTTGTTCATGTTCCGCAATCGCTTGCATGCCAAACTGACTTAAATAATCAATCGCCGCGCCTAAGGCAATTGCACCGCTGATGTTGGGCGTACCGGCCTCAAAGCGCCAGGGAATCGGTTTAAAAGTGGCCGTCTGCTGAGTAACCTGATCAATCATCTCGCCGCCAAACTGACTGGGGCAGAGCCGATTCAGCCAGGCCATTTTTCCATATAGGACGCCGATTCCGGTTGGCGCCATCATCTTATGACCAGAAAAAGCATAAAAATCCGCGTCCAGTGCTTGTACGTCAACCGGCAGATGCGGCGCGGCCTGGGCTCCGTCAACGACCAGGCAGGCCCCGACTTGATGCGCCATGGCACCGATTTTTAAAATAGGATTTACTACGCCCAAAACGTTTGAAACATGGGCTATGGCTACTACTTTGGTTCGTGAATCGATTTTGCGCGCAGCATCGTTAAGATCCAACTCTTGACGATCATTTAAGCCGATCAGCCTCAGCTCAGCCCCGGTTCGCTTAGCCAGCTGCTGCCAGGGAACCAGATTGCTGTGATGCTCCATTATCGTCACTACGATCGCGTCATTTGGCTTAATCAGCTCACTCAGTCCCTGCGCGATCCAATTAATACTTTCCGTTGTTGAACGCGTAAAGACGATTTCTTCAGCTTGCTTGGCATTGATAAAGGCGGCGTTTTTTTGCCGAGCCGTCTCATAGGCTGCAGTTGCCCGCTGCGCCAGCGTATGCGTGCCCCGATGAACGTTGGCATGATCATGCTGGTAGTAGTGCTCAATCGCCTTTAAAACCGGTGTCGGCATCTGAGCCGTCGCCGCGCTGTCCAGATAGGTCAATGGCTCATCGTTAACTCGCTGCATAAGAATGGGAAAATCTTGTTTAATACTTTCAATATCCACTTGGCTCGCCTTCTTCTAAGAAAAAACTCATAAAAATCTAACTTTTAGTTGACAAAAGATCGTGACACTGATTATACTTTAAAACAATCAAACACGCGAAAGGAGATAAGCAAATGAGTTACAACCGCATCCAACTTAATATTCGTTGGCAAAGCCGGTAGCTCAGATCGCACGGAATGCGGTCTGGGAAGTCAGATCCATTCTGTGCCGGCTTATTTCATAATGCAAGCCTGCATGGAACCACATGCGGGCTTTTTAATTTCCCAAGAGGAGGCCTGCAGACTGGCTTCCTCTTTTTATTTTATCAAGCAGCAATTATTCAAAAGGTTTCGGAAAGGTGGCAAAAAGCCATGAAAAGAATGTATACCGTAATCGCCATTTTACTTGCCTTTCTTGGGGTCGCCTACTTCAAGGAAAATGGCGGCATCGTCAAACAGGCCAAGCCCAAAGTCGGGGTCTTAACCTTGATGCATCATCCCGCATTGGATCAGATCTACAAAGGTTTTGTCCATGGTCTGGCCGAAGAAGGCTATCACAATGGCAAAAATATTACGATCGACTATCAAAATGCCAATGGTGACCAAAGCAACTTAAAAACCATGGCCAACAAGCTGGTAAATGAAAACTCAACCGTCCTTTTTGGGATTACCACGCCAGCTTCCCAAGCACTGGCCAGCTCAACCAAAAAGATTCCAATCGTCTTAGGTGCCGTAACCAATCCCCAAGGAGCCGGTCTCGTTAAGAACAACAAGCGTCCTGGCGGCAACGTCACCGGGATTTCCGATCAGGCGCCGGTCAAGGAACAACTGCAGCTGGTCCACAAATTTATGCCGCACGCCAAGACGTTAGGGATCATCTACACTTCCAGCGACAGTTCTGCCGTCACTGAATATAAGGAATTCATGAAATATGCCAAGCAGATGCATTTAAATTTGAAGGCTTACTCGATTTCCAACAGCAATGACTTAAATCAAGTCTCACAACAAATGCTGAGCGAAGTTGACGCTGTAATCGTACCAACTGACAACACGATTGCCGGCGCGATGCAGACACTGGTCAAAAATGCCAATGCCGTCAATAAGCCCGTTTTCCCAGCCGTCGACACGATGGTTAAGCAAGGCGGGGTCGCTACCTACAGCATCAATCAATACAAGCTGGGCGTTGAAGGCGGTAAGCTGACGGCCGATATTCTAAAGGGCAAGAAAAAGCCATCCACGACTGCCATTAAGTACATCCGTCACGGCGAGCCAGTCTTGAACCTAAAGCAGGCGCGCAAGTTGGGCTTGCACATTCCAGCCAGTTTCCAGCGTGAAGCCGAAAAATATGGGGAGGTAATCAAATGAATCTGATCGTATCCGCAATTGGCCAGGGTCTGTTATGGGCACTGCTGGGGTTGGGCCTTTACCTGACTTTCCGCATCTTGAATCTCGCCGATATGACGGTTGAAGGCACGTTTCCATTAGGGGCTGCCGTAGCCGTTACCGCAATTACGCATGGTTTTTCACCATTGGTCGCAACCCTTTTGGCATTTGGCGCCGGTATGCTGGCTGGGCTGGTAACCGGGCTACTGTACACTAAAGGCAAGATTCCATTCCTGCTGGCTGGGATTCTGACGATGACGGCCACCTATTCTGTTAACCTGCGCATTATGGGTAAGTCAAACATCTCACTGCTGGGCCAAAAGACGCTTTTTTCTGGATCGTTTATGACCTCGCTGCCGCAGTATTTTGACAGCGTCGTCTTGGGCATGATCGTAATCGTCATTATCACGCTCCTGCTGATCTTTTTCTTGGACACCGACTATGGCCAGTCATTTATTGCAACCGGCGACAATCCCGTAATGGCTAAATCACTGGGGATCCATACCGATGCCACGATCAACGTTGGTCTTATGATTTCTAATGGACTGGTTGGACTTTGCGGCGCGCTGGTTGCTCAAAGCAATGGCTATGCCGATGTCAATATGGGGATTGGAACCATCGTAATCGCCCTGGCTTCAATCATCATCGGCGAAGTTGCCTTTGGTGAGTTGACACTGTCGCAGCGACTGGTTGCCGTAACCTTGGGAAGCATCATCTACCGCTTGATTCTGCTGGCAGTCCTGCAGCTGGGATTCAGTGCCAACGATCTCAACCTGATCTCTTCAATCGTCTTGGCATTGTGCATGATGCTGCCACAGCTGGACAAGCTATTCCACATTCGTAAGCTGTTCTTTAAGGGGGTCCAAACCAATGACTGAACCAATGCTTGAGCTAAAAAACGTCAAAACAATCGTCAATCCAGGAACTGCCAACGAAACCACGATTTTAAAGGGCATCAATCTAACCATCAACGACGGCGACTTCATTACCATCGTTGGGACGAACGGTGCTGGTAAATCGACTCTTTTCAATGTTATCGGCGGCAATCTTAAAGCCGACGCTGGGCAGATTTTTCATGCCGGCGCTGATATTACCAAAACGACCGAAGAACAGCGCACTACTTTTTTAGCCCGCGTTTTTCAAGATCCTAAGCTGGGAACGGCACCTCGGATGACGGTTGCTGAAAATATGCTGCTGGCTTCCAAGCGTGGTGAAAAACGTCACCTTATGCCGCGCCGCTTGAAGCAGCGAATGGCAGAATTTACCAAGCTGGCCGCGCAAATGAACAATGGCTTGGAAAATCGTATGACTACGCCAACCGGAGCACTTTCCGGCGGGCAAAGGCAGGCCCTGAGCTTTTTGATGGCTACGCTCAAGCGACCAGACATTCTGCTGCTTGATGAGCATACTGCCGCCTTGGATCCACACACGGCACGCAACCTGCTGCACGCTACCAATCAGCGCATCACTGAAGATCATCTGACGGCATTGATGATTACTCATCATATGGAAGATGCGCTCAAATACGGCAACCGGCTGATCGTTTTAAAAGATGGCCAGATCAAAGCCGATTATAACGCAGCTGAAAAAGCTCAATTAACGGTTGACGATCTGTATGCCTACTTTGAGATGTAAAACAACAACATTCAAAAAGACATTCCGTACCACTACGGAATGTCTTTTTAGTCAGCATCATTAAAAATCCACCTCATCAGGTTTGGCACATTGCCCACCAAGATTTGGCAACGCCTGAATCATCTGCATTTCAGACTCTGAAAGCGCAAAGTCAAAGATTTCCATATTTTGTGCCGAGCGTTCACGATGAACCGACTTTGGTAGTGGCAAAACGCCTTGCTGCAATTCCCAGCGCAACGCAACCTGAGCCGTTGACTTGCCATGAGCTTTGGCAATTTCTTTCATCGTATCGTTAACTAAGACTTTAGCTCCCTGACCGCCTAATGGACCCCAGCCTTCAACCAGAATATCCTGTTCCTGCAGCCACTGAACTGTTTCTGTCTGCGGCCAGCCGGGATGAACCTCAATCTGGTCGACCATTGGCTTGATTTTAGCCGTTTTCATCAAAGCCTTAATGTGATGTGGCAAAAAATTCGAAACACCAATTGCCCGAATTCTGCCTTCATTGTAAAGATCTTCCATCGCCCGCCAGGTTTCAGCATTCAGCTTTTCGGCATCCTGACCAAACTGTTTTTCGTTGGCTGGCCAATGAATCAAATAAAGATCCAGATAATCAAGTTTTAACCGATCCAAGGTGGCTTGAAAGGCGGCTTTCGTTTTTTCATAGCCACGCTCAGTATTCCAAAGCTTGCTGGTAACGAAAAGCTCTTCCCGTGCAACGCCTGAAGCAGCAATTCCTTGACCTACGCCAACTTCATTTTCATAGACCGCGGCCGTATCAATGTGCCGATAGCCCAATTCAATTGCATCCATAACTGACTGTTTAGCTACTGATTCCGGCGTTCTAAACGTCCCATAACCGACACATGGAATTTCAACACCATTGTTTAAGCGCCGCATCGAAGTAACGCTTGTGAAATGATTGTCCATTATAATCCTTCTTTCTTTTGCATCTAACAATTGTAAGCATATTATAAAATCAGAACTAGGCAATACACAATAACGCACCTTTTTGTGACCTCAATATTAAGCAGCGGCTGTTTTAAACTACTAAAGCATTGATTCTTACTGTTTTTTGAAATGCGGTCGATTCTTTTGCCACATCAAAACAGCCAGCAACAACGTCAAAACATCAGACGCGGCTTGAGCTGAAACGATTCCCCAATAACCAAACAGATGATGCAGAACTATGATGCAGACCAAGAAGATCAAGCCTTGCCGTGACACCGACAGCCAAAATGCGGGGACTGCTTTGCCCATTGACTGAAACATCGTCGTAAACACCAAAATACAGCCGCCCAGCGTCGTCGAACTGGCCAGCCAGCGAATCATGGTCGTACCTTCACTGATCACGGTTTGATCCTGCATAAACAAACGAATGATCAAAGGAGCTGCCAACATCATCAAAAGTGTTGCCACGACCCCAAAAACAACGACGACCAATATATCAAAACGCACGGCTTCATTAAACCGTTTCTGATTTTTGGCACCATACGTATAACCAATCAGCGGCTGGGCACCAAACGCAAAGCCAACCATCACCATAAAGATAATAGTATTAATCTTGGTAGCAATCCCCATCGCCGCTACGCTGGTTGAGCCATACGCAATCAGATAGCGATTCGTTAGTGCCATGGAGAACATAACCATGATATTGGTAATCGAGGCCGGAATCCCAATTGAGTAGATCTCTTTTTGCAGTGCCGGACTCAACTTGACTTCATGAATTGAGGTCGTTAGTTTTTGACTTTTCGTATTTAAATAATAAATCATCAAAGCATCGCCAATAACATTACTGACGACCGTAGCCAATGCCGAACCTGCAGCTCCCAAACCGCAAGGAAAAATAAAGATTGGATTCAAAATAATATTAAAAATCGTTCCTACCATACTGGCCGTCATTGACTGCACGGCCAGTCCCTCAGTTCTTAAGATATTGGTTGGCGTCAGGCCGAAAACGATAAATGGCGCGCCAAACGCAATTACCAGATAGTATTCCCGCGCGTATTGCCAAGTAGCCGTGGTCGCTCCCAATAGATGCAGAATCGGCGTCTGGAAGACAACCATGATGATCGTCATCAAGATCCCCACGATAATCGAAACGTAAAAACAATAACCTGAAGCCAGCCGTGCCTCATGATCACGCTTTTCGCCAAACAGTCGCGAAATCAACGAACTACCGCCCAAGCCAAAAATATCACCAATCGCAACCAACAGACTGAAAACCGGTGCGCCTTGCGAGACACCCGCTACCAGATCTGGATTTTGGGTCTTGGAGACAAAGAACGTATCCACCAGATTATAGATAATAATAACGGCTGAACTTAAAACCACTGGCATTGCCAACGTAAAATAGGCTTTTTTAATGGAAGAACGCTCAAAAAGCTGATCCATTTTTCTACTCCCTTCTTTAAAAACAATCTTGATTATTTTAGACGATCGCCTCTTGATCAACAATCATTCAATTATTGGTCTATTCCATATTTTAGTTTCAAATCATAAGAATAAAGCGTTTTCATCGTTTTTCAATTTTGTCTGGTCTAATAAATTTGTTTAATTTTTCGGAATCAAACTCAGGCTATTGTTTTTGAAAAAGAATTGGTCTAAATTAATTGCCATTAAGAAAATGATTAGAGTTTTGAGAATTGGAGATGGCAATAATGAGTACAGCAAACACTTTATTCGTAATGATTGCCAGTATTCTGGTGTTCTTAATGACACCAGGACTGGCGTTTTTCTATGGCGGCTTGGTAAGTCGGCGCAACATCGTCAACACGTTTATGTCGGTCTTTTTCGTCTGTGGTCTATCCGTTCTGCTTTGGGTAGCAGTTGGCTGGTCACTTTCATTCAGCGGTAACGGCGCCATTGTCGGCAACCTGCACCAATTGATGATGCACGGCACCAACCTAAAGCAGCTGACGACTGGCAAGATTCCGGTCGGCATCTTCTCAATCTTTGAAATGATGTTTGCATTGATCACACCAGCTTTATTTGTGGGCGCGATCGTTGGCCGGGTGCGCTTTAAGTTTTTAACCTTCTTTATCATCTGCTGGTCGATTCTGATCTACTACCCATTGGTACACCTGGTCTGGGGCGGCGGTCTGCTGTCCAAGCTGGGCACGCTTGACTTTGCTGGTGGGACTGTCGTTCATATCAATGCTGGCGTCACGGCCCTGGTACTTTCTGCTATGATTGGGCCGCGTCTGCACACCAAAGATTCGGATGGTCCTGCTGATCGGTCCTGGGTTCTATTGGGTACGACCCTGCTTTGGATTGGCTGGGATGGCTTCAACGCGGGTTCCGCGCTAGCCGTCAACAGTATTGCCATGCAGGCTTTCCTAACGACGACAGTTGCTGCCGCTGCGGCCATGGTTACTTGGCAATTACTGGAGATCTACACTGAAGGACACACGACTTTAGTTGGCACTTGTACCGGCGTCTTGTGTGGGCTCGTTGGCATCACGCCAGCCTGTGGCTACGTTACCTTGACCGGAGCTTTGATTATTGGGATCGGTTCAAGCTTGATCAGTGGCTGGTTCATCACCAAGATCAAGCCGCGTCTAAAAATCGATGACACACTGGATGCTTTTGGCTGTCACGGAGTCAGCGGCATCTGGGGAAGCATCGCGACTGGTCTTTTTGCTACTCACACCATCAACCCTGCCGTTACTCACGATGGTCTGCTGATGGGCGGCGGCTTCACGCAGTTTGGCATTCAAACACTGGCAACCCTGGTTACGATTATCGCTACTGCTGTTATGGTCTGGGCTATCGTTAAGGTCTTGGGTCGCTTTATGACGATTCGGGTTTCTGCTCGCGAAGAAGGACGCGGCTTGGACATCAGCGAACACCATGAACTGATCGGCTCATTGGCGAATCCTCAGCTCTAACCACTTATCTGAATAATTAAATCTGCTGCACTCGATAATATAAAAAGGGCAATCCCGCTTTGGCGAGATTGTCCTTTTACGTTATGCGTTAACTGAAAATTCAATGCTAATGTTCTTGAACTTCTTCAGGGTGTGCCTTTTCGTAGCGATGTTCGTTCCAGAAGTAGATCGTGATGATCGCAAAGCAGATGGCTGGCACGATGAAGGAGAACTGCATGGAGCCGGAAACGTCGGATACCCGTCCTTGAATGGCTGGCACGATGGCACCACCGATCAGGGACATAACGATGAAGGCACCACCAGTTTCCGTGTACTTCTTTTCGTGAATCTGGTCCAGCGTGTGAGCGTAGATCGTTGGCCATTCAGGACCGAAGAAGAAGCTCGTCGCAATGGCTGCGTAAACGGCCGTTGCATTTGGAACCGTAAAGGCAATTACCAGGCAGACCATCCCAAGAGCAGAGAACCAGGTCAGCACCTTGGTAATCGAGTAGCGGTTCATGAACCAGTTGGCAACCAGCTTGCCGACGAACCAGGCAACGTAGCTGTAGATCATAAACGTTGAGGCTTCAGAGTCGGAAATGCCGTGCATTACCTTCAGCGCCAGCCGGATGGTAAATGACCAAACCGTCGTCTGCATGCCGGCGTAGACGAATTGCGCACCGACACCCATCATAAAGCGCTTGTTGTGCGTCAGGTAGTGAATCGTCTCGCCCAAAGATGGCTGTGCTTCCTTGCCTTCTGCGCCCGTTCCTGCCGTGGCCTTGGCGCGTGGCATCTTGGTCAGCAGCAGGACGATGAAGATCACGATTAAAATTGCAAGGATGAATTTGTATGGACGCAGCGTCAGTTGAAGCATGTGCAGGTTGTAGGCGTGGGCTTCGGCCTTGCTCATGTGAGCGACCTTGTCAGCCAGGTTGCCGCCTTCACCAAAGATCAGGTACTTGCCTAAGACGATCCCCAAGATGTCACCCAGCGGCGTCAGCGTTTGCGCAAAGTTCAGCCGCTGGTTGGCCGTGTTGCGAGGACCCATCATTGAGGCGTAGGTGTCACAGGACGTTTCCAAAAAGCTCAGCCCAACGGCAATGGCAAAGATGGCTACCAAGAACACGCTGTAGGTGGCAATTCGGGATGCCGGGAAGAACAGCGAGCAGCCGATGATGTAGAACATCAGACCGACCAGAATGGCCACCTTGTAGCTGGCCTTCTTAACGATCCGCGATGCCGGGATGGCCATCAGGAAATAGCCGCCGTAGAAGGCTGACTGAACGAAGGCCGTAGCCGTGTCGTTCAGCGTAAAGACCGTCTTGAACTGCGTGATCAGAATGTCGTTCAGACTGGCTGCTGCCCCCCAGAGCGGGAAGATCAGGCAGACCAGCAGGAACTGAAACATTGGCGTCTTGTCAAGGTAGCCGTCTGGCAGCTGCAGCCAGCTTTGGCCCTTGTCAGAATTCTTACTGTTTTGCATGGCTCATACCTCACTAGAACGTAACGCCGGATTCAAGAATAATGTTGGAGTAAGGCGTCATCTCACCCGTGCGGATGAAGGCGTGCGTCTTGGCCAGGTTCTTCTTCAAATCACTGTGAGGCATGAATTCGATCTCAACATCAGGCAGCGCCTTTTTGATATTTTCCAGCTGTTCTGGATTTTGGTCCTTGATCTCATCGGCAAGGTAGATCTTTTGAACCTTCATTTCCTTTAAGACGTTGTTCAAGACGTCCATAAAGCTTGGCAGCTGCTTGTCGAGCGCCAGATCGATCTTCTTGGTTCCCATTGGCACCGGCATGCCGGCATCGCCAATCGACAGCCAGTCCATGTGGCCCATGTTGGCAACGACGGCGGACACTTCAGAGTTGATAATTCCAGTTTTTTTCATGATCAAAATCTCCTCGTATTCTATAAATAAATCTTTATGGATTTTGCAACTAACAACTTGTTTTCTGACCATCGCATGATAGTCTCTAATTATCATTGGCTTTGGCTAACTGGTATAGGTTACTCTCTCCTGTAGTTCTAACTACTTAATTAGTCTGCCGCCCAGGCAATCTTCTAATGTACGAACTCACATGTTGTACCGATTAATACTTACTATCTAGTCTGAGTAGGACTAGAAGCAGCTTGGTAACTACTAATCAATGAATACTGATCCTGCGAGGCTGTATTTAGAGATTGTAATTAGGGATTATCATACGGTGGCCAGATTAAGACCAGTAAATCAATAAAGAAAGGAGGCCACACCAATGAAACTATTTATCGGTATTAACGTAAGCTCCACCGATTTAGAAACTGTAATGATCTCTTCAGAAGACAATGGGATTGTCTTTCAGGGAAAGTTTGCTAATGATATAACTGGTGCTAGCGAGATCAAGGATCAAATTTTAAAACTTGCTCAACCCGCTCGCTTTGATCAAATCGTTATTGGTATGGAATCTACTTCAATTTACAGCTTTCATCCGGCATTCTTCTTCAAAAATGATGCTGAGTTAGCGAAATTCAACGTCCAAGTAGTAGTCATCAATCCTCGTCAAACAAAACGTTATCATGACATTTTTGAGGACAATAAGAACGATCATATTGATGCGTTCTACATTGCTGACTATCTTCGTGTAGGCCGTTATACCATTGGCATCGTTCGACAGGAAAACTATTCAGCTCTGCAACGCTTAACCAGAACTCGTTATGAACTAACTCAAAGCTTAGTTCGCGCTAAACAGCACTTTCTGCACAACCTTTACTACAAGGCTAACAATCTTGCGATTGGAAAGCAGAAAACTTCTGTCTTTGGCGCAACGATGATGGATCTGCTCATTGAAGATATGACGCTTGATGAAATCGTAAACACGCCAACTGAAGCTTTAGCTGATTATTTTTCTCATAAGGGACGTGGTCGCTTTGCCGATCCGCAAGGATTGGCAAAGGACATTCAAAAAGCAGTCCGCAGTTCCTATCGTTTAGGAAAGGTTATGAATGATTCTGTTGATACGGTCCTAGCCATTTATGCAAAAGAAATCAAAACCTTCTAAAAAATGATTAAAGAACTTGATGATGCCATTACTCAGATAGTAGACGTTATTCCAGAAGAACAAATCTTACAGTCAATTCCAGGTATCGGCCCAGTCTATGCTGCTGGAATCATCGCTGAAATTGATCAAATTGACCGTTTTGAAGATGAAACCAAGCTTGCTAAATACGCTGGGCTAACCTGGAAACAAAATCAGTCAGGTAAATTTGAAAGTACGACAACTCCATTACTACGAACTGGTGACTCTTATTTGCGCTATTACTTGATTGAAGCTGCCAATCGGGTAAGACGTGAAGACAGCGTCTTCAAAGAGTACTACAGTCGTAAATATCAAGAAGTTCAACGTACACCAACCAAACGAGCCCTCGTCCTTACTGCTAGAAAACTAATTAGGGTAATTTTCTATCTACTCAAGAATCACCAAATCTACAAACCAAAGGAGTGATTGGTATAGGTGCATAAAGTTTTCGCTGCATAAGATTTTTAAAACGCCTCCCTTTCAAGGCTTATTTAAGTGCGCCTAATTTCTGGTCAAAACAGGTTTAGAAAAGTCATTTAAGTAATAAATTTATCTTGACTTATTACCACATGACTAATTCCTATTTTTATTGCTGCGAACGTTCAGCCGCGATTATTCGGCAAATGCGGCTTTGACTTCTTCACCCGTTGGAATTGATGGCATAGCGCCCATCTTTTGAACGGTCAGACTGGAAGCACGCTGCGCGTAGACCAGAGCATCGGCAACATTGCTCAAGTCGTTGTCCAGCTGCGAGGCCAAAGCACCGATGAACGTATCACCGGCGGCCGTCGTATCAACGGCCTTGACCTTGAATGCTGGAACAAGCCCATGCGCTTTGGGCGTGCTGTAGAATGCACCTTTTGAACCAAGCGTGATCAAAAGGTAGTTGATTCCTTTCTGCTTGAACCATTCAGCGGTTTTAAGCATGGAATCCTCATCCGTGATCTTGATTCCAGTGAGTCCATAGCTCTCACTGTCATTAGGCGCGATCACGTCGGTGTACTTCAATACTTCCGGCAGAATATCGTGTGCTGGTGCCGGATTAAGAATCGTCGTTACGCCGTGCTCCTTAGCAATTCGAAAGGCTTCTGCCGTTACAGGCTGTGGCGTTTCAAACTGACTGATCAGAAAGTCAACGCCTTCAAATGCTTCAGATGTCCCATTCAATACATCCGTAGTCATTGCCTGATTGGCTCCACCATAAACCATAATGTCGTTTTGACTGTTAGAATCCAGAGTTACCAGTGCCGTGCCCGTACCATGCAGCTCATCAATTCCCACGAATCGAGTATCAATATGATCTTCTTGAAGCGCCTCCCGCATAAACTTGCCCTCATTATCAGCACCTACCATGCCGATGAAGGAAGTCTGTGCTCTAGATCGCGCAGCCGCAACTGCTTGATTGGCGCCCTTGCCACCTGGAGCGGAACTCTTTGAGCCAGCTGCGATCGTCTCGCCTGGCTGAGGGAACCGCTGGACGTGGTAAGTAGTATCAACATTGATACTGCCCAGAACCATAATCTTTTTATTCATATGGCCACTCCTCCAGTGCAAAAATATTTACGTTAAACGTTTTACGTCATTCAACGACTATTACTATACCCCCTTAGTAAATCGTTTGCAAATTTATGAAAACGTTTTATTGGAGCCGTTTTAACTAGTAAAATTTTGGTAAATCGCGATATCCTTGAAGTTTCGTAATTCAAATTTTGTCTAATTTTTTTATCTTTGGAAATGTTTACCTACATTTTAGAGTATTTTTAACTGTTTCATCCCGCCTCTCACACGAATATTTTGATAAAACGAAATTTTTTTATTTTTACCAAAAAACATGGATTAATATTATTCATTTCCCCAAAAGCAAGCATTTGGATTCTGCTTATGTAAAAAATTTCGTTGACTTTCTGCAAGGATAAGCCTAGTATTATGCCAACTCTATTTTGTACAAAGGGGGTCGAAATCATGATCAAGTTTGATTTTCTGAATAAAACTTCGGACATGTGCATTCTAATTATTCGTCAAGCTGACATGATTTCGGCGGGGCGTTTCTTTTAGGATGCACAAGCACTCAACGCATTCTAAACAAGAAACGATTAATATTCCCTATTTTCTAAGGGCTGCCGATCATACCTTATTGATCGACGGTCCTTTCTTTTTACTTTGGGAGGTTTTGATTATGCGTAAAGAAGAAGTCTTAAAGGTGCTGCACAATGAATCATCAACTGAAGGCGTACCAATTTCATTTTGGCGACATTTTGCCGACAACGAGTTTACCGATGCAGCCAAACATCCGAAAGTCATCACAACCAATCTGGACGGTCACCAGGATTATCTAAAGGCGGTTGATGTCGATCTGGTCAAAACGATGCTGGACGGCTACTTTCCATACCCATTTCATGAAGTTGGCGATCCACGCGACCTCAGCCAGCTGGCACAAGTCGAGCCGTTAAATGAAGACGACTCATGGATCACGGGACAGGTTGAACTGGCTAAGAAACAGCGCGCGATTGCTGGCGACAAGCCAATATTCGTGACGGTATTCTCGCCATTGATCCTGTTCAAATGGGCACTCATCAAACACTACGAAGAGGCATTAACTCTAGCTGACGAGCGCTTCTTTGATCTGTACGAGCAGAATCCAGAAATCGTCAAACACGTGCTGAACGTAATCGCCGATGATCAGATCAAAGTCATTAAGGCGCTGCGTGCACAGACCGACATTGATGGCATCTACTACAGCACTCAGTCCATTCAAGATCAGCGCGCGGACAATCATGAGTTCTTTGCTGAAGTCATGGAGCCGGTTGATCTGAAGGTGCAGAACGCCATCAATCAGGAATTCGAAATCAATATCCTTCACATCTGCGGATTCGATGGCGCCACCAATCATCTGGAATGGTTCACCAACTATCCGCTGCAGGTAATCAACTGGGCCACCAAAGCAGACGGTTACACGCTTGGCGAGGGCAAGAAACTGTTTGGCGGTCGCGTCGTAATCGGCGGCTTTGACAACAGTCGCAAGGGCGTTCTTTATTCTGGCGACAAGGAAGAGATTCAAGCCTACGTACGCGATCTGATTTCTGAAGCCGGGACAAAAGGCGTGATTCTCAGTGCTGACTGTACGGTACCGCGTGACATCCCTTATGAGCATCTCAACTGGGCAATCGAGGCCGCGCATAAGCTCTAAACCACATCCAAGAAATGCTTGATTATTTTATATATACATTTTGATGAGGAACCGAAGCAAGATGCTGAGAGTTGACGATTCGCCAGACATTTGCCTCTTGTGTTGCTTTAGATCTAATTCACGGGTTATAAACATGCTGCTCAAACAACGGACTAATCTAAATCATTATCGATAGCTGATAATTTACTATTTACAATCTACAATTCACAATTAACTATTTACAATTTATTATTTACATTGTAGAAGTTTATATAGATATACTATAAATACCTTTATAATGACTTTTTTATGACGTTAATAATTTACTATTCACTATGAACAATCCACTATCTACAATTTACAATTCATTATTTACATTGTAGAAGTTTTCAAGAGATGGAATTAAAGCCTTCTTTTCATCTTCAAAATCAACCATGGATCTGCTGATTTTCAGTCCTGAAATTTTTAGCTCCAAAAAGGAATTACTGATGTTATTCAAGACTACATGCACTCATACATGACCAGAATGTCATGTATATACGCAGGGTGTATATGCATCATCCCCCAAGCCAGCGGAGCGTGAGCGGAACATGGGGCTCTCTCGAGGCGACGGTAAGCATGGCACATGCGGCCCGCCGGAGAGGAGACCCGTGAAGCGGAATCGGAGCCGGCCTGGGGGGAAAATTAAAATAATTTAGCATTTGCCAGTCAATGTAGAAAAATACCAAGATTAAATTACCGTTGACATTCTGTAGGGATGCGCCTAGTATTGTGCCCATAATATTTTGTACGAAAGGGGTTCGAAGTCATGTTCAAGTTTAATTTCTTTGATAATGCATGTTGCATGTGTACTCAAGCTATTCGTCAAACTGACATGATTTCGGTTAGACGTTCTTTTTAGGGTACACTATTCCTTATGCGTACCCTCTCCAGGGAACGTTCAATATCAACCCAACTATCAGGGCTGCCGGTCATGTTCAGGGACCAGCAGCCTTTTTTCATTTGCTTAGGAGGTTTTTACATGCGCAACGAGGTTTTAAAAGTTCTACACAACGAATCATCAACGGCTGGAGTGCCAATCTCATTCTGGCGCCACTTTGCCGACAACGAATTTACCGATGCCGCCAAACATCCCAAAGTCATTGCAACCAATTTGAACGGTCATCGAGATTATCTTGATGCGGTCAACATCTTATTATTTAAATGGGCTCTGATCAAGCATTACGAGGAGGCATTAACACTAGCTGACGAGCGCTTCTTTGACCTGTATGAACAGAATCCTGCGATCGTCAAGCATGTGTTGGACGTTATCGCTGACGATCAGATCAAAGTTATTAAGGAGCTGCGTGCACAGACCGATATTGATGGTATCTACTACAGTACCCAGTCCATCCAGGATCCGCGCGCTGACAACCACAAATTCTTTACTGAGATAACGGAGCCTGTTGATTTGAAAGTGCAGAACGCTATTAATCAAGAATTTGAAGTCAACATTCTGCACATCTGCGGATTCGATGGCGCCGTCAATCATCTGGAATGGTTCACCAACTACCCGCTACAGGTGATCAACTGGGCTACCAAAGCAGATGGCTATACGTTGGGCGAGGGCAAGAAGCTGTTTGGCGATCGCGTTGTTCTCGGCGGTTTTGACAACAGCCGCAAGGGAATTCTTTATTCTGGCAGCAAAGAGGAAATCCAGTCCTATGTTCGTGACTTGCTGTTTGAGGCGGGAACGAAAGGCGTGATTCTTGGCGCCGACTGCACGGTACCACGTGATATTCCTTACGAGCATCTCAATTGGGCGATTGAAGCCGCGCACGAATTCTAGAGGGGAGGCTACATATGCTACTGGAAGTCAAGAATCTGCATAAACGGTTCAACGATAAAGAGATTCTCAAGGGCATCGACTTCAGCATCGATTCTGGCGAGGTGGTCGTCATCATCGGTCCTTCTGGCTCAGGCAAGACTACTTTACTAAGAAACCTCAACTTTTTGGAGTCGGCCGATCAAGGAACGTTGCGGCTTCAAGATCAGCAGATTGATCTGGCAAACCCAACAAAAGAGCAGGTTCAATGGGTTCGCCGCCACACGGCTATGGTCTTTCAAAACTACAATCTCTTCAAAAACAAAACCGCTCTGCAAAACATCGCGGAAGGACTGATATATGGTCAAGGCATCGAACAAAAGAAGGCTGAGGCCATCGCGCTCCAAGCCCTCAAGACATTAGGCCTGGAAGAACAAAAAGACCACTATCCATCCCAGCTTTCTGGTGGTCAGCAGCAACGAATTGGCATCGCTCGCGCCACAGTTCTACACCCTGAGATCGTTCTGTTCGATGAGCCAACCTCAGCATTGGATCCCGAGTTGGTCGGCACGGTCATGGATGACATGCAGCACTTGGCCAAACAGGGACAAACCATGATCGTCGTTACTCATCAGATGTGGTTTGCACGCAACGTTGCCACTCGGGTTATCTTCTTTGCGGATGGTCATATCGTTGAAACGGGGACGCCAACCGAGATCTTTGAACATCCTCAAAAAGAACGGACTCGTCAGTTCATTGTCACTGGCGGAAAACTACTAGTGAGGTGGGATGATTGAAAACGATCAAAATTATATCCGTGGTTCTGCGTGGTCTCCCAAATACGCTGACGCTTCTAGTCGCCTCGTTCTTCCTAGCCGCGACTCTGGGCATCTTTCTTGCTTGGCTGAACCTTAGAAAAAATAGATTGGCCCGCAGTATCGCACGTCTCTATCTTGGCTTGGTGCGTGGAACACCGCCACTGCTGATGCTGCTGCTCGCCTACTTTGGTCTGCCGGTTCTGTTGAAATCGATTGGTATCGACATTGACCACTGGACACGAATGACGTTTGGCATCTTGGGGCTGACAATCGGCTGGAGCGCCTACCTAAGCGAGGCCTTTCGCAGTGCTTATCTATCCGTTGATCCTGGTCAGCTTGAAGCTGCTCGGTCAGTTGGCATGTCGGATCGGCACTCATTTTGGCAGATCATCGTACCGCAGACTGCCATGATTGCTCTGCTAAATATTGAGAACCTGCTGATTGGCTTGGTCAAGGCAACTTCGCTGGTTTACGTAATTGGTCTCTACGATATGTACAATCAGGCTACCAACCTCTCTAATCAGACTTCAGGCGTCTATCAGCTAAAGATTTTCATCATCCTGGCCTTGATATATTGGGCAATCGTACTGCTGATCGAGTGGGGCTTTCGTCTGATTCGCGATCACTATGCCAAGATGATGGCTTAAGGAGGAACGACTATGTTTGATTTAAATTTCGCCAAACAGTCTTTGCCCCAAATCATTGTCGCCGCTCCCATGACGCTGCTGATTGCATTGGTGGCCACGTTGGCCGGTTTGATCCTGGCGATTCTAATCGTCATGGCACGCGAGCGAAAATATCCAATTCCAATCGTGACGCCGCTTGTTGCTACATTGATCTCATTTATTCGCGGTACGCCAATTCTGGTTCAGCTGTACGTTGTCTACTATGGGCTGCCTCAATTGCTCGTCGTTATGAAGAGCTGGGGATGGAACGTCAACACTAACGGACTCCCGGCATTATTAATCGCGTTTCTCGCTTATTCGCTCAATGCTGCCGCTAATCTTTCCGAAAGTATTCGTTCCACATATCACGCTGTTGACTCTGGTCAATATGAAGCGGCTGTCACTGTGGGCATGACATCGTTTCGTGCTATGAAGCAGATTGTGGTTCCGCAGCTGATTGCGAACCTTTTGCCAAACCTAACCAACATCCTGCTTGATTTGGTTAAGGATACGGCTTTGGTCTACAACATCGGTATTGTTGAGATCATGGGACAGGCCAATATCATTTCATCGCTTGGCTTTAAGTATCTGGAAACCTATTTGGACGCATTGATCGTCTACATCGTCATCTGCTGGGTCATTGCTCGACTCTTCCAACCAACAGAGTTTTTGATCCGGCGTCGTTATTCGCCAGTCAATGTTTAACATAAAAGTATTTTTAGAAAAAGGGGATAATCTATTATGAATTTTCGCAAGTTTTTAACTAGTCTGACCGTTGCCGGACTTACTACGTTTACTCTGGCTGGGCCAGCTGCTAATGTAGCCAAGGCCGATTCGGTAACTACCATTAACGTTGCGGCGCCAAATGGCAACGCGCCTTATATTATCAATAAGGATGGCAAAGCAGGCGGCTACTATGGTACCTTGATTCAAAAGATTGACAAGGATCTGCCGCAATATAAATTCAAAACAACCTTTACCTCACAAAATTCGGTATTTGTTGGCCTTCAATCAGGCAAATACGACCTGGCCCTCTCCAACTTCTGGTACAACAAGGAACGGTTCAAGAACTACCTCCACACCAACGCGACTGGATTAGATGACTTGCGTCTGGTTGAGCGAAAGGGTAGTAAAACCGCAGATTCGCTTGCTGAAGTTACCAAGAAGAAGCTCAAGCTTGAACCAGTCTCAACCGATGATGCTCGCTATAGCGTCATCGTTAACTACAACAACTCACACCCTAACAATAAGATTGATTTGAAGAAAATTGGCGATCAGACGACTGGGGATGCATTAAAGCAGATCGCGGAAGGCAAGTATGACGTAGCTATTTACCCATATGCAGCCTACAAGTCGGTCACCACGACCAAGGAAGGCAAGAATCTGAGAGTTTCTAAGTCAATCGGTCAAGAAAGCAGCTACTTCCTACTGCACAAGAGCGAAAAGAATCGCAAGGCAGTCAAAGCTATTAATAAAGAGCTGACTAAGCTGTACAAAGACGGTTACCTTGAAAAGCTCACCACGAAGTACTTATACGAAAACACGTTTAAATTGCCTGGTGCCTCCAAGAACTTTGGTGCCGAAAACAACAAATAATAAATAATTCCTTCATTAATGAATAATAGAAAACAAAATTGCTTTTCAATAACTACTAAAGGCCTGACTCCAGTTGATCGTGGAATCAGGCCTTTTAAGCTTACATATTTATTTAATGTGTCGCGTTCACTCGGTAAATGCTACTTATTGCGTGACGTCAGCATGTCTTTTTCTTCCAGAATGCGCAGGATCTGGTAGAAGCGTGACTGATCACTGTTTGGCAGCTGGTCAACGGCCGCGCTGATCATCTTCTTTTCCAGCTCGCGCACGTTCTTGGCCGCGCCAACGTTAACCAGTGCCGTCAGCTGATTGCGAACGTGGTTGTCGACCCGCACGTTGGTAGAGTAGGTAACCTGTTCAGAGTTTTGAACGATGTCTTCGCGCTTGACCTGCTTTTCAACAACAAAGTCCGCGCCGTGCTTCATTTCTGGACGTTCATCCTTCTTCATGTCGTGATTTAACAAGCCCATTTTAAATCGCTCCTTTTATTGATTATCCTTTTCTTGCTTGCCCTTATTCAGTCGTTCGATAATTTCCTCGGCGACCGCTTTGTACGCGTTTTGCGTCTTGCGGTCCCAAGCATCCTTGTCGTTGTCGGTGATCCCGGTCATGTCCATCCGCTTGACCCGTTCCATGATCGTGATGTGACTGTCAAAAATGTTGTCCTCACCAAATTCCTCGCTTGCCGACTGAAGAATCTTGGCGTCAACGGAAGAGTCGCGCTTGGACAGCACTGGCAGCAGGCCGATAACGTCAACCTTGGATTGGAAGGAATTGATGATTACCCGCTGCAGATATTCAATCAGGTATTCAGCACCAACCAGGGAACGTTCCTGCGTCTGCAGAACGATGATAATCTGATCGCAGGCGTAGAAGGCCGTATCGTTGGAAAGTCCCAGCGTAGGCGGAACGTCGATAAAGATAAAGTCGTAATGATCAATCAACTGATCTTCAAGCAGCTTGCGGAAGTAGGAAACACGGCTCTTTTCATCAGATTCCTTGTTCTCAAGAAAACGGCCGTACAAAGAGAAGTCAACCGCCGTTGGAATCAGATCCAGATTTTCATTGATTGACAGAATCGCGTTGGTCAGCGGTTCCTCATTCTGCAGCACCGTCATCAAAGACTTATTGATCGTCGCCACGGCAGACTGGCCACGCGTCTTAGTCTTCAAAAAGAGCTGCGTGATGTTTGCCTGGGGGTCAAAGTCGATGACCAACGTCTTGTAGCCGAGCTTGGACAGGTTGTAGCTGACCAAAGCAGTCGTCGACGTCTTCCCGACACCACCCTTTTGATTGCAAAAGGACATTACGGTAGCACTCATTATTTTTCACCTCATCAATAGTTTTTTCGCTGTTTCGCTAGTCATCAAAAATATTATATCAAACTTTCTCGCTGTAAATAGCAAATAATGAATAATTAATTGTGAATTGTTAACATTGACAAAGTTTTTCCAATCTATTCTGACACAAGGGATTTCAAATTAGCAAATTTTTCCTCGTTCATCTGTCACATTGTAAATTGTTAATAGTGAATTGTAAATAGTTAACTACCCGAAAATCGCTATTGATTTAGGAATATTTATGTGTAATTATTACTTTAATGATCGATATGAAAACCACATGGAGTTGTTAGAGAATCGATCATCCAAAACGGTTGGTCTTGAAGGCGTAAATCGTTTTGAACTTTGTTAGATCAAGACTGCAAAATTTAATCGATATCGGTTAAAATATCTTTGTAACCGCTTTAACCAAAACGATTAGAATAAGCAGCAGAATGTTCTTTATAAAACATAAAACGAATTAGAGATTCAGGCAATAAAAAAAGAATCATGAGTGGCCGCTCATGATTCTGAGATTATCCTGAATACTCAAGCACTGCAATCATGATGTTATAGTGTGACTAACAACTAGTGTGACTAGTGACTAACAACACTAACTACTAGAGATATCCAGTTTGATTTATTTTTTTAATGTAGTCACATTATAGCATTATTGAGTGCGTTCATCAAAGGCAATTAGCTTGGTCACATGACTTTTGCGCATTGCTGAAAGTGCTTGAGTGTTTTTGAGATAGTCTCTTTCACTGCCGCTGGTAAAGAAGGAGATTTTTTTATGACTTCAAAATTTGTTAAAGTCGAGCTGGACCTGCTCCAAAATGACAACTATCGAAAACTCGATGTCAACTCAATGCTGATGTACTCTCTCTACCGCTCACGGCTTGATGGCTCGATCCGCAGCGCGCAAAACGGCAACCCACGCTTCATTGACAGCAACGGTCAGCCATTTATCTACTTCACCAACGATGAGATGGCCGACTTGCTGCACACGTCTCGTCATACCGTGACCAACGCTCGGAAAAAGCTGATCAAGTTTGGTCTGATTCATGTTGAACGAACCGGAATGAGCGAATATAGGGTGTACGTCAACAATTACGTGCGGAGTGCAAAATGTGAACACCGCGAAAACACCCAAAATAGCTATCAAGCCCCGTCATATCAACAATTCACTCGGAGTTCAAAATCTGAACCCAGCGACGTGCAAAATGTGAACACAAGTAAGACAAAGCTATTACATAACTATCTAGACAACATAGATTCGATTGATTCCTCCGCGAAAAATCGCGAGGAAAAAATTCAAAACGAAACTATCAACATCGCGTCCGCAAATAAATCTGACTACACGCACCAGCCAACTGCCGTTAATGATCAAAAGACGAAGCCATCGACTGAGCCGGTTGAAGAACGTTCTTTAGGACTCGTTAACGATAATGATCTGGATTTTGCGTTCGCCCTGTATCGTTCTCAGTTTGGACATCTCACCAACTACACGGCTCGTTATCTGGAGAGTTTGCAGAAGCAATTTGGCGCCAAAATGCTGAGCTGTGCTATCAAACTCAGCAAAAGATACTCCATCAGCAATCCACCGGCATATATCGCCCAGATTCTCTACACGGATCGCGCTAATGGCATCACCAATCTGGACGACATGGTCTATGATCACCTGAAGGCTGCTGAATTCCTGGATGCAAGCTTTTCGACTATGAACCAGAATCGCAAGAAATTCCGGATCATGACACAGGAGATGCTCAGCCAGTTCCGCAGCGCGCCTAAGATTCCAATTCTCAAGCTGCCGGAAGACGACACGCCAAGTCCCGCGCAAAGCCATGCAGCGTTTGAATCAGAATACGAGTTCCGTGAAGTGCCGATCATGCCGCCAAAGCAGAATTGGCAGTCCAGCAATTCCATTGACGCAAACAGCTCAAATTTCACGTGTAACTTTAACCAGAACGCTCAGTCATCTAACGCGATGAACGATGCCGCTGCTCAGCCAAGCGTTCAAAACGATCAATTTGCTGATTATCCGGCAGACTTGCTGACGAAGCGGATCGCCAACGAAAAAAACGCGCCGCAGTCCAACGACTCTCAGCAGCGAATCGTGGAACAGGCTATTGGTCAGACCGCGGCTGAATTTATGGACGCCTATCCTAAAGCCGCGCCAGATGACAAGCGTCGTTTCGCGTCATCAGCAAACAAGGAGCAGCAGTCGCCAAGTTCAGAGCATGAGAAATTTCAGCCGCCATTTTCGCTTAAGGATTTCAAAAAGCAGATTTTCGGCTTCAAGCAGAACGGTCTCAATCCTGGAATGGCATAGGCAAAAATCGGCAATAAAATTCTCGTCGGGCGACTAGACCAGTTATACTTTTTGTTTTCAAATGCGTTCACAACCCTTGATAGCATTAGGAATGGAGCCGTCTTTTTGGCTCATAATCGTACGTTAGGGGAGGAGCATTTCATGAAAAAGACGTCTAACGCTGAATATGCCGATGACCGGCTGATTGACTTGCGTCAGCTGGATCATCTGCAGTTTGATGACGTGCATGAGGCCTATCACTTGGACTGGAGCAGCATGCTTCTGCTGATGCGCTGGCTTCGTGACGGCGAGGACAGCACAATATTGACCGCCGCGGACGCTTACTGAACGTGGAGCGACGGTACTCGGAACTGATCAGCGAGCTGTCCCAGGAGTATCATGTCTATCGCAACACCATGGCGACCTTGTACAAGAAGACCAATGCTCAGTCGGTGGGTGCATCTCGAGTCGGCATCGGCTGGTACCGCTGACTGGTCTGCGCAATCGGGCCGTGATCTTTATCTGTGCCGACAATCTTTCGCCTCATGGATTCGACAGTTCGTGCAGGGGATGTTCCGTCTTGTCGTTTGACGGCTATGATCACCAGACGATTCGCGTGATGATCAACGTCGCTATCGATACGATCAAGCGCAATCTTTCGGCGGCTGCCAAGATCAGTCGCGCGTTGATCGAGTATCTGGAAATGGTGCGGAAAAACTACGAGGGCGAGCGCTGCTGTGAGAGGCATCCGGACTTTAATCACCTTGACGATCTGCATCAGCTTGAGTATCGGGTCCGCTATGAGGTGCTGGAAAATGCTTTGGACAGCGTCGCCAACAAGCTGTATGGCCACCCCATGGATAAGGAGTTCAAGCGGCTGCTTAAAAAACAGCTGATTGCTCCTTACGATGGCACCAATCACTGATCGCGTCTTGGAATTCTCTAGCTGATTTGCCAAACTCCAAACAAAAACAGCATGTCTTGTGGGTGTGTCAATAATTTTGTGTAAAAAGGGATCTTCCTCTGCGTATGATGAAGCCTGGTTTTTAAAACATTGAGTCAAGCGTGTCCTTACAGCTGGTAAATCCAGTGCGGGTTCGGCGTATTCTGGACACATTCTGATCGTTGTAGGTCGCTACCTGCGTCATGACGAAACGATCCAGGGCATCTTCATTGGGAAACTGCTCTTTCTTGTCGATCTGACGCTTGAGTTGCTTGTTAAAAGACTCAATTACGTTCGTGGTGTAGATCGTGGAGCGGATTGCCTCAGGAAAGTCGTAGAACGTAAAGATTGCGCTCAAGATGAACCCAGCACCGCTGAAACTTGGCCTGAGGGTAGCTTCGCTCAATGGCGCCTTGGAGTCCGACCATACCATCGGCGATAAACAGCTGAATGTCGGTGATTCCCCGCTGGCGCAGTCCGCTAAGCAGCTCCGACCAGACGACCCCGTTTTCCGTTGGGGCGATACAGTAGTCCAGCACTTCCTTGGTCCCATCACTGCGAATACCGATCGCGATATTGACTGCCTCTCGCTCAACGGTATCGCGGCGCAGCGGAATGTAGGTCGCGTCCAGGAAGACACAGACATACTGCGACTGCTTGAACTTCCGATTGTGGAACTCTTCGACCAGGCTCGCTGTCTGTTTGGTAATGTTGGACACCGTCACTGGCGAATAGTACTGGCCATACATCTTCTCAATCAGTTCGGCGATTTCTCGCGTCGTAATGCCTTTGGAGTACATCATGATGATCGTTTCCTCAAGCGTTGAGGTATGGCGGGCGTAGGGCTCAACCAGGGCATTCTTAAACAGCCCCAGCCGATCGCGTGGCGTTTTGACGGTGAGGTCGCCCAGCGTTGAGTCAAAGGACCGGTTATAGTAGCCATTGCGATAGTTTCGCTGCCCATCCTGACCAGTTTGCGCGTAAGGCTCATAGCCCAGTACGGCCGTCATCTCATTTTGCAGGAACTGATTGACGGTATCTTCGACCTGGGCCCGAAACAGCTCTTTTAAAGCCGAATCGTCATCTGCCAGTAGCGCGGTAATGATATTTTTGATAGAATCTTCCATGAGGAAAGCCTCCGTATTCTGATTGGTTTTAGCAGTTCAATCATACGGGGAGGGCTTTCCCTTTTTCAATACCTCCTTTAAATTTACACAAAATATTTTACACTCCCTTTTCAATGTTCGTAGCCCTATTTTTATGAAAAGGAAGGATTTTATTTCTATCAGTTTGATCGGTTTTTTATAAAAAGTTCTTTTTTTTGTGAAGCTGATGAGACTTATTATAATCATTAATAAATCGATTTCACAAAAAATATTAAAAATAATGTTAAAAAAGCGTTGACAAATGAGAGTGTTCTCATTAATATCTAATACAGCAATTAATTGAACAAAGGAAATGCTTTGAGAGGAACAGTAAGAATTTACGAAGTGCGTAGAGAGCTCTCATGAATGGTGAAAGAGAGACACGGGGTAATTTCTGAAAATCATCCTTGAGCATTGTAACTTGAACTAATAGTAAAGTTACCAGGAATGCACCCTTTATCGTGCCAGCGTATGGATACGTACGTCAGAGGTTTAGTCAGTGATGACTAAATGAAATTAGGTGGTAACACGGTAAATGGATCGTCCTAAGCAGCATAAGTTGTAGCGCTGCTTAGGGGATTTTTTTTTGTTCAATTAAAGCAAGCTTTCCAAGTGAGGGGGAAGAACATGGAATCCGACATTACTGATATTATTAAGATTAAAATTAGATTAAAGAGAGCTTATATTATAAGCCTTACGGGAGGAATTTATTATGAGAATGAACAAGAAGGTATTAACTTTAGCCGGTGTGGCTTTAACAGCAATGTCCTTAGCAGCCTGTGCTAATAACGGTAAAAATAAAGCAAGTGGTGATTTAAACGTTACTTTAAAAGCAAATCCAGTTACGCTAGATCCTGCTAAAACAATTGAAACACCAAGTTCATCGATGCAAACACAGTCATTTGAAGGGCTTTTAAAGTATGACAAAAACAATAAGGTGGTTCTTGGTGAAGCTGCTAGTCAACCAAAAGTTACGAATGATGGTAAGACATGGACCTTCACTTTAAAGAAGGGGCTGAAATGGAGTAACGGTGATCCTGTTACTGCTCAAGATTATGTAGCCTCGATGCGACACTGGGCAGATCCAAAAACTAAGTCACAAGCTGCTGATCACGTTGCTGATCTAGAAAACTACGAACAAGTTTCTAAAGGTCAAGCCCCAACATCAGCACTTGGCGTTAAAGCGCTCGGAAAAGATAAGGTGCAATTTACATTTAGTAAAAAGTTACCAACGGTTAATGTTCGGAACAACTTTGCTTCTAACTTAAAGCCAGTTAACCACAAAGTCCTGGCAAAAGAAGGAAGCAAGTATGGTTCAACTTCCGATAAGGCCGTTTATAACGGACCATACAAGGTTGCAAACTGGACCGGTGGTAGTGATGATAACTGGAGCTACGTAAAGAACAATCAATACTATGGTAAAAAGAATGTTCATATGAACAAGGTTAATGTTCAGGTCACCAAAGATAACAACACCGCTCAAAACTTGTTTAAGTCTGGTAAAGTTCAAGAAACATCAGTTACTGCTGATTACATTAAGGGTAATAAAAATAACAAAGAACTACACACTAGTTTAATGGCAACCCAATATTACCTCTACTTCAATGGTAAGAATGACTTAACAAAGAATGAAAACTTCCGTCAGGCCGTTAACTACGCCTTTGATAACAATCAATTAGCGAAGAAGGTTCTCCAAGATGGCTCTGTTGGTGCTACTGGTTGGGTACCAAAAGGTGATATGAAGAATCCAAAGAATGGTCAAGACTTTGCTGAAGAAGCTGGCCATCTGCAAAAGCAAAATAAAAAGAAGGCTCAAGATTACTGGAAAGCCACCCAAAAGGATCTTGGTAAGAAGAACATGACATTAAATCTATTGGCAGATAACACCGATGATCAAAAGCAAGTGGCTGAATATCTTCAATCCACATTACAAAAGCAATTTAAGGGACTCAAGGTTGAAGTTACAACATTACCACACGCACAACACGTTAGTCGTGATTTTGCTGGTAAGTTTGAACTGAACCTAACAGATTGGAATTCTGATGTTCCTGATGCTTCTGATTTCCTTTCTCTTTTGAAGACCGGCAACAAGGTTAACTTTACTAACAACACTGATCAGAAACTTGATGACTTACTGAACCAAGCCAACGATGGTACAAAGTCTACTAGTGAACGTTACAAGCTTCTTCAAGAAGCAAATAAGCAAGTTCATACTAATGCTGATGGTGTTCCTCTGTACACCGCTGCTCAAGCACACTTAGTTTCTAAACATGTTACTGGTTTGAACTACGGTCCATTTAATACCGTTGCTCAATACCAATATGCTCAATGGAAGAAGTAAAACTAATATCCGAAGCTTAAATAAAGAAGGTCTGCTTGCTCCTCTGTTAGACCTTCTTTATTTATAAGAACAGGAGGATTTTATGAGAAAGTATATTATTAAACGGTTACTAATGATGGTGCTAACTCTATTCATTGTTGCCACCTTAACATTCTTTTTAATGAAGATGATTCCGGGATCGCCTCTTGGGAACACAATGAAGCTTTCAAAGGCTCAACAGTTAGCCGTTGAAAAACAATATGGATTAAATAAGCCCGTTTGGCAACAATACCTTTCTTACATGACAGGGGTTCTTCACGGTAATTTTGGAATGTCCTACCAATATAATAGTACGACGGTCGCTTCCTTAATTGGTCACCGGGTAGGACCATCCATCCTCATTAGTTTTCAAGCCTTGGTATTAGGGGTTGTTGTTGGGATCCTTTTGGGATGTGTTGGTGCCTTAAAAAAGGGGACATGGGCTGATGCTACCAGTAGTACACTAGCGGTTATCGGTATTTCATTCCCCAGCTTTATTCTGGCAATCTTACTTCAGTACTATCTTGGTTTTAAATTAGGATGGTTCCCAGTAGCCAGTTGGGACGGTTTCCCATCAACCATCTTACCAACAATCGCATTGTCGGCTGTACCAATGGCCCAAGTTTCACGATTTGTCCGGACAGAAATGGTGGAAGTCTTAAATTCTGACTATATCTTGTTGGCAAAAGCAAAAGGATTATCGGTCCCACAGGTTGTTTTCCACCATGCATTAAAGAATAGTATTATTCCTGCTTTAACATTAATTGGCCCATTAGCGGTTACCCTTATTACTGGTTCAATGGTGGTTGAAAATATCTTCTCGGTTCCAGGAATCGGTGAGTTATTTATTAACTCAGTTTTGGCTAATGATTATCCAGTAATCATGGGCTTAACAATGTTTTACTGCCTATTACTATGTGGCATTTTGTTGCTGACCGATGTTGTGTATGGATTAGTTGATCCACGAATTCTTTCAAAGGAAAAGGGGGAACATTAAGATGGAGACACCTAAAAAATCTACTTCAAAAAATGAAGAATTTCAGTTTGTCAATCTCGATGAAGTGACTGCCGCTCAAAGTGGAGTTGCCCAAAAGTCCTTATCCTTTCATGAGAAAGCTTGGCATCAGTTAAAGCATAATCATGCTGCGATGGTTTCCTTAATTTTTCTGCTCTTTATTGCGGTTGTATCAGTGGCTTCCCTATTTTGGATGCCCCATGATCCTAACGCACAAAATGTTAGCTTATCAAACTTGAAGCCGTTCACTGATGGTAGTTATCCACTAGGGACCGATGGACTAGGGCGCGATATGTTTTCACGACTCCTTTATGGCACGCGAATTTCATTAATGATTGCATTATTTGCCACCCTTGTTGATATTTTAATTGGTGTTCCATACGGTCTCGTTTCCGGATGGTGTGGTGGTCGTGTTGACAATATTTTACAACGGATCATTGAAATCATTAGTTCAATTCCAGAATTAGTATTAATCATGCTTTTACTGATCATCTTAAAGCCGGGAATGGTTTCCATCATTCTAGCAATTGCACTTAGTTCATGGGTTTTGATGGCACGATTAGTGCGTGCCTCAGCGATGCAAATCAAGAGTACTGATTTTGTTCTCGCTGCTCAAGCAATGGGGGAAAGTCCCATGCAAATCGCATTTCGTCACATTTTACCGAATACCATGGGTGTGATTATTACACGGACAATGTTTACAATTCCGGCAGCAATTTTCCTGGAAGCGTTACTTTCCTTTATCGGAATCGGTGTTAAAGCGCCCAATGCTTCATTAGGGACATTATTAAATACTGGTGAAAAAGGGTTCCAATTCTATCAATACCAATTATGGGAACCGGTCCTCGTCCTATCTTTAATGATGATTGCCTTCAACTTACTTGGTGATGGATTACGGGACGCATTTGATCCTAATACGAGAGGGGAGAAATAAATGGCAGAAGACGTACTGACAATTAAACATCTTTCGGTTGATTTTAAGACCCTTGAAGGGACCGTCCACGCAATTCGCAATGTAACATTGAAACTACACCCCGGTGAAGTTCTCGCATTAGTTGGTGAATCTGGTTCCGGTAAATCTGTAACCACCAAAACTGTCATGCAACTCTTACCTAAGAATGCAGAAGTGGTCAGCGGTAGTGTTGAATATGAGGGTCGTGACTTATTAAAACTGCCTGAAAAGGAATTACAAAAACTGCGGGGAAATGATCTTGCAGAAATTTTCCAAGATCCGATGACTGCTCTTAATCCAACTATGCGGGTTGGTAAACAAATCATGGAACCCCTATTGCAACACCAGGACATTAATAAGGAAGATGCAAAGAAAAAAGCGTTAGCAATTATGGAAAAGGTGGGAATCATCAATGCTAAAGAACGGTTTAAAAACTTTCCATACCAGTTTTCTGGTGGGATGCGGCAACGAATTGTAATTGCCATGGCTTTGATTTGTCATCCCAAAATTTTAATCGCAGATGAACCAACAACTGCGCTTGACGTTACCATTCAATCACAAATTTTAAAGCTTATTAAACAGTTGAAGGACGAGTTAGGGACAGCAGTAATTTTCATTACTCATGACTTAGGCGTAGTTGCCGGGATAGCTGATCGGGTTGCAGTAATGTATGCTGGACGAATTCTTGAATTCGGGTCAGTTAATGATATTTTTTACTATCCCCAACATCCATATACAGTTGGCCTACTAAAATCGACACCAACGATGGAGATGGGTGGTGGTGATCTCGAATCGATCCCAGGAACACCACCAAACTTAATTAATCCACCAGCTGGTGACCCATTTGCTTATCGTAATCGGTATGCTCTAAAGATTGATTTTAAGAAATTACCACCATTCTTTAAGGTCAGTGATACTCATTACGCAGCAACTTGGCTGTTGGACAAACAAGCACCAAAAGTTCATTTAACGGATAAGCTTGATCAACGTCGTCAACATTATGCAAAACTCGTTGAAAAGGAGGCCCATCGAGATGACTGAAAACCTAGTAGAAGTTCACCATTTAAAGAAATATTTCCATCAAGGACGTCCTGATGAAGTCCATGCGATTGATGATGTTTCCTTTAATATTCAACGTGGTGAAGTCTTTGGCCTAGTAGGTGAATCCGGTTCAGGTAAGACAACAACCGGGCGGTGCATTTTAAATCTATATCAGCCAACTTCTGGTGACATTATTTATGACGGTGAGGATGTCACTAAACTAAAGGGACATCAAAAATTGAAGGAGTTTCATCAAAAAACCTCAATGATTTTTCAAGACCCATACTCGTCTTTGGATCCCCGGATGTCAGTTCGTGACATTATCGCTGAAGGACTTAAAATTCACCAAAAGATTACCAATTGTGAAGAATTTGATGAAAAAGTCGCGGAGACCATGAAATTGGTTGGGCTAACACCAGACCTTATGAATAGGTATCCGTATGAATTTTCAGGTGGTCAAAGACAACGGATCGGAATCGCCAGATCACTTGCGGTTGAACCAGAATTTGTTGTTGCTGACGAACCATTATCAGCTTTGGATGTTTCTATTCAGGCACAAATTGTTCAACTCATGGAACACCTCAAGGAGGTTAGAAATTTAACTTACCTTTTTATTGCTCATGATATTTCGATGGTTAGATATATTTCTGACCGTATTGGGGTTATGTATCATGGCAAGCTTTTGGAATTAGGAACAGCAGATGAAATTGTTAATCACCCACTGCACCCATATACACAGAGTTTATTATCCGCGGTCCCAGTTCCAGATCCTACTTATGAACGAGTACGAAAACAATTTACTTATGATGAAGAACCAGCAAATGTACCTTTACGCGAAGTCAAGCCAGGTCATTATGTTGCGTTGGCTTAAGAAATAAATTAAAGAGGGAGAGTGTTTATTATGGCAGTTCAATATAAAAATGCTCAAGTTTTTAATGGCCATGAATTTGTCAAAACAGATTTTACCGTTGAAGATGGCTATTTTAAAAACGTTGGTAAGAATAGTAACACTGATCAAAGCGTCGATTTAACAGGAAGGTTTGTGACCCCCGGCCTAATTAATGCCCATACTCATATGACAATTCCAGCTGATCCTTTTTATTGGACTAGTCGACCACAAAATACAGTTTCTAAAACAATCTTAGCAATGCAAAATCTAAAAGAGGCGTTATCAGTTGGTGTAACCTACGTTCGTGATGTTGGCTCAACTGATAATGTTGACCTGACATTAATGAAACTCAACCTTCCTGATTTACCAGGAATTGTTGGTAGTGGTCGGGCCTTATCAATGACTGGTGGTCATGGTTCCAACAAGAGTGGTAATCCCGATGATGGAACTTTAGAGGTTGATGGTGTTGATGGTGTTCGCCAAGGTGCCCGGACGGTTTTAAAAGAGGGAGTGCGGAATGTTAAGTTAATGGCTACAGGTGGCGTGGCCTCTCCAGGAGAAACACCCTTTGATGTTCAATTATCAGAAGAAGAAATGCATGCCGCCGTCGTTGAAGCCCACCATAAAGGATTCCCAACCGCTGCCCATGCTCAAGGAACTGAAGGAATTAAGAATGCCGTTCGTGCTGGAATTGATTCGGTTGAACATGCTATTTTTATGGATGACGAAGCTGTTGAGTTAATGAAAGAGCACGGGACTTTTGTTGTCCCAACATTGGTCGCTCCACGGGCAATTTATGAAAATCCTGACCACCTTCCAGATTTTATGGTAAAGAAAGCGCGCCAAGTTGCAAAAGCTCATCTTACAAGCATCCGTAAGATTGTTAAGGCGGGTGTTCCCGTTGCAATGGGAACGGATGCCGGAACTCCATATAACACCTTCGGCCATTGGGTCGTTAATGAATTAAAAATGTATTTAGATGCGGGAATGACTCCGGAGCAGGTATTAAATTCTGCGACAACCGTGGCTGCTAAATTGCTACGGGTGGATGATTATGTCGGGAAAGTTGACAATGAATTTGAAGCAAACTTTGTTGTCCTTGATAAGAATCCATTCGATGATTTTTCAGCATTTGAACAAGCGGTTGCCGTTTATCGGAAAGGACGGCGAGTTGTTAACCGGTTGGATGTTAAATAAGGAGGATGATAATCACGAATGGTTTAAATGTTAATGACCTCGTTAATTTAACGAATACCGGTGCTTTGAAAACCCATTTGAGCGCTCGGGCATGGTTAACCGCCTGCGCCAACGCTGATGATCTTGAACATTATCGTTGGCAACTATGGTTTCAACCTCTTGACCAAACACCCGTAATGGTTGTTGAGACTAATAACCAACCTGGCTTTACCTTTAATGGTGACCACCAATTAGTTTACACGACGGTTAATACACAAACGAAGCACACGCGTCTTCATTTTTATGATGTAAAAAATTATGAAACAAGTAAGACGGTTTTATTAAAAGACCACCAATTAAAGGTTTTGGAGAAACTTGCCGGTGGACAATTTTTGCTCGGCGGCAGAACACAACGACCAGATAAAGAACCAAATAAGCCTTGGCATGAACTTAAAGAGGTTCCCTATTGGTCAAATGAAGAGGGCCTGGTTGACCAAACAAGACGCCACCTGTGGGTGTTTAATTTGGCAACCGAACAATTAAATGATTTGCTACCTCAGGACTTTGATTGTTCGAATTATTGGTACCAAGATGGTCAACTCTTTTTATGTGGAGTAAGTTACAAAAATTCACGACCATTTAAGGATGGCCTGTATAAATATGATTTTGTCAATCAAGAATTACAGGAATTAGTTCGTCCTAATCAATATCGAGTAGATACTATTGCTCTCTTAAAGGATCAATTATTTGTTCTAGCAAGTAACTGTAAGATCTATGGGATGGGTGAGAGCCCTAATTTCTATCGTTATTCTGGTCACACCCTGCATTTAGTAGCTAAATGGGACCACAATGTTGGCAATATTGTGGTTAATGATATGACCATTGTTGGTGGTCACAGTAGCACTGTTAGTGATGGTAAGTTGTACTTTGTTTCAACCGTTATTGACCATACTGAGGTATATTCATTTGATGGTCAACATATTAATTTAACCTTTAAGTGGCCTGGTGCAGTTAACTCACTAGCTTCAGAAAATCAGCGACTTGTCTTCACTGCAACGACGGCTGATCAACCGCAACAGGTTTATCAATATGATGGTAGTGATTTTGGACAAGTAACGAAATATAATCGTTTCTTGCAAAAGCGGTCAGTGGCGACAATGCACGAATTTGAATATTATGATTCCACTAATCGCCAATGTCATGGATGGGTACTGTATTCAGTTAATTATCAATCTGGTAAGAAATATCCGGCAGTTCTTGAGGTCCATGGTGGTCCACGAGCAACTTATGGCACCAGTTTTTTCCATGAAATGCAAGTCCTCGCTAATGCCGGTTACTTTGTATTATTTACTAATTTACATGGTTCGGAAGGACAAGGAGATGAATATGCAGATCTGCGTGGTCGCTATGGACAAGTTGACTACGCAGATTTGATGGCATTTACAGATGCCGTTCTGAAACAATATGTAGGTATCGACCCAACCAAAGTTGGTATTACTGGTGGTAGCTATGGTGGTTACATGACTAATTGGGTAATTGGTCATACTAATCGTTTCAAAGCAGCGGTTAGTCAACGGAGTATTGCAACATGGGTTTCGATGATGATTTCCGACATTGGACCAGAATTTGTTACCGACCAGTTAGCAGCCAGTCTCGATCAAGAAAATGGTATGCAGACTTATTGGCAACATTCACCGTTATCCTATGTCCACAATGTCCAAACACCGACTCTTTTCCTTCATTCTGACCATGATTTCCGCTGTCCAATTCCTGAAGGTTGCCAAATGTTTCAATCGATGAAACTTCAAGGAGTGCCAACCAAACTAGTTGTCTTCCATGGTGCTAATCATGATTTGTCAAGGGATGGTCGTCCTGACCAACGGATGAAACGTTTGACTGAAATGGTAGCCTGGTTTAATAAGTATCTAAAGTAAAGAGGGACTAACAATGACAACAACATTATTTCATAACTGTAATTTATTCACTGGGACTAAAAATGAAGTAACTCCTGATGCCTGGTTTACGGTTGATGATGATACCGGTCGATTAACTGCATTAGGGACAGGTAACCAGCATGGCGAAGCAGATCATGTTGTGGATCTTCAAGGTCAGTATGTAATGCCAGGATTGGTTGACGCCCATACTCATATGATGATGGATGCCTTAACCAATAAGCTGTACTACCTTACGGAAACTGAAGTCACCTTGCAAGCATTAGAGAACCTCCGGTCAGCATTACGAGCTGGTGTTACCTACGTTCGTGATTGTGGCGCCGCTTTTGATGTTGATATTAAACTTAACAAGTATCGTGCTAAACACCCGTTTGTTGGACCGGAAATTTTACCCTCTGGTCGACCAATGTCGATGACTGGTGGACATGGTGATTTTACAGAAGGTGAGCATGGTGAAACTACTTGGGGATACCTCGTTGATTCTCCAGAAGAAATGCGTCATGCAGTTCGGTTAGCTTTCAAGGAAGGCGCCAAAAATATTAAAGTAATGTCAACTGGTGGAATTATGTCAGCAACTGACCAGGTTGATGATACCGAATTAAGTCTGGAAGAATTAACAATGGCGGTTAAAGAAGCGCACTCTAAACACATGACGGTTGCCGCCCATGCTGAAGGAGCAAAGGGTATTCATAATGCAATTGTTGCCGGGGTTGATTCAGTTGAACATGGCTGTTACTTACGACCAGAAGATGTTGAATTAATGAAAGAAAAGGGAACTTACTTGACCCCAACGTTAATTGCTGGTTACACAATTCCTAAATTTGGTCAAGGCAAGCTTCCTCAATATATGTTAGATAAAGCAGAAGCTTTCTTAGATGACTTTTTTGAAAATGTTGGTCGCGCACTTCAGGCGGGTGTTAACCTTGCCTTTGGAACTGATTCGGGGACGCCCTTTAATGAATTTAAAGATGCACCGTTGGAACTCGGTTTGATGGTCAAGGCTGGGGCAACGAATTATCAAGCACTACATGCTGCTGGATTAGGCTCTGCAACTTTATTGCGGGTTGATAAGGATTATGGAAGTTTGGAAGAGGGCAAATTTGCCGATTTCCTTGTTTTGAAGGAGAACCCATTAGCTGATGTTAGTGCTGTTCAACAGGTTGATAAAAAGGTTTATCAGCATGGTCAGCAAAAATTCTAGGAGGTGAAAACCAATGGAACTAAACCGTAATAAGGTTGAGGAATATGCCCTTGACCACTGGCATGATTTTAAAGAATACCTAGAACATCCAAGTATTTCTGCACAAAACAAGGGGATTAATGAAACTAGTGATTGGTTAGTGCAAACCTTTAAAGATTTAGGAGCTAAAACCGCAACTAAATGGGATGACCAGGGTGGCAACCCGGTTGTTTTTGCCGAATTTAATGGCCATAGTGATTATACCGTTCTCTTTTATAATCATTATGATGTTCAACCACCTGAACCATTAGACGAATGGAAATCGGCACCCTTTAAAGCCCACCGAAAAGAACGGAAAATTGGTAGCTCGTGGTGTTTGTGATGATAAAGGTGAATTAATGGCTCGCCTTGGTGTTGTTAAATACTTTAATGAGCATGGTGGTTTACCCGTCAATCTTAAGTTTTTCGTTGAAGGGGAGGAAGAAACTGGCAGTCGGCATGTTCCGCTATATGTCAATGCTCACCAAGATGAATTAAAAGCAGATGCTTGTATTTGGGAAGGCGGCGGCAAAAACTCGGTAGACCATTTTGAAGTCGTTGCAGGTGTCAGGGGCATTGTCAGTTTTGATATTAAAGTTAAAACGGCGAACGCTGATATTCACTCATCATTGGCAAGTTATGTTCCTAATGCTGCTTGGCGATTGTTAGAGGGCTTAGGTTCTCTCCGCGATCCTCACACGGGGAGAATCACCGTGAAGAATTTTTATAGTGATATTGAACCTTTAACAACTGACGAAAAGGCTGCCGTTGATGAAATGGATTTTGACGAAGATAATGTTAAAGAAACCTATGGACTAAAGCGACCACTGGTTACAAATCACCCCCGTGAGGAGTTGGTTAACGGAACGACCCTGACAATTAATGGCCTTTCTGCTGGTTATGAAGGCGCTGGGGTTAAAACAATTGTTCCAAAGGAAGCAAGTGCCAAACTGGATTGTCGATTAGCACCTAACCAAGAACCCAAGAAGGTAATGGAATTACTTAAAGAGCAGTTAAGAGTAAATGGCTATGATGATTTTGAAGTACACCTTAATGTCGCGGAAGATGCTTGGCGGACACCAATGAACGACCCGTTCGTCCAACAAGCACTCAAAACTGCTCGGGTTGTATATGGTCCAATGACAAAGTTTGTCCCGAATACAGCAGGAGGCGGACCGGTTCAACCATTTGGAGAAACACTTAATCTGCCAGTAGTAATGGTTGGTGTTCATTACGCGAAGAGTGGTCCGCATGCTCCTAATGAACACGTTCGCCTCAGTGATTACGCAGAAGGAAGTTATTATTTAGCCACTTTCCTCAATCAACTCGGTGAAAGTCACCAATAATATAAATTCAATCATTCATAATATTTAGCCTCTCAGGTTCAAAATAGCTGAACTTGAGAGGCTTTCTTTTAAGTTATTTGTAAGGTTAATTCATTCTGGCTAGACATTGGGACCAATTTGTGAAAAATTGAAAAATGCTATTAAATAGCGGGAAATTAACATGTATGTATAATACGTTAACTAATAGGAGATAATCTTATGTCGAATACTCAAATGACAGGAAATGGTATTGATGCCAAGCGGATCCATATCATCCATAATGATGAAGAATCAAATATGTCAATTAAGGATATTTTTGATCCCTTAGAATATCCACAATTAATTGCTGTTACGGGACACGTTAGAAGCTGTTTGAGGTCTCTATTGACGAGCAAGCAGGATCCCTATAAAGGCCATAGCAACCATGACTTTACTGGTATTTAACTTGCGTTCGCAATTGAACCAAAGCCGTCGCCAGTTGGTTAACCAACTGAAACTACGTTCCACGACCCAGCGCTGTGGCGTTACTTGACCGTTCATAAGAAACTGTTTGAGGTCTCTCAAAGACCTCAAACAGTTTCTAAAGGCTTTCTCTTTATCTTCTTGCCGTTAGGACGCTGGTCTTTAACCATGGACCGCCCCACCAACCATTGATACCGGTTGGAACTACTCTTACGTCTTGAAAACCGAGGTTGTTAAGAAGTGGGCGGTATT
>OGES01000344.1_pt1 | contig 47994 bp, 49 predicted proteins | sample 1570711 | NCBI WGS metagenome assembly OGES01 (sample SAMEA2582133, study PRJEB24529) | metagenome | biome: Human gut stool | place: China | collected 2011 | reverse complement strand
CCTACTTGCAGAATTGCGAAAACAAAAACGCACTTATAGAAATGCCCTCCTTGCTGAGTTCCTTTTTGTTAGTGGTGCTCGGATTGGTGAAGCGGTAGCTCTTGAAACGTGCAACTACAGGAAAGAGGATGGCTACCTTGATATTTTTGGAACTCTCGATAGTGTTCAAGGGTATAAGAGAGCTAAGAAAGAACCACCCAAAACACCAGCCGGCTACCGTAGTAACAAACTGACTAAACGTGAAATTGAACTACTGGACGAAGCTATACAGATTCGAGATCTAAACAGGTCGCTGTCAGACGATTGGGTAGCTATGGATAGAGAGTATATTTTCGTAACTGATAAGGGTGTACCGCTTCAACGAAACTCATTCAACAGCTCTATCCAAGCTGCTAACAAGCGGCTAGATAAGCCAATTAATAAACCAATATCATCTCACATATTCAGACATACGCTAGTCAGCTATTTGGCTGAAAATGGTGTTCCATTAAAGGCCATCATGGACAGGGTTGGGCATGATGACAGCGATACAACGATGAAAATATATACCCATGTTACCAACAAAATGAAAAACAAGGTGGTTGAAATCATTGATAACTTGCCCCTTTCGTGCCCCTCAAAATAAAAAAAGACCTATCCATCAAGGCTTACCCCTTGATATGATAGGCTTTTTCTTTGATTCTTATTTTACTGTGCGGATACGCATAGTATTTGTACCACCTGTACCTACTGGAACACCAGCAACGATAACAATGTTATCACCAGATTCTACAAGACCTGATTCCAATGCAACTTTTTCAGCAACATCAAACATATCATCAGTTGAGCTTGGTTTTTCAGTAACTACTGGAATAACACCCCAGTTAAGCATCAATGATTTTTGAGTAATTTCATCGAATGTTACAGCCAAGATATCAGCTTCTGGACGGTATTTAGAAATCAAACGAGCAGTGTTACCTGATTCAGTGAGCGCAACAACAAGTTTGATATCCATTGAGTTAGTAGCATCTTTAACTGCAGACGCAACTACTTCAGTCTTAGTTGAACGGTCAAATGTTGATGAATCAAGACGTCCATACTCTTTAAGAAGAGTTTGAGCATTTTTATCAATTGTAGCCATTGTACGAACTGATTCAACTGGGTATTTACCATTTGCAGACTCACCAGAAAGCATTGTAGCATCTGTACCATCGATAACTGCGTTGAATACGTCAGATACTTCAGAACGAGTTGCACGTGGTTTTTCTGTCATTGTTTCAAGCATGTTAGTAGCTGTAACAACAACTTTACCAGCAGCATTTACTTTAGTGATGATCATTTTTTGGTAAACTGGTACCATTTCGAATGGTACTTCGATACCCATGTCACCACGAGCAATCATGATACCGTCAGCAGCTTCGATGATTTCATCGATGTTATCGATACCTTGTTGGTTTTCGATTTTAGCCAACAATTGAACGTGACCGTTACCAGTTTCTTCACAGATAGCACGAACTTCTTGTACGTCTTTTGCTGTACGTACGAATGAGATAGCAATAAAGTTAAGACCTTGTTCAAGACCAAAACGGATATCAGCGTTATCACGTTCAGCAAGTGCTGGGAAAGGAATTTTAGTGTAAGGGATGTTTACACCTTTTTGTTTAGCGATGATACCATCATTTTCAACTTCAACGATAAATTCACGTTTTTCAGCATCTTTGTCTACAACACGAAGACCAAGTTTACCATCATCGACAAGAACTTGTTTACCAACTTCTACATCGTCAAAAACGTCAAGTGCACCTGCAACGTTCAAAGCGATAACGTCGCGAGTTGATTTGATACCTTGTTTAGTAGCAACACGAATTTGTTCACCAGTTTTGTATGCATACTCTTTAGCATCACCTTCGAACAATTCTGTACGGATTTCAGGTCCTTTTGTATCAAGAAGGAAACCTACTTTTTGACCAGCAAGGTCTTCTGCCATACGAACGACATCCATACGTTCACCTTGTTCAGCGTGGTCACCATGTGAGAAGTTGAAACGGAAAACGTTGGCACCTTCCTTGATCAATTGAGCAATGTTTTTAGCAGATGCTTCACGGTCAAGTTTTTCACCCCAGTAACCATCTTCACCAAATTTTTTACCGCCACGGATTTCAACCGCAGGACCAAGTGTTGCAACGATTTTTACACGTTTATTCATGATAAATAAATCTCCCTTATATTTTTTGTCGCCTTAGCGACGGATTAACAATAATTTAAGTAACTGAGATTAGTTCAAGTTAGACAATGAACGGTTAAGGTCTGCAAAGTCAAGACGAGCTTTGTGTGGATTGTTAACGATAATTTTACCGTCTTCAGTAAGACTGAACAAAGCGCCTTCTTCTGCCGTACCAAGGATTGGGCTTTCAACAAGCTCTTCATTGTGGATACCAACAGCTACACCACCAATACCTTGTTTAAGGAGGTCAACCGCATGCGCACCCATCCATGAAGCAAGAACACGGTCACGCGCAGTTGGTGTACCACCACGAACCACGTGTCCAATGTTAGTTGCACGAAGATCTGAAGTATCTCCAGCTTCTTTCATTTTAGTTGCAAATTCTTCTGCACCCATAACTCCTTCAGCAAGTACGATTACATGGTGAGTTTTAGCACCTGATTCGTAACCTTCTTTAACTTTACGGACAACTTCATTGATGTCGTACTCTTCTTCAGGTACAATAATTTGGTCTGCGCCAGAAGCAATACCAGCCCAAAGAGCGATATCACCAGCGTTACGACCCATAACTTCAACGACAAAAGTACGTCCGTGACTGAAAGCAGTGTCTTGAATCTTATCGATAGCTTCTGTTGCTGTTGCAACAGCAGTATCAAAACCAATTGTGTAGTCTGTACCAACGATATCGTTATCGATAGTTCCTGGAAGACCAACTGCTGGGAAACCATGTTCAGTCAAACGCATAGCACCATGGTAAGAACCATCTCCACCAATAACTACTACACCTTCGATTCCATGTTTTTTAAGTTGCTCAATACCTTTAAGTTGACCCTCAAGTTGGGCAAACTCAGGATAGCGAGCAGACTGAAGGAAAGTACCACCACGGCTGAGGATGTTGTCTACGCCTTTGGCATCAAGTTGGAAGATATCTCCTTCAACCATACCAGCGTATCCACGGTTAATGCCGAATACTTCAATCCCTTCAGAAATTGCTTTGAGAACAACTGCACGAGCGGCAGCGTTCATACCAGGGGCATCTCCACCACTAGTCAAAACAGCAATACGTTTCATTATTCCTGATACTCCTTTTATATATTTAACATTTTCATTATAACACAAAGAATTCTAAATGGCTTTAAATTTGAAAAGTTTTATCGTTTTTTTTTAATGTAAAACCGTTTTTAACACAAAAGGCGCTAATTCCCTACTGAGTTCTTCGTTCTTAGACACTTTATATCGTTGACTAACTATCGTTTCCTTACTTCCCTGATAACGAATAACCACAGGAATATGTCCAGGATGCTTGGCTAAAATTTGAGAAACTTCTAAATCTTTATTATGATTCTCTAGTAAAATCCAAAAACGCTCAGTACTAGCCTCCTCTATATTTGACAAAATTAATTGAAGACGTCCGTCGCGCTCCTGAGTTCGTCCCTCTAGATAAAAGAGACCACCTTCTTTTAACTTATCTTTATGATAGAAATAAGTTTCTGGAAAAAGAGTGACATCCAGTTTATTTACCCCATCAAAAACGCTTAGAAAAGCCATCTGGTCTCCCTTTTTCGTTCTGATAATGCGAACTGATTCAAGCTGAACCAAAACTGTAGCCTTACTGTTCAAAGCCAACTCAGAAATTGGTTGGTAGGGCCGTGATGACATTTTTTGAGCTAAATGTAATGGATGTGTACTAAGTCCAACTCCTAGTAAATCCTGCTCTATACTGTAGCGTTCTGTCAGACTATAGTCTTCATACTCCACCCAAGAATAAGAGGACTCTGCAAACAAACTCCCTAACTCGTTGACAAAAGTAAAGAGGTTGCTTAAATTACCAATGATTTTCTGACGATTTGGTTCAAAGATATCAAACAAACCAATTTGGATGAGAGGAGTCAGAATATCGACTTTCTGATATTTGCTAGGAATACGTGTCAAAAAGTCTTCTATAGAAATGTATTTGCCATTTTGTTTGCGATCCTCAATAATCCAAAGGGCAAAATCTCTTGGCAAGCCTTTGATTGTCTTAAGTCCCAAAACAATCTTTCCATCTGAAATCTTGTCCAGATAGGGAATCCTATTAATATCGAGGCTAGCTAGGGAGAAGCCATTTTCAATGGCATCCTTAATATAATCACTTGACGAATAATTTAACATGACGTCATAGAATATCTGAGGATAATGCGTTTTAAAATAAGCTAATTGGAAGGCTAGGGCTGAATAAGCATAGGCATGACTTCTATTAAAACCATAACCTGCAAATTTAGCCATCATACTAAAGAGACGTTTAGCAATCTGAGGGTCACGTCTCAATTGACGACTTCCTTCCATGAACTCTTCAGACATCTTAGACATTTCATTGGCATCTTTTTTAGACATCGCTCGACGAAGCAAATCAGCTTTTCCAAGGCTAAAGCCAGCAAATACTTGGGCAATCTGCATAACCTGCTCCTGATAAAGCATGATGCCATAGGTAGGTTCAAGAATTGGAGCAACCACTGGGTCAATGAGATCAACTTTTTCCTTACCATACTTACGAGCGATGAAATTATCTGTATAATCGCTAGCTCCTGGACGGTTAAGAGAGGTAGTCGCTACTACTTCTTCGAACTTAGTAGGTTTAATCCGTTTAAGGAGATTTATAGCACCTGCCTGCTCGAACTGAAAAATCCCCTTGGTCTTGCCACTAGCAAAAAGCGCTAGGGTTTGTGAATCTTCCAAGTCAATGGATTTGATATCAATAGCGATTCCCTGTTCTTCTTCAAGCTTCTCCTTCATTTTTTGAACAAAGGTCAAATTACGCAGGCCCAAGAAATCCATCTTAAGCAAGCCATTGGCCTCGACTGCGGAGGCATCGTACTGAGTAACCATCATATCCTCACCAGCTTTTAGCGGAATATGGTTGGTCAGGTCATCATCACTCATCACTATACCAGCAGCATGGATTGAGGTCTGTCTTGGCTGGCCTTCAATAGCCTTAGCAATTTCAAAAGCCCTCTGAAATTCCTGTCTCTGATTAATCAACTGTCTAAATGACATATTCTTCTCATAGACAGAAGTCAGATTGTCACGAAAAGAAATCTTTTTACTTAGTTGGGACAGTTCAAATTCCTTAGCACCAAAACGTTTAAAAACATCTCGAATAGCCTGCTTAGCTCCAAAGGTTGAAAAAGTAACAATCTGAGCAGAGTGTTTACTACCATAACGGTCCCTAACATAATGAAGAAACTCGCTTCGATAGATATCGGGCAAGTCTATATCAATATCAGGCATGCTATAACGCTCTTCATTTAGGAAACGCTCGAAAAGCAAGTCATTTTTAACGGGATCAATCCCAGTAATATCAAGGACATAGGCCACTAAGCTTCCTGCAGCAGAGCCACGCCCCATTCCCATATAATAACCGCGACTGCGACCAAAACGCAACAAATCCCAGACAATCAAGAAATAATCATCAAAGCCCATCTGATGAATGATAGATAATTCTTTGTCTAAACGTTCCTGATAAACTGCTTCGCTTAACTTTTTTGTTTCTAATCCAGATTGGGCTAATTGACGTAATTGGTCAACTGCTGGCATATCACGATTAAAACGGGGAAGCTTCAAATCCGTATCAAATTGATAAGTAATGTCTGAAACAAGTTGCTCCAAATTGTTCAAAGCCTCTGGAATATCACTATATGCACTTTCCATTTCTTGAGGCGAGAAAAGAAGCTGATTCATAGGACAAATAGAGGCCTCTGACAAGGAAACGTTTTGTGAGATGGCATGTAACGTCTGGATAGTCGAGCGATCTGCATTTTCAAAATAACGCACTGTATGTAAAGGAACCACAGGATAATCGAACTCTTTACCAGCATCCTCAGGTCTTACCCCAATGAAAACTTCTGAGCCAAGACTCATCCCGGGCTCCCAGTCCTCACTTGGAATAATTAGGGCGATGTCATTCAGATAGTCTGAAAAAGGCGTAAACTCCCGTTGCCCTGAAGACAGCTCTGTTGCCAACTTCATCAAGTTTTTATAGCCCTGATTATTTTTAGCTAATAGGCGAAAGGGAATTTTTCTCCCATCATAGAATAAATTAGCTTCTATTCCAATCAAGGGACGTAAACCATTTCTGATTGCAAGCTGGGCAAAATGATAGGCAGCATAGAGATTATCACGATCCATCAAACCTATACTTTGATAGCCAAGCTCTTTGGCACGTTTTACATAGGTGTTTAAATCTACAACGCTATCCATGAAACTATATACTGATTTTGTATCCAATTGTGCAAACATGAGGGCCTCCTTTCAACATTATTTTTTGTCAAATAATAATTTAGTTTTCTAGAAAAAATCAAAGAAACCTATTCAAATAGTATTATATCACAAGTTTTTAAGCATATTAAAAGCAGAACCAGAGGTCCTGCTTTCTTGAAGACATTATTTTCTTAATAATACTCACCTTGACGGTAGTTCCAAGAATTAAAGTGGTCTGAAAGGTGCATCATAATTTTATCTATATCAAGACCCTTACGGATAACTACTGGACATGGTTCTACTGAACGGCTTCCCTCACCTTGTTCAGGAATTAATTTACCGTCTGCATCAACCATTGATACCATAACACCTTGTTCATAACGTGTTTCAACAGTTTTATCAGGCTGAATTGACGCAACGTATTCATCAGCTTCAATGACAAGGTCAACAGCATTTTCAATACGTTCACCAATACCTTCAACCTTACCACGGTTACCTTTACCTGAAGGGTTTGCTGATGAAGCGTAAACCATCTTGCCTTCTTTTTCCCACATTTCTTTGGCAATTTGCTCACCAGCTTTACCAAATTTAATAACGAAACATGATGTTCCACGTACATCAGTCATAAGCTCTTCACGGCCATCACCAAATGCTTGGAGTTTTGCGTAAGCATCCTCACGCCACGGAAGAATACATCCAAGAAGGATATCTTCATCCCAGTGCTTTTGATAGAAAGCATCAATTTCAGGAGTCAATTGTGCCAATGCACGCAACTCATCCATGCTTCCGCAAAGAACAACACCTGGTTTGTTACGGTTACGTTCTTTAGCTTCGAATTTACGTTCCAAACCAGCTTTATCGCTAGTCATAATAATATAACCAACTTTAGTTGGTGTAACGATACATCCACCTTCACCTTTAAGAATTTCAAAACCTTCTTGGTTAAGGTTACCATCCCATTGGACATGTTTAGTCATAATGTGTGTTCTCCATCTAATTTATAATACATATATTTTATCATGTTCATAGCTATCAGGCAAGTAATTTTCGGAATATTCGAAAATATAAGACTATTACTGCCAATAGCTTGGACGATGTTTTTCGTACTCGGTGATCAAATCCTCATACTGCAAGGTAATCCCTATATCATCTAATCCATTTAAAAGTTTATGTTTCCATTCACCATCAATTTCAAAAGTGAACTCACCAACCGGTGAAATAATTTTTTGTTGTTCTAAGTCTACCGTCACTTCATCAGTAGGTTTTAATTGTTTCAATTTTTGACGTACTTCTATCGGTTGAACAATTGGTAACATCCCATTATTAAGTTCATTATTATAGTGAATGTCTCCGAAGGAACCTGCAATAACAACTTTAAATCCGTAGTCAGCTAGGGCCCAAGCAGCATGTTCACGAGATGAACCTGCACCGAAATTATCACCTGTTATTAAAATAGTTGCTTTACGATATTCAGGTCGGTTAAAAACAAAATCAGGATCCTCAGTGTATTTGTCATCTTTATAACGCCAAGCATACATCAAATATTTTCCAAAACCTTTTTTGTCAATCAGTTTGAGAAACTGTTTGGGAAGAATCTGGTCGGTATCGATGTTATCATTCATCAATGGAACTGTCGTCCCGGTATAAATGGTAAATTTTTCCATGTTTCCTCCTTATTGTACTTCTGGCATTTGGCGAACATCAACGAAACGTCCAGCGATAGCTGCTGCCGCTGCCATTGCAGGACTGCAAAGGTGTGTTTTTGCTCCAAACCCCTGTCGATCCTCAAAATTTCGATTACTTGTTGAAGCACAGTGGACCCCATCAGGAACTTTATCTGGATTCATTCCAAGACACATCGAGCATCCTGGGTCTCTCCATTCAAAACCAGCATCTTTAAATATCTTATCCAACCCAATTTTCTCTGCAACTTGTTTAACAGGTCTAGAACCTGGAACCACAATAGCTGTCAAATTAGGGGCAATCTTCTTACCTTTAACAAATCTGGCTGCCAACTGCAAGTCACTCAAGCGAGCATTAGTACAAGACCCAATAAAGATATAGCCAAGATCAATATCTTCTGCTTTTTGACCCGGACGAAGATCCATATAATGGTATGCACGCTCATCATTCATATCTCGAATCTCAGGGAAAGGCGTATCAAAATCTACCCCCATAGATGGATTAGTTCCCCATGTGACCATTGGTGCCAACTCAGAAACATCCATGCGAATGACTTTATCGTATTCTACATCATCATCACTAACTAGTGTCTTCCAATCAGCTACTGCTACATCAAAATCCTCAGGAACACATTCTCGACCACGCATATAATCATATGTTTTTTGGTCTGGATTCATAATTCCCATTTTCGATCCAAATTCAATTGACATATTACAGATTGTCATACGTTCTTCCATAGTCAAACGGTCAATTGCCTCACCGCGGTACTCTACAACATAACCCACTCCACAAGCAACTCCATATTTAGCAATCAAGGCGAGAATGAAATCTTTTGAATAAATGCCTTTCTGAGGCTTCCCAGTGAATTCTACCAACATCTTTTTAGGTTTGACTTGCCAAAGTGTCTGTGTAGCAAAGACATGCTCAACCTCGCTCGTTCCAATACCAAAGGCTATAGCTCCAAAGGCACCGTGGGTAGCTGTGTGGCTATCTCCACAAACAATAAACTTACCTGGTTGCGTACGTCCTGTTTCTGGACCAACCATATGTACAATTCCTTGCTTATCCGAACCATGTGCCGCATTGTCAATACCAAACTCAATAACATTTTCAGCAAGTTTATCAATTTGTGCCTTAGAAATAACATCTCTAATATCAAAGATATTCACAGTTGGAACATTATGGTCGAAGGTCCCAAAAGTCAGATCTGGACGCCTTACTTTACGTCCAGCATCACGAAGACCTTGAAAAGCTTGAGGACTAGTCACTTCATGAATATAATGTTGGTCCACGTACATAAGTTGAGGTTGCCCCTCATCACCTGTAATTACGTGGCGTTCCCAAAGTTTATCGAAAATTGATTTTCCGCTCATAAAATACTCCAATTATAATCTAAGGATTGGTTAATCCGAAAGTTTTGTTAGGATAAGGTATAAAAGTACGACATCTATAACAATCCCTAAAAGCCAGCATAACTTAAAGTACCATTTGTTAATTTTATGTCTAAATAGTCTCCCACCTAGAAAGGCACCAATACCACCAAAGATAATAGTCTGCAATAATAATGACTTCTCAGAAATCCGTCTCTTATGTTGAATAGCCTTATGTTTATCAAGTCCATAATCGAATAAGACAACTAGATTCCACACCAACAAAACACTTAGTAACACTAATTTCAGTGTCATGATGTTAGAGATTGCCAATAATAGCTGTTGTCATTTCAGCAGTCGAAGCCTGACCACCCAAATCACGTGTCAAGATGCCTTGATTCAAGGTCTTATCAACAGCGTTTTCAATCAATTCTGCCCCTTCAGTTTCATTAAAACTTTCACGTAACATCATAGCTACTGACAAAATCATTGAAATTGGGTTGGCGATACCTTGACCAGCGATGTCTGGTGCCGAACCATGGATTGGTTCATAAAGACTTGGACCATTTTCAGAGTGACTGGCAGATGGCATAACACCTAAAGTTCCTGGAAGAACACTTGATTCATCAGACAAGATATCCCCAAAAAGGTTTTCTGTCACAACTACGTCAAAACGAGCTGGGTTGGTAATCATAATCATTGCGGCACTATCAACGAGTTGGTGTTCAAGAGTTACATCTGGAAACTCCAAAGAAACTTCATCAGCAACCTTACGCCACAATTTAGAAGTTGCCAAGACATTTTGTTTATCAATGCTAGTGACCTTTTTGCCACGACCTTGAGCAATCTTGAAAGCACGACGCATGATTCGACGAATCTCATCTGCTGAATAATCATTGATATCACGAGACTTATCTTCTTCGAGAATATGCTCACCAAAGTAAATACCGCCCGTAAGCTCACGAACAACGACAAAATCTACGCCTTCAATACGCTCAGGCTTAAGAGGTGACAAGTGTTTCAAAGCATCAAAGATGCGGACAGGACGGATATTAGCAAAGAGATTTAACTCTTTACGAATGGCCAAAAGTCCTTGTTCAGGACGAACTGGTGTATTGTCATATTTAGGTCCACCAATTGCAGCCAAGAGGATAGCATCTGCTGATTTAGCAGCATCCAAAGTTGACTTAGGAAGTGGATGACCCTCAGCATCAATACCAGCACCACCAAAAGGTTTAGCATCAATATCATAATCAAATCCAATTTTTGAAGCTACTTTATCCAGAACTTCAAGACCTGCTGCCATGATTTCAGGTCCAATACCATCACCAGAAAGTGTTACAATTTTATTTGTCATGCTTAACACCTCTCAGGTTTATGGAAGGTCACGGTAAGAAACTTTTCGTGCCATCTCACCAGCATTTTCTTTTTGAACCAGCGTATTAGCATTAATATAAGCAATTGCTGAAGCTTTCAAAACGTCAAAGTCCAAACCTGAAGCATTGAAGATTGTATCTGTATCTACATTTTCTACAGTTACAAGTACACGTGCTTGGGCATCAATACCATCAGTTACCGCATCGATATTATAAGAAGTCAAGCGGACTGTTTGATTGAAGAACTTATCGATAGCATTGAAAATAGCTTCAACTGACCCTTGACCATTTGCCAAGAATTCTAAAGCTTCTCCGTCTTCATTTACCAAGCTAACTGCAGCAGTAATTGTTTCATCAGCATTAGTAGTCAAACGAAGATCTTGGAAGTGGAAACCTTCTGGATTATCTACACTTGTACCAGCAACAAGTGCACGAATATCTGCATCAGTAATGTCATGTTTTTTCCCAGCCAAGACCTTGAATTTGGCAAAGAGTGGTTTGATATCTTCTTCCACAAAGTCAAGCTCAAGTTCTTTCAATTTTTCAACAAAGGCATGACGTCCTGACAATTTACCAAGAGGAAGACTGTTACTCTTCACACCTACCAATTCTGGTGTGAAAATTTCATAAGTTTGTGGGTTCTTAAGAACACCATCTTGGTGGATACCTGATTCATGAGAGAAGGCATTCCCACCAACAACGGCTTTATTTTTAGGAACAGGAATTCCAGAGAAGCGAGAAACAAGCTCTGAAGTATTCATTGTTTCATTAAGAACAATATCACTTGTTGCTTGGAAAAAGTCTTCACGAATTTTCAAAGCAACAGCTACTTCTTCAAGAGCAACATTACCCGCACGTTCACCGATACCATTAACAGTTCCCTGTACACGTCCAGCACCGTGTTTAATTGCTGTCAAAGTATTTGCAGTTGCCATACCGAGGTCATCGTGACAGTGAACACCAAAGACAACTTTATGGTCTGATTTAATATTTTCAGTCAAATGATCAAAAATACGCGCAAACTCTTCTGGAGTCGTAAATCCTACTGTATCAGGAATATTAATATATGATGCACCAGCATCAACTGCTGTTTGAACAACTTCAGTCAAGAAATCAAGCTCAGTACGAGTAGCATCCTCTGGTGAAAACTCTACAACTTCAAATTTTGAACGTGCATATGACACATGCTCTTTTACAATTTCAAGAATTTCTTCTTTTGATTTATTAAATTTGAATTCACGGTGAATTGGGCTTGTTGCGATAAAGACATGAATTTGTGGATACTTAGCATCTTTCAAAGCTTCATAACAAGCATCGATATCAGATTTTACTGAACGAGCCAAACCAGTAACAGAAGTTGTTGTCATAGCTTCTGCAATTTGTTTTACTGCCTCAAATGAATCTGGGCTAGCTGCAGGAAAACCTGCTTCGATTACAGAAATTCCCCATTTTTCAAGTTGCTTAGCAATGGCAACTTTTTCTTTGATTGAGAAGTTAACACCTGGTGTTTGTTCCCCATCACGAAGACTTGTATCAAAAAATTCAACTTTACGCATAGACATTCCTCTTTCTAAAAGTAAAAACGATAGTAGTAAAAAAACATCTCACTCGGAAACCCAAGCGAGATGTTTTGAACTCCCGCTTGGTAAGCCAAACAGGACTAATGCTTTTGCACTAGCCCTCATTACGCAATAGCAAAGTTGTTGTAGTTGCGAATGTCATTTGACTGATTTCCTTTCGATGTATCTTGACTAATATGATACATCTTTCCAACTTGAAAGTCAAGGAAAAATTACTGAATTGACTGACTTTTCTGACCACAATTTACATTTGTTTTCAGTAAAAGAAAAAAAGCTGACCAAAGTCAACTTTTTTATTGTTAATGATGACTACTTATCTCAGCTTATTTTCCGAGGTAGTATTCCTTAACAACGTTCAATTTTTCGTCAAATTCGAATACCAATGGTGGGAAGTTTGGAATTTCAACATCCATGATTTCGTCATCTGACAATTGTTTGATGTGTTTTACAAGGGCACGGATTGAGTTACCGTGTGCACCTACGAATACGTTTTTACCATCTTTAAGAGCTGGAGCGATTTTATCTTCCCAGAATGGAAGGGCACGTTCCAAAGTAACTTTCAAGTTTTCAGCATCTGGAATTACTGAGTCATCAAGTGAAGCGTAACGACGGTCAGTGTGTGCTGAGTGCTCATCATCACGATCCATTGCTGGAGGCAATACATCGTATGAACGACGCCAGATGTGAACTTGCTCATCACCAAATTGTTCAGCAGCTTCTGCTTTGTTTTTACCAGTCAAACCACCGTAGTGACGTTCGTTCAAGCGCCATGATTTTTCAACTGGAACCCAAAGTTGGTCAGATGCTTCAAGAGCTAAATTAGTTGTTTTGATCGCACGTTTCAATACTGAAGTGTATGCTTGGTCAAATTCGATACCAGCTTCTTTGATCAATTTACCAGCGTCGATAGCTTGTTGAGTACCTTTTTCAGAAAGATCTACGTCAGCCCAACCTGTGAAAAGGTTAGCTTTGTTCCATTCAGACTCACCGTGGCGAGCGAAAACCAATTTTACCATTAGTTATGTCTCCTTTTTATTTTGGGTTATACCCATTTACTCTATCTATTCTACCCAAAAAAACTTGAAAAAGCTAGCAAAATCCAAAAAATTCTGTAAAATTCTACTGCTTCTTTCCTTTGTCAAATTGGAACTAAGCGGAAGTTTAAGTCAGAAGTTTATACCTATCCATTATTTCCTTGTTTTAGGCCTTCTTTCATGCTAAAATGGGATGAAAATAGTAACATTTTACTTTGTGATCTCTAAGGAGGATATTATGGTTTCTACTGCTACAAAAGTTGGCCAATTTACGTTTGATAACTGTCTTATGAATGCTGCTGGTGTTTACTGCATGACTAAGAAAGAATTGGCAGAGGTTGAAACTTCAGCTGCAGGCTCATTTGTTACAAAAACAGGAACACTTGAAGCCCGCCCTGGTAATCCTGAACCACGTTATGTGAATGTACCCCTTGGGTCAATCAACTCAATGGGATTGCCAAATAACGGTTTTGAATACTACCTTGACTATGTTATTGAATTACAAAAGCAACCCAATACAAAAAATCATTTTCTTTCACTCGTTGGTCTCTCACCTGAGGAAACACACACTATTCTTAAAAAAGTTCAAGATAGCGACTACGAGGGACTTGTAGAGCTCAACCTTTCATGTCCTAACGTTCCAGGTAAACCTCAAATTGCTTACGATTTTGAAACCACAACCGAGATCCTTACTGAAGTCTTCTCTTACTTTACGAAACCTCTTGGTGTGAAATTACCACCATACTTTGATATTGTCCACTTTGATCAAGCAGCTGCTGTTTTCAACCAATTCCCTCTTGTCTTCGTTAACTGTGTGAACTCTATTGGTAATGGACTTTACATTGAAGATGAATCTGTTGTCATCAAACCTAAAAATGGTTTTGGGGGTATCGGAGGTGACTATATCAAACCTACTGCCTTGGCAAACGTTCATGCTTTCTACCAACGCTTGAAACCTGAAATCCAAATCATTGGTACTGGTGGTGTCAAATCTGGTCGTGATGCCTTTGAACACATCCTTTGTGGCGCAAGTATGGTACAAGTTGGTACTGCACTTCAAAAAGAAGGTGTCGCTATTTTTGACCGTATTACTAAAGAACTCAAAGAAATCATGGAAGAAAAAGGTTACGAAACTCTTGAAGACTTTCGAGGAAAACTTCATTACATTAACTAGTCTATAAAAAAAGTTTGGAAGACCTTCCAAACTTTTTTATTGATGAGGTTTCTCTTATTAGACAAGACCATCATCGTCACGTTCGTCCCAGTCTTCAAAAGGATCCTTTCCCTCTTTTTCAGCTTGAAGACGTTTCTGACGAGCTTCTTCGATTTGTTTTTCACTTGGTTTCATCAGTTTGCTAATAGCAGCAATAGCTGATAACTTAATAACAGTAAAAACCAAAAGAAAGATCAATACCACTGTTATGGTTTTCATAGTTTTCCTTATATTTTTTGTATAAATCAAAACCCCTAAAAGCTTAGGGGTTTTAACATTATTTGACTGCGTCTTTAAGAGCTTTACCAGCTTTAAATGCAGGAACTTTAGAAGCTGCGATTGAGATAGTTTCACCAGTTTGTGGGTTACGACCTTGACGAGCAGCACGTTCACGTACTTCAAAGTTACCGAAACCAATCAATTGTACTTTTTCACCTGCAGCAAGGAATTCTTCGATAGAAGCAAAAACCGCATCTACAGCTGCTGCTGAATCTTTTTTTGTAAGCTCAGTTGCTTCTGCAACTTTAGCGATCAAATCTTGTTTGTTAGCCATTGTAACAATCCTCCAATTTATTTCTAAGCGAATGATATTTTTAGCGCTTTGACAAATATTATCTTATCCTAAAAGCCTTATGAGGTCAAGTAATAAACGCTAATTTCATCGCTTTTTTGTAAAAAGTAAAGCGTTTTTAATTTATTGTCTTATAGACGTCAAATTCGATACGGTCGTTAACTAAATCGAAACTCTGAGCACGTGCTGTTATTCCCTTATCATTCTTCATAGACTGAATATTTAGGGTAACCTTTCCCTTCTTACTGTCAATTACAATATAATCAGGAAGTTTTGTTGAACGTTTAATCATATTAAGAGCATCTGAAACAGGGAGCTTCAAGGTTCCTGCCGAGAGCTCAGACACTTGAAGAACGACAGCACCGGACTCACTTACAAGAGGCGTAAAGTAAACATAGAGGGGTACTGCGTGACCTAAGACCTTATAACTACTCTCAAAAACAATTTTGGAATTAGTCACTTTGACCTTGAAACGCATCTTATCATTAGAATAATCTTGTGCAAACCCTGTAAGCGCCGCATCAAGCTCTTCTTTACTCATACTATACTTTCCAATTTTAGTAGCTCCTTTAGGTAAGGATACTGAGCTCGTTTCGACTGGTGTCATTATTCTAACTGTCACAACACTAATTAGGGCTAAATTTAAGGCTAAAAGTCCCAAAAACAACCATTTCCATACCTTACTCACCTGACCACTCCTTCTTTGTTTGGTTTATACGTTTCAAAATCGCATCTGACATAATTTGATAACCTGTGTTGTTGGGGTGAAAATGATCATCTTCAAATAGAGCATCGTTTAAACTACCTTGGGATGATTTAGTAGACTGAGATGTTTCATGAGAACTCGTTACTCCACCTTTACCATCAATTCCCTTATAGAGCAGATCATTAACTGGAACAAAGTAGACATTGTCGTACTCCTTACACACGTCTTCGGTAGACTGGTTCCAATTATCAACAATGGTTTGCATTTCTGTCATCTCTGGAAAATTAAGATAAAACGGATTGTAAATACCAACAATATAAATTGGTAAAGTTTTATTATCCTTACGAGCTAGCTCAATAATATGTCGCAATCTCTTTTGATACTCCACAGCAGGTTTGCTAAAGGTATTCACATTAAGATTGGTGATATTATCCTTAATGACATGAATCACATCATTTCCACCAACAGTCAAAGTCATCATTTTTGCCTTTTTGAGATCCCTTTTGATATCCTTCTTTTCCTGCATCCTCTTGAGGATTTGATTGCTGGTGTTTCCCGCGATACCATAGTTACGAGAAGTCACTTGCCAATTAAAATCTGACTCTAAGGCCTGGGATAAAACAGGAACGAAGCCTCCTTGTTTACTGCTATCACCCACACCTTGGGTAAGTGAGTCTCCAATGGCCACATAAGTTACCTTTTCTTTTTTTACAAACCTTATCTTGTCAGTAATCTTTGATGACCGATGATTGCTTGGTACAATAAAAATGAAAAGCCCTACAAATAATAGAAAAAGCAATAAGAAGCCTACTAGACTTCTAAGTAATTCTGATTCTTTCAATTTATTCATAGCGAACCATTACGGCAAAGGCGTCTTCACCAGTGTGTGTTTGAATGATTGACCCTGTTTCAAGAATTGAAATTGGAGCACCCAATACCTCAAGTTTCGAAGCAAGTTCATTCGCCAAATCCCGTTTTCCTGCATAAGAAATACCTATCTCAGCAACCTTGCGATCCTTGATAGCATCAATGTAAGAATCCAACCATTTCATGAAAGTTTTTGCACCACGACCTTTAGCAATAGTATTTAACTGATAGTCCTTCAATTCCATAATAACACGGATATTGAGCAATGATGATAAGAGGCCTGTAACACGGCCAATACGGCCACCTTTGACAAGATTCTCAAGGGTAGAGACACCAATATGAAGTTCAGATTTACTTTTCACTTCTTCTACATGTGCCACAATGTCTTCAAGACTAGCCCCTTCTTGCGCGAGTTTAGCAGCCTCAACTACTTGAAATTTGAGACACTGATCTGTAAAACCTGAGTCTATAACTGTTACATCAGCTCCTGAAAGGTTAGCTCCTTGACGCGAAGCCTCACATGTCCCAGAAAGAGTATGCATAAGATGGATGGCCACAATTTGCTCTGCACCATCTTTAACCAATTTTTCATATGTCTCAGCAAACAACCCCACTGGTGGTTGGCTTGTCTTTGGTAACTCTTTACTATGCTTCATCATTTCCAGGAAACGACCTTCTTCACGAAGGTCACTATCTGAATAGATGACACCATCCACCATAACTGACAATGGAACAATAGTGATATTGTACTTTTCAACCAATTCCGGTTCAATCGTGATTGACGAATCGGTTACAATTCTGATTTTACTCATATTTCTCTCGCTTAACACAATTTTTTTATTCTATTATAGCATGACTAGAGAGGTTTGCCCAACTCTTTTCCTAAACAGGTTCATCCACTTTTAGTAAAGCTCTAGCTTGACTCAAGGCAGCATCAGTCAAATTATCACCTGCAAGCATCTTGGCGATTTCCTCAACTCTTTCTTCAGGTGTTAAGAGACGAACACGAGATACAGTTGTCTCGTTATCACTTTCTTTAGAAATAAAGAATTGATAATCTGCAATAGCGATTACTTGAGGAAGGTGACTGATAGCCAATACCTGACCATGACTTCCAATCTTATGAATCTTCTGTGCGATAGCCTGGGCTACGCGGCCTGATACTCCAGTATCAACCTCGTCAAAGACAATACTAGTTTTATCTTCTTTTCGAGCAAAGGCTGACTTAATGGCTAGCATAAGTCGAGACAGTTCGCCACCAGATGCGACCTTAACAAGCGGTTTAAAACCTTCACCTGGATTGGTTGAAATATAAAATTCAACTTGCTCATTGCCATCACGGTTAAATTTCCCCTTAGTAAAGACAACTTTAAAATCAGCCTTATCCATATACAGATCACATAACTCAGTCTTTATCTCTGACTCAAGAGCGTTTGCAATCTGATGTCGTTCCCTTTGCAAGGTCTCTGCAGACGCAAGTAAGTCTTTTTCAAGTTGCTTAAGTTCTTGTTCCATAGCATCAGAAGAGCTAGAATTTCCAGTCAATAGGTTATATTCTTTACTTGAATTTTCGAGATAATCTAAGACATCATCAACAGTTCCACCATATTTACGGGTAATGGCATTAATCGTATCTAAACGGTGTTCAATCTCTTGTAAACGCCCAGCATCAAAATCTAAATTATCTACAAGATCTCCTAACTGTTTAGTGACATCCTCAAGAACATAGTAGGCTTCTGACAAATTATTAGAGAGTTCTTTATAATCAGAGTCATACTCTTCAAGAGATTGAAGGTCATTCATAGCAGAACGGACATTTGATAGACTTGAAAAATCTTCATTATCCAGCATAACATAGGCATTTGTTAGGGTATCAGCTATCTGCTTATGATTGAGGAGTTTATCTCGCTCCTTCATCAAAGTTAGGTCCTCACCTGTTTTTAGAGAGGCTGCTTCAATTTCTGCAATCTGAAAAGCTAGCATTTCAATTCTAGCCTTATGCTCTTTCTCGTTTTTCTGTTTTTCAAGAACAGATTTTCTTAGCTCACGGTAACGATCAAAGTGTTCCTGATATTCTTTTTTTGCCTGAAAAAAATCCTTGTCTCCAAAGGCATCAAGCATGCTTATGTGAAGAGCAGGTCTCATAAGTTCTTCTTGGTCATGCTGTCCATGGATATCTACCAAAAAGTGGCCGACAGCTTTAAGAGTCGTTAAATTGACCATTTGACCGTTGATACGGCTAACACTTCGACCATTTTGGAAGACTTCACGCCGGATAATTAATTCATCCTCAACAGGAATCCCATTATCTTCCAAGAGACTAACTAAAGCAGGATTTTGTTCAATTGAAAAGAAGCCCTGAATCTCCGCTTTAGGGGCTGAATGACGGACAACCTCGCTAGATGCCCGTGCCCCCAACATAAGATTCATGGCATCAATGATAATGGATTTTCCTGCCCCAGTCTCTCCGGTAAGAACAGTCATGCCATTTTCAAAGTTAAGAGAAATTTCTTCAATAATTGCGAAATTCTTTATCGTAATTTCGAGAAGCATGCTTCCTCCTATTCTTCAACCCACTTGACGATTTGTCCATGTAATTCGATAGCTGCTAATTCTGACTGAGCAACCAAAAAGAGCGTGTCATCATCAGCAATCAAGCTAAAAATCAAATGCTTGTATTCATCCAAAAGAATCTTTTTGATGAGACGACTAGTCCCTGGCTGAACTAAGATATTCATAAAGGCATGTTGTCGATCAATACGCAACAAGCGGCGGCAAGCAACAGAAGATCCACCTACTCGTCTAGGAGCAGTTGAGAGCCCATAGATGTAGGAACCATCTTCGGTTGGCACTTTGGTAATACCAATTTCATTGATATCACGTGATACCGTAGCCTGAGTAGCCTTCAACCCCTCAGCCTGGAGTAATCTTACCAATTCTCCCTGGGTCGTAATTTTATTTTCTTGGACAATCTTTCGGATTAACTCCAAACGATCATTCTTCTTCATTCTTCTTAAACTCCTTATGTGCTTGTGCTACAACTTCTTTGATTGAAGTTTGAACATCATTTCGAGGAGAACCTGTCTTCTCCAAGTGTGCGAGAAATTCAATGTTACCATGACCACCTTGAATAGGTGAAAAATCCAGTCCTTTAACTGAAAATCCATAGTCAACTGCAAAAGCTGTTACGGTTTCTAATACTTTTTCATGGATGCTGCTCTCACGAACAATTCCATTTTTTCCAATTTGTTCACGGCCCGCCTCAAATTGAGGTTTCACAAGAGCAACAACTTGCCCTCCATCAACCAATATCTTAGCTAAGGCCGGTAGAATCAAATTAAGAGAGATAAAGCTGACATCAATAGATGCAAATGATGGTAATCCCTCTGTGAAATCGACAGGTTCAGCATATCGAAAATTATATTGTTCCATAGAACGCACTCGATCATCTTGACGCAATTTCCAAACTAACTGATTGGTACCAACATCTACTGCATAAACTAGTTTGGCACCATTTTGAAGCATGACATCGGTAAATCCACCTGTTGAGGCACCGATATCGATAGTTGTCATATCTTCAACTGATAGATTGAAAACAGCTAAAGCTTTTTCAAGTTTGAGTCCTCCACGACTCACATACTTAAGCTTTTCACCTTTGAGCTTCAACTCTGTTCCATCATCAATTTTTTCACCAGGTTTATCGTAACGCTCACCATTGATAACATTAACAACTAAACCAGCCATAACACCACGTTTAGCTTGTTCTCGCGTTTCAAATAGGCCTTGTTTATAAGCCAAGACATCTACTCTTTCCTTAGGCATGGAGTCTTAACCTTTCTATGATTTTCATAATATTGTCTTGCTTGAAACCTTGGTACTCAGCCAAGTCTTTGAAAATAGACTCAGCCTTATTTAGTGACTCCTCAAGAATGACATGCGATTTTTCCAAACCAAGAAGAGCCGGATAAGTTGATTTTCCAGCAACTACGTCTTTCCCAGGTGTCTTCCCAAGCTCTTCGAAATCAGCAGTCACATCCAAAATATCATCACGTACTTGAAAGGCAAGACCAATCAGGCGACCAGCTTCTTTTAGATTTTCCAAAACCTCTTGATCTTTTTGAGCAACAATACCAGCCGCTACAAACGGAAAGGTTAAAAGCTTTCCTGTCTTATGCTCATGAATTTGAGCCAGTTGCGATAAATCAAGTTCCTGACCTTCACCCTTCATATCCAACATCTGACCACCAACCATACCGAAGGTCCCTGACGCATAAGATAAAGCTTGAATCAATTGAACACGAATCTCTGCAGAAAGTTCTGTTTGGGCTACAAGTGCGAAGGGATCCAAAAAGAGAGAATCACCAGCTAATATTGCCGTTGCTTCATCAAATTTTTTATGGTTTGTTAAACGTCCTCGACGGTAATCATCATTATCCATTGCCGGTAAATCGTCGTGAATAAGACTTCCAGTATGAATCATTTCAAGACTTGCTGCGACATCAAAATGACTAGGAGTAAGCTCTAAACCAAATCCTTCAAGTAAATCTAAGAAAATCAGTGGACGAATACGCTTACCGCCACTATCAACCGAATAAAGAATAGCAGTGATTAAATCACTTGATACAGGGAGATTCTTTTTTTGGTAGTAATCACGGATAGCCGTATCAATTTTATTTAGCTTGCTCATTAGGCATCCATTTCCGTTTCTGTACCGTCCGCTTGCATAACCTTAACCAATGTCTTTTCAGCATCTTCTAAGGTCTTTTGCAAATCTTTAGATAGGGCCATACCCTTTTGGAACTCCGCAATAGCATCTTCAAGAGCAACATCGCCTGTCTCAAGCTTAGTAACGATGGCCTCTAGGTCCTGTAAATTTTCCTCAAATGTTTTTTTAGTTGACATTTTTTACCTCTACTTCTAGTTCTCCATCCCTCATTTGGATAGTTAATTGATCACCTTCAGTAATATCCTTAATAGTGGTTAGGGGCTTATCGTCTTTATTGACAATAGCATAGCCCCTCGCAACAATACGGCTAGTATCCAGTGATAATAGGGCTTCTTGCGCTTTCTCTAGTCTCACACGATAGCCGTTAAGGGTGTTCTTAGTTGTGGTAATTAACAAACGCTGTAAGGACTCTCGACGGTCTTGGTAATTCTCTACACTAGTCAAGAGATTCAAACCTTGTAGTCTCTGACTTAAAAGAGCCACTTCTTTTTGTTTGCGTTCAAAATCCTGCTTTATAAAGACTTCAAGTCGGGCTGTCAATTGGTCAATCTTTTGCAAATAACCATCATAAAGACGTTCAGGTTGCCTAAAGACAACCGATTGCGATAATTTTGCTAAACGTTCTTGGTTATACTGTATACGTCTCAAACAAGCTTGATAGGCTCTGTTTTGTCTTTCCCGAATCCAAACCAAGGTATCTGACTTAGATACTGGTGTTGCAAGCTCTGCCGCTGCTGTAGGCGTAGCAGCCCTACGATCTGCAACAAAGTCAGCCAAGGTCGTATCTGTTTCGTGACCAACACTTGAAATCACGGGTAGACGACTCTCAAAAATGGACTGAACCACAATTTCTTCGTTAAAGGCCCAGAGATCTTCGATAGAGCCTCCACCACGACCTACGATTAAAAGATCCAGATCACCCCTTTGATTGGCTCTATAAATATTTTCAGCAATTTCCTGTGCAGCTCCTTCACCTTGAACCTTGGTAGGAAAAAGTAAGATTTCTACACCAGGAAAACGACGGTTAACAGTCGTAATAATATCTCGAATAACCGCACCACTAGGACTTGTGACAACCCCGATTTTTTTGACAAAATTAGGAAGCCCCTGCTTATGACGCTCGTCGAAATAGCCTTCAGCAGTTAATTTCTTACGAAGCTGTTCAAATTGGAGAGCCAAGGCACCCACACCATCTGGCTCAGCTTTTTCAATAATAATCGAATAGGAACCACTCGGCTCGTAAATCTGTACCCGACCAACGACATTGATTTTCATCCCTTCTTCGAGGTCAAAACCAAGTTTTTTGAAGACTCCCGCCCAAATCGTCGCCTGAATAACAGCCCCTTCATCCTTCAAAGAAAAATACTGATGACTCGGCCGACGGCGAAAATTGGAAACTTGTCCCGTCAAATACACCCTCTCTAAATAAGGGTCACGGTCAAATTTCATTTTCAAATATTTGGTTAAGGATGTGACCGATAAATAGTCTGACACGACAACTCTCCTTTATTTAAGCTATCCTTGAAAAACTGAAGACATTAAAAAAGTTCTGTAGAACTATCATCCCCAAACCTTCTCAGTCGGCTTTTTAATTGTATACATGATTACTTAAAATTATATCAAAAAAGACTGTCAAAAGACAGTCTCAACCACCATTGTCAGGTGTTTTATATAGTTTCATTAATCGGTTGTATAAGTTTTTGAAACGACGTCCCAAGAATCACTTGAACCGTCAATACCACCATAGGCTTCGAGTTGTCCCTTCTTATCTACACGGAAAAGAAGAACCTCATTACCATAGGTATCATAAAGTTGAGCATAAACTAGGTTATCACCATCATCCGTCCATGAATAAACATTCCAACCTAGATTTTTATAATTTTCTCCAGTTGAACCTTGTTCTTTAGCATAGGTAGAAAAAACCCAGTCTTCTAACTGTTTATCAGACAAAGATGAGGTATCAACTTGAGAGGATTGGTTATCAGATGATGATGCTGCTTGTTCCTTACTTTTAGCTAACTGGCCATTTTTCCATGGGTTTGTTTCACTCTCTTTTTGGTTATTACTATACCACATCAAAGTAACAACAGGAATAACCACTGCAAGTACTGCAACAACTCCAATTACCCATCTAATGACTTTAGGATCTTTGAGTTTATTAAAACTCGAAACTTTCCTTGCCTTAGTTCTTTCAGTTTTACGACGTCTAAATTCGCTCACAGCTTTATCCTCTTTTTCTTGAAAGTAGTCCCTTTTTTCTTTTCCTCTTGTTCCAAGAGTTTTTGCACTTCCCTACGACCCTGCGAATCACTCGTTTGAGTCAATGAAATTTGCAACTAAAAAATACGATTATCCAAAGCTTGCTCATATTCTTTGGCTGCTTCTCTATCACCATTATCAGCTAAGGCTCTCAGATACTCTTCATTACTGAATTCAGCAATTCACTATTTCGCTACTGCTTCTAAATCGTTTCTTCTATTTTCTTAAAGCCTGGGACTTTTGTCAAGTTACTAGTTTGTAACAAAATCTTACAACTGTAAAAAGCTGAAGAAAATCACATCCTCAGCTTATTTCTTGGTTATTTCTCGATAATACTTACAGTAACTTTGAAGAGGGCAAGTCTGGCATTTAGGATTCTTGGCTAAGCAATGATAGCGTCCAAAGAAAATCATGCGGTGATGACTGATAATCCAATCTTTCTTTGGTATTTTCTTCATCAATTCTGCTTCAATTTCCTCTACACTAGCATTTTCTGGAGCTATATTCAGCCGTTTAGAAACTCGAGAGACATGTGTATCTACAGCAATAGACGGAATCCCGTAGACTTCAGCCAATACGACGTTAGCTGTTTTTCGTCCAACACCAGGTAAACTCTCTAATTCCTTGTGAGTTTTGGGAACTTGTCCGTCAAAATTCATTAAAACAGCTCTAGCGGTTTTAATAATGTTCTTTGCTTTATTCTTATATAGCCCAATGGTTCTCAAGCACATTTCAACATCATCAAGATTAGCAGATGCTAAATCTTCAATTTCTGGATAACGGGCCCACAAACCTGGTGTCACTTTATTAACAGCTTTGTCTGTTGTTTGAGCAGATAAAATAACAGCAACTAGTAGTTGAAAGGGGGTCTCCCATTCCAACTCGCCATGTGCATCTGGAAACATCTCTCCCATTAAGGCCAAAGCTTCATTAACACGTTTTCTACCTAACATTATTGACCACCCCACAATTGACGGGCCGCATCCATACCAGTTTTGAACTCATCCGAAACCTGGTGATGTTGTTTCTTTCCTTGATGCTCCAAACGACGTTCTTCAACTTGAATTTTAGTAGTAATACCACTTGTTTTCCAGTTACGAAGAACCCCTTTGATATAATTCCAGTTGGTTTTTCGGTTAAATACTGCCTCTTTCAGAGCTTCACGGATTAATTCCGGGTCAGTGTGTTCTTCCTGAATTTCCTTATTTAAATCTTCGATTACCATAGGATTCAAGATTCCCAAAGCCTGTTCCAACTCATCTGTCAGCTGTTTAATAAGCTGCATATTTGTTGGTTGGCCAACAACAGGACCTGTCGTTGGCTTTTCACTACTCACTAGCTTGTCTAACACTGCTAGGGCAGGTGAAGCATCAACAACCATCTCAATTTCATTATTAACTTTAATAGTCGTAAAATCAAGGAGTCCAGCCTCAGTTAATGTCGTAATACTTTTATTAACCTCAGTGAGGGTCTTTCCAGTTGCCTGCGCTATCTGACTAGAGGCCACTTCTCCAATCTGAGTAGTCGTTTGTAGATAGAGAAACTGCCAAACTAAAAAGTCATCCGCTGATGGAAAAATATCCTTAAAGTGAAAAAATAAGGCATTTGGAAGGACTAGATTTCCTGTTCGATACTGTTCAAAAAAACTCATATTTACCTTTCAGAGTAGATAGGTCAACTCAAAAAATTTTATGTTTCAACATAAGTCTTTTGAGAGACCTACTACAAATAACCGTAGAATGAAAAATCGTCTTCCAACTCTTCTAAACGATAGGGTGTTTCTTGATATACCGCGTAGTTAATCCAATTACTAAAGAATGCTGATGCCGCAAGGTTCCAACGAAGTTTAGGTTCCTGACTTGGATCGTCCCCAGGGAAATAGTTTGCTGGCATATCTGGATTGATGCCTGCATCCAAATCCCTTCTATATTCTCTGGCCAGAGTATCACAATCATATTCGAAATGACCAAAACTATAAACTTCACGAAGATTCTTACTTGCCAGAATGGACAGACCTACCTCTTTACCTGATACAACAACGTCTAAATCTGTTTTATTCTTGATATCTTCCAGAGTTACCTCTGTATAGCGTGAGTGCGGTGACACAAAGCTATCATCAAAGCCATTCATGAGGAAATTTTTTGGCATGTCAACAGTTTGCTTATAGATACCTGATAATTTCTCTGACAAGGGAACCTTATCAACCCCATGTTTGTAATAGAGACCTGCTTGAGCTCCCCAACACAAGTGAAGAGTTGAATAGACATGCTTTTTAGACCAATCAAAAACCTGTGTTAATTCTTGCCAATAATCAACTTCCTCAAAAGGCATTTGTTCAACAGGAGCCCCCGTTACGATAAGACCATCGTAATACTTGTCCTTGATTTCATCAAAAGTCTTATAGAAGGTTTCCATATGTTCAGCATGGGTATTTTTTGATTTATGACTAGCCATATACAGAAACTCTACGTTAATTTGGAGTGGTGTATTCGCTAAAAGACGTAGCAACTGAGTTTCTGTCACTTCTTTAGTTGGCATTAGGTTAAGGATCAGGACCTCCATTGGTCTAATATCCTGGCTACTAGCTCTATTCTCATCCATGATGAAGACATTTTCCGAACGCAATACATCAAGAGCTGGTAACTTATTATCAAGTTTTATAGGCATAACAATATCTCCATCCTTGTTTATTCTATCTTCATATTATAAACCGGGTAAATATTGTTATCAAATATATATTTTCTCTAGTTAGCTATAGCTTTAAGCTATATAAGAACACACTTATTTTTTAAAAGAGTTAAAAAGGCCCTGAGGCCTTTTGTAAAACATAGATAGATTTATCCTGGGAAGTTCATCAATACTTTAGTGTCATAACCTTCGATTGCTTCACGACCATTAAGTCCATCAAGCTCAATCAAGAAGGCACATCCAGCAACGACACCACCTAGGCGTTCAATCATTTCAATTGTTGCTTTGACAGTACCACCAGTCGCCAAGAGATCGTCAACGATAAGTACACGTTGGCCTGGTTTGATTGCATCGGCATGCATGCAAAGAGTATCGACACCATACTCTTTTTCATAATCGGCTGAAATCACTTCACGTGGCAATTTACCAGGTTTACGAACTGGCGCAAATCCAATACCAAGTTCAAAGGCAACTGGACACCCAACGATGAAACCACGTGCTTCGGGACCAACAATCATGTCAATCTTCTTGTCAGTCGCATACTGAACGATTTCACGAATAGCATAGCTATAAGCATTTCCATCAGCCATCAACGGGCTAATATCACGGAAAGTAACCCCTTCTTTAGGGTAGTTTTCAATAGATGCAATATAATCTTCTAATTTCATTTGTTCTTCCTATAGGCATTTTGCCAAAAAATATTTACATATTATTATAGCATGAATCCGTGGATTTAGAAAATGCTAACCACTAGATCCTAAACCAGTTATCTTAGTTAGGCACTACTGCTCCTGTTTGTAGAGCCAATCATAAATTTCCTGTGGTGTTCCCAAAGCCATGAGTTCTTGGAACTTGACAAGACGTTTAAGGTCCTGGAAAATCTTGCTTTCCTCAATCTCACGTTTTTCAGCCTCTTTATTAACTGTCATGACACCACTATCAATAGTGACAAAGTCCAATTCATCAAAGATTTGAATCATCTTGATGAGGAGAATTTTATCAATCTTAAGGTAATGACTGAGGTCATCTAGTTTATAGCGCACATCAAATTCTGGAAATTGATAAATGGTTTTATAGAGCCTTGCAAATTGTTCTCTAGTTCCATAGCCCGTCAGATAATAGGCTTCCTTAATGCAATTCTTAAAATAAATAGCCTGGAATTTCTTACCATCAAACCACGCTTTTAATTCCGTCGCTGAATCCGGTAGGGTGTTGAGGACAACTGCTTCTGTTTCGTTTGAGGCCTCTTCTACCGTTGGTAGGCCCTCAGGTAATATCATATTTTTTGAGCGAAAATCAAATAACTGAACACCGTCCACGCGCGCATCTTCTAGCATGAGCTGTAGCGTTGTTTGACCATTCCAAACATTAACAGATAAGGTCACTGCCAATTCCAAACCTTGAGCTTGTTGAAATTCTTGAAGCAAGCGGCCTTTATTAAAGGCAACAACATCAAAACTATCCTTGCCTTGCTTAACCTTAAACTTAAGATGGGCTCCATTTTGCCCCATAGTTCTGGCTTGAATAACGGAAATATCATGTAGCCAAAAGACTGGCTTTTTATTATCCATACCAAAAGGTGCTAGTTTTTCGAGGCTCTTAATGGTATCAAGGCTAAGCTCACCGAGTTGGAGCTTTTCATCTAAATTAAGCGTATTTTTGGCACTCGTATCAATGTCATTATCGTAGACATAACGACATAAAATATCTGAGAGTTGATCAAGATTTTCCTCCGGAAGGGTCATCCCAGCTGCTCCAGCGTGTCCTCCAAAAGCAGTAAAGATGTCTCGGTGGTCATCAAGGGCATGAAAGATATTGATTGATTCCAAACTACGGGCCGAACCCTTAGCCAGGCCATCTTCAATATTCAAAACCACTACTGTCTGGCTGATTTGCTCCATGATGCGACCCGCCACAATACCTAGAACGCCAGGATGCCAACCTTCCTTGGCTAAAACCTGAACTGGTTTGTCCAAGTCTACCATGGTCATAGCTTCATCAAAGATTTTTTGAACAACTTCCTTACGTTCTTCATTTTTAGCATTGATTTCCAGAGCAATGGCTTGCGCTTCTTCATCGTCAAATCCTGTCAGTAGTTCAATGGCTGGATTTGGATCATCTAAGCGTCCCAAGGCATTGAGTTGAGGGGCTAGTTTGAAACCTACTGTTTCTTCGGAAATCGTTGATGGGACCACATCTGAAATGCGGAGCAATTCTTGAAGCCCAATTCGCTCAGTAGTCTTGAGAATTTCCAGGCCGATCTTGACCATAATACGATTTTCATCCGTTAGGCTAACCATATCAGCAATGGTACCAATGGCTACCAAATCCAACATCTCTGTAGGAATAGTTTCAAGGAGGGCAGTTGCCAATTTGAAAGCTACACCACAACCTGCCAAATACTTAAAAGGATAATCGGCATCTGGATGCTCTGGATGGACAATGGCATAGGCATCTGGAAGCTGTGCCGGCATACTGTGATGGTCTGTAACGATAACGTCCACACCTTGCTCTTGCGCATAAGCAATAGCCTCATTACCCGCTACCCCATTATCCACTGTAACAATGAGTGAAATGCCTTCCTGCTCAATGAAATACTTGTAGACACTTTCATTTGGCCCATAACCATCTGTAAAACGGTTAGGCAAATAAACTCGAGCCTCAGCCCCCATCATTTCAAGAGCTTCCTTGACAATCGAAGCTGATGTCATACCATCCGCATCATAGTCCCCATAGACTAAGATTTGCTCATAATTTTCAATGGCCTGACGAATTCTAGCCACTGCCTTATCCATATCATGAAGAAGATAAGGGTCATGAAGGTGTGATAAATCAGCCTTTAGAAAGGCTTCAAGGGCCTCTTCTGTCGTAATGCCACGTTCATAAGCAATCTTGGCTGCTGTTTCTGCCAGCCCATGTTCTTTGGCAAGTTTAAAAAAGCCAGCATCTGGCTCTTTTGTGTTTATTTTCCAATCATACGTTGATGTAATCATGTTTTTATATTTTCTCCCTGTCATCTAGTCTACCTATTATAACATGAAAAAATTTATCATAGTGGATAGAAGCCTAAGTTTCCTAAAAAGAGAATGGAAAACATCGGAAGGCGTTTAGACTCGTGGTAAATTTCCAATCAAGACCTGCTTTTCTAGACAAAATAATAGTCTGGATATTGTTTCCTTTTTGACTTGTGTTTTCTCAGATATTCCCTTCTCCTCTTTACGTTAACTAACTCTATTCTACTATCATTTTCAAGTAATATTAGGAAAAACAAGAAAAAGATTCCCTAATTGGAAATCCTCTACATCAATATTTATAAATCATCCCTGTACAAGCTTGCTCTGAAAGTTCGACAAATCCCAGGGACTGGTAAAAGGCTAATTTTTTCTCGCTACGTTCAGTGACAAGGAGCCGTTGATAGACATGGGGGAACGTCTCTAAAGCCTTTTCTAAGAGTTTCTTTCCGATGCCTTGGCGCTGATGATCTGGTCGCACCAAGAGGTCTTGCACCAAAAGGACAGAGTGCCCATCTCCTACTAAGCGAATGTAGGCTACGAGCTTTTCCTCATCATAGACCGCCGACTGCCAGAGACTGGCTTTGACAGCTTCTTTCAACATGGTTGGATTGTTAGTATAATTGGTCCAACCGACTGAACTGTACAGTGCGAGTAGGTCTGTCATCGCTGGAATCTCTTTTCTATAATCTAACATCTTAATTCCTTTTTTAACCTATAGTGCTGTAGGTTTTCTAAATAGGCTTGGATATTTGCGGTCATCTAGTTTCCTCCTATTTGTAGTTAAACACATTGGTAGCTAGTTTGTCCGAGATTCGTGGAAATAGCGTATAGCCTTTGTGGGCAACTGATAAGAGTCGTGGTAGATTGACTTCACGTTTATTTTTACCCAGAATACGGACAATCTTTTTAGCCACGTATTTAGGACTGAGTACAAACTTTTTAACACTCTCAAGATAAGCTCCAGAGGGGTCGGCTTGGTCAAAGAAGCTTGTCTCAATTGGACCAGGATTGACTGTTGTCACATAGACTCCCTTACCAGCCAACTCTAAACGAAGGGCATCTGAAAAGCCAATTACCGCAAACTTTGTCGCTGCATAGACACTTGAATTGGCTGTCGCAATTTTACCCGCCATACTGGCGATGTTGACGATATGACCATGGCCTTTCTCCACCATTTTCTCAGCCATCAGACGTGAAAAAGTCAACGTCGCAAAGGTATTGATATCAAACATATCACGGACTTCTTGGCTAGTGTAGTTATCATAAGACTTGAATTCACCGAAGCCAGCATTATTGATAAAAACATCAATACGGCCAAACCGTTGATAGAGATAATCGACCATTTCTTTAATGGCATTGTCGTCTCTAAGGTCAATAGCAAGACAAGTTTTATTTTCCACATGGCGATAACATTTCTCAAGTTTGTCCTTGTCTCGTCCTAAGAGGATAATACCATCACTGGGTGAGAGCTGCTTGACAATTTCTTGAGCAAGGCCTCCTGAAGCACCAGTAATAGCAATAATACGTTGCTTAGCCATTAGATTTCTACCTCTTCCAAGTCACGAACGATGTGGGTGTTTTCGAAAATTGTTTTAGCATCTGCTGCCATCTTACCGATATCACGCCCCAAGAATCGTGCTGATACATGATTTAGAAGAAGGCGCTTAGCTGAAGCATCTTTAGCGACCTGTGCTGCTTGCATATTGGTTGAATGCCCATGGTTCTTAGCAATTTTTTCATCACCCTTACCATAAGTGGACTCATGAACCAAGACATCTGCACCCAATCCAAGACGAACACTGGCATTCGTCTTACGAGTATCACCTAAGATAGTGATAACCTTACCTTTCTTAGGTGCGGAAATAAAGTCTTTGGCAATGATTTTCGTTCCATCTTCAAGAACTACATCTTGTCCATTCTTAATTTGTCCAAAAAGCGGACCAAATGGTACGCCTGCTGCCTTAAGGGCCTCAGCATCCAAGGTTCCTTCGAGATCCTTTTGAACCACACGGTAACCAATACAAAAAATGGTGTGATCCAACTTATCTGCATAAACAGCGAACTTGTCATCTTCCATAACCAAGCCTAGCTTGTGCTCATCAATTTCCTTAAAATGCACATGATAAGGTAAGCGTGTCCCCGAGGTACGAAGGCTGGTCATGACGTATTGCTTAATACCAACTGGTCCATAAACTTCAAGGTCAGTTTGTTCTTCGCTAGATTGGAAAGAACGACTAGCCAAGAAACCAGGTAGACCGAAGATATGGTCCCCGTGCATATGTGTGATAAAGATTTTTTTTACTTTACGAGGTTTGATTGTTGTTTCTAAAATCTGACGTTGGGTTCCTTCCCCACAGTCAAACATCCAGACTTCGTTGATTTCATCGAGTAGCTTCAAAACCAGACTCGACACGTTACGGGCCTTGGATGGCTGTCCGGCGCCCGTCCCTAAAAATTGTAATTCCATGACTTTCTATACTTTCTATCTATCGTTTTTCTTATTTCTGGACAATATAAGCCAGGCATTCACGCTGAGCAAAGCCATAATAAACAGTTTGCCCTTTATATTGAGATAAAAGTTCCACTAATTCGTCTTGATTGAAGCTAGCTAACTTAATGACATTCCCCTTCAGTTTAGTGACACGACTAAGTAACTGAGTTACTGGTGTCAACTCCTCCAACACTTCTTCGTCAAAATCAACCTTGGCCATCTTAATTTGAGTGCCTTCAAGATAAACCTTATACTGTGGGAAAACTTGGGCAAGCTCAAATAAAATACTAGCCGTTGGAACCTCTAAATGCTCTGCAAAGACTAGGGCCACTTCATCGGCATTTTCATAGCAAAAACCATAAGATTTGCCTGACAAATTGAGACGAATAAAGGGCTTGTGTTCATCAAAAGATGGTACTGGATTAAAGAGGTTCAATTCTTTCGAAAGCTCCAAATAGTAATCCGTTGCTGCTTCTGGAGACTGTTTCTGGTAAATCTCTGCAAAATAAGCATTAATCACGCTTGGTGGTGGTGTAATAAAGGCCAGTTTTTGACGGTCTGAAAGGTCTGACAAGGTGTTTTCCAGATACACTTTATCTAGACTTGTAAAACCACCATATTTTAAAGCTAAATCCATATAATCAGTCATAAAACTCTTCCAATTTCCATTTATTTTTCGGTGAAATATAACCTGTAATTTCTTCCACTTCTGTCTCAAAAGTGTAGCTATCTAACAAGGCCAATTGACTCAACTGATAAAGTTTATAAGCTTGCTCCTGATGTACCTTAATACTAAAGGGTTCAAAAATCTGTTGAATTTCATCAATCAAGAGTCTTCTGAGGGCCTCACGACTTCCCTTGTCACGTGCTGAGAGGCGAACATTAGGAAAGACTGTTGCTACTAGATTATCAGCTACATCCATCTTATTGTAGATTGCTAGGCGAGGAATATCAGTCATGTCTAAGTCTTTGAGAATGTCTAAGACCACCTTTTCGTGCTCTTCATGATTAGGATCACTCGCATCAATGACATGCAAAAGGAGGTCCACATTACGACTTTCTTCGAGCGTTGACTTAAAGGCAGCAACCAATTCTGTTGGCAAATCCTGAATAAAGCCAACTGTATCTGTCAAGGTCACTTGAAACTGATCTTTTAAGTAAATTTTCTTAGTCGTTGCATCCAAGGTCGCGAAAAGTTCATTGGCCTCATACTGCTTATCATCCGTCATAAGGTTCATGATTGTTGACTTCCCAGCATTGGTGTAACCTATCAAGCCAATTTTAAAGGTACTTGAATCAACACGCTTTTCGCGAATGGTTTCTCGGTTCTTCTCAACAATCTTTAACTGGCGTTCAATATCGGCAATCTGGTTACGAATCGAACGACGATTGAGCTCCAACTGACTTTCACCAGGTCCACGGCTACCAATGCCCCCTGCTTGACGGCTGAGCATAATCCCTTGACCAGCCAAACGAGGTAACATGTACTTAAGCTGAGCTAGGTGAACCTGAAGTTTACCTTCATGGCTTCTAGCCCTCATGGCGAAGATATCCAGAATTAATTGCATGCGATCAATAACTTTTACACCAAATGCAGTTTCAAGATTGGTATTTTGACGAGGCGTTAAACGGTTATTGACGATGACAGTGCTAATCTCATCCGCATCCACCATGGCCTTGATTTCCTCTAATTTTCCTGAACCTACGAAGGACTTGCTATCATAGCGTTCACGTTTTTGGGTATAGCTAGCTACAACCTCTGCTCCTGCTGTTTTGGCAAGACTAGCAAGTTCCTCCATGGACATGTCAAAATGCTCTGTCTCTTGCAATTCAACACCTACTAAAATAGCACGTTCTTGCTGCTTGGCTGTCTCTATCATAGCAAACCCCTTTTCGAAATAGTCGCCTTCTATTATACCACAGGGAGACCTAAAGAGAAGGGGACAGACCTTAATTTTTTATAAAGAAAAACAAGTTGGATCGCCCAACTTGCTTCTAATTAGTGTTTACGTGTCGGTTTCTTTTTAGACCCCTTACGACGCTTGCCTTGGTGAAGAATAGGCGTATTTTGAGAAATGGTTTGACGCATTTTCTCAGTGACCTTATCAACCTTATCTTTAGCCTTGACCAATTCTTGAGAGGCCTTGGTAACACTCTTCGAAGGCTTGTTTTCCTTGGACTTGCTTTTAGAAACAGGTTTCACTTGACTAGTTCCAGACGTACGCATACGACGAGACATTGCCAAGAGAATTTTATTTTCCTCGTTGAGGTTGGTCTGGTAGGCCATTGAAAGCACTAAACCAACACCAATCAAGTTTGAGATGAGTGAAGATCCACCTTGAGAAATAAAGGGCAAAGGAATACCTGTCAGAGGAAGAATTCCTACTGCCGCCCCAATATTTTCAAAAATATGGAAGACGATCATCATAATAAAACCTGTAGAAATAAAGGTATAGAAACGGTTGTTAGACTTAAAAGTCACTCGCAACATGCGATAAATGAGGAAGAGATAGGTCAACAGAACCAATCCACCGCCTACCAAACCAAAGTCTTCTGCAATAACCGTGAAGATCATATCACTCTCACGAACTGGTACATTCAAATCAAGATGATTAAAACCTTTTCCGTATATCCCCCCAGTACCTATCGATACCATCCCTTGTGTCTGTTGAAAGGCAATGCCATCCGCATAGGTGAAGGGGTCCAACCAAGCTGAGATACGGTTAATCTGATAAGTCTGAACCCCTAACTTGAGCAAGGCTTCCTTTCCCCAATCTGTGATAAACACCATTATAAACAGAGCTACGCTAGCTGCAAATGCTAGCACTACCGGTAAGATAATACGCCAGGATATTCCCGAAACCACTATTATACCCGCTAAAATAGCGAGGAAGACTAAGGCCGTTCCCATATCACCTTGAAGAACCAGTAAGCCTAAGACAGGAAGCGTGACCGCTACATATTGGAAAAGTAGTAGCCAGTCATCTTTAAGCTCAGTTACTTCTTTTCCCTGTTTAGCCCAAACACCTATTCTCGAAAGAAAAAGGATGTAGGATATCTTCATAAATTCTGATGGTTGAAAAAGGGTGACTGATCCAATACTGACCCAGTTTTTTGCTCCTGTCGAGGCAACCAAAGCGGGTGAATAAAAAACAAGAGGCAGAACCATAAGTCCCAGGCCAAAAATATAAAGCCAGGGAGTTACCTTCCAAAGAAACTCTGTATTAAATAACATGACAACAAAAGCAAGTAACGAACCAAGAAAAATCCATAGTACTTGCTGAGAAATGACTTGCACGAGATTCTTTGGATAATCAAAATTTGTCGCGATGAAAACTGAGACCAGGCCAACCAGCAGTAAGATAAGGACTGGCAAAAGAATCGAGTAATCTATTCGACTTTCAATAGTATTTTTTGACTTAGCCATGTGTACTCCAAAATAAAGATTTAGCAAGAGTTATTATACCACTTTTTCGGCCAGATAAATGGCCTGAATGTATAAAAAGTTGTTAATTTTTTAACGAAAAAAGCAACCACAAATTACTTGATCATTGAAGTATACCCATTGCCCTGAAGGAAGTTTGATCCAACAATCAACAGCCCTATCACAAGGTAACCCTTATCGTTTCTGTAAACCAAAAGACGTCTCCGACTGATTTTCGGAGATGTCTTTTGGTTTTACAAATAATTTCTCAAAGAGAAATTAATTACTTAAACTTTTTTTGAATATTTTTCAATAGATTCACTTCAAGCTTTTATTCTTAGTCTCAATCTGTTGAGATAATCCTCAATAATCTGTTACTTCTTTTCGGTCATGGACATTGCTTTGCTTGCCTTGTCGTGCCTTAAGTACGGCTTCAACGTCTTCAGGGCTAACCCCTGTTTCAACTAGCATGACAGCTAGGTGATAGAGGACATCTGCTGTCTCGTTGGCAATTTCTTCTTTATCAGCATTTTTAGCTCCAATCACAACTTCTGTTGCTTCTTCGCCAACCTTTTTAAGAATCTTGTCTAGGCCCTTGTCAAAAAGGTAATTGGTATAAGAGCCTTCTTTGGGATTTTTTTTACGATCTAAGGCTTCCTTATAAAGTGTTTCTAACATAGCTACTCCTATCTGTCTTGTCTGTCATCATATATATCCGTAAAGAAACAGCTGTAGGCTCCTGTATGACAGGCTGCTCCTTCTTGTTCCACAGCGATAAGCAAGGTGTCTTGATCACAGTCAGTCTTGATGCTTTTGACATGTTGGAAATGACCAGATGTGGCACCCTTATGCCAAAGCTCATTTCTGGAACGGCTCCAGTAATGCATTTGTTTGGTCTCAAGGGTCAACTGATAGGACTCCTCATTCATATAGGCCAACATGAGCACCTGTCCTGTCTTGTAGTCTGTCACAATGACTGGTACCAGTCCGCCTTGTTTGTCAAAATCAAGTTTAACCTCTGTCATCGTCTCACCTCAATTCCTGCATTTGTCAAGACTTGTTTGGTTTCGCCTATATTTACCTCACCGAAGTGGAAGATAGAGGCTTCCAGTGCACCAGTCGCTGTTGTCTTTTCAAAGACTTCGACAATGTCCTCAATATTTCCCGCGCCACCAGAAGCGATGATCGGAACATCAACGACTTCCGCCACACGATTTAGCATTTCCAAATCAAAACCAGACTTAGTGCCGTCCTTGTCCATGCTGGTTAAGAGAATTTCTCCAGCCCCCAAGGCGACGACTTCTTGAGCCCATTGGATGAGGTCCCTACCTGTATCCTTACGGCCACCTGCCACAAAGACATGCCAGCTCCCATCAGCCATTTTTTTCTCATCAATCGCAGCCACGACACACTGATTTCCAAATTTTTAAGCTGTTGTATCGCTCTCCTTAAATGTCTTGAAGCTACCATCTGAATAAACAGCAAGATCCTCGTAGTCACTGTTTCGATCAGTATCACGATAGACTTGGCCATTTTTAATCACATAGCCTGACTAGTTATCCCCATAATAGTCAGCATTGATGGCAAAGATTGCATTGTTTTGCTGGGCAATACTTGAAGTGGTGTCAGTAATATTGGTGCCATAGGTGTTTTGTGCCAAAGCCATTTTAAGGTAATCTGCACTCGAAAGCTTGATATCTGCCACATAGTATGTGGTATCACTGGTTTTACCTGTTGTGATTTTGATATCCATGTTGTCATCTTTATAAGTCGTATCCGTCTTAGTGACCTTCCCAGTGCTGGTAGATGCTGTCGACGAAGCTGTGGTTGAGCTAGTCGTATTGGCTGAAACCGTTGAGACCGCTGAGGGAATGACAAAGACCTTTAAGAGAGAGTAGACATTTGCCCCCATCAGAAAAAGGGTAAAGAGTAAGGCATAGGCATGCCTTTTGAGAAATTTCATAGAAGACCTCCAATTGTGAAAGATAAGATAGAAACCATAAGTTCCTTTTGCTTGACATTAGCATAACAAGCAAATCTTAAAATCTTCTATAATTCCCACAACCACGCCTTTTCTTTAAGTTTTCCTTAAGAAAAAGACAGCTTCAGTTGAAGCTGTCTTCACTATATAATCATATCTTCCGTAATGCCGAATTCTCTCAAGATCTCCTGAATCTTATCAAAGTTCAGACGGAAATGCTCTAATTTATGTCCATCAGACCCAATAGAATACTTGCGACATCCCAAATTCTTAACAAGGCCTAGGGCATAACGATATAGGTCTTCGTGATGATAGAGATACATGCTCTTTGCATTCAGCTCAAAAGCCAAATCATTAGCCATCATTTTCTGGAAAATACGTTTAAGCTGATTCTCATAGGCTTTTAGCTCATCAACAGTCACATCAAAAAGGCGGAAACCATAGTCAAAGTGGGCCAGAACATCTGCGTCCACACGACCAACAGCATACTCCAACTTATCCAGATATTCTTGAATAATGCTAGCCTTGTCCATATCAGCTACCTCATCATCAAGGTAATCATTAACCCCATTATGGTGAACAGAAAGCAGTTTGAGATCATAGTCCTTCCCATCCAAAAAGACCAAAATATCCTTTTCCCTAGGCTGAAAATAACCAATCTCGATGCCTCGTTTAATACGATTGCCATACTTGAGATTGAGATTTTCAATCTCATGACTATATGCCTCGTACTCTGGCACATCGTCCTGTTTCGTATAAGGATTAGAGAGATCATAATGCTCAGTCGTTACAATCTCGCCATCAAAATGTGTCAAATAATCAGTAAAATCCGCATCCGAATCATAGGAATGATGGGTATGCAAATGGTTATCACGAATAGACATAATTACTCCTTATTTTTTAAAAAGCTTCTTACCTGCTTATGGGCTAGCCAGGTCAATCCCACCATGATTCCTTCATAAATTATAAAGAAAATCACAAAACATTGAAGAAAATATTCTTCTGGCAAAACATTAATAATCGGGTCCAACATTGGATTAAAAAGCCAACTACTATCTCCAGGAAAGAGGGCCTCATGAAAGAGAATGAAGAACTGATCAAATCCTAGGAAAAGTCCCACTACTCCAATAAAGATTGGTAAAACAGCTAGACTCAGATAAAGTCTACGATAGAGACCAAAAGTCCCCTTCTTCACATTTCGACAAATAAAGCCCACAGATGGATAAACAAGTAGGACAATAAGGACCTGAACCAGATGAAAGAGCCACTTGACCTCATGAAAATGCTTAAGACCACTCTCTGACGACGGAAAATCAGGCATAGCCAGATGATTTACCCAAGGAAAAGTCAGGTACTGCATGAGGACATTGAAATTGTGCCAAAGCTCCGTCTTTCCGATAATGACATAGTCCAAAAGATGCATCCAATCAATATCAAAATAATAGAAGCCCCATGCTAGGTAAATCGTAACCAGAATAGACAAGGCCAGGAGCCAAATGGGGGTCAACACTGCTTCAATCTTAGTTCGCATCAAAATCCCACTCCGCTAGACTAGCAAGTACATGGTCTGGTTTTACTGGTAAATCCGCAACTTCTTCCGCCTTAGTGAAGCCAGTTGTCACAAGAAGTGTTGGAAAGTCATTTTTAATGCCAGCTGTAATATCAGTCAAGTAATTATCACCAACCACAATAGTTTGGCTACGTTCTGTTCCAAGGATTTCAAGAGCCTTGTTCATGATAATAGCTTTAGGCTTACCAATAATGATTGGGGGCACACGTGTAGCCGCCTCGATAAGAGCTAAGAGTGAACCAGCACCTGGAAGCAGACCGCGTTCTGTTGGGATATTCAAATCTGGGTTTGTCCCAATAAACACAGCCCCTTTATGGATAGCAAGTGTTGCCTTTACCAACATTTCATAAGTGACTTCACGGTCCAATCCCACTACCACATAAGCAGGATTTTCCTCATCTACCGTATATCCCGCATCCGCAATAGCAGATTTAAGCCCCGTCTCACCAATAACATAAACTGTCTTACCACGATTCATATCATTCATGTAGTCAACTGTCGCCAGGGTTGCTGTATAAATAGTTTCAAGAGGCGTTTCCAACTCGCACTGATTACGCAAAAGCTCTTGGACCATTTCTGGTGTACGCATACTGTTATTAGTCACAAAAAGATAGGGAATTTGACGCTTCTGCAACTCCTTAACAAAGGCCTCCCCTTCAGGAATACGGTCCTTACCCTTGTAAATGGTTCCATCTAAATCAATCAAATAACCTTTATATGTCATCTTACTCGTCTCCTATTTCTTTCCATTGGATAATGGCCTGAGCATTAATATTGCCATCAACACAAATCTGGTGTTGACTGCTCAAACTTTCTTGGTCAAACTCGTAACCTGAATAAATTTCTGACCCATGATGAATTTCCTTAACATACTTGAGGTCAATATGGGCTGGCGTGTACTTGGTCAAAAAGTCCAAATTGAAAACATCCAACATCCACTCCAAGTACTTGCTATTATTAACGTGACCATTCATGTCTAAGTCAAAATAACGCACACGGTATAAGCTCTCAATGGGATTTTTCAAAGCCTTGTAGCGAGGACCCCGAAGTAACTTTTTAGTTTTTTCAGCCCCATAAGGTGCTACCACCTCATCTGGCACTTCGGCTACCTTACGCGTTTCATAATCCATAAGGGCAAAAGTAGTCTTAAAGAGCATAATTTGCTGTCCAGTTTCATCTGTGATGTAAAAATTACGGTAACAGAAAATCTTATTATAGGAAATAGCTTCCGTTGTAATGGTCACTTTTTCATTGTAGCGAGGTAAACGGTCAATCTCAATCGCATAGTCTGTCACAATCCAAACCAGACCGTACTTATCAAAAACGTCCTTATCCGTATTTCCAAGAGACTCTGACTGCATGCCAGAGACTTGCAGTGAAAAAGCCAATAAGTGTGGCAATTTCACATGATGCGTGATGTCCGTCTCATAAAACGGAATCTGATAAGGAATACTAAATTTTAATCCCATCTAATCCTCCAAGATAAATTGCTCAGCGACACTATCCCCCAGAAAGAGTCCACGTTTCGTCATCCGAACGACCTCTGGATCCTTGACCAAGAGACCATCTTCCTGTAGTTTTTTTACAATGTCTCCATAAGTATCCGAGAATGACAAGCCAAACTTCTCTTCAAAACGTTTAATAGATACACCTGATTTTTTACGCAAACCAAGGAAAAACTCCTCCTCCATCATCTCCGCCTTAGTCAGATGCTCCTCGTGAAGTCTAGCATGACCATCCTCAGCTATAGCCTTAAGGTAATGCTGGATAGGTCCTCTATTGCGATAACGCACACCATTGACATAACCAGAGGCTCCAGCACCCACACCATAATACTCATCATTATTCCAGTACATGAGATTGTGACGACTCTCCATCCCAGGTTTGGTAAAGTTTGAAATCTCGTAGTGCTCAAAACCATTGTTTTCCAACTCTTGGATAATATAGTCAAACATCTCTGCTTCCAAGTCCTCAGTTGGCAGATTGAGCTTACCCCGACGCATCTTATTCATAAAAACCGTGTGATGTTCCAATATCAAGCTATAGAGACTTAGGTGTGGAATATCCAGTTCTAGTGCCTTTCTCACATTTTCCTTGACTTGGTCCATGGTTTGACCAGGTAGCGCATAAATGAGATCAATGGAAATATTATGGAAACCAGCAGACTTCAAGCTATCAATACTTTCATAAATCTGTGCTTGATTGTGACTGCGACCAATTTGACGCAAGTGCTTGTCATCAAAGGTCTGAACCCCTAAAGAGACGCGATTAACAGCAGATTTTTTGAGCACTTCAATCTTATCAACTGTCAAATCACCGGGATTAGCTTCAATAGTAAACTCCTCCAACTTAGACAGATCTAAGTTCCTCTGAAGATTGCTTAAAAGGTAGTCCAATTGCTCCGCAGAAATAGCTGTCGGTGTCCCACCACCAATGTAAAGAGTGCGAAGCTCCTTGATATCCAAAAGCTCCCACTCACGAATCAAAGCACTCAGGTAGTCATCAACGGGCTGATTTTTAATGAAGACCTTAGAAAAGTCACAATAATAACAAATTTGTGTGCAAAATGGAATGTGCACATAGGCTGACGTTGGTTTTGTTTGCATGTAACTATTCTACCATTTTTTAAGCAGAAATGAGACTTCGAATGATAAGAGTTTAATCCAAAAAAGAAGCCATCTCTCCAGATAGCTTCTATACTTTATTTTGTTAATGAGAATGGGAAAGCATTGTAGTTGCTATAATCAAAGGTTGGTCCCAAATCAGAGATAAATTGAACTGGCGTATAAGTTCCATTTTTAAGAATAAAGCCAGGCTTAGCTTGGAAACCAGCTCCCCCTAGGCCTGTAATACCTGGAAGCAAGGTAGAAAAATCGCCACCCTCCCAAACATAGAGATTTCCAGAAATTTGAACAGCTTTTGCAGTTGTAGAGCTTTGACGATAGGGTTCGTAATCAACATTGAAATTTGCCTTTGAAGTGATGTTTCCTTCGGCATCAACTGTAAAACTAATGTCTGTTGCTTGAGGACTTGTACCTGTCCAAGTTCCAACCAAACCTGCTGGGACAGGAGCGTCACTTTGAGTATCAGTTGTTGCTTGACTAGACTTGTTTGACTCAGATGCAGCACTGCTACTTGTTCCTCCTTGAGCATCATTTCCAGCTGTAGCTTGATTTTTTGAAGAGCTAGCTTCAGGAGCGTTCGCTTCTTCTTGGCCTTGAAAATCCTTTGAAGCTTCTGTCTTGGCCTTTTTAGCAGACTGCTTCTCAGATGTTTGTGTTTTAGCAGATGACTTCACTACTTTAGAAGTTGAAGTTGTCGATGATGCTACAGTGTCTTTTTCTGACTTAGAGCCACATCCACCAAGAGCTGTAGAAACAGCTACAGACAACAAAACAAGTGAGCAAACACGAATAACTTTTCTTTTCATTTTCATAAACCTCTTTTCTACATGTCTATTATATCTATTTTGTTACAGAGATCAAGTGCTTTATGTAATTTTTGTAATTAATTGTGTCGCAGCCATAAGTTAATATGTCCTTTTAACCAAAAAAGCCTATCACTCTCACAGGAATGATAGACTTTTGACTATTATTTAAGTACTCCTTATCTTATCTGATATTAGCGAGTACCTTCTCTTTCAAGATAACCTGAATAGGGATGATCGTAGCCATTTTCCAAGACAATAATACGCTTACCACCATTCACAACTAGAAAATAGTATAAACCTTTCTCGTCATGGTAGATATCATTAACACTCTTACCTTGGTAATCATGTGACTTAAGAGACTTCTGTATTCTAGCAAACTCTTTTTGCACCTTACAATTATCTCCTCTGCCTGATTTATCCATAAGATATTCATTTAAAGGTTTAGCTATTAATATATCTATATCATCAGAATCTGTAGTCATAACACCATTTTCAGAGATAGTCTCCTTCTGATTCATCTTCATAATTAAATGTCTTCCATTTTCCAACAAAAACTTTGGGAACCCCTGCCTTATGAAAAAGATAGCTCTTTTTTAAATCTTTGTTTTTTGATCCGTAGTAGGCTAGTTCTGATGAAGTTAAAGCTAGAACAAAGTTTGTCCCATCCTTCCGAATCAGATTATAGTAGCCAGAATCTTCCGTCGTTACCAGTATGACCTCTTTTGTTTATAATTGATATTTCTTGTCAAAATCAGCAATAATTTTAGTTTTGAATCACTGAGTTTCTCTAAGTTTGCTTCAAACTTCTGTCTATCTTTCTTACCAGTAGAGATTTCTTTGATTTCTTCTTCCGTATAGCCTGCAATGTGTTTTGACTTCTTCCCATTTAAATCATAAACCAAACCGGCATTATTACCATTTACCCACAAACCATCCAAGTTTGTTTCTTTGGAAGAAAACAAATAGACTCCAAGACTTGTTGCTACGACAAGAAATAAAGCAATGGTAAAACCTATAAAAGTCTTCTTACCAAACTTTTTCTGTTTAACAAAGACAAGCTGCTATGCAGAGGGGTAATTGACCAGTCATCTGATTTGGTAAAGATATAGCTTCTTCAGTCCCAGATTTACTATTGCTAGAAAAAGTAGCTTGCTTTTCTTCCATGACAAATTCACCTTTTAAAAGGGCCTGCTGACACTCCTGAATAGTGGAGATTACGATTATTAATCGCTTTAAAATATTCAATCCATTCTTTTCTATGCATCATCTCTCCTCACAATTCTTAATAGAAAAATCTATCACTAGATTATAAGTGATAGATTTTCCAATTATTTAAGCACTTCTTGTGTCTTAGCGTAGTTAGCTTCAACAGCTTCTTTTTCAGCTTTCCACCATTCTTGGTGATCGGTGTACCACTTGATTGTTTCTTCCAAACCTGATTCGAAGTTTGTGAATTGTGGTTCCCAACCAAGTTCTTCACGCAATTTTGTTGAATCAATAGCATAGCGCAAATCGTGACCAGCACGGTCAGTCACACGGTCGTAAGCGTCTTTTTGTTGACCCATTTTTTCAAGGATAAGCTCAAGAACTTCCTTGTTATTCTTTTCACCATCAGCACCAATCAAGTAAGTTTCACCGATACGTCCCTTAGTAAGAATGGCCCAAACACCAGTTGAGTGGTCATTAGTGTGAATCCAGTCACGGACGTTTTTACCTTCACCATAAAGTTTTGGTTTAATCCCTGACAAGATGTTAGTGATTTGACGTGGGATGAATTTTTCGATGTGTTGGTATGGTCCATAGTTATTTGAGCAGTTTGAAATAGTTGCCTTAACACCAAATGAACGCACCCATGCTTTAACGATAAGGTCTGAAGCAGCCTTAGTTGATGAGTATGGTGATGATGGGTTGTATTTTGTTTCTGCTGTGAATTTTTCACCAGGACCTTCACCGTGTCCAGGGAGATCTTCGCGCAATGGAAGGTCACCATAAACTTCGTCTGTTGACACGTGGTGGAAACGAATATCGTATTTACGAGCAGCTTCCAAGAGTGTGTAAGTACCAATGAAGTTTGTGTAGATAAATGGTGATGGGTCGTTCAATGAATTATCATTGTGGCTTTCAGCTGCATAGTGAACGATTGCATCAGCCTTAGCAGCCAATTTATCAACCAATTCAGCATCAGCAATATCACCAACAACCAATTCAACACGATCACCAAGGATTTCTTCAATGTTGGCACGGTTACCAGCGTAAGTGAGTTTGTCAAGGACAGTCACATGAACGTCTGGATGATTGTTGTAGACATAGTGTACGAAGTTTGAACCGATGAAACCTGCGCCACCAGTTACAATGATGTTTTTATATTCAGTCATTTTTTCTCCAAATAGTTTTTACTTTGAATTGCTCCTTTAGCTAGCGAGGGACGCCAGCGACCCTTCGATTTCATGGCTAAATCCGGAGCCGAAGTCTCCGGATTTCCCTACAAGATTCCCTTATGGGAATCTTGTTTACACTAGGGCAGGAACAATCTTATAATGCTCCCTGCAGTCGAGGTACTGCTGTGCAAAGCTCGTTTTTACAAATCTTCTGCTTTTAGTGGTTTGACGTCTTTGAGCAATGGGTGATTTTTATCTGCTTCTGAGACTTCTGCTTCTTCCAAGTTTTCCCACTTGATATCAAGGCTTGGGTCTGCGTAGTTGACAAAGGCATATTTTGGTTTGAGTTCAAGTGCCCAGTAGTCGTTCACAAGATAGCTGTATGCAACCTTATCAGACAAAACTTGGAAACCATTGGCAACACCGCGAGGAACGAAGATTCCTTTTGAAGCATCAATAACTGTTTGGTAAGTATTCCCAAACGTTTCGCCTTCACGGAGGTCAACCCATGTTCCAAGAACCTTTCCTTCATCTGCTACTGAGATGTATTTATCCCAAGGCTCGGCGTGCAAGCCACGCAAAACATTTTTACGTGAGAAAGAAACGTTATTTTGCAATTTTCCTTCTGCAAAAAATGATTCTGGAAAACCGAGTGGCAACATTTTTTCTTTTTGGAAGTTTTCCTTAAACCAACCACGGTTGTCCCCATGTACTGGAATATCAAATTCAAGCAAGCCTGGAATGGCTTCAATCTTACGTGCAGCTAGTTCTTTTCCAAAAAATTGTTCAGTCATTATGCTTCTCCAATCAAACGGAGCAAATATTGTCCGTATTCATTCTTCTTAAGCGGTTGTGCCAATTCAAGGACCTGTTCTTTAGTGATGTAACCCATTCGATAGGCAATCTCCTCAAGGTTAGCCACTTGGACATTTTGCAAACGTTGAACCGTTTCAATATACTGAGCAGCTTGCAAAAGACTCTCGTGAGTACCTGTATCCAACCAAGCAAAGCCACGTCCCATCAGCTCAACAGAAAGATCTCCACGATCCAAGTAAGCCTTGTTAACATCAGTAATTTCAAGTTCTCCACGAGGGCTTGGTTTGATATTTTTAGCAATTTCCACGACATCATTGTCATAGAAATAAAGGCCTGTTACAGCAAAATTTGATTTTGGATGTTCTGGTTTTTCCTCGATTGAGATGGCATTCATATTGTCGTCAAACTCAACCACACCAAAACGTTCTGGGTCCTTAACTTGGTAGCCAAAGACTGTGGCTCCTTTTTCCTTAGCTTCAGCACGTTGAAGCATGGCAGAAAGACCATTGCCATGGAAAATGTTGTCCCCTAGCACAAGAGCAACACTGTCATCACCGATGAAGTCTTCACCAATGATAAAGGCTTGAGCCAAGCCATCTGGACTTGGTTGTACAGCGTAGGAAAGGGAAATACCAAACTCTGAACCATCGCCAAGGAGCTCTTCAAAACGTGGAAGGTCCTGTGGTGTTGAGATAATGAGGATTTCCTTAATACCTGCCAACATAAGCGTTGAGAGTGGGTAGTAAATCATTGGTTTATCGTAAATCGGCATCAGTTGTTTTGATGCAGCACGTGTCAGTGGATACAAACGTGTCCCTGAACCGCCTGCAAGAATAATACCTTTCATAAGAAGGCTCCTTTTTTCTCTAATATATTACCTATATTTTAGCATTTTTCAGCCCTCTTGTCACGGTAAACCCTATGTTCTTAAGCTTTCATTAAGAAAATCACAAGTGTCCATTTTCTTAATCAAATGGAATAAGAATTTCGAATGAAATCCTTTTCTTGCACTATTACTCTTGGGAATAGTGATTGCCATCCTTTTCTTAAATTTTAATATGTTGAGGGGCTTTACAACTATTGATCTTTCTTCTTAACGTACTGAGTCACTGGATAACCTGCACTGTCCAAGCTACCAGAGCGGTTCATGACCAAATCAACTAGATTTTTTCCAATAAGTGGACCAGTTGTAAGTCCTGAGGAACCTAGACCTGAAGCAACGAAGACATTTTTAAGCTCTGGAACTTCTCCAAAGAAAGGCGAAAAGTCACTGGTATATGCTCTAGTTCCCACACGTTCAGAGAAGGACTTAGCAGTACTTAAGTCAGGGAAATAGGTCTTAGCCTCCTCCTCCAAACCTTCTAGAATAGCTTCATCAACCGATAAATCAAAGCCTTTGTCATTTTCGTGACTGGCCCCTACCGAAATCTTTCCACCAGCAAAGGGAATGACATCTAATTCACCCTCTGGCATCAGAACTGGTAATTTACCAGTATCCATGCCCTCAAAGAAATAATCTCGTAATTGACCCTTTTGGGGGCGAACATCCACCTCAAAACCAAGGGGTTCAAGCGTTTGACCTAGCCAGGCACCACAAGCGAGAATGACCTTGTCAAAAGTTTGACCATTAATCTCATAAGACCCATTATCAAGAGAAGAGAGTGTAACTGGCCCCTCTACCTTTTCAAAACCAGAGGCATTAATCAAAGTTGCTGTCAATTCTGCCCCTTCGACTCTGGCTCCTCCTGAGGCATAGAGATAACGGTCAAATCCAGTGAATTCAGGGAGGTTTTCAGCATTTTTTATAGAGAGTTCACCAATAATAGGTGACTCTTCTAGCCTAGTCTCAGCATGCTGATACAGACCGTCCAATTTACTATCGTCTTTCTTGAGAAGGACCACACCAGACTGATCATAAAAACTCGTGTCATAACCATCATTTTCAAGATTTGAAGTTAACTCTTGGTAAAAATCAGCTCCCAAACGAGCCATACGATACCAGGCCTTATTTCGGCGTTTAGAAAACCAGGGACTAATAATCCCTGCTGCTGCCTTGGTTGCTTGTCCAAGTCCATGGTCAAAAACAGTAACCTCTACATCTTTTTCTTTTGATAAGTAATAGGCAGCCGTTGAACCGACAATACCTGCTCCAACAATTGCAATTTTCATCTCTAACTCCATCTATTTGAAAAAAGCTGAGACCTATACATATAGGCACAGCTCATCATTAATCATTTATCCCAAGGCAACATCCATAACCATCATGACTACAAAGCCAACCATAAGCCCCAAGGTTGCCACATCAGTATTACCATTTGTCTGTGATTCAGGAATCAATTCCTCTGTTACCACAAAAATCATGGCACCTGCTGTAAAGC
>OGES01000342.1_pt1 | contig 48138 bp, 54 predicted proteins | sample 1570711 | NCBI WGS metagenome assembly OGES01 (sample SAMEA2582133, study PRJEB24529) | metagenome | biome: Human gut stool | place: China | collected 2011 | reverse complement strand
TAGATTTCTTTATTCATAATGGTGTAGATATTAATTACAATAAGCCTGATTCTGTATATCCCTTTAAGCCAACCCCATTGTGCGTTGCGGCTCGTTATGTGGATTTACAGATGTGCAAATACTTGGTAGAACATAATGCTGACGTTACCATCACAGAAAAGGATGGTATGCGTCCCTATAGCATTGCCGTTGAAAAAGGCGATATGGAAATGGCAGAGTATTTTAAATCCTTAGAGCCTACGGAGTTCCATGATATACAGAATAAAATAGATCAGTTAAAGCCATTTAAATTACCAAAAGCATTAGTGAATTTTTTAGAAGGTGAACATCTTTACTTTGAATTACCAGACTCCGATTTTATATCTATAGAGTTCTTCCCACTTATTGATACAATTCCATTTAAATTAGGTCGCCGTAATCTATTGCGTTTATCTAAAGAACTAGGCGAGTATAACGATTGGCAAATTGTATGGGACACTAAAACTAAGAAGATAAGTTGCTATGATATAGAACATCAAGAGTTACGAGAACTTTGTAAATTTGATGAATTTATGGCGGATATGTCAGGTCAATTAGAAACCTTATTTTAGTCTATATTGTAAAGGAGAGGCGATACATATGACGACAGATTCATTTGAGAAAACATATACAAATTGGTCAATTGATATAGGTACCTATAAATATGAAGGTATTACACTGAATGAAGTTGAGCAAAATCTATATGCTATTCAGGATCAAGAGCAAGATTTTGTGATTGTATCCCCATCAAATAAAATCTCAATAGATAATAAACAGTATAACTTTGTACAAGTTTGCTGTGATGAAGATACTGATTTATTACATATAGAACTTAGTGTAACTAATGATGGCGAGCAGGGCGCTATCATATATGGTAAAAATGAATTGGGCCATCAAGAGGTATTACAGATAATAGAAGATTTTATTGCACATCATAAGGTTCCAGCATTAGATAGCTGGGAAATCGTGTTAGATTTAAGACATAATACGGAAAGCTAGTAAAGGATATTGAAAATGACTAATCCAAGATTTGTATTATTTTGCCGTAGATGGCTGATATATTCTTAATGTTTTCCCCATTATGACGTATATGTGGAGCATATCATGTTATACAGACCGAATAACCTCTTATATAAGTATATTCGCTATCGATTTAGACGGATTCAGATTCAATACAATATGGTATATGATGTAACACCAGAGGAAGAAGATGCGATTTGCCGTGAGCTATTAAAAAAGAGAGCGAAGATATTGATTCCAGTTGGTATATTATATTGTCTGATCTTTGCTGTAAGTTTTGTTTGGCTATTAGGAACTAGTGAAGAATTAAACTCCTTAATGCAATGGGAGATAAAAGTCTTTGACTATGTCACACCAATTTTAAATACCATTGATTTTAAATGGTATGCATATTCCCTTGACTTATTGAGAGTAGCACTTATTTTAGCCCCTATAGCGATTATAAATGTATCTCCTTATATCATTTTTCCTATATGGTTGATACCATTTTGATACGACGCAGGGTAAAAGCTTTAATTAAAGAATATTCCACTGATGAGAAACCATTTGGTTAAAATAATCTATTTAACTAGGAGAGAGTATTATGAGTAATCTAAAAGACTTTGATTGGACCGGATTTTGGAACGATGTTGATTATGCATTTGAATCCTATATAGGTAAACCTGTTACCGATAAGGATATTAAAGATGCTGAAACTGAGCTAGGCTATACATTACCTGCAGCATATATTGAATTACTTAACAATCATAATGGCGGTGTATTGAATAAGAACTGCTTTATAAATAATAATGGCGACTGTGTATATGTAACAGGCATATATGGCATCGATAGAGATAAAAAATACTCTCTTATAGGTGAGATGGGTAATGAGTTTTGGATTTCTAAATGGGAGTATCCTCCTATCGGTATCGTTGTAGCCGATACGATTTCTGGTGGGCATGATATGATTTTCCTCGATTATCGTGAGTGTGGTCCTACTGGTGAACCTAAGGTAGTACGTGTTGACCAAGAAGGTGATTACTCAATCACTCTGTTAGCAGATAACTTTGGTGACTTTATTAAGAACTTATATATCAGTATTGAAGAGATTACGGATGAAGAATTTCAATCTTTAAGTGATGAGGAAAAGGTTAAGCTCCTTAATGAACAAGAGGACCTAGATGTTGATCGTACTATGGAGCTGTTAACTAACATCGGTATCGATAATTTGTCGCCTATATTACTAAGCACCTTAGGACGTATGTATAACAATAATGGTCGACCAGAAGAGGCTATCGAGTTATTTGATCGTATAGATGAGGCACATCGTGATTGGTCTTGGTATTATCGTTGTGGCTATGCTCATGCGTCTTTAGCATGTGGTGAAAGCTACGAATCTGAACATGTACAGAAAGCTTTACAGTTAATAGAGACGGCCATGAAAATGACAAAAGAAGACCACTTAGATAAACAACTTGGTTGGTGTTGTGAAGTTGTAAAATATCTATTAACTCAAATTAAGCCAAAAGAGTACAAGGCGGATTATCCTGTAATATTTGAAACCATTGAAAATTTCTACGATAAGAAAAATTGTAAAGATACTACAGAACGTAAAGATACTGAAGCTATTAATGAATATGAAGAAGTTAACTATCCTACATATGATGAAGTCCATTGGGTATTTAATAAACATACGTATAGCAGAGAAGAGTTTTCAAAAGAATACAATAAAGTAGTAGAGAAATATGTAAGTGTATATGTTGAAGGAGCAAGGTGCTAAGGACCAAGGTTGTTATAACTACTTAAAAGATATAATGCGTATAGAGGAATTTAGGGATAAGAGTGATAAATTTATTGAAGGTTATACAATTAAGATAACTAGTGAAATATCTTATCTAAAGCCTCCGACAAAAGTAAATTGTACATACGCCGAATTTTCTATTGAGGAGGGTTCCATTAAAACTGGATGTATGAATACGATTTATAAATATTATCTTAATCAATTGATTGGTAATTATCATCTAAATCGTTTTTCAAAAATTGTAGAAATAGGATTATCTACAAACTTATTGGCTTCATTAATATAACGACGAACCATGTTAACACTATGATGACGTGTTTGTCTCATAATATTACGTTCTTCCACACCATAAGCTGCGGCTGTGGTTGCAAAGCCATGACGTAAACTATGGGCACCATACATAGATGGATCAAGACCAATGAGAGAAATATATTTCTTTACAATTTCTGCAATCATTTTATCGGATATGGCTGTTTTACGAAGTGACATATTTTTAGTAAAACCTCTAAATACAGGCCCTTCAGTAATACCAGAGGCACGTAACCATTGCTGTAGGGCACGTACTGCGTCTAGAGGGGAACCAGGTATATGAGGGATAGCTACCACAGCACCTTGACCTTCTTGGTCTGCTTTTGAGGATGGTACAAAGATTTCAACACCTTGTGGAGAAAACTGTAGATGTTCTACTGTAATAGCTGCAATTTCACTACGACGAAAAGCACCCATAAAACCAATTAAAAGAATAGCCTTATCTCGTAATAACTGTAATTCGGGTACATCTAGTTTAGTCATACAATCTAGAATATCTTCAATATCCTCTAATAGTACTGGTGTTTTACCTTGTTGAAATGTACCTTTTAAACGTCTAATCCCGCGTAACGCTTGTTTTACAATTGGTGCCATACATGGATTATCCCGATGTCCAGAAGCATTATAATTCTCTGAGATAGCGCTAATACGACGAGAGATTGTATTTGCCTTAGCATAATCAGCTAGATCATTTATATAGTTTACTATGGTTTCTGGTGTGGCTGGAAAATAAGATACCTTTTGATATGTACACCAATCTACAAAATCATCCCAATCCGATTCGTAAGCATCCACAGTATTTTCAGCCTTAGATAACAATATACTTTGTTTGGCTTTCATAGACAACTTGGTACTATTCATAAGCGCATCATTATTACGCAAATAGAAATGTTTTTGTTGTTCCTTAGATTCTGACATAATTCACCCTTACCCCTAAAATTATCAATCTAATTGTACCATAGATTAGACAGTAATATGCTATAATTAGAGAATATGATAACTAATTCGGGAGAGTTTATAAATAATGACAAAGAAATATATTTTAGTAGGAACTATGCTTGTTCTCTTAGGGACGAGCGGCTGTTCATACATTCCAACAGAAAATATTTCTTATGGTGTATATTACAATGATACAGATCTATCTAATACACCTAAGAATGAATTACAAGCTCGCTTACAAGAGTTAAATAGTAAAATCCCTCAAACTATATCTATTGATATGGGCAATAATAAAAAACAACAAGCTACCTATCATGATTTAGGGATCCAAATCGATACAGATGCTATGGTAAAAGCTATTTCTACATATGGCTATGAAGATAATATGTGGACACTACTTTCAAATCGATTTAATGCATTATTCTACGGTCATCATTTTAAGCCACAATATAAGCTTGATGAGGTAAAAGATAAAACCTATCTTAGTGAATTGGCTAAAACAATTGATACACCAGGACATGATGCATACCTTACCATTGAAAATGGACAAGTTGTATTACATCCTGCTAAAGAGGGTAAGCGTATCGATATTGATGCTACGCTTAAGAAATTAAAAGATGATTTGCAGGCCGGTGATAGTATTAACTCCTTATCTATGGTATTTACTACACAGAATACTGTAAAAGTAAGTGATGCCGATTTAAAACCGTTGAATACTGTATTAGCTTCTTACACTACAGAGTATGATCCTGGTAATGAAAGTAGAACCCATAATATTCAATTAGCATCCGATAAAATAAACGGTACCCTAATTAAACCGGGTGCACAATTCTCCTTTAACGATGTTGTAGGTGAACGTACTGCAGAGGCTGGCTATGATGATGCACCTGTTATGATTGATGGTAAATTAGTTCCAGGTATTGGTGGTGGCATTTGCCAAGTAAGTTCTACCATATTTAATACAGCTTTATTATCTGGTATGAATATTATCGAACGTACGCCGCACTTTGAGCCAGTAGGATATATTCAAGCTGGTCGTGATGCTACAGTAGCTTGGGGCTATTTAGACTTTAAGTTTAGAAATCCTTACCAACAATCTATTTATATCCTTAGCGTTATGAACAACGGAACGTTAACGATCTATATTATAGGTACGGCTCAAGATAAGCCTAAAAATGTTTCTATTTCTGTAGGTGATTATGGCGAAATTCCTAACAAGACGATTACTAAGGTAGATCCAGCATTAAAAGAAAAAGAAGTGCAGGAGGGGCATGTAGGTTTAACAATGAATACGTATAGAACCATTACCTATGGTAACTGGGTTACGCAAACAGATTCCTTTGAATCCGTATATGATCCAGTAGATACGATTATAACAATGCCTCCAGAAGGTACTACTAAAAAAGCAGATAAAAAGAAACCATAATTAAAGATTTTATTAAATATAGCCTAAGCTATTGACCATGATGTATAAATAGTTTAGGCTATTATTTGGATGTAAATGAGAAAGTGATATATACATAGTATAAAGTATATAGAAATCCAATACAGAATATTGAGGATATAATCTACATTCATCCATTCTCAATAATTATCATTTAATAAAATAGAAGAGGAAGTTATGGACTCAATTTTACAATTTGATCACTCCGTGATTTTTTATGTACATGAACACCTTGTATATAGTTTTTTAACGCCAATAATGGCAATTATATCTAAAATAACTAGTAATGGCGCATTATGGATTCTAATCGCATTATTATTGATGATTCAAAAAAAATACCGCATATTAGGCGTAGCCATAATTATTGCCTTAGGATTTGTATTTATCATCGGTGACCAAGGATTAAAACCTAATGTGGCTCGGTTAAGACCATTTGTAGATTTTCCGAATGTTATGGTACCATTAGAGTCAGCTTTACCAAAAGCGACAAGTTTTTCATTCCCATCAGGCCATAGTTTTGGTTCATTTGCGTCTGCCATGACCATTTACCTAGGCTTGAGCCAAATAGAGCCTCAGAGGCGATATTTAGGGATTTTAGCATTGGTACTGTCAGTAGTAGTAGCATTTTCTAGAGTTTACTTATTTGTACATTATCCAACAGATGTATTAACAGGCTTAGTATTAGGGATCATCGTAGGATTCATCGCTTGGAAGTTAGCAAGAGTTGGTTGGAACTGGTGGACTAACCGTAATAATGATGTAGAATACGAACCATATACATTTAAACGTAAATAAGCTTAATAGCTAAAAAACCATATAACATAAGGAATTGGGCCATTTAGGCCCAATTTTCTTAACATAATTACTTCCGATAATATATCGTTATCGGAAGTAATAGACATTAGGTCTTTCTATTAGTTCCTCTAAACGATTGCCTATGGCTTTTCCATACACTGTCCTGATTAGATTTGTTGAGCTATGTCCTAGCTGTGTCTGTAAGTTCTTCTCACTAATACCATTAGCCAAACTATGGCTTGTATAGTTGAGTCTAGCATGATGTGGTGTCAATACGAATGGTAAATCAAGTGCTTCTGTAGCTTTCTTGAAGATATTCTTTATGGCTACTCTTGATACTGGCTGATTACTACAGCGTCTCGATTGAGCTACATAAGAATTCTCTTGGTATCCTACAGCTGACCACTTGTTGGCTAAGAGTTCTATAGTTGTCGGATCAGTAACGATTACCTCTCGTATACTAGAAGATGTCTTAGGTTCGTGATTGATACCTTCATGTTCGTCATATGTTTTGTTAATCTTTAGAACGACATAGGTTATTCGGTCTGTATCCTTTGGGTGAACTGTAGTGTTTACTTTAGTGTACCAAAGGACATCAGACCACTGTAGGGCTAAGGCTTCTCCTATTCGTAGTCCTGAAGTAAACAGCAGTCGAATGAAGTAGTACCAGCGGTTATCCTTCAGATAGTCAAATAGTTGGTCTACTTGCTCTCTAGTGAGTGCTTGTTTAGGCTTCGTTACGTGTGCCTTAGGTGGTCTCCTTAGCTGACTAGAGAAGTCCTTAGGTGTCAATTCGTCATAGTATAGCTCCTTTAAGGTTTTCTTTAGGATTGCTATACAGACCTTTTGTGATGTACTTAAGGTATTGACGAAGTTTTGAAGCTCTAGTCGTGTTAAGTCCTCTATTTGTCGATCCTTAAAGAATGGTCTGAAGTGCTTGTTAAGCAGTCCTTTGTAGGTCTTTAGTGTGCTAAAGGAGTACTCACTTTCTTTGTACTTAAGCCATTCGTCAATATAGTCTAAATATTTCATGTTTACACCTCTTTAGAATTACCTAAAGAGTATCTTTACTACTCCTTAAGTATAACATAATTGGTGTATGGTATCGGAAGTAATTCTATTAGTATTCCTAAAGTTTCATGCTTACGCAGTGTTCTTTAGGTTATCCTAATAGTTTGTCTTAAGTTATCTAATTGAATACTATAGTTATCTAATTGAACTCTAACTTCGTTAGGATACTAATTGATACTATAGTGTCTAATTGCTACCTTATTGAGTAAAAACCTAAACAATATTCTTTTAAACACTAATAGTTATACTTGAGTTGAACAGCTTAAGCTGAAGTACTCAAGAATTCTATTAGAAGATCTAAAAGAGATAACTTAAGATAGTCGAAGAGTATCTCTTCTATATCGTGGATACATTGAGAAAAACTCATAGAAGTATTACTTATAGGAATACTATAGAGGTGCTTATAGAGAACTATAGATATACTTAAGAGTACTTATAGAGATACTTAAGAGATACTATAGTTACTCTATAAGTTTTTGTCGTACATAAAGCCTACAGACTCTATGGCGATTTTGTGTCGTGCGTGTGTGCACGCTTATGAAATTCTCTAGGTACAAATACCTTAGACAATCTGTAGACGACAAAATAAACCTCTGTACACGCTCAATATCCACAAAAACCCTAAAGAAATCGTATTGACTCCTTTAGGGTTTAGTGCTAGTAATTCTTTAACATATTATAGGTACTTATTCGTTTTGCTTCAGCTCGTCCCATTGGTTTCATTTGGTTACTTTCGTCTCTGTAGAAAATACCTTTATCAGGATCTAACCACTGCTCAAGTTTAGCTTCCATTTGCTCCAATACACCTAGCTCTTCGTCTCTATCCATGACTTCTAACCAGTATGCTACAGCCATACATAAAGCGTCTAAGCGGTCATCGTGAGCAAGGGCTCCTCGGTCTCTACTTAAGCGTGTCATTTGGTAAATCAAAGAGTATGCAGGAGCTGTCTCATAGACTTGGTAGTCATCAATAATAACCTGCTTATGGACAATCAATTTGTGTCTCATCATGACTGGCTCAAGAGTATCAATGATACGTGCTTCCTTCTGAGCATAGTTCTTTACTTCAGTAATACGACAAGGGTGTACTGCGTTGATAACTGGTGCAAGTAGTTTAGAGAACATACCATCACCAAAGTTACTCTCTAGGACTATCTCATTGACTCCATACATTTTAGCTTTGTTAGCTAATTGTCGCATTGTAGAGTCGCTATAGCCCTCTCTAGTACCACCTACCTCTAATACGAATAGATAACCATTGAGATACTTAATGATAGCATAAGAGGTCTCGTCCTTACCTCTACCTGATGGATCGACTGCCATTACTGTTCCAGTGTACTCAAAGACTTCTGAGGAACGTCCTTGCGGTTCATAGAAGTAGTCTCCCTTAAGTGCTACGCAAGGTAAATCATTAATGCGAAGCTGGCGGTCATTACTCCAGTACCACTTAAGATTAGCTTCTTCTAATGACAAGTTAGCAATTATTAAGTCTTGTACTTTCAATGGGTACTTCTCTTGGTCGCTTAAGTTAGTGTTAAGCATAAACTGAAGTGCAAAGCCAGCTTTACCATAAGACAATCTACGCTTATAAATTTCTTCTTCGTCAAATCGTCTAGGATCTGTAGGCTTACCTGCATAGAGGTTAGGGTTCTCGTCATATTTGTCGGCTATAATCTTCGCTAAGCGGTCTCCGTAGAATTCCCTTTCAGATAAACTTTCAGGGTACAATACAGTCCATATACGACATTTATAGCCACGCTGTTGTAATTCATTGTACAAACTCATTTCATTCTGAGGTGTACCTAAGTAAACAATTTGTCCCTTAGGTTTAATGATAGCGTCAAACTCCTTAACAGCTTCATTGAGCTTGTCTCGTTGAGTCTGAGTTCCACTATTGTTAGCTACTTCTACGTCATCGGCAATAAGTAGGTCTGCACGACTACCAGTCAACTGCCCTGAAATACCTACAGATTTAATACTAGGAGAAATATCAGGTACCGCTGGACCGACGTCAAAGAGGTTCTGTTGGTCTCGTTGGTCTGCTCTAGCTTTAAGATGGGCTAAGAATGGTAGCGTATAGATAATACGTTTGATAAAGATAGCGTTGGCGTCTGCTCGGTCTTTAGAAGCGGAGACAATCTCTACTTTCTTCTGAGGATCTCTCCAAAGTGTCCATACAGCGTACGCACAGGTAATGAATGACTTAGCTACACCACGGAAGCCTTCAACAATAAAGCGGTCATTTGGTAGGTTCTGTAGTGTATGAGCTATGTCATATTGAATTGGTGTAGGATCAGGGAGTCCTATCATTTTCCATACTATGTATATGAATACTCTGAAGTCCTCTTTAGCCTTCGCTATCTGTTCTTCAGTCCACTCCATTAGTGTTCACCATAGTGCTCATCTATAAGTGTCGGTGGATCGAACACTGGAATTTCATGAGTTTCCTTCTTGACTTCAATAGCCAGCTCAGGTGTAGTCTCTAGTTTATTATCTTTAAGGAAGCGTCGGACTTTCTCAAGGAATGTTGGTGTACGTCGAAGTTCTTCGTCATGTAAACCATCAATAAGTGCTTCTACTTCAAGCTCTGCAATTTTGTCTAGTAGTTCTTGATCTATTTTCACTTTTTATCTCCTTTCTTACGTGTAGCATTAAGGTCTAATTTGTTTACCTTTACGACTCCCTTAGGTGTCTTGCCTAATCTGTAGTCCCATAATGGGCAGTCCTCTGAAGGGCAGTTATCGACTTCTTTGGTGTCGTTACAGCAACAATCTAAACATTTAGCTCTGATAGCTTTCATTTGAGTTCTAATTACTTTTGCCATATGTTCTCCTTGGACATAATAAAAAGCCCCCTACGGAATATCCATAGAGGGCTATTGGTTACTTAAAACCAACCAGTAGCGGTCAGTGTTGTTCTTTTTGTATGTTCTTTTTGACTGTAAAGGTCAGCCTTAAGGTCTACGTCAAACTTAGGTGTTTGGTACGACAATCTAGCTCCTGCTGTAATTGCCTTATCATTGTTAAAGTCTGTTTCTACATAAAGACCTTTCTTAAAGCGTGGCTGTTCAGGTACAGTTAAGTCAAGTACTGCTTCGTGTACTTCAGTTACTACTAGCTTACCATTCTCTAACTTATGTTCTTCTTTTACGTTATCTGTAGCCAATTCATGACGTTTACCATTTACATTGACGACAAGTGGTTGTTGTTTTGTTGTAAATTCAACGTCAGTATCCTCACGCACTCCAGTGGTCTGATCTACAGCTTTTGGAAGATATTCAAAAGTAGTCGTTTGTTTCTGCTTATGGTCTAACTTAATAGGTGCTGTAGGTGCTATTTGTGGTTCTGTAGGTTCCTTATGAGTGCTAAAGGTATACGCAAGTACTGCTACAACTGCAACAACTACAATAGGTACGATGATCTTTAACCAGTTTGCTATAGTATGTTTATTAGGAATTCCACTCATTGATATACTCCCTCACTCTCTGTCTAATCTGCCAGCCTAAACCATACAAGTCCCATCTCATGTCAGGATCATTGTCATGTAAACCATAGCCATCAAAGTCAGCTACTTCTGCATGAGTCCATACGTTACCTTCAGGGTAAATACCAATCTCAACGCATAGCTTAGCGACTACTTTAGCCATCATATCTAATTGGTCTTGTGTAGGTGGTTCACTACCATAATTGATATTACCTTCAGCGTCAATAGTAGCTCCGTAACAGCAACAAGCAGTAATACCAATAGCACGACTATTACGTCTCCATGTGTGAGCTTTTAAGTCCATAAATGAGTCCATATCGGTGTATAAGCTACCATCAGCGTCAATATTGATATGATAGCTACTAAAAGGTTGTCCATAGTGTCCAGCTGTCCAGTGCAAGTAAATCTTGTCGATTGCATTACGTGCTGGTACAGTGTACTCCGACAACTCTTCAAAACTAATTTTTCTCATCAGTTCTCCTTTCGATTTCTGTAGATACTTTCTTAGGCAAGTCTGCCATTTTGTCGCCATCTACTCTATAATTAACTCCAATCTTACTAAGTCCTGCTTCAAGTACTCTGTCGAATAATTGAGATCTCTCATAGCCTGCTTCTTTAAGGTTCTCAGCAATACTAAAGAGTTCTGCAAAGATTACCCCTACATATAACAAAAGAGATACAATTTTTCCAATGTGGAAGCCTTGTATCTCATATTGAGGGAATAGTAGGTATATAAAGACTGCTAATAATATGACTGTGGAATAAGCGACAAATTTAATCATGATATTCCACTTGTATTTTTTAGACTCTAAATAGCCTGTCTCCCATGCTCTAAAGAAAACTGCTCTAAAGAGGTTCATCACTGTAGGTGAATAATCTTTGTCTTTACAGAAGCGAATAGCTATAGCAGTCCACTTTGTAAGAGTATCAATAAATACAATGATGATAACTAAAAGAAGTGCTAAGAGAGCGTCTCCTAGCACTTGTGTCGGTATTAACAAATAGTTACTCCTTTCTATGCTGTACGCTTCCATATATATACTACTAGATATGGTTGCATAATATTATGGGCTATATTATCACCTTGATTAGGTATACCATGAGTGTGATTACCATTATTATTAATCTGAATATCATGTGTATGTGCCCCTGCTTCTTCTACTATCACAGGTACAACATTGCTTCTATTAAGATTAACTTTAACTGGGGCATCGGCAAATGTTCTGTTGTTTCCTTTACCGCTACCGTTTGCATATGTAAAAGCATTATGTCCATGTGTACCATTAGAACTCGCTATACCTGTGTGCCCATGAGCCCCTGATTGTGTTACAATACCACCATGATTATGTCTAGGTAATTCTTCAACCTTTAAGGTATGCGTAGGGCTACCACCTTTAGAGCCTGCGGTATATCCATTACCACTAGCTAATAGTACTCTTCCCCCTTCAATAGCTTCCCAGCTACCAAAACCAAAGAGTATACTAGGGTTTGTATTAACTGTAGATGTATAAATAGAACCTACAGGGTATACCTGCTGTAATGTCGTTTTAGTGCCAATTAGGTTAGTCATTGTTGTAGCAAAATTAGGATCATTCCCTAATGCGGTAGCTAGTTCTTGTAGTGTATCTAGGGATTTGGGAGCAGTGCCTACTAAAGTTTTTAATGCTTCTGTAGCTTCTGTTTGTATCTTTTGGTCTACCTCAGATTTTGTATAGTAGTCTCCACCTACTGCTTGTTGTACTTGCTTAGCTAATCTTTGGTTTTCTTCTAAAATTTCCTGAGATCTACGTTTAAGCATTGTTACTATATCAGTATTATGTTTTACTTCATTTGCCTTTTCTGATACTTCACTTTTAACAGCTAAGGTATCGCTATAGTATTTATCGTTCATTTGCGTAAGTGCTTGTATAGTTGATGTATTTTGCTGTGCATTGTTGGCATTAATAGCTACTTCCTGTGCCTTATTTTCTACTTCTGCTGTTTTGGTAGTTACTGTATTGGTTTTCTCTCGTACTTCTTCAGTATTCCTTTTTACTTCAGCTGTATTAGTTACTACCGACTCATAATACTTAATAGCTTCTTGACTTCTAAATGTAAGTTCTTCCGACAAATGTTGTGTTTGTTTCTGTTGAATATTTAAGTCATCTGCTCTCATAATAGAGCTATCTTTCCATTCAACCATAGGTAGTGTAGAGGTACTTCTATAGATTAACAGTGGTAAGACTTCCGTAGGGGCTACAGTAAGATTAACTGCTGTTCCCTCTATAGAGTAGTCTTTAGGATATTCTAAAGTAGTACCATTGATTTCCACCTTGATAAAATCTTTTGACAGATAATCAAAGCCGAAGTTATAGGTACGCTGTCCCACTACGGTCTTAGTGGTTAGTCGTGGTATCATCTATTACTGTCCTTTCGTTTTTCTATATTCATTATAAAGATTTACTAATTCATCATCATTTAAGTTCTCTGCATTACGTCCTTTGAGTTCCTTTGGTTTAATCTCATTCATTCCATCGGTCAACTCTTTACGCTTCTTAGGATCCTTTAGTAGCTCCTGAATTGTAGGCTGGTGTACAGTAGGCTTAGGCTTAGGGTTTGCCTTGTGAGTGTCTTGAGGTATCCTTCTGTTCTCATTGATTTCTACTTGCTTAAAGTCTCGTTTCTCCTTGTCAGCCATTTCAGCCATACCAGTTAAGAAAATCTGCATAGGCAAGTAGCGGTCAATAGGATAGATAGCAGTGATAGGATTTTGTCCCTTACCTGCTTTATGGTTTTCCTCAAGGGCTCCGATAGCTTCTAAGCCTGTACGTGCTCCATTGAATACTCTGATAGCACTACCTAAGACTGCGAATTGCTTCGCTCGGTCGACAATACCATCTACTAATTGTCCATCTTCAGTCCACTCAGGGCGGTCTACAGTAGTTCTAGCAGTACTACCATTACCCATCAAAATTGCTCTAGCGTCATCACCAAAGGATAGGGACGACAAGATTGAGCTTCTTGTTAAACCTGCTGTGATGATATTGTCGGCTGTAAATACCTTATCCATGTACTTCTGTTTACGCTTCTCATCGTTTCCATACATATATTCTGCCTGAGCTCTTTGTCGAATTGCCCATAGCATACCGCCTGACAATATTGTCGACAAAGTTTGGATAGTATCCTCACGCTCCCAGTGGTTCATTGTCCGCATTAGATGACTGTTAAGTGCCATTCTTGAGAAGGCTTTAAACTGCATTAAGATAGGTAGAATGTGCCCAGTGAGTCGTGTGTTACCAGCACTGAAGTGTGGCTGTAGGATAACGTCCTTAGAGTGTCTATCAAGGAACGCATGGAAGCGAATATAACTAAACATATCCTCATCTTGCCATGCTCTTAGACTCTTGCGGAGTGCCTGTGGATCACTGTGGTCTAGTGTCGACAAGTAACGCTTGATAGTCTCCTTGAAGCGTGGTATCTCTGTCTCAGCAATGCCTACACGCTCAAACATTCTAGGACTGAAGAGGTTCTTACGGAATGTACTCTTGAATTCATCATTAGCCCAGTCAATCATGTCAGGGACTAAATCAGCCTTGATAGATTGAATACTATGGTTAGTGATTTGTTGTACTTGAGATAACGTAGAGGTAATTCTTGCACCTACGCTAATACCATCTTGAGCTTGTCCCAGTGCTTCCATGTGTAGTCCACCGATGTTATTTTCAAGGTATGTTCTGTCGGTTACCAGTGGGTTCCACCAGTTTGTTTCCGACATATATGTACCAATTTCCATTTTACGGAAGTCTGCAAGCTGTTTAGCGGTTACATATTTAGAGTGCTTTAGATCATGAATGAAGTCATGTAGTCTAGGAATGAAGTGAGTCAGTGCTCGTGCTCCTACTTTAGCTGTAGCTCCTGCGTGCTCTGCTATAGCGGATAAACCAAAGTTCATGCCGTTAAGAGTGTAGGAAGCGTCCAATAATAGGTCTCTAGTTCTATCCATAGCTGTCTCAGGTTTAGGAAGTACGTCCTCGAATATGCGTGCTCCAGTTAAGTGATGGAACGCTCTATGAAAGTCCTCATAGTCTAGCTTAGCGTCCTTCTCAGTGATATACCCTAGCTTTACTGCTTCCTCAAGCTCATTTTTAACTTTAGTGTCGTAGCGGTGAGCCAGTGCTCCAATATCGTCGACATTAATAACTTGCTTCAATGCTATAGCTCCACTTGAGCGGTTAGAGACATAATTCATATGGTTAAAGATATTAGTGTCTCGTATGTCAGTGTCAAAACTAAATACATCATTTAAGGCTTTGTCTGTAGTACCGCCTTTCAGTTTCAGTGGTAATACTAAGCCAGTGTTCATTGGTAAACGACGCTTGAAGTATGCTAAGCGTTTATCACCTTTGTTATCCTTTAGTTCACCATCAGCGAAGTTATGCTCACCAGCTCTCATGATATGCTCTGCGTAGGCTTCTGCTTCTGTTCTTAAGTCAATACCCTCGTCCAGTCTTTCTTTGTCTACAGCTTTCTCAATGTAGGATACAAAGAAGTTCTTCATAGCTTCCCTAGAGACGAACTTTTCTGCTAACAGATTTACTTTGTCTTTAGAGATACGACGATATAACTCAGGGCTACCATCGAAGTCCTCACTGACTAGCTCAGCTCTCTTAAGGTTCTCTAAGTCAAAATCACGGAAGTCCTTAACGTGCTCTACAGTATCGACAATAGTTTGTCCATAATGACTTATGTCTTTACCATCTCTGTACCGCTCATGGTATGCCTTACTTACAGTCTCAGCGAATTCCTCTTGAGCGTGCTTAGGACTAAACCATTGTCGTCTAGGTCGTTCAAAATACCATTTCTTAAAGTCGCCCTCAAAGACTGCCATTTTAATCTTGTAGTCTTTCTGTACGACTTGTTTAGCAAGTTCTACAGGTAGTCCAGTGTTCTGACCTCGGTCTCGTGGATCAAGTAGGAATGACTTAGCGAAGTGTCGCATAGTGTCGCTTGGGCTATTCGCAAGATGTCCATAGGTATTACCCATGACCTTGTTTATTTCTGCTTCTTGCTTAACCTTACCTACTACGTCAGCTCTACCTTGAGTTTCCTGAAGGACTTTCTCAGGGCTACTTACACCACCTTTACCCATATATAAGTAATCGTCGTCAGGCTTAATTTCAGTCTTAATTAGTGCGTGTGCACGCTCATTATGACTTGTAGAAGGTTCTAAAGGTATTTCTTCATCGCCATCTATAATAGCCTGTAATTTACTCTTAGGGAGTTCTGTAGGGATAATGTCAGGTACTGGTGAACCGTCAGTAGTGAAAGGAATTTCCTCATCGTCTCCTATAGAGTCATAGAAGTGGTTTTCCTTAGCGTTGACTGCTTGTGTGATGACTGAGTCAGGCGACAAAGTTACATCATTGACTGATACTGAGCCATCTTCATGTCGTACTATCGGTGTACCTGCGAATTCGTCAGGGTTCTCTACGATATTCTTTAGATGTGCTTTAAGTTCACTGTTAGACATTCCATATACTTCTTTAGCGTTAGCCCATAGTTTACCTCTCTTGTGTCGTAGTAAGTGCTCGGCTAGTTCTGCTTCAGATTTACCACTGGTCTCAATGAAGGCTTCTCTAGGTGTCTTAGGTTTAACTTCAGGAAGTCGTCCTAAGTCTGATGCTTGCATTAGTGCCTGTTCGCCTTCAGCTTCTATTTGTCGACTAAGTTTATCCATCTCAGGTGTATCACCTACGACTGATTTATGTCTGTCTCCAATAGAGTGCAAGTAGCGTGCACCAGCACCCATGCCAGCACCGAATAGAAATGCTGTGGTATAGTCAGGTTGATAACCACCAGCTTCTTGAGCCATGTATTGGTCTGCCATGTTGATTAAACCATTGGTAGCTCCTAGTTCTGCCATTTGGAATAGCTTGGTTGTTCCGATGTTAGCTAGAGTTTTACTTCCTAGTCTCATCATCATCTTAGCAAGATAGGCTTCTTGCCCTACCACTGGTACAAAGTTAAGAGGATCGACAAGAGTACCTAGTAAACCACCGATACTCTTGAAGCCATACCCAGCTTTCTCTACTCGTTCCTCTCTAGCATAGTCCTCACGCTTCTGCTGTATGAGTGCCCCTAGTTGTGCTTGAGACTTAGCTCTCGACAATAAGAAATGTTTCGTCTCAAGATCATTAGGGAAGTAGCGGTCAATAGCATCAAGGTCAGCTTGATTAGGTGTCCAATTAATGTCCACTTGTCGATTGCCTTGAGCTTGTCCCATATTATAAGTGCTACGAAGTACTGAGATAGTACCATTGTTGTACCACTCGTTTAGGAAGCTGTCTTTAAATTGCTTACCGAAGCCACCTATATTTGTGTCGGCTAGCGGCTCGAATATATCATCTGAGAAGTCGTATACTCGTGCCCCTTGTCCTTTCTCTAGTCCTGAGAAGCCTGCATAGTAGCGTCCTGCTTTCTGGCTAGGTACATAAGTCTCACCTGCTATGGAAGCCAGTGAGCTCGCATAGTTCTCTAAAGAGTCTGTATAATAACCATTCTCTCGTAGAATACTAGCGTACTCTTCTACTGAAGTTGCATTATGAATTTGTGAATAGTTAGCGAAGAAGCCATCATGAAGATACGTTGCATATTCCTCAAGTGTGTCGAAGTGTCCATACACTCCGTCTCCGTCAGGCTGTGCTCCTGCTCCCTTATGGTACCCAGTGAGTCCACCAAAGTTATTATCCTCAATAGCTAGTGCGGACTCACCGTTAGCACTCTCGTGTACCATCTGGGCTATTTGTAGCTTCTTGAAGTAGTCTGAAGTACCATACTTACGTTGGTATATATCAGCTACTTCAAGTATTCTAGGGTTAATTTCCATTGATTACCTTTCTAGTCTAAACCAAAGAATGTCCTTAACTTACTCTTACCCTGATTAAGTGAGCTATTCGACAAATCTGTGTTGATAACTTCGTTACCATAAACTACAGTGTTACTTGTGCCTTCACTAGCACGCTCCTCAGCTGTTGTGTCGCTTAGGTATGTAAACGCTCTATAACCAATGTCTTGAGGGCTATATGCTTTACCTACCATTGAGCCAGCTTGTCGTACATAGATTACGTCTTGGTCAGGATCATAGCTAACCCATGAGCCACTACCAGCTTCACTCTTAAGAGTATCTAAGACATGACGTACACCTTCACTTGCGTAGGCTTCACTAGATACACCTGCACTGTCAATAATAGAACGTGGTAAAAGTACTCCGTCATAGTTGACATAAGAGTGTATTAGATTGCTCTTAGCTTTATCCATAGCTTCATTTGGTGTAAATCTACCAGTAGCATTTAGTATCTCTGCTTGGTCTCTAATAGCTCCCAATAAGCCATCAGGTGTACTCTCAGGAATGGTGAAGGCTCCCCATGTACCACTTCTCAAGTTAAGTGCTTCAGAACGTCCCATAGGTACCTTATTAATTTCTGTCTTAACCTTGTCGGCTGTCGATGGATCTCGTAGTGCTTGCATACCCATAGCAAATATCTGAGTGCCCTGTTGTTCACCCATAGAGTCCTGTAGACTCCCTAGTGCTTGGATACGTCCAGCCCACTTAGGTTCCATTAATTGATGTATCATATTTGGTCGTGCTCGATACATAGCGACTGCTAAGCCGACAACTTCAGGAAGGTTACCACTCTGATCCATTGAAGCTAAACCAATCTCTAATTGCTCTTTCATGGACGCTCTCATAGCTCCACCAATAAGAGGGTTAGCTAAGACATACTGCAAGCCATCGTACTGTTGATTTACCATGCGTTGCCTTAAGAGTTCTCTAGCTCCACCTATGAACATATCTACGTCAATACCCATGTTCTTAAGGTCGCCTTCAGTTCTAGGGAATTCCATACCATTCCATGAAGCCTTACCTTGAAGCATAGCGTCAAACATAGGCTGTAGTACTGCACTAGCATTACTTCTAGCTACTTCAGCTTTCTGTTTCAGCAGTGCTAATTTTTGTTGTCGTGCAATTTCAGTCTTAATGTTAGCCTGAGCATGGCTATAAAGAGGTGCAATTAGCCGATAATCTTCAGGGTTTTCCTCTTTCTTTTGCTCATAGTATTCGTCAAGTCCTTCTAAGGTTTTAATCTTTTCAATATCTTTACTTAATGCGACAAATCTGTCATTACGTATTTTAATTGCTTCTGCATTAGCTCCATTCTTGTATTCCGACAAATCAATCATATCCTTCACTCGATTTCTGTCGTCGTACTCCATATCTCCAAAGGCGGATACTAAGTCAGCATTACCAGTCTTACTAATAGCGTCCGCTACGTTACCTAATAGCTTGTACTCAAGGTTGCTATCACTTGTAGCAGTCTCTCTGATATTCGTCAAGATTGCTTGAAGATATGGTGTGCCTTCTTCTACAGAAATGTTAGGGTTATTCCTAGCGAAGTCTCCTACCATCGCAGTAATACCATTGATACGCTCCAGCTTCAACTGGTTCTCCTTACGTTTCGTAAAGGTGTCATATACAGCCATCTTGGTTGCTATGTGCTGTTCCTCTAGTCCACTTTGAAAAGCATACTGGTTCTCAATGTTTTCTTCAGCCATGTAGTCCTTAAGTCGTGCTTCGTAGAACTCATCGAAGGTATTGAATTGTCGTGGTAAATCAGGTTGTTGCCTGTGTTGATCGTCATAGATCTGCCAATCGCTTTCTATGCGTTTACCCATCTCAGTACCTCTCATGCGGTCAATGGTTGCTACTGCATACTCATTGTCCTGAAGATTGAACTTACCACTGGTAGCCAATAGTTGTCGTGTAGTCAGTCCTTCTTTTTGTTCTTCAGTTAGACTTGAGTACAACTGAGGTGCGACTGCTTTAGCTATCTTTTCTTTTCTCTCTTCTTCGTCATGAGTGTATTGTCTCCATGCGACTCCCAGTTGAGACAAACCAGTAGCAAGCATATCCGAAGCATTCGTAAAGCGTGCCATTGGTGCCCCAAAGGAAGCTACATTAGACAAATTCTGTTGGTACGTCTGAGGTGCATTAGGCATAAACTGTTGAGCAGTCCCTATGGAACCACTAACCTGTGTTCTTTCATTTGCCATCTATAATTGTCCCCCATTGAATGTATATTGATTGCTGTTTTGGTCGTACCCAATTCGTGGGTTACCAAATCTAAGTGGGCTTCTAAAAGCTGTACTTTGTAGTTTAGGATAGTCCATATTGACAGATAGTGCTGTTGCAAAGCCATTAGCATTATACTGATAGGTAGCACTATTAGTGTCAAAACGAATGTTAGGGTTACCATAATTGATTGCTTTAGGATCGTTTACAGTGTAGCCTAAGACTCCTCGTCTAGTGTCAGCTAAGCTAAAACCATCGTTAGCACTTGTCCGCCATGGGTTTTGACTTGCAGTCCTAAAGGTATAGTCAGGTGTCCAACGGCTTACTGTACTAGCTACTTTAGCTCCACTGGTACCCCCTACACCTTGTCCTAAGCCTATCTTAGCGTTTCTGTCGTTAGCCATATTCTTGTATGCATTGTAGGACTGTACAAGTTGCCCTGCTTGGCTTAATAGTCCACCTAAGAGTGTTGGAATTCGTGGTGTCTCAAGGTGCGACAAATATTCCCTAGTGCTGAGCAATACTCGTTCTTTGTTTTGGTCTATCTCATCACTCTTACGAATATAGTTGTCTTTCACCTGAGTTGCCGTGCGGAGTCCATCAGCTTTCGTAGAGCGTACTAATAGCTTAGCTGTCTTACCACTTTGGTATTCTCCAGTAGCGTTCTCTACGCTTGCTTCAAGACCTCTTGCCTGAAGTCTTATAGCTCCTAACTGAGCTACACTTGCTTCAAAGGCATTTCTACGTTCATTCTCAAAGTTACTAAGAGAATAATTCATAGTCTTAATAGCTTGTTTAGCCTGTGCTATAATTTGGTCGGCTTGAGCTTCTGCTTGTCTCCTTTGTCCCATGTAGTTACTATACATACTCCATAGGTCTATTCCCATACCAATCTTAGAGTTAGTCCCTAAAGATCCTGTGGAAGCTAAGCCACCTGCACTCATGAGTTGATTTACTCCAGTGCCCATATGTCTCCTTTCTATATTTGTCTAAATCTATAAGTTACAAGCCCTTGCCATACAGTTGTATTAAACGCACTTGGTAGGGGGCTTCTATTAATTACTGTTACTGAAGTGTCCGTATTGCGTCCCATTAGTGGTACTCTGAACTCTCCAGTTTCCAGTGGGTGAATACCAACTTGATTACTTTGTGTACCGACAGTACGTGCTGTCATTTTATAGTGCTTAGTAGACTTACCTGTACCTCGTACCTCGACTTCAAATTCGCCTGTCTTATCATAATTGATATTCAAGAAGCGAAGCTGTAGTCTATCATTTGGTATCGTGTCGGTACCTGTTTGAGTCGCCTGTTTGATAAAGAATGTACTATAGGTAAACTTAAGTTCATAAGGTACACCTACATAGCACTCAATGTCTGCCATTGGTTCTACCTGATGTGGTATTACTACTGTGTCCTTGCCTGTGTACATTAAGCCATTATTAAGTACTATTGTGTACTCTCTAGGTGTAGAATAAGCGTCCCCATAGATAGATTTAATATCATACCGCATTTCCTTAACCTCTTTATCAAAGGTGCCTTTTAGTGTCGTTTTAAACTTCCTGTCGAGCATTATACGATAAGGTTCGCCAACATAGTCTTTTGTATTGTAGCTAATGGGCATTTTCTCAAGGTAGGTATTGTTACCTCTATTGATTACTATGTACATCATAGAATTAATAAAGTCAGCTCCGACAATATCTCCATCGAATGTCCATTGGCTCCAACTAGCCTGTGCTTTAGCATCGTTAAGGAATAAGAACTTATAGATGTACATTGTGTCTCTTTGGTTATCACTTAAAGCCATCAAGATGTTTTCATTACTACAAGCCTTTAGAGAATAAATTTTATTCTTTAAGAAGTTCGGAACGTGTCCTGTAATGTCTGTAGCGTTCTTTTGTGTCGTACTATCAGCCACTGCGAAGTATTCCTGCACCGCTGTAAAGTCTGTCTTTTGAGCTGTGAAGTATAGATTACGACCTACACCTATAGGCTTTATCCATGTGTCAGCGTCGAACTCAGTTACTTGGTCTATTACAGCTGTTTTAGGACTTAGTACACCTTCAGCTCTCAAGACGAATTGCGTTTGAGCACTAAAGAGATACAAGTCTTGGTTGAAGGGAACTGCATTGTACAAAGTACTCACTCGATTATGTGATACTTGTAAATCGATAGGGTCAGTGTCGACAATTCCTGTAGCACTGTCTACCCAGAAGTTAAAGAAGTCTGAGGTTTTCGACAAATTAACTGCTTCGCCTGCAATAATCCCTAAGCGGTTTCTGAAGAAGAATATGTCATTAATCTTCTGACCTATAAAACTAGGTACAGGGTTGCTATCGTCGTCGCCTGTTTCTCTCAGGTTCCATTCAGCTTCTTTACAAGTAAATGTTCCGTTAGCTTCTCTTCTAATAATATGTGGCATTGTGTCCCATAGGAAGGATATTGGGATATTAGGTTTTGCACACTCTTCCCATAGTTTTAAACCTGAGTTGTAACGTACATAGTAGTCATCATCTGTGGATCGTTCCCCTTTAACTAGCACTGTGTAGCCATGAGGAGCTGAGGAAGGCAATAGCTCAAACTTAGGTGTCGTATTGGTGAATAGTTTCATGGCTTCACCATTGAAGCCATCAGATACTGAAATGTCATCTAAGTTACCTATAAGTTGTAGCCAGCTGGTTCCTTTGATAACTTTGAGTCCTTGTACCCCTTCAGGAGCGAATGTGTCTCTTTCGCCATACTCACGCCCCTTATAGATGTATACAGTCCGTGAGTAGTATCTATCACCATCTTTTGACTCAGTTTGTCTACGCTCTTTCTTAATACCATATGAGTTCAATTCAGCTTCATTCATATCTCTAAATACTTTTACAGTGCCACCTGCAAGTAGCTTAAATAATTCACCACTGATATTGTCTGTAGCAATTTTAGTAGAGTGCCATGCTTCTCCACCATTAGGAGTCTCATAAGAATATTCTTGTCCTTGAATACGTATTGTATATTTTCTACCATACTGCCCTTGACGTATTACGACTAGAGCCCCTTGTGTCTCCCATATGTTAGGAGATCTATGGTTTTCATTTATTTGAGCAACTTTAGTTGTATTAACGACAAATGTATGGTCTGCTACTGTAATTGCCTTTAGCTGTTCATTTGGTTTATCACAGGTTACATATTGAGTTGATGTATTAGCCATGTTCACTGTTTTCTCATTGCCATTTAAGTCAAAGATACGAATACCAGTACCAGTGAATACTATAATATATCGCTCATTGTCGTCTCGATTGATAATGTGTATTTTAGATTGTAATGGAAGTGCAGGAAGTTTCTTAATGTGTTGCGTTGGTGGTCTCTTCTGTAAACCACCTGCTTCTGTAGAGAAGCCATTAATCTGCTCCTCTAGCTGTTCTGCATGACGCAACTTAGGTGGTTGTTGAGATATACCTGCAATAAGGTTCTTAATGGTTTGCTGTACAAGTGCCATATGTTACCCCCTATTCATGTATATTTGTACTGATGGGTTCTGAATGATATTAGAGCGTTCTAATGTTATTTCCTTCTCCATCATCTGCATATATGCTTGAGCTTCTTCCTTTTGAAGTTCCTGCATAATCGTTGGATCTCCTAAGTATCGTGCGACAAAATGATTAGCTGTCCGTACAGTAATATATTGTCGGAATACCTGTGGCATTTCTTCAAAAGGTACATATTGAATAACTTTAGCTTCCAGTGGTGCGTCAAATCGGTCTGTATTGTTAGTTACATCAAATAGCCACTCATCACGCTTCCTTACGACTCTATTGTCTGCAAATTGAATAGACAAGATTGAGTCGTCCCATAGGATATGTTTAGAGTTCTCGTCAGGTATCATGATGAATGGATCAATGGTATTAAACGTCCAGCCCATCACTTGTATAGCCCTCATCTCAGCTTCTAACATTCTGATTGCATTGATTGTGTCGACATTCTCACTGTTTTCTAAAGTGTCTACAGGAGCTTCGCCCATAGCCCCAATAATTTCATTCACTGCGTCCAGTTTGGATAGTGGTGTGATTATCATGTGTTCTCCTTTAGACAAAAAAGGGGATAGCCATTAGACTACCCCCCTAGAGTTACTTAAGATTATTTTGCCAAGATAATACCGCATGCTTCAGGACGTAAACCGCCATGACCTACTGCGTTCTTCGCAATAATCATATCAGCTTGCAATTCAGGACGACGTGCGTGTTCTAATTGCAAGTCTTTAAGTTTGACTGTTGCTACTGCTGTACGATGTGCACACACTGCAAGAGCCTTAGCGTATTCTGTAGGGAATACATGACCTTCAGGAGATGTACCTAACATACCTGTCTTATCAGCACCACCATCTTTCAAGTGAGGTACCGCAATGATTTTGAAACCGCAAAGTTTGTCGATATTACCTTCAACGATGGAAGCTACTGCACCAAAGTCTCGGTTGATAGCGTCTTTAGAAGCGATAAGTGCGGACTCTACTTCAGGAGTGATGTATGCGTAGCGTTCAGACGCAGGAACATATTGAGCAGTCCATTTAGCTTTCATTTCAAGTAAACCTTCGATTACTGCCTTACCAGTCTCGTAGTTGATACCAGCACCACCAGCACCTAATGTTTTCTCGATAACTACACCTTTGCCTAAACCAGTGATGTTCTCTTTGTTAGCTTTAACTAATTTTGCAATTTCAGCTACCATTGCACCATCTGCGGAGATAGCCAATGCTTCACCAAGTTGCTTAGCGTATTCGCCACGAACGTCATAGTGGTTCATTGCTTCATAGATGTCGGTAATCAATACATCGGAAGTCAAAAGACCATCAATGTTGATTACTACTTCGTTGTGTGGAATTGCTTCACGCAAGTCATCAAGGTTCGCACCAGCTGGCAAGTAGTGAGCTTTACCTCTACCCATTACTGGGAAGGAAGTAGATTTACCGCTATCAATAGTTTTAACCATATGGTTACCCATTACTTGAGTTGCTCGTGTAAATGCAGTTAAAACTTCACCACTAAATACTTTAAGGAATAAGGCTAATTGGTCGCCTGTATTTTGTACTGCACCTTGTTTTTGAATGTTTGTCAATGCTGCCATTAATTAATTGTTCTCCTTTTAGAAATTAGAATTCATAATTTTTGTCTCAATTTGTTTTCGGTAGATAGGATCCGTAGAGTAGCGTGGATCACTGATAGCTTCTACCATTTGTTGCTTCGTTAAGAAGGCATTTGTGTTCTCTGTAGTGCCACCTGTAGATTGACCTAAGATAGTCTGATTGGTTGTGCCATTAACTGCCTTCATGTTTGCTTTCACACCATCAATAACCATCTTGATTACACCTAAGTTTCCACCTTCAATAGCATTGTTGAAATTGTCTACTGCGTTCTCACCTTGAGACTGTACGAATTGTGCTACTTGTCGGTACTCTTCTTCACTACCTGCGAAGCCAACTACAGTGTTGTAGAATTTCTCTTGAGTAGCTTGTACACCGCTTAAGTAAGCGTCAACGACTTCTTTGGGATAACCAGCGTCGGCTAATGCTTTCATCGAAGCGTCCGACAAATTACCTTTTTCGTTATACTCGTCCTCTAGTGCTTTGAAGTCGATATTACGTTTCGCTAAGTCCTCTTGCAGTGCTTGTGTAGCTTGATTTTGTTTAGCTACTTCTTCTTGTACTGTATTTGTCTGTTGGTCTACCTCAGTCGTAGCTGTAGTCTCAGTAGTTGTTACCTCTTGTTGAGGATCAGTAGTTGTCGTTTGTTCTACTTGAGATTGACCTTCAGTTTGTACCTCTTGTGGTTCTGCTGTAACAATCTGATGATTGTCTTGAGAATTCACTAAAATATCCATTAGATTACGTTACCTCGCTTTCATTCATTGCTCCTGCCATAGCTTGCTCCACTACAGCTTGCTCTTGTTGTGCTTCCATAGCTTGTTGTTGTTCTTGTTGAATTTCTTCGTCAGTCTTAATGAGTCCAGTGGTGTCAATACCTAGACTTGTCGCTATTGCTGTGAGCCATTGGTTCAGCTTCATGTAGCCCATAGCGTCAGGCATTTGTCCGACAATACCCATGAATGTCATAAACTTATTGAAGTCATGACCTCTCCCTAGTGCTTCCATACCAGTTGTAATGGTCGGCTCTACGAAGCCATCAGGAAGCTGTGCAACTTCTCCTCGTGTCATTAGGACTGCTAAGATACGTCGTACAAGTGGTAACTGGAACTCTTGAGTTAAAATACTGTAGACTCCGCTCAAGGTATCTTCTAGCTCACTTGCGACTGTCCTGATCTCTTCTGCGGTTACTCGTTCAGCGTTCCGTTGGACTACGCTAGACAAAAGAAAAGCAAACGATAAGCGTTGCTCAATAGTGTCAGCAGTTGCTTTTGTCGTTTGCATATCAGGGTATTTATTTAGTTGTAGTGGTTGAATGTCCTCAACTCGTCCACTTACGAAGTCGCCCTCTTGAGCGTCTTGAAGTAGTTTAGGTCTAGTAATACCATTAGGGTTCACTAGATATAATGTACGTGCACTAATAGAAGCCATCGTTACAAGTGCTTTAGATAATTTCTCAAGGCTCGTTAAGTCGCCTAAGTATTCCTCTACGATTGAGCGTCCATAGTCCTCGTTGCTCCCTTTTGTCATTCTTAAGACAATATAAGGGAATTTGTCGACTGGATATGTCTGTTCACTCCCAGCTATACGAACACCATCGACTTCACTGAAGCACTCGTAGTTATCCTCTACTAAGTCGCACTTGGTATATACTTCGACTTCATCATCGTCCTTCTTATCAGGGACTAAGTTATATGCTTCAGGTGGTAGTGTGCGTTTCAATAGGACATCTTTAGTAATCAGCGTTACGACTGTCCCTACACCATCTCGCTGTACGACATAATGGTTTAAGTCATAGAACTTCGTACCATCTCTGTCAGGCGGTAGGAATACTACACCATTACCAGTGATGACTAAGTGTCGGTTAGCTTCTTGAGCTGTAATACGTACTTGGTTCTCTTCCATAAATCTCATGCATGACTGCTCAATCCTCATGAGTGCCTGCTCGACTTCTTGGATTTTCTCCTCGTAGGCTTCAGGTGAAGCACTCTGTAGTTGTTGCTTCATTTCTGTCGACAAACCCAATTTAAAAAAGCCCTCATTCGGTGGGAATAGGGCAAGGGTTAGTTTAGATGTTAAGTTGTTTACTCCTCGTGCTCCAATCGACTGATAAGGTGTGTTATACTTCTTGTTACCATCATCATTTTTGTCGTGGAATACATGAGGAAGCGTTAGTTTTGCACAAGCTATCGCTCGTTGTACATATGGTTCCCTCTTGGTTTCTAACGTTGTGTACAGTTCTTTAGCAGGGACTCCTTGATCTTGTGGCTGTTTACCACTTCGTTTTTTCTTTACTGCCATTAGACATTTACCCCATTACCTCGTGTCTCACCTGTGTTGAGCCCTGTGGTTGGAATTTGTAGGTCTTTCTTACCTCGTGTTTTACGTTTTCGCAAGCCACCGCTTTTAGTGTCGACATATTCTTGGTCTGTCTCATCGGATCCTTGAGGTGCAGGTGTTGCAGGTGTAGGAATGTCAGGCTCTTTAATACCAAAGAGTTTCTTGAATACTCCCATATATCTCCTTTCTTTACATGTTCATAGGATTATAACTATCTGTATTCTTTTTGATTGTTAAGGCTTCCCTATTACGTCTAACATAGTTAGGCTGGGTGCCCCCTAACTGAGCTGTCTCAGGAGCTTCTGCTTGCGTATAGGGTACAAGGTCTTTACCAGTTACTTGTGGTACAGCTTTAGCTTTACTGCCCCACTTTTGAGCAACTTTATTAAGTACCATGCCTACTGCAAGCTGAGCTAACATAGTGCCCATGTATTTCCCCTTTCATAGTTTAAATCATTAAAGTTCTCTATATCGTGGATACATTAGAGTCCATTTGCTTCTCGACATGTGTTTAAATAGTTTGTGATTTCCTCTACAGCAGTGATATAAGCTATCTTTTGCTCTGCATTTAAGTCATCTCGCTTGAGAATAGAATAAACTGAGAAGGCTTGTTTAATTTCATCAATAATGATTTCATCAACTCTTGGTAATGGTCTATCAATTTTACTCATATTTCACCACCTTCATCATGTCAGTACAAATTGGGGTATAGCCAGCTTTCTTGTAGCCATTCATTACCAGTCTTTCAGTGTCTCCTGTAGAGATCATGTTACCTGTAACGATAATTTCTGCTGAGTATCCCCTAGCAATTCTGTCTAGTTCTCTTGTAGCTTCTCGTTGAATACCACTATAGCTTTTGTCTAAACAGAATACAGTTTCTTCCATAATGACTATCTTGTCGCTCCACCATATGCGTCCTACATCAAACATTAGGAGCCCTACAAGTTTCCCTGTAGCGTCATACCACGCTCTAATTTGTCCCTTAAGGTTTTGCTCAAGGATATGACTATAGATTGCTCCTTGACTGCCTAGAGATACTAGAGGACTTCCTTTGGCTTCTTTCTTAAGTGCTTTGATGTATTCCGTAGCGTCTCGCTCAGGGTTCCTTAAGTGTTCTTCTTTTATGATGGTGTCCATAATTTCACCTTCTTTGTTTTCTTATTGTAATAACCTTTTTGCAAGATAAACGACAATCTAGCATTCATTAGTGCTTCTTCTTCAGTACTACCATTGGCGACATAAGCTCGTACTACAGCTTCCCATGAGCAGTCCTCATCAAGGAGTCTCTTAGCTCGCACTTCACCAATCTTAGGGCAACCCTTATAGTTGTCTGCTGTATCACCTATGAGTGTTTGATACATATGGAAGTAGTGAGCTTCCTCTTTTGTCGTATCATAGAATTCGTTACGCATGAAGTCATAGAAGCGACAAGGAATACTTCTGAAGTCTTTGTCGCCACTAATCATAATAGAGTCCTTATCAGCATGGATACCGATACAGTCGTCAGCTTCAAGATTGTCAATCATGAGTACATTGAAGTTCTCGATAACCCACTCACGCATACGAATGAACATCATTGGTCTACGCTTAGACTTTCTGTTAGCTTTGTACTCAGGTGTTATGTCTTTTCTAAAGTTATGCTTAAGGTCAGTGATTGCCATTAGAATTTCATATTCACCTTCGACATTCCAGTGTTCTAATACAAGTCGCACTAACTCCTTAAGATGACTGTCAAATGATGTAGTAGCGTCAGGGAAGAAGGCACTCAAGGTATAGAACCCATCTCCCCAGTCATGTTCTGTCTCAGCATTTTGTAACGCTAGATATATCATCATGTCTGCGTCAATGAGTAATTTCGTTTTCTTCTTGGTCGCCATTATTCTCCTTTGTTAAATTCTTTTCTAACCATTGGTTTATCATTTCTTTATACTGAGTTAGCACTTTGTAGAATTCTTTATTTTTCTCTTGTAGCTCTTCAGGTAAATAATATGTTGTATCCCAATCGTTGATTAAGTGTTCTAGTGAGTGGTCTACTCGTACCACTACAATTACTTCTTGTAGTTCTTTTGTGATTTCCATTAGTGGCACTCCGCCCAGTTCCTACCGATTTTACCTTCGGTATCTAATTGAATTCTAAAGTTAAATTCTTCTTGTACATCTCGTACTGCCAGTTGTGCTTCATCTACGACAACTTGTGCTATCTCTTGAGTTCTACAAGCAACCTGCATTTCGTCATGTATCCATGCCATAAGACAATAATCTCCGTCCCATGAATGCTTTAAACCTCGTGCTTGTAGTCTTTCCTCAGTCCTTGTGATCCATCGTTTACAGATAAGTGCACCTGCTGACTGCAATAAGAGATTTAATGCACTGTGCAGTGAGCGTACATGAAGTTTTCTCCCATCAAGTCCTTTAAGCCACTTACGTTTATATCTGCGACAATGTGCTGATACATCATAAGGGGCTAAGGTATCCTTAATGGTACTCGTTAGCTTCTTGATTGCTGGTGTATTCTTTAGGAATTTCGTCTTGAGTTTCTTTCCGTCAGCTTCAGTTCCACCTACGATCTCACCAATCTTAGCATTACCACCACCATAGAGGAACGCATAGATAAATGTCTTAGCTTGGTTTCTTGTCTCAAGCCCTGCGTTCATTTGGTTAGCTGTATGAATATCGCCATTGAGTATCTCATGAGTATATGCTCCGCCATCAAAAGGCGATAAAAAGTGTGCAAGGCAACGTAGTTCTAACCCTGAGCAGTCAATACCAGCTTGGTACCAACCCTCAGGTACTCCAAAGAGTTCTCGACATTGATAGCCATAAGGTTTGTCAATAGCAGGTACTTGAGCTACATTAGGGTTACTATGAGTAGCTCGTCCTGATACTGCCCCATTAGGGTTTACCTTGCCGTGAATTTTATTGTCGTCTCCTAACAGCTTGAGCCATGCTTGAGCTCCATCTGCTATTTGCCCTAATCGTTTCGATAACATAAATGCAGTGCTGTATAGTTGAGCTATGTGCTTAACCTCATCACTCGCTTTAGGATCATGAATGATTTCTTGTAGGCTCTCTTCGTCTAACTTGAGCTTTCTACTGGTTTCCTCTCCGTCCTCATCAGTCTCGATTTCAAACATTGAGTCTAACCATTGGTATCCAAAGTGCTCTCCTAAGATGTACTTAAGCTGGTCTCGTGAATTGATCTTAAATTCCTTGTACTTTTGCACTGGTACTCCAGCTTTGTACCCTAGTCTCTTATTGTCCCTCTTCGGCATAAAGACTCTATCAGGAATTGGTGGTACATACTGAGTGAGGTCTTTAGTGATACGCTCAAGTTCTTCTCTTAGCTCTGCTTCAAGGATAAGTGCTTTTTGTTTGTCGAATGGGAAGCCATTACGCTCTTGCTTTTGCATTAACCATTGAGCCTTATGTTCAATCATTGAAGCGTGCTCAGTGAAGCCCTTCTCGACAAGTTTGTCATATAGTTTTGTCGTTACTACTACGTCCTGCTTATTGTAGGCAAGCATATCTTCATTAAAGACTGCCCATACGTCGCCTTCATTATCTTCGCTGTATGTACCCTTTAGTACCCCTAAGCGGTACCCAAAGGCTTCTAAGCTGTAGCGTCCATAGAGTTTCTTAGGTAGTCGACCAGCTCTCATTAGTCCGATGTCAACGTCCTTCATATTGGAATAGACAAGTCGTGCTAATATAAGCGTGTCAATTACCTTTTCATGCTCAAATGAGACTCCATAGAGCTTCTCTAGGCACGGAACATCGAACGCTATAACATTATGTCCACAGATTTTATCGGCTTGTAGAAGTTTCTGTACACCTTGCTCAATCTCAGTAGGACGATACTCAAAGAACTCCTCTGTTTCTGTATCATAGATCACCATACAGTGTACTTTAGTTACAGTATCTAGTAGTCCGTTTGTTTCAATATCAAAGATTAACATTAGTATTTCTTCAAGAGACCTTTGAGATAGATGTTTTGTTGGGTTAGTTCATCAATCTCTCTCTTGTTCTCCTCAAGCATTTTCTCAAGTTGTTTCTTTTCTTGATCTCTTACCCATTTCTGTGCTTTGATAATTTGAGCTTCCAATTTACATAAGATATTAAAAACCATTGTGTATAGCTCCTTTCCTTATTTTTTCATATAGTTTCGTAAAGCGTGTTCTTTGCGTCGACCTTCAGAATAATTACTAACTCGCCGTAAGTAACCAATAACTCGTGTACCATAGTCAATCTTTTCTGTCTCTCCGCACTTCGTACAGTGATCCTCAGTATTAACATTGATGTAGCCACAGTTATCACAAATGGTTACAAGACAATTAAATGTCCAATAGTTACAGCCATATTCGCCTGCTAGACAAAGTAATTTGTATGCCTGCTCTTCAGTCAATAATTGAGCAATGTTTAGATGACAAGCACTACCACCATCAAGATACCTAACCATTTCTTTTCCATGTAGTTTTAGTCGGTCAAGGATAGTCATGCCGTCATTTTCTACAGGATAGAAATAAGAGTTGTAGCAGTCTCGTTTAGAAGTGATACCATCTTCCTTGTCCCATTTAGCATTCTTAACACCTAAGTTCTCAGCTGGAACGAATTCAGTATTGAAGCGTACTTTATAGTCCTTGTATGCTTCTTTATTGAGCGTGTATATTTGGTTAAGGAAGCCACTCACTGTCTTGATGTACTTCTCAGGTTCTTCTACTGGATCTACTTTAAGATATTCCATGCCTTCAAGCATGCCATTAATACCAATAGTACAGAATTGTTTGTCTAAGCTAATAAAGCCTGCCGTATAAGCTGGCAATAAGCCTGCCTTCAAGTAGTCCTCAATGACTGCTCGATGTGCCATCAGATACTTTTGTACTCTCTTGATTAAATCAATGAAAGTATAATCACTCTTATTGTGTCGTTGAATAAATCTATTCATATTAATAGTGATAACTTGTACACTACCTGTAGATACACCACCTGCACCTAAAGTGTAGCTAAAAGTATTATCTGCAAGTTCGTTCCGAAGTCGACAACAACTTGCTAGACTATCAGCACTTTCACTTTGATATATAAAGAAGGATAAGCCTTTACTCATGTGTTTAGCTAACATATGTGCAAAGTCGTCATCTTTAGGTTTACCTGTTTCTTTGTCGACAAGTACTGCACTGGTGAGCACTGGGTACGTCAATAGTTCTTTCTCTCGCTCTTCTCTAAACCAGTTCATAAAGAAGTCTTGAAGTTTAGAAATGCTTAGGTAGTTCGCTTTGTCGCCATCAGGGAATGTAAATTCACCAAAGACGGACTCGAAGTAAAACTTATCGAATACTGAGATATTCCAAAAGACGCTTTGGTTTCCTCGTGCACTAGCTGGTTGATTGATTGCATAGACTACACCTTGCAACTCTTGAGCAACTTCCTTAGCATTTGTCTCAAGGTAATTGTCGCCATAAGACTTACGTGCAAAGTGATCGAAGTACATAAGGAATTCTACTGTAGCAATAGCACCAGCGAAGCCACTGGCTACCTGATAGACAAGGTTAATGAAGCTACCACAGAATGACTGTAGATTTGTAGGAGCAGTGGAAGTACCGCCTAAAGGTTTAGTACCCTCGAATAAATAAGGGAACATATTGATACTTGCACAGTATGGTCGTAAAGAAGTCTCATCGTGAATGTAAATGAGATGGTTCTTAATGTCCTGTTCGTACTGGTGAGCGTACTCACTACCGAACATTTCGATAAGTTTAGCTTCGACAAGTGCTCGGTTGATTTGAATTGTCTCGAATTTGTAAAGCTCACTCTCAAGAATACCAATGTTCTTACCATCGACATTACTGTTAGGATCTACAATAGAGCCGTCAGCTGTGTTGAAGGAGTCCATATAGTTTCTGATAAAGTTTACTTTGGTTTGAATTTGGTCGTCAGTTAGTTTGTTTAATAGTTTTTTAGCCATTATTCTCCTTTGTGAAAAATGAAGTAATATTAGTCCATTCGCCATTAGGCAACTTGTAGAACATTTTTTGGTTTGTCGTAGGGCTTGCTAAGCCACCTTGACATTCGATGTATCGTCCAATCTTAAGCCATGTTAAATTATCACGACTATAAGGGAATTCAATACAGCCATGATAGAGTCCTACTGGATATTCTTTAGATATTGGTTTTACGATTTCTCTTAGGAATTCTTCAGGATCAATCTCATAGTTTGTCGTACCACCCATGAATACTACTGCGGTGATACCTCGTTGTGTCTTGATGTAGTCTTTTAGTTCATCTACAGTCAGCCACTGGGCTCCTTCAGTAGTCCAAAGTTCAGGACTATGACAGCCTTCACAGTGTTGTAGACAATTACCAATCTCAAAGAATACTGCAATTTCATTAGGTATTTCTGTTAGTGTTACACCTTTTCCCATTACAGGAATTTTCATAGTGCTAACTCCTTAGTTTTGTTATAGGCTTTCAAAAGTGTTACATATTTAATTTGAGCTCGGTCATGGTCTAAATGTGTCAATGCTTCTTTCATCTCACTCTTAGCATTAGCCACTTCATCTTCTAACCAATCAACGAATTTCTCATTAGGTTTCAAAATTCAGGTACCTCGTCATTACTTTCGATGTCGTTCATCAGGTCTGCACTTGGTACTTCTAGTCGGTTTTTCTCTTTGTTAAACCAAAGTTTTCCACCAATACCAGTGTCCCCTGTTTGTCGACATTTTAATACTCGCATTTGCACTAGGTTTTTCTTAACGTCGTTCTCAGCTTGCTGATTGCGTTCTAGTGCTATAATTGTGTCCGACAACTGAGCTATCGCTTGGCTTCCTCGCAAGTCCTCTAGTGAGATACTTCCGCCTTCTTCAGCACTCTTCTTGCCATCTCCTCGTTTCAGATGACAAATACAGATAAGTCCTACTCCTAGCTCCTCGCATAGCTGTCTTAAGCGTGTCATAAGAATATCAATAAGTTTTCGCTCATTGTTACTCTCAATACCACTTACTGCTATACTGATGTGGTCTATAAGGATAAAGTCGCATTTCTCTGTTACTGCCATATAGCGAATAGCTTTCAGAATTGCTGAGTTGTCTAGTGATCCAAAGTGGTTATACATCACGAACTTTCCTGTACCTAAAGTGTTCCCAAAGGCTTCAGTATATTTCTCGTTAGATATACCTTTACGACTGATATGTACAGGTCTATTTAGATATAAACCGATGTAGCCTTTAGAAGTTCTTAAGACATTCTCCTCTAACATCATTGAGCCTATCTTAAGCCCATGTCTCATTACTAAGTCATAGCCTATCTCTCGGATCATTGTAGATTTACCTATACCAGTACCAGCGGTTAGCATTGTGATTTCACCTTTGCGTACCCCTCGTATCATTTTGTCGGCTTTAACATTCCACGGAAGTCCGTAGCCAGTTACTTCTTCAGGTTCTTCTAATAGATCTTCAAGTAATGTGTCAGCATTGATAATGTTTTCAGGTGTTACTCTTTTAGCGTTCTCTAGGGCTTCTAAAAGCTCATTACCTTTGTCGTTGATATAATACTCATTAGGATCTTTGTATTGCTTTAGAACAGCTATACGGAGCTTGTCAGGCGACAAAATGCCTTCTATCTCTTGAGCCCCTTTGCGTCCTGCGTCATCATTATCGAATACTACAACTACCTCATTGAAGCCCTCTAGCCACTTAAGGTTAGCTTCAAATACTTTCTTAGCACCCTGTACACCGCATGGAATACTTACGACTGGCTCTTGGTTGCCTAGTAGTTGGCTTACAGTTAAGCAGTCGATTTCTCCTTCAGTAATGATGAGTCGTCGCCCATTGTTGTACAGTTGTTGTCCAAAGAATGTCTTGCTGATTTTCCCTTTAGTTGCAAAGGACTTATCTTGGAAGCGAAGCTTTTGTCCGACAAGTGTTCCACCTTCATCGAAGTAATTAGCCACTTGGCAAGGCTTACCTTTGTATGTCGTGTAGTAGTACTGGTATTTACGACAAGTACTCTCGGTTATACCTCTTTTCTTAAGTGGCTTTAAAGTCATATCACTAATGAAGTCGTCATACTTAGTTGTCGGTGTTTCATCGCTATTATGCAGTGCATTACAGGAATAGCAATAGGTGTGTCCGTCAGTGTACTCACTTAATGCGTCAGATGATCCACAGTCAGGGCACGGAAGATGAGCTCTTAAGATTTCTGAAGTGCTCATCAGTCTATTTCCATTTCATCTATAATGATTTCTTCATCGTCAGCTTTAATGTCATTATTCTTAACCATGTCATGAGCAATTTCTATAGCTTCATTTTCTGATACATTCTCCAATTCAATTTCATATAAGCTAACTTTTCGTACATGAGCAAGAATATATTTATGTTTTCTATCCATCATACATTCATATTCTTTTAGCTCCTCTCTTGTCTCACTCAACGATTTCAACTCCTTTATATTGCTCTTTCAATGCATTGAGTACGACTTCAAGACTTGCTTGAGCTTCCTCAGTGATGTCGCTTAGAATACTAATGGTAGTCTCATAGTTAGCCACCTCACCGAACGCTACTGCTTCCTCAGGTCGGTACTTATTGACTTGCCCATCAGCAGTGATTAAGTAGTGATGAGGGAAGAACAGATAGCCTGCCTTTTGACTGTTCCGAAGAATTACTTCAGGGTTCGTGTCGTTCAATGCATATTGAGTTACTTTAATATATTTCGTCTCTTTACGTTCCTTTAGTTTTCCGTATTGTTTGATTGGTTTCACCTCGCTTTCTCTTCTATCCATTTCTTAGGAATGACTGTACCAATGTGATATTGAAAGCCATTCTTTTTGCACCAGTCGCTGTACTTGTTAGCTTTTGTCTTAGTGCTTATGTATTGGTCTTTCATAAATAAAAATCTTATGTCTAACTCAGGGTGTTGCTTCTTAATTGTCAAGTGCTTACTTCTGTCCTCAGGAAGAAAAAGCCCTTTGGCTTCGACAATAATTCCATTCGACAAAATAAAGTCAGGCTTATAGAAGTGCTCAGTTGTATAGGGCACTTTCATTGTCTCGTACTCAAAAGGGACTTTTGCTTTCTCAAGGTTCTTCTTCACTTGGCTCTCAAAGTTGCTTCTTGTCGATTTGTCTGCTCGTTTCTTAAAGCCACCTAGTCGACTAAAACTCCAGCCTTTAGCCATAGGCTTACCATTCTACATCGTCAGTTTCGTCAGGTTCGCCTTTAGCTTCAATGTCGAAACCGTAGTTTTCTGCACTGCCACCGCCTGTGTATTCCTTAAGGTCTTTAACAAGTACCGCATTGAGTCGCAAAGTTACACCATAGGTCTTAGCATTCATTACATAAGGCTCTGCTGTTACTGCTACTTGTACCTTAGATCCATTACCAATCTTAGTGCCAGCTGGTAGTGGTTCACCATATTTGTCGAATACTGCTAACTTACGACGTACTAATTGACCTGTAGTTTTGTCTTTGAATTCATGTTTAGTCTTAGCCTTGAAGCATTCGCCTAAGTCCTTATCTTCTTTTACAGACAAGTTCATAGGTACTTTGCGATTAACTTTTTTGTCTAGCTGTTCTTCAGCTTCATTAAAGATTTCTTCAAGTGCGTTCTTGAGTGCTTCAGTTTTCTCGTCGTTTTCTAAACGCACCATGATAGAGTAGCCAATCTCGTTACCTTCGTAGGTCTCAGGGCTGTCAGTATGAGCCCATACTGCTGTACCATTCAACTTCATTTCTTTACCTAGTTTTGTTTTTGTTTTTGCCATTCGTTTCTCCTTTAGTCGACAAAAAAAAAGAGCACCCATTAAGAGTGCTCTTAGATTTTATTTAGTTACTTACCAGTACTACCACTTTCAGTCCCTCGTTCAGTGTCCTCGATTATTTCACCTTCGACAAAAGTCATTGGTAATGTTTTCTCAAGCCAGCACTGAGCAATTCGTTGTCCCTGCTCAAGGAATACAATGTTTTTACTGAAGTTTCGTAACATGATTACTACTTCACCTCTGAAGTCCTCATCAATAATACCTTCAGTGTTCGCCAGTGCAATAGGATAGTCTCGTCCTACACTGGATCTCAATTGGATACGCATTGTATGTCCTTTAGGAACTACTACCTTGAAGCCTAGTGGTACCACTGTAGCTTGTGCTTGTACTGTTGTTGGTGGTACTCGAACGTCCTCAGGTAGTGTAATGTCCATACAGCCAGCTCCTTTAGTTTTAGCTTCAGGAATTACTGCGTTGTCATTAATCAGTTCGATGAGCACTTGCTCATTATTAATTTCGATTGTTTCTTCTTGTGTTTTCTTAGTGCTTGTGCGTGCCATTATTTATCCTCTTCGTCTTTCAAGTCCTCACCTTTTAGCCCTTTAATGTATGCTTGTAGTTCCTTGACTTTAGTTTCTGCTTCCTTTTGTTTTCTTTCAGCATACTCTCGGTTCCATTTAGCACTACTTAACTCACTCTTTAGTTTTTCAATTTGTGCCATTAGTTCTTTACGTTTAGGTTTGTTCTCAATTACTTGTGTCTCTTCCATTTTTGATCTCCTATTTAATGAATGTATTGATTAACATTAGAATGTTTTCAGGTGTCGCATGGTTAGCAATATACATAGCAATTAGTGTATTCTTACTTGGTGTTAAGATTGCTAATAGTGTACTGATGATAAATACTGATCCGATTACTTTAGTTACTTTAGTTCCTCTATCAGCTCTAAAAGCATTGTCAGTATATATAATTAAAAGTAGTGCGAACGTAAGTAGTGCGACTGCTGTCATTACGTGAATAAAAACATTTACTAAAGGTAGTATATAGATTACCCACGGATTGATGATTGGTTCCATTTGTTTTTACTCCTCTACGATTTTAAAGTAACGTCTCCAGTAGCAGTCTCCAGTTATTCCTACTCGTACATCATCTGAAAAGCATCGCTTACCAATGTTATTAACTGTAGTGCTTAGAAGTCGTTCATCTTCAAGTTTTACTTTACGATCATTGTCGTGCTCTTTTATTACTGTTACTGTAGTCCCTACTGGTAGCAGTTCTTCAAGTTCTTCTACAGTAAAGTCCTCAGCGTCATACCATTTGTTTGGTTCTAAGGTTGTCTTTGGTTCTTCTTTAAGTAATTCTAATTCGCTATCATCTGCATACCATGCATTATCGCTTTCGACTGCCTGATCTTTTACATCAGCTGTCCAGCCTTGATATTCTTCGTCCAGTTCTACAATATAATTATCTCTGTCAATGTCTCTTAAGCCTTTTTTAGGTAGTCGGATAATAGTACCCTTCATTCTTGTGCGTTCAATATTAGGTTTAACTAATACACGATCACCAATGTTATATGTATATGTCTTTTCGCTCTCTACAAGCGGTGCTTCAGCTACCTCTTCAGGTTTTTCCGCTACTAATACTGGACGTCCCTTTTGGACTTCAATGAGTTTCTCTGCATAGTGCTTGATTTTCTCTGCGTCCGACAAGTCCTGACCTTTGGAACGTAATGTATATTTGATAATGTTACCTTTAAGGTATGCAATGAATTCTTCTTTACTGAAGTTTGCTTCCATGATTTCCCAAGGTTGAATGTTTAGTTCTTCGTAATGTTTGCTGTTTGTGTTCATGATGTTATCTCCAATTTCCTGTTAAATATGTTTGAATTAAGAATAATAATTGTAGTTTTCTGTAGTGCACTTGTTGTGCTCTATAATGTTTTGCCATTAGTACTCCTTTAGAATTTTAAACCAGTAATTAGGTACTATTTTATACTTGTCTACATAAACAGCTGTTTCTTCTCTTTCCCACCCAGTTGTTTCACCTTCTACTGATGTTACGATTGCATTTACTTTGAAACATTCGTCTACTTTTGGTAGTTCTCTTTTTTCATCTTCATGACAGTCAGTTAATACACTCACAAAAGTGCCAACTGGCAGTAATTTCTTGAGCGTTGCTTCATCAAAAGTTCTAGCGTCATACCACTTGCCTATCTCTAGCTTTTCTTCATCCTTTTTAACACCTAACTCTACAGGTGATAAGCGATCTTCAAGATATTCTACACGCTTCTCAAGTGCGTCTAACTTTTCATCTTTTGTTTTACTAAAGAGTTTTTCTCTTAGCTCTTGATTGTCCTGTCTAATACATCTAAGTGTTTCTTTAAGCCCTTCGTTTTCTTCTATAAGTGCTTTCTTTTCATTGACAAGTTCTTTACATAATTTTACTAAGGGTTTATATATTGATCTGGTCTCAAACATTAGTAGTCTACCTCCTCATTTAATAGTGTTTCTGTAATAACGACTGGTAAAATACGTCCAGTTGTCGTCTCGATATTCATTAAGACTCCTTTGTCTACTACATTTGTGTCGTCAAGTTCTACGCTCACTACTGTGAGTGTTCTCATGTCAATCTTTACTTTCATAGCTTTAGTTTCTCCTTTAGTGTTTTCAATCGTTAGCGTTTTTAATAATGTTGAGTATCACTCTAATCACTATTAAGAGTGCCTGTGAGACTGCTAGTACTACAACGATTGCAGTAATTGCTTGTGTTAAGATAAGTGCTGTAATTAATTCATATTCCATATAGGCTCCTTTCAATTAACTCTAGTGCCACGCAAAGAGAAAAGCATTGTTTTGGAATTTGCTTCTCTCTATATCGTGGATACATTAGAAAACTTAGTGAAATATAAACGTACTCGTTAAGATCTTCTCTAGGTTTAGAGTCCCTTTAGGTGGCTCAGGAATGTCCGACAAGTCTTCGCTTGTCATTTCCTCTACATACTTTTTAAATTCCTCAATAGGTGAGTGCTCTGTATACAAGTTATATAATTGCTCACGGATAACTACTTGTAGCCTTCTAGCTTCTCCTAGTGATGTACCAAAGCTGTCATGAATTGTCGTATAGTTAGACAAACCAGCTTCGTTTACTACCATCATGAGATGTGTAGAGTCTAAGCTGTGAATAAAATTAGGTGCTATACCATTCTTCTGTCCATTGAGGTCTAAAGACTCATCGTCAGCTACGTCTTGATAGTATCCTCTCCAGCTCACCATATCTCCGAAGCGTGTTCTGAAGCTTTTCTTTACTAACTTTAGATACTGCTGTTGCACTGGTAGTCCTAAAGGTGTCCACCAGTTGACTGGTAGTCCGTGCTTAGTGAGTACTTTAGCTAGTGCTTTAAGATACTTCATACCCTCAGTTGCTGATGTTACTGTTGTTTGTACCTCTTGCCATACCAGTTTAGCCATGTATTTTGCACAAGGCTTTTCAAATCTCTTGAAGTGTGGGTTGCCTTTGCAGGTATCCTCAAGGATCTGTTCCTCGAAGCCATAACGACCACTACCATAAGCCAGTGTCATTACGTTTCTCTTGACTACCTTGCGTGTTACTCCATTAGCTAACCATGCTTGAGCCATTGAGCGTGTACCAAAGTGTACCCTTTGTCCACCACCAACTTCTTCCTTTTCGACTTCATCTAAAGTACCTTCTCTAGCGTCTCTTTCGACAATCTTGAGTACCTTATCTGCTACCTGTTGGTAGATATCTGCTGGTCTCTCATGGTCTATAAGGTTTACTGCGGATCCACCTACTTCATCACGAAGCATAGCACTGTAGTGTTGCAAGCCTGAGCAAGTGCCATCATATGCAATTACTAGAGGGCAACTATAGCCTTCATATGTCTTGTTCTCTTCGTAGTACTTGAGACTCTCGACGTATTCCATACACCACGCTAAGAACTGTAATGGTTCATCTGCTTCAGTCCACCATAGGTAGTCCAAAGGGTTCTTTGCTGAGTCGACAATATTAGAGTGGTGAGCTCTCACCCATTCCACTTGTTCCGCATGGGATACTTTGTCGTTCCCCCATAGGTTAGCCCCTTGCCAGTACAGGAGCTCTATATTTTGGCTATCCTTGAGTGCTACAGGGTTGCTGTAGATGATTAGGGACTTCATGAAGTCGTCCCCTTGATGATTGAATAGAGGGACTGGATAGATACGACCTCTGAAGTCAATATTGCAAGGGAAGTAGATAGTGTCGTAGCTCTTGAATTCCTTAGCATATCTGAAGAGTCTTAGGGCTCTAATAGCCTTGCTACGTCTTGGTAGCTCTACCTCTAGCCATTCATGGTAGCGTTTACCGAATTCCTTTCTCGGTTCCTTGAAGCCTTGCTTAGGTTCTTCATAAGGCTCCATTCGTGGAATGTCAGCAATTCCACCACCTTGCTCGATTAGTGCCTCAATGACTTCATACATTTTGTCATTGATACGATAAGGTGTCTCTTGAATTCGATTGACTGCACCATATATCTTGCTCAAGTCTACGTCTTGTATCTTCTTAAGGTAGCTCTTGACTACTTTTGTTTTACCGACAATATGGCTGATCCGCATAAAGTGCAGTCTGTCCGCCATGACTCCGTAGTAGCCTCCATTGTTTAAGTCTGTCCACGGCTTAGGTTTGATAATTGTCGGTGTTCTATCGGTAACAAACTGACTGATAAACTCTGCGTTATATCTGTATGTCTCTAGTAGTTTTTGAGTTGGTTGAAGTAGCTTAACGCTGTCGTTAGCGTCGCTAGTGGTGAGTAGGTCTGTTGACTTGATGAGAATATATAGAATATCAAGCCCCATATTCACTACCTCTTCTTTTTTATACTTCACCCATTCAAAATTATTCTTTTTCATTATTGTCTTGATATGTCTTGTCTTTTGATACATTAAGGTTCTTTTGTCTAAGCCATCTTGTATCCGATTAACTTGCGTTCCTGTCTTATCTTGCTTTAGGAATGCTTCAGTTTGTGCATTGTAATAGAGATTGTCCCCTATTTGATATGCACAGCTTGATACACTAGCTTTGTAATGAGTCGCTAGGGCTTCATTAAGTGCCCTCTCCAGTGCTGTTGCACAGATATTGAGCACTAGGGCTTCTTTTCCGAATGCTTCAAGCATTGCTTTTAGAAGCTCCCTATACTTCTTGCCCACTCCTCGGCGTGGCTTGGTGTTATCCACGATCCATGCCTCTATATTTAGTGCAAACGGTTCGACAAATAACTTCTTCAAGCCTGAGCCTAATGGTTGGCTTGTGATGTTGCCTCGGTTTCTTGACTCTTCTAGTCGTTTCTTAAATGACTCTTGAGCTAGGCTAGTGTAGTGCTTTTCAAGTTCTATTTGTTGCTCTATTGTGTTCGTATTCATATGTCTTGTCCTTTCCAGTGGTCGGCTGTAGGCTTACCGCCTTATATCTCTTGCCCACCCTTGAGCCTAAAAATGGGTATAAAAAATAGACCTATCGACAAATCGAGGTTTCAATAGGTCTATTCAGTTGAAATTCTTAAGGGAACATAATAAATGTCCCTGCTACGTCGTCGCATGTCTTTGTATAGAGGTTCTGTAGTGTTTCGTGTCGCATTGCTTCAGTAGGCGACAACTCTCCATCATTCTTTTTGGCTTCCTCTTCAATACGCTTTATGCTTGCCTTTATTTGTTGTAGGGTGTTCGCTAGTTGCCTGCCTGTTATCTGGAATTGCCTGCACTGTGCTTCTAGTTCCTTTTTTGTCATCTGGTTTTAATTCCTTTCTTATAGGTCAGTTACCATATAAGCCAATTCGTCGGCTTTCTCTTTGGCTTTCTTGCCTATGAACTCGTTTGAAGTTATATCTCTGATTGCTAAGAGTTTACCCCTTAGAATGTCTACTGCTTCATACTCAGGCTTTATCTTTGTAGCGTATGCGTCCTTTATCATTTCATCGGCTTCGATCATGTACTTTTCATATGTTGTTATTAGGTTTTCATGTGTGCTCATGGTGTTAATCCTTTCGCCCCTGCAAAGGGGCTATTGTATAACAAAATGTCTAACATTGCTACTAAAAAAATTAGTCGTCCATTTGTAGGCAAATGTGAGCCCAAAGGGTTATACCACCAACAATAATTGATAGCAATATCATTCTTCTTCGTCCTCTTCTTCTTCTTCGATGTTTAGAAATTCGTCTACAGTCATACCAGCAAGCATACTATGAATTTCGTCCCAGTCGCCTATAATATCCGCTTCAATCTCGAACTCATCTTCTAAACCTCTTGTTCTGATTTCTAATAATTTTTCTAGTACTTCATTAGAAGCCATGTTTACTAAATCGTCAAATGTAAATGTCCCTGTTAGTGTCATCATTGTTATATCTCCTTATGCTTCTAATGGTTCGCCATCTTCATCTAATGGAATACCTAAGAAATAGTAGATTTCTGTTTCTTCTTGTAATAGAAATGCTTCAAAATCTGATAGAGTCAAGATGCGTGTTAGTGCTTCCGCTTGCTCGTTTAGTGTGCAGTTATTTCTCAGAATACTTTTATATTCTTCTTTAGTCGTTTCTCTATAGCCTACCTCGTGAGCTAGTGCCATAAATTCGTTAGTTTTATGATGACTCGCAATAACTCTCAATGTGTCGCAAGCTCGTTCACTTAATACGCTAAAAAGATTGTCAAAAGTAAAATTTACAGTAATTTGAATAGTATCCATAATGTACCTCTTTTCTGTTCAACAAAATGTCTAACATTAATAATAAAAAAATATAATTGACCTTTTCTATGATTTAATTATAACAGAATGTATAACATAATGCAATACTTCTAGTTAAACAATTCAGAAAACTTTCATAAAATTTTTATTTACTTTTGTTTAACTTTTTGTTATACTTTAGATAGGAAGTGAGGTGTCATATATGATTGATTATGAAAGACTTTACTATTATGAAACTCTTAATAATGATGATAGTATCACAATCAGATTACCTAAAGATTTAAAACAAGATTTTATTAAAAGTGCAGGCGGTCAGCGTCAATATGCTAAGTTGTTGCGTTATTTAATGGCTAGACATATTACTAATGAAATTAAGCATTCAAGTTACACGATCTAAAACATATAATACACAAAAAAGATAACCCTTAGAGCTCAATTAGAATTCTAAGGGTTATCTTTTATTATTTACTTTATGCGTCCGTTTGTTATCTGAATGTCGTTATAGTTATCATCGTCGCCTTGTCCATAATTCGACAAATTGAATACTTGAAGTATTACCACTATGACTATTAAGATTGTCGCTAGTCCCCTGTGGCTCCCCTTCGTAAGTATCTGATAGAGACACCATAGAGCAATGATAAGCATACATACTATGAACATTTGTTGACTCCTTTTGTGTTGTTAATAATTTAAGTTGTGAGGTGAGTTCGTAGAACGAACCGTAGCTGTCGTTGATGATCTCCTTTAGTACGACAAACTGTTTCTATATTTATCTTTAGTATACCATGCTAGATTTACCTTGTGGTATTCTTTTACAGCACTACAGTAGTACCCATTGTGTGCAACGTGGGTTACACTGGAATACTTGAGTATTGCTGTTAGTACCCTCATGAGGACTACGTTGTGCCCATTGGCTTTTCCAGTGGTCGTCTGTCGTAGGGTACATCACTGTCCTACATGGAACACTACTCTGTACACTGGTCGTATCACTTCAGTAATGCCTATAGCGTATCTATCTGTGCTGTCGTGTTGTGTGCAATTAGACTCTCAAGGGCTGTCCATAGCCCTCAATCAAAAAGAGTCTGATTGTGCACAACAATGACTACTTGTGGAGAACAATTGGATATCCTTTAGTGTGCTAAAGTAATCTTTGGTTGGTCTGTGGTTATCCACTATGTAGTCATTAATAGTCGCCATTGGTTAGTTGTCGGTAATCTCCAGTGAGTCGACACGAAGTCCATAGGACGGAGTACGGAGCGAACCATAGGTAGTCAATGAGATTGCTGAGAGACACAATTTGTACTCTAGTGTATACTGTAGATGGACTATTAGAGTACTGATGTATTTCTGTAGTGTACAAATTGCACGTCGCAAGTATCAAAAAGTAAGTGCTCGCATACAGTAACTCAGCCCCACCACCAGCGAACGATAGAAATACCTGTAGTTGTGCAGAGTGAACATGCTCTAGGTAGTAGAGGTGTATGTGAGTGAACCTGCGGAGTACCGAGCGTGAGCGAAGGGACGACAAGGCAGGGGCATGGGGGGCTCAGGCTCTAATCTTAAGGTTATATATGGGCTCATAAATTTTTGTAGTAAAATTCCCCTCTAGGTGTACATTAGAAACTTATGGTTAATATATCGTTATCGGAAGTAATTTAAAAACAAAAGAAAACTAGCCTATATTCCTATAAGCTAGTTTATGTAAGTTACTTCTAAAAATAACCAGATACATACTCATTATTTATCAACGGATTCTATTTTTTTAATATATGCAGCTAATAATGGTTCATCTATGGTGATCTTATCAAATTTAGGTTCAACGACTATATGGCCTTTATAATCCATTAGACCATATTTACTATCAGACTTATAAACAAATAAGTCTTTATAAAATGAGGTTATATCGTCATTAAAATGTGGTAATTCGAATAGTTTATAACCTGAATTTGTGGCAATCACATATTTTGTCTTATCATAAGTTGCTGTCGTAACTTTATTTAATACATAATTAGGCTTAGATGTATCTATACTATCATACACCACATCAAATAAAACACCCGTCTCAGCATTAAATATATGGCTTCCAATCGAATCCTTTAATACAAAACTACGATCACTTAATCTTTCATAAGAATCATAGTTCATTGCAACTACAGTTTGATTTAAGGAATCAATAATACCATACTTATTTTTTTCATTAGATACAATAAAATAAGAAAATTCTTTACCTAGATGTTGTATAGATTTATATTTCGCAGGAATTACTATTTCATTCTCACTCGTTCTCAATCCATACAAAGTATTTCCTTTTTTATCTACTTGAGTAAATAATTGATAAGTATCTGATGGTTTTCTACTATATAGACTTTCATCTGAATATACATTCGTCCCTTGTCCAGCCCCTGTTGTTGACTTTTCATAGTCATGTGTATGAATAAGATTTAGTGCTTCATTTTCAGTCAGTAAAATGCCCTCTTCAGTAACAAATTTAATATAATCATCCGCAGTATGTATTTCAAATAAATTTTTCTTGTCATTTTTTGACCAGTAAAATTCAATATTATCCCAACCATCCTTTATAGGATTTCCCATAATTTGAACACCATTAGTTTTATTATATAGATACCAATAGTCACCTTTCTTTCCCAATATTAAATTTTCATTTATCGTACTATATTGATTTACTACATCATTAATAGCATAGGTACCATTGGAATTAACTAGTTTAAACCCTCCATTAGTCAATGCCTTAGCCAAATCATAATCAAATTGATATTCATAGCCTGCTGGTAAATAGGCTAATTCAACTAAGTTTACATACCGCTTTTGGCCATTTTCATAAAATGATCCATATACGTATTTATTATTATATTCGTCTATATATTCTACATGTAAATTATCATAAGGACCAAGTATCCAAGTCCCTTTTTCATCGACGATAGTATTACCAGTTGGGGATTCTAATGTAATATATTCTTTTGCAGATGTTATATTACATGCAGCCAATGCTATAGCTAATCCTAATATAAATTTTCTCATATATCTCTCCATAATATTATACAACACAATAATAATTAATTTTATAATACCATATTTAACTCTTTTAATTAAACGATTCCTTTATATACGCTTACATATTATAACTGTCTAATAAAAACTTACTATTAAACCAATACTGTATATTGAAATTTTTAGAATTAGATTGTAAAATAGTAATATAAATTATCTAATTTACTCATACTATTATGGAGGAATTATATGTGCTGGTGTGATATTGTAAGTAAAGCCAAAATTGGCGGTTTAAAACATTTAGGTAATGGCATGGAGAGTTCTTTAAGATTTCTTGCTGAAATTATTCTTGGTTTAAGTATTATTCGCGTATTAGTAAACTGGAGTTTTGGTATTTAAATCTCAAAATATAATACGATCATATTAAGTTATATATAATTATTTCCTTAACTATATTCAATACATTATTCATATGCTTCGCTACAATCTATGTATTCCATAATAATTTGGCAGATCTGACCATCTTTATCAAATGCCCAGTATACTGGATATAAACCATCTCCAAAGCCTGATTGAATCATCGGTACGGTCAATTCTGTATCAGGAATTGTAAAGTTAATCCAATCACCTTTAGAACGTTGGTATTGTGGATATGCCATAGCATTCAATTGGAATAAATCACTATAATAATCATCGTAAATATTTTTTTCAGGGTAGTTTATATGCCATTGTTCATAAAATTTGTTATATGTCTCAATAGTTTGTGCATCTACTATTGTAGCTAAACCCGAATCTACAGGAAATCCAATATAGGTATCCCCATCATCTAAATCGGTTAAGTCTTCAGTCCCTTTTAATGCTAATTCGTAATATACAGGCTCATTACCGCTAAAAACAACTCGACTGGCTACATAACGATATTCATTTGGTTCCATTTCGATAATCTTAGTCTCTAATAGATATGTGCCTGGCTCTACCGTTCTAAGATACGTATCAGGCTTACTCGGCAATGAAACTAAAGGATCACAACATGTAATATGCCCTGTTGGAAAGGTTACCGTCCACATGGGTAATGTATGTAACGGAAATCCTTTTAACTCTTTTCGGTTAAATAAATCATGATATGGTACAGTAGGTTTTAATTTACCTTCAGAACCTAATCGGTTAAAGATTTGAATCCATTCGCTAGTTAATTTAGATTGTTCCATATTACTCCTCGGCTTCGT
>OGES01000340.1_pt1 | contig 48228 bp, 55 predicted proteins | sample 1570711 | NCBI WGS metagenome assembly OGES01 (sample SAMEA2582133, study PRJEB24529) | metagenome | biome: Human gut stool | place: China | collected 2011 | reverse complement strand
TCTCCCCTTCTTGTTTTTGCATTTGTTCCGCTTGCATAGGACTAACGCCATCAGTCGGGTAGAATACTTGAATATGAGTTCCCGGTACATCCTTGAAGCCCTCAAGAGCTGCTTTACCAGTATCACCAGAGGTAGCCGTTAAGATAAGAACCTCTTTTTTCTCACCTTCCGCCTCTTTAGCTGCCACTAACAAATATGGGAATAAGGACAAGGCCATATCTTTGAAAGCTTGTGTGCGGCCATGGAATAGTTCCAATACGGAAACTTTTTCCAATAAAGAGTGTAATGGTGCAATATCGCGGGTGCTGAAATTAGCATCGCAGTAAGCAGAATTAATCATTTCATTTAAATGAGCTTCGGAAAAGCATGGAAACAACTTTGCTAAAACAACGGCTGCTACTTCTTGGTAGTTTTTATCTTTCACATCATTGTAAGTTAAGCAGTTTGTAGGAAATAAAGATGGTACATATAGGCCACCATCCTCTGCTAAGCCGTGCAACAATGCATATGTTTCATTTACCGCAACGGTACCTCGGGTGCTAGTATAATTCATGGAATACCTCATTCATAACTACAATGGATTTTTACGAGTTTAATAGATTTATTATAGCATAAAAGCGCCCACTTGGGGCGCTTTCTATAGAATTATATAATAAATTTTTAATCTAATAGATAAAACCAAATATTACTAACTAATTAAGTGAATATACAGCTTTCCAATATTAATCAGAATTCGGTTATAGTTCACCTTCCGCAATAGCATCCAATGTATCAAGAGATGGGATGAAGAATAACATGCCAGTAATAGGTTTGGAGTAATCAAGCAATTTATCGTTTTGCGTAAACATATTGGTAAGCATTGTTTTAGTTACATCCCAGTAACGAGCATAACCGATGAAAAATGTACCACGTACGCCATGTCCTGGTTGAGCAAATGGAACATTCATACGAACGATTTTGTGTTCTTCGTCATCACGATTATCTTGAGCCACTACATTGTGAGCTGCCGGATCTTTTTCATCATCCTCTAATTCAATATCGCTAAATTTACGACGACCAATGAATTTTTCTTGCATTTCTGTAGGAAGTGCACGCCATGCATCAAGATCATGTTCATATTTTTGAGCAAATGCATAAGAGCCGTTAGTGAATTCAGGATCTTCATCACCAATAACGCCCCACTCTACAGCCTCTTGCCCAACGGGGTTTTCCGTACCATCAACAAAATCAATAATCGCACGACCTTGTTCGTAGTGGAAGCCATGAGTTTCATCTACCACAGATGTAATAGGACGTAAGAACTCCATAATTTGATCCACTACAGTATAAGTAACAAATTCATCATTGGAGCGAACATGCAAGAATAAATCAGCTGCAACAGCTGGTACGTCTTGTTTATCACCTTTTATGCCTTGAAAATCTTCTAACTCTTTTGGTACCGGTGCATTAGGGAACAAATAACCCCAGGCTTTACGGCTAAAGCCAAAAGCAATGCCCAATCCTTCACCATTAGCACGAATACTAACAGAACGTTTAATGGCTTGAATACGATCTGCCATATCTTGAATCACTTCAAGTTCTGCCTCATGATCTTTACGATTTAATAACAAAGTAGTGAAGTTGACACTTTGGCCAGCATCTTTATACACATCTTGTGTTCTAGAAACATCTACTGCCATTTGGTACCTCCTAATGAGAAAAACTATTATACAACCATCATAAGCTATTATAATTTTACTGTCTATAAAATATATTATATTGTATCAATGTCGTATTCTATTAATGTTAATGTCAAAATTCATAAACTTAATTACAGCAATGACTACTCATTTAGGAAAAGATAAGATTAAACCACAACGTATATTAACCATGTAAATAAATATGTAAAGTCTAAAAAGATATATAAAAGGTAAATAAAAATTATTTACAAAAAAAGAACTCACACCAAATGTGAGTTCTTTACTCTGGTGGTGCATATGACACGCTGTACGAACCATTTTTATATCGCACAATCGAGATATCCGATACGATTAGTTATTACATATTAGATTTATTCTTCATCTAATCACTCCTTATCTTGATTACATTACACATCTAATTCGATTTAACGTCAACAAAAAATAAGCCTACTGGCAAAGATTTTTATCTAAGCTAGTAGGCTTGATTTTATGCTATTCAGTTATAATCAATTACTTTACAACTTGTTCCTATTTGGAACAGGTTGCGTATATCCACCATTACACGCTATGGAGATGTATGGATCACCTCAATTCTTGGCTGCTAGGTATACAACAGTACCACCTAATAAAATATTAAGTAATTTACTATTTCGTTGTTGCATCTTCGCTTTTTTGATTTCGTTCTTCTGCTGCTCTAAGTATATTTCTGCTTTCGCTAATGATAGCTTTTGCTCGTTCAGCATCTGCTCTTGCTTTTGAAGTAAGTTCCGTGCTTCTGTCAATTGAGTTCTCTGTTCGTTGATTAAGCTCAACGCTTCGATTAATTCGTTCTTCTGTTCGCTGGTTGATAGCTTGGCTACTCTCAACTGCATTTCTAACTCGTTGATTGTAGTCAATTGATTGTTTATTGTACTCTCTAACGTGTCGAAGTTCGTTTTCAGCGTTGCGAATTCCTGAGGTGTCAATGTTACTGCTTCTGTTGGAGTAGAACCATACACAGATGATGCAAACAATAAGCACCACAATAGTAACGCAATAGCCCCGATTGGCAGAAAATATAGTTTTAAATTTCTCATACATATATACCCCCTATATATTACTTCCCCATTGTTGAGCATAATATTTAGCTTTGCCACGAATTACATCGCCACCAGAACCAGGAACATCACCCTCACGTACAGCCCATAAGTCCCATCGTTCACATGTTGTGGTAGGTCCGTATGGCTCGTGAGCATAATAACCGTCCATGTTATCGGCTGCCTCCGCATGTGTTAAGACATGCTCGATATCACATGGGATACCAAGGTCTACACATAGCAAAGCTACAACCTGTGCCAATGTTTCAATCTGCGCATCTGTAGGAGCATATTCGCCAAGGTTATCAGTCCATTGAGCGCCATATGCGCAATCTAGTGCGATACCTACTGCAAAACCATTGCGCATATAGGTGTGATTTTTATGGTCTGTTAATTCGCCATCAATGTAAATATTCCCATCCCTATCGATGTTAATATGGTAGTCATCAAATTGTTGATTGTACCTACCTGCCGTCCAATGCAAATATATTTTACTAATCTGACTTAAAGCTCTACGGCAATAGTCATTTAAATCAGTAAGACTAACGAGGTGCATTATAATCACTCCTTTCGTTTACTACGGTATTAATCGGTATTTTAGGAGGTTCCTCTAGCTTATCTGGAACACCGTTTCCATCCTTATCAACCCATAACGCCAAGAACCCTACTAGGGCCGTCAATACGGATGGGATAAAGATATGGTCTATTATAATAATCCCTACATCAATCAACTTATTCATATCTTCAGTAACATGGCCTTTAGCAAACGCCATTATGTATTGAAACACTACCAATAAAATAGGCACTAGCATGATTAGTACTAGTGCCCTTGTTGCAAGAACTCCTGTAGGGTGGAAGTTGGCCACTCTAACAGATTGATATGATTTTTTTAAAACATTAATGAGCTTTGGCGGTATGTTCATGAAATTCCTCCTTTAACTCATCTATACGCGACTCCATTCCTTTTACCCTTGTGGCTAGTTTCACGTGTTCTGTATATGCTTTTACACGTTCTTCCCTCGATAACTTGATTTCATTCTTTAAATCGTTAAGGGTTTCTGTAAGAACCCCCATTTTTTCTTGGAATACAAGTGTATCTTGTAAGTGCTGTAAATCACGCTTTTCTAACAGCGGAAGTACCAATACTTTATACGTAAAGCCAGCGACTATACTGACGATAGTTAATGTCGTCAGTATATCATTGAGCTCAAATTGCCATGTCCACATTCAATTATCTCCTTACCAAAGTATTACACTGGCTTCCACATTTTAGTATAGATATCCCACTTCTTGGTCGAGTTATGATTATATACTTCTAAATCAATCTTATTAATACTAATGTCAGAAGGTGGCACAGAGTCATCAGCTACGATGATTTTGTTAGGGCCGTATTTATTACCATATTTATCACTGAGGATTAAGTTATTGTCCTTCCAAGTAAAGGACGGAATTTCTAATACTTTGATTTCAGAAACTCCGAAAGCATCAGTATCAATATCAGTAGCTTTTGGCAATTTCACAATGCTATACTCACATCCAGTAAACGCATTTGCCCCAACTTTGATGACGTTAGGGCAAATTAATTCGCCCTCCAAATCACTACGGTCGTAGAACTGTTTAGGCAAAATTTCGGTAGCAGTTGCTGCATCAAAAGTAGGTGCAGGGTTCGGACCTGGTTGTGGTTGAGGTGGTTGATTATTATTTGCTAAATTATTAATAATCCCAACAATCTCACTATCAGAATAGCCTTTACTATATGCACCTTTTACCGCATCAAGGATATATCCATAAGTGCTAGCAGTCTCACCGCGGTCTCCCTTTTCGCCTTTAAGTTGTTGCTTTTGGCTTTCGGTTAAATCCTCAAAGCGCAATGGTTCGCCCTTAGGGCCCGGGGGGCCTTGTTCTCCTCTCGCACCATCTGCACCATTTTTACCAGGCTCACCTGGTTCTCCTTTAGGTCCAGGTGGCCCTGCATCGCCTTTGGGACCTCTCATTTTAATAATTTGAGTATGACCTTCAATGACTACCGTATCCCCTTCGCCGGCGTAAATGTTAATATCATCCATATTATTTACCTCTATTGCTGACGCCTTCAAGAATGGTTAATTGACCTTTAACGAGGCATTTAACAGGTCTACCGTCTGCCCAAACAAATAAATCCCACACGTATCGCCCGTCAAGAAGTTCTTTTGTATCCAAAGAAAGGATAATTCTACAGCGTTCACCTGCTGCTAAATTATCCTTTGACACTATAATATTGAATTTGGCTCTATACCATTCATCATAAGTAGACTGTCTTATACATGCAAACAAATCCTCTGGCTCTACTAAACTGTTATATCCAATCGTTAAGGTGATGAACTCGCCCTTAATAGCTGATAGATTATGCTTGACCGGCGTCATTATCTTCACCAACTTCTAAATCCATTAGATCATTATGAATACAACTTTCAGTTGGGCAGGTGCCATCATTATTTAAAGTAGCCCAACAGTATTCACAGAAATGCATTACTGGGACATCGCTTTTAATATCTGCCATAGTTATTTCACCGCCTTAATCTTAGCAATCATTTCAGTATTAATCTTTTTAAATTGTTCTTGCAAATCGCTTATGTCGCCGTTTGCTAGGCGTCTACGTATCAGCGCTTGGTCTAACGTTTCAAATCGCCCATTGTAATATGCACGAATTTCGGAAATTTTTTCTGCCTTCGTTAACTTATGAACTGGAGCAGCTACAAATTGTCCATTTACATATAACTTACCTCTCATGAATTCATCAAGCATACTATCACCATCTACGGAGTAAATATAGTCAGCTGCGTCAGGATAGTCCTGTTTAGCAGCCGCCAGTAATTCATCTTGCGTTACGGTGTTATCAACAAATGAAGTAATGCGTTTACCTTGTGTATCTAGTACAAATACATATTGATTCATCTTTAGCCCTCCTTATGCTTTACCGATACAAACCCATGTGAAGTTGCCAGCATTACCACGATTAGTTAAAAAGCGAATAGAAGTTCTATTGTTAGCAGAATACCCACTATTCCAACCTATAAAGAATTCATCACCACGAGTAGCAACGTCAGACAAATCATCTGTAGCTATTGCGATTAGTACGTTGCAATTAATAGGCAATACAACGTCCTTATAAGTATTTTGATTTTCAAACCAAGTTAAACCCCATTGGATAATAAAGCCGTTGGCAAATTTCACATATCCATTATCACGGTCTAACTTAGAAGCAACAATAGCGCCTTGACCTAAAAGACTTTTAAGCGTGCCCAAGTTAAGCACTTTGTTTACATCGCTATCATTGTAGTTAGTTGTAATAAAGCCAATAGTTTCTTGGGAGTTATCTCCCTTTGTTACCTGCAACCCTTGATTGTGTTTAGTGAGCGTTTTAATATACTGTCTAGAACTCACATCAAGTTTCTTATCGAACTCAGCTCGGTGTGCATTAGCCGATTTATTGTGCTCCTCTAAATCATGAATTGTTGCATATCCGTTGTCCTGTACAATAGCTTGTACTTTTTCGGCATTCCCAATCACTGTTGTAATAGTGAATGTATAGCTGTCCATAGGCGTAGTCTTATCTGGGATATAGTCCACATAACTACCACCATTCGTGTAAGAGAAAAGAATTTCTCGTCCAGATTCGCCTACTTTGGCCATCAATCCAATTTCACGTGCATAGAAACCAGTTCCTAAATTCGCGTTCGATAAAGAAGCTTGAACTGTAAATTGTCCGTCACCGGACTTAGTGCTTTTAGTAATAGCCAACTCTAATCGTTTATCAGTTAAACCTGTAGCACGAGCAATTGATGCAGGGGGATCACCTGCGCCAATTACAATTTTAGTAAAAATTAAAGCCTGCTTGCTTGCGTTAGCTTCCGCTGTTGCATTAGTGCCTGCCATTGTTGTAATGACAGCAGGGTATTTTGCCATTTGTACCTCCTAAACATGAATAATTTGATAAGTAGTAGCTGCACCACCTATATAAACTTTCTGAATCTGCGGCTCTATAGTGATTTTCAGGGAAGGATCAATCACGGCATTCCCTGCCGAAGTGGTTACGCCGCCAATATAGACGCCTTCAGAGTTTATTTTGTGCACATATTCTATACTATCCAGCCACGACCTCTTATTCTTAACGAAATCTAATATTCGCAATACTCTTTCACGAATATTAGGAGTCATCATATAACCAGTCATTTGTAATTTAAAATGGTAAGGTTGACCGCCTTCGTAATTCCAATTTTCGATGACTTCACATTCCGAATATAATTCACCTATAGCTTCTTCTACTAATCCAACTGTCCCTTTTCTCCTGTGCCAGGTAATAGAATTAAGAATTAGCTTAATTTTTTGTTCCCTAGTTGCCGCTTCGTCGTAAAAATCAACGTGTAAATGCCACGCTACCTCATCTAAAATAGGGGTGCTTAACTCGTTTAAATGAGATAGTATAGTTAACTTATCGACCATTGGCATAAGGTCGATAAGCCGTAATGTAACGACTTCTGCAAGGGCTTGGACTTTTGTATCGCTAGCAATCGAGCTAGGCAACGTATCTTTTAAATTAAAATCATAGAGATTATTCATGCTCCACACCCCCATAGGTAATTGTCTTTCCAGTACATTGCGCTAACTCAACTTGATAACCATCCTCTTTACGTCCGTCTTTAATAACTGTGAAAGTAGGCGAAGTTACGGTAACACGTTTGGCCCCCGCCTCCATAACTCGACGAATTAATTCAGACGGTATAATATCACGACCTACTTTTGTAGATTGCCATTTTATGTAATCTGTGACAGCTTCATCAACACGAGTTTTAATTGTATCCGCATAATAGGCGTTATCAGAATCAATGTAGTACTGCAAGTTTATATTATAGTTTTTAGCAGTAGGCGCCTTCACTGATACGTTATCGGTTAATGGGCGCACCTTTTTATCGGTAAGTGCGGTTTCAACTAATTTGAGGATTTCTTCCTTTGCTATTTCACCAGATACGAGGCCTGGATATACAACCACATCACCTGGTTTAGGCGACACCACTTTTACGGAGTTGATAAGGGCGGATGCTTTTTTTGTAAAAAATTCGTACGCCCCCTCTGCACCTGCACAAGAAAAACTTTCAGGAGCTTCTCGAATACGTTCACGGAATGCGTCATCTGTTTCCGTGTCAGCGCCACCCTCGGAGATTGTAGTGTTGGCTACACTTGCAATATATGGAATTGGATCCACGAGCGTGGTAATTGCCCCCACTGGATAGTTGTTACCTTTAGCGGATAATTCTGTACAAACCGCTTTTACACTTGTTGTTTGCGTAGCTGACAAATAGTAAGGTTCTGTGGTAGCAAAGAACACATTATCCCCCGCCGTGAAACGAGTACCTTTAGGAATCGCTATTCCCTCAGGTCTCGCCATTGATGCGGTTAACTGCATAGTTGTTACTGCGCCGGCGGCTTGTAAACGTTCTACACCAAGTGCAATGCCTATGTGGTCGAGATTATAGCCTCTAGCGTAAGCTAATAAATTCTGCTTGCCTGTATCGTTGATACGATTAAGCAGTAGAATCACTATGTTAGTAATTACTAATAAAAACAAACGAATCGGGTCTGCTGGTGCTAATTTTCGCCCAGTTACAGAAGTGTAGAGGGCGAATATTTCCTTTTCGACGGATTCTTTATCTGCCTTGACAAAGTTGATTTCAGGTAAATTCATTATTATCGCCTCCACGGTGGTAAATTAATAGACGCCCTTATATTTGCATCAGGGCATCTCAAAATAAGATTAGCGGGCAATATCACATATTGAGCGTACTCTTGATTGGCTTCTAATAGTACGTTCATGTAGGCTTCGCTGCCATACACTTTAAATGCGATACCGTCCCACATATCGCCTTGGATGGTTCTATATTGCTTCATAGCCGCCTACCCCTTCTAGCCATTCATCTTTGATTGCGATTGATACCTTAGGCAGCAAATGCCCTTCTTCTGCATCGGTTGTGGCAGTGCTCTCGAAGTCTACGGACACAACTCTGCATCGTGGTTCATATTCAGTAATTGCACGAATTACCTCTGCAGATATTCTGGCCATTGCTACCGGTAAAGGTAAATCGATGACAGTACCATCAATACCAAATCGCCTATCAAGTGGTACAGAAAATTGCGTTGTTGAAATAATGGCTCGTACATTTTGAATAATTTCTGTAAGGATATCCTTAGGTGCAAAATCAATACCTTCAAGACGAGCGCTCACGTCAATTTGCATTTGTACCACCTCCTTCTTTAGGTATGATTACAACTTTAGGAATATCTGGAGCTTCCTTCAGCGTTACATTGATAGATGCGGATAATACATTGCCTCGATTATCAATCGTATTCATAGCTGCGCTTATACTGGTAATCAGTAATTTGTGTTCACTAAATGGCTTACCGTTGATGATCAACTGCTCAGCTTGACCTTCTCGGCACATCTTGGACACTTCTTCAATTTCTTTTAAAGGATCAACGCCCAACAACTTATTAAAGTTCATCGTAAAGGTGATATCATCCGCATCAGGCCCCAAGAATTCAAGTATTGGCTTTTGCCCTATGATTTCGTGGGACGCTGTTCGCGCATTGATATTTCGTGCCAATGCATCAAACGTACGCACTGTATGTGAGGACGCTACAAATACTATTTTCCCGAAACTACCTAATTGGCGTTGCGGTAAGTATCCGCCCAGGCCAAACTTATCGGCTAAATTAGATAGGCGAGAGTAAGCCACATCGCCTAATTGCGTATTTTGTAAATTCTTTAAACCTTGTGAATTAAGGTTTTTCTTATAATTAGCGACAGTACTGCCTAATTTACTAAATAATGATATGTTACTCACCTCCTATTAATTTGGCGTTCCTGTATTGCCGCCGCCAGAAACGACGCCACCATGTGTATGAGATACTAAACTAATTCCATTAACCACCACATCCCCCGAAGGAGCGTTTATAGTTAGGTTGCCTGTGCAATTAATTACGAGTCCTCCTCCGTCCGCATCATACGAGATGGTCGAGCCGTCCGCAAATTTGATGCCGTGGATATTCTGCCCATTAAAAGAGGGCTTATCTTTGGCATTGTAAGTGGTGCCTAAGATGTAGCCCTGGGACAAATTATTATTTTGCGGTAGAAACAAACACAATACCTGTTCACCAACTCCTGGCATCCAGTAGTGTTTGTTATCTTGTGATCCATGAGAAAGTACTTCGAGTGGATACGACACTAAATCGTCTCGGTCCGGAAAGGTTACCCTGGCAGTCATATTTGAAGGATCTGTACTAGATACAATTCCGTCGCGGATTAAATTTTTTAAGGCAACACTAATATCCATCTAGGCACCTCCTTATGTCTAGGCTTTGTGTATATCCTCCCCCTACCTTGTGAGAGCATTTACTAATGATATACTTACCGTCGAATTTACCAAATCCTTTTAAATTAATTGTGGCAGATGCGGCCAACACGATATGTCCAAGCACAGCGACCGAACCCGTGATTTCATTCTTGTTCTTTTCGCGTAGCTTTTTCTTGGCCAAACGTTCTGCTTCAGCCTGTGTCTCACATCCCTGATTAACCTGTAGTATCTTGCCTTGTGTTTTATGCGGATCCTTGAACGTATACTCAATATTACTCTTTTGTTTAGTACTCTTATGCTTTACGTGGCAGCCCCAATAAATATCCTTCAGGGAGGACTTTAGGGAATAGCTTCCTTGGTAGGGAATAATTTCCCCTAGTTCCTTAATTTGGTCTTCTGTAAGGTCCGTAGGCATTGGTCCCTTAATTAGCGTTGCGACTACTTTTTCAGTTTCATATTTTGTCTCGTCAAAAATAATCACTTGCTTATCAGAAACCTTTAACGCCAATCCGTTATCCTTGCATACTTTCATCAAGAATTCTAAATCCGATTGATCTGACTGTTCTACACGGTCTAAATCAATTGTTTCTGGAGTATCGTAAAATAATTCAAGGCCTGCACCTTTTGCAAGCTCCTCAGCGACAGCTTTGAGAGTGGTCTTCTCCCAAGATCTACTCTTCAGCTCTCCTCTTAATTTCGATTCATCTGGAACACTAACTGCCCCTATTGTGACTTCATGAGGTGGATTCTTGCATGTAATTTCGTCAATCTCAAATTGCCCGCATTTCATCTCTATCTCGTCACCGAGTTCATTCCAGTTGTGGAATACGATTGATGCGGTTAACTTCGCCCCTTTTTCAGGGAACCAATCAGACATCCAAAGCTCTTCTATATCATGTAGTGTGATTGATATATCGTCAGCTTCTCCCGACATTACATCGTTAAAGCTGAAGTCCTTTAAATAGGGCACTAGGTCTTGAGTGATGTCCTTCTGTTCATACTGCAGTTTGACAGTAACGTGGCGTAAATTACTAGGCATAGCTTACACGTCCTTTCCTGTTTTGGATTTCAGCAAGCCTTGCTTCTAAGTCATCCATTGCGCCTCCTACAGCACTTTTAATTTGTTGTACTGCACTTGCATCCGCACTGCCATTAACAGTAATGTTGATCGGCGCAGATACAGAAATTACGGAATTACCTTCATCAGGCAAAAGTCCCATCATAGCACCAGTTTGTCGCCATAACGCCTCGGCCCTTGGGGTACCATTAATAGGAATTGCAGCTTCATCAGATTCTTCGGCAAACGTAGTAAGGAATGCCCCTTTGCCATAAATACCACCTTTTGCATTATGCTGGATAGATTGCCCATTAGCCGTCGCAGAACCTTCTACTCTTGCCTGGATTGGCTTACTAAAAGTAGACCTAACCCATTCCCATTTTTCACTAATCCAATCAAATAGGCCCCCAAGTTTGCTCATAACCCAATCATAGAATTGGCTAAGTGCAGCCTTGGGATCTTCCCACAATAACGTGAACCATGCTTTCACTTGGTCCCAGTTAGCAATTAAGCCCATTGCTGCATAAATGAGCCAACCTATAGGCCCCATCATGAATGCGATAATTGCCGCTGTTGGGGATTCCCACATTGAAGTACAGAACTCAGATACTGCTTGAAAATGTGTACCTAACCAAACAAATGCGGCTATTAAAGCTACTATGGCAATAATTACAAGTCCTATTGGGTTGGCGCTCATTGCTGCATTCAACGCCCATTGCGCAGCCGCGGTTGCATACATTGCAATACTACTTGCTATCATACTCGCTCTATGGATGCCCGATGCAATCACATTACGCATAGTCGCCACACGTTCGGATTCCATCATAAGCTTGTAGGCAGCGTGCGCCGCCATTACGCTATAGTAAACAGCTCTGATTGTTTTATACGCAATTACCATTCCCATTACGGCAAAGCTTGTTTTTATGATTGCTTCTGTAAGCTCTGGGTGCTCACTTGCTACTTTAGATACATAGGCGGCCTCATTGGCCAGAGAATCTCCCAACTCGGCAAGTGTTGGTAACATCGTTCCCCCGATTGAAATTGCCACGGATTCTGTTGCTGATTGCAATCGTATCATAGCGCCTCTTGCGTTATTTTGCATGGTCTCAGCCATAGCAGCAGCGGCTCCATCGCTATTTTCAAGTTCCTTTGTCAGTTGATCAAGTGCATCAGGGCCCTGGTCAATAACAGCCACCCAAGCTGACGCTGCATTAGTACCGAAAATAGTTGCGAGTGTAGCAAGTCTTTGCTCTTTGCTCATATCCTTAGTTTTATCAGCTAAGTCACGAACGATTGAGCCCATCTTACGAGGACCGTTGGTATCGTCCATAGCAATGCCTAAACTTGCTAAGGCCGCTCTTGCTTCTTCTTGCTGAGCAGTAGCCTCACTTAATGATAGCCCCATTTCCTCAATCGCTTTAGTAGATTTAGCGGAAGTACCTGCTAGCCGTAAGAAGCCTGAGCGCAATGCAGTGCCTGCAGCAGATGCCTTGATACCACTATTGGCCATAAGACCAGTAAGTGCGGCCGTTTCTTCCAAGCTTGCACCAAATGCATGCGCTACAGGTGCGGCGTACTTCATTGTTTCGCCCAACATTTCAACAGTTGTATTTGTGCTGGTTGAAGTTTTAGCAAATACGTCCGCCATATGCCCTGCGTGTTCTGCGCTTAATCCAAAGGCAGTAAGGTCGTCAGATACGATATCAGCAGTACGCGCCAAATCCGTATTACTTGCTGCAGCTAAATCTAAAAGCCCTGGCATACCGGCCATGATTTGTTGAGAGTTCCAACCTGCCATGCCTAGATATGTCATAGCTTCGCCAGCTTGTGTGGCAGAGAACATCGTTTTCTGCCCTAGCTCACGAGCAGTAGCCGTTAACTGTTGCATAGCTTGATCATCAGATACAGTGATTGCTTTAACTTTAGACATCACTGCCTCAAAGTCTGCGGCTTTAGATAGCATTCCAACAAACGGAGCAGCTACTACTGCAGTAGTAGCCAGTGTGCTACCTAAATCACTGCGCGCACTTTTAGCGTTGACATCTGCAGCGATTTTATTTTGCATAGCTTTTCGTAATTTAGCGTCCTTAGCGGCGGTTTGTTCAAGTTCCTTGCCGACTTTTGCAGTTGCATTTCGGTAAGAGTCCATCGAAATAACACCTTGCTTTAATGCGGAATCTAACGCCTTTTGTTGCGTTTTCAGTTCGCTCATTTTAGAACCGTACTGCGTCAATGTTCCTTTGGCCTGTTGCATAGATGTCTTAAAGCTTTGCGCCAAGGCACCATTTATAGCAAAAGCAATTTCGAATACTTTACCTGCCATAGTTCCTCCTTTCTTTTAAATTTGTATACGCAAAAAGCGCTTGATGGATTAGTCATCTTCTTCCTTCAAGCGCTTTTCATCTTCAAGAACAAATTCTAAATCATCCATCCAATCGGCTATTTCAACAATCGGAGTAGACATCCAAAAGTTTATGCCCCCGCATTCTCTGAGTCGGAGGGCAATTCGTCTGCATTGCTGTCCGGGAGAAGGCCCATTTTCTCTACCGAACCACGTAGTAAAAAAACACTTACCTCTGCACACATTTCTGTGAATTCAGAGATAGGGAGTGTCATTAATACTTTAGCACTTTCCTTTAGAGCTATAGCCGCTACTTCGGCTTGGAATCTTTTAGAAAATGTAACATCTGGAGTCATATCGCCTTCACGGCGGACACGAAGTTCCGCCTTTGTGAAGTCAAACCCAGTTAAATTATTTAAGCCGTCAAGTAGCTTTTCGCGATCGTATGTAGCCATTATTTACCCAATGCCTCCCTTACGGATGCCAAGTAATCAACACCGTTGATTACACAAACATAGTTGAATTTATCGATTTCAGTGCGAGTTTTACCTCCCACAGTCATTTTGAAATACACAATTTCAAAATCTGTAGAAGTATCGGTTTTACTTGCCTGTTCGAACTTGCCTAAACCGATTTTTTTCGGCATCACTTTTGCGTATACGCTAACTGCTTCCGGTACTAATTCGCCTTTAGCAGAATCATACAATTGTTGTGCGCCACGAATTTCAATGTCGTGTACTTTTTGACTGGCAAGGTTGGTCACATCCTTATCAATGGTATTCCATTTAATGGACATATTCATTGCCTTGGTTTGGCCGAGTACACCCAAATCGACTTCGCCGGCAATGCCTGCGCCTTTGATTGTATCACTGATAAATTCAATATCAGGTAAGGTTACATCGGCGTAACCATATAATTCTCTGCCAGAGCTAAAAATGGCAAAGTCAATCAACTTATCTCTATGTTTAGCCATGAGTTACCTCCTTTTTAATTAAATAATGTGCTCATGTAAGATGGATCGTATTCTTGGATGAAGTCGATTTCACGAGCTGGTGTCGGAACACCTAAATACACGTGGAATCGGATAATACCATTCAACAAATCAGTTGTAGGGTTTTCGGATTCCAAGAATTCAACGCGTGCACCGAGAAGTGCACCAGATGCTACGTGTCCATTTAACCAGGCATTGGCACTATTAACGATATTATTAATCAAGCGTTTATTTGTTGGATCGTCAATTTTAGACCAGAAAGAGGTAATCAACGTATTGGATACCCAGTTGAACATACGACGTACAGGGATAAAGGAATCCTTAACATCTGTATTAGATGGATATGCAGTTGTACGGTTGCCCCAAGCTCTCCAACCACCAATGAAATTAAGCGCAGTAACAACGCCTTGGCCGTTCAAGTAAGCTGCTTCATCTGGGCCTAAGTAGATTTCAGTACCATCTTTTAATACGGCACTATCTGCTTGCAAGGACTCATTGGATGGGGACTTGTAAGGAATATCGTCATATTTAGCATCTGTCTTAGCCATAAGACCCGCGAGTTGTGTGGATAAATGGAATTGGCGATTAGCTAACGCTACTTTTGGCCAACATAAGATTTGACGTTCGTCGACGTAGTTCTTTTTATTTTTCCATTCACTAACTGCAGTTGCTTTTTTAATTTCATCGGCAGGTGCATCACATAAAGACATAGCTTGGAACATACCATTAATAGTAGTTTCCTTAGCTTTCATAACTGCTGCTACGAGCGTATTATGAGACCAACCTGGCGCCAATAAGTTGCCAGGAATTAAACCAAAGCGAGGGAATACTTCATTGATAAGTTCCAAACCCTTACGTTTACCCTCTGTATCCACGCCACCCACGATATCATCTGCAGTTACCATAGATGGGTCTACATAATCGTAAGTCACCCAAACAGATGTTGCACTATTTAGCGCCCCAGTAGATACAATGCCTATAAGCAATTTGCCTTCTTCATTATATACAGCGGTATAATCAACGTTGATAGTTAAGGCATTACCACCATTTGTAGCTGATACTTTTAACGTGTTAAGTAGCACAGGGTCCTCAATAGTTACGACTTTATTCTGAATTTGCTTTTGCGTAGAAGTTAACGTTTTCTTGTGTTTCTTAGGATCAAGAACATTAATAAATACTACCGGTGCCATTCCAAATAAAGAGAATTGAGAATACATTGCTTCACACAATGTGTATTTATCCCATTCTTTAGAGTAGCCGAATTGAGTAGTTGCGGATGCGTAATCATAGCACAATACTGCTTTATTAGCTTCCGCTGGGTCTGTGGCTAAATGCACAGGAGCAGTGCCGACATACACCGGTAAGGCTGCCGTAGCTTCTGTCATAGAAATAAGAGAAGTAGGGACCTCTCTTGTATAAATTCCGTGTCTATAGTTTCCCACTATCTACGACCTCCTTTTTTAAATTCAAGGTAAGCTGCACTCATTGCAGTACCTTCTGTTGCTAATTCTTGTTGTGCTTCAGCAATCTTATTGATTGGCACAAACAATAGTCTTAACATTGCTTTATCTTCACCTACTACGGCAGGAATCCCGTCAATATAGACTGTTCCTGTTGTAAGGCCCAGTTCTGCACTATTAGGGCCTAAGTAGATTACTTGTTTAGCATCATTATATTTAACTGGTTTTTCTACAGCTTCGACCATTTCGTTTCCTACCGTCGCTAGTTCATCAGTTTTTGCCATTAGATAATCATCTCCTCTCGTATTTGTTCGATATCATATTTAACGGTCATAAATCCCTCCCAATACGGATAGGCTTGATCCGGAGGAATATCGGTATCAATTCCGTGTTTATCATCCAATACTAAACGGTATCGCTTAGCAATAACCGGATGGGCCAGTAACGCTTGTCTTGTTGTTTCAAGAAAGTTTGTAATCTCCATCCAGCCCTTTTCCACGTCCTCAGAGTACACTCCATGAATCAGAAATAGTTGGACAGTTGACCCCTGCAAGGTATCCTCGACCTTATTAATGCGAATAACAAGATGTGGATATTGGCCCTCCTTGGATGATTCTTTCATTTTCAAAAATCCAGGTACAACTAATAATGGATTCCCCTTTACCTGTGCATCATCACTAAAATAGTTAGCATGCACCTGCTTTAGAAATGTACCTAAATCAGTTGCTAATTGCGTAGGTGTCATTTGCTACTTCCTTACTAACTCTTCGAATGAGGTTCCGATTTGTCGTAACAGCTCCTCTTGCGCTACATTACCGACAAAAGCCGATACCTCAGCATTCTTTAACATACTTGGGACTGCAGGCCCATGAAATTGTCCTATTGGATATCTATCAGCACCTTTACGATACATCGCCCCAATATGACCACTTCCCATGCGAGCAATAAAAGCATTAGGGATTGTTCCCCCTCCGCCATTGCGCATTACCTGAGCTTTGACTGTCCGACCTTTCCGCTTAGGTGGGCGTTTTGGTGTAACTCTAAACTTAGTAAGTGCAACAGGTCCGCCCTTAGACCTAATAAATGCTGATAGCCCAGAAGGGTTTGCTCGCTTCACGTCAATCGTTTTCTTAACGTTAGCTTTACTTATAAAGTAATCCTGCGTAGTTTTATCAACGATTGTATTTCGTATTTTAGGGATTGCGGTATTGATAGCTTTTGATGTCGCCCTTTTCGTTTCACCGGAAAGAGCGTCTATCTTAACTAGGCCCTCACGTAGTCCTTTTACGTCAATAGTTACGCTCATGAATTATTCCCCCTAAGGACAATATTCAGCATGCCCATATCTTCTTCACATGATTGAACCAACATAAGTCGACCATTGAAACGGAAGATTTGATTGTACTCCGGTACTTCAGGTAAATCCTGCTTAGCCACGTGTACAACTATCGTATCGTAAATCAATCCATCAATATCTTGGCCCATGATTTCAACATGTTGCTTGTCAGTAAGACCTTCTGCCACAGCATAGCACTGCGTACCGTTTAAGTTGTGTACCTCGGCAAATTCATTTGAATTGATAAATACCTTTTCAATATCATTTTGCACAAAGTCTTTAAACTCCATCTCTATTCACCTAAGAAATCGATAAGTTGTTCGCGAGTAGCGTCTTCTGGAACTTCTAAATGTTCTGCTTCAGCCATCGCGCGGAGAGCCGCATCGGATAAAAGTCCCAAATTAATATCCGCATCGCATGCAAGAATATCTGCAATCATGCTCGCCTTTGTTGCTTTACTAGCGAATTCTAGCCCGATAGACTTTCCATAGTTGGAAATATCTTCATTCGTCATAACTGCAAGCGCTACAGCAAATGGATCGTCTTCATTAACTTTACTATTATCACCTTCAACCGCAACCACAGCGCCTAATTGAATTAGGCGCTGTTCTTCTTCTGCAGTCAAATCGGAGATAATCTCACCAGGATTATATACATAATCTCCAGTATTGATTGTGTGCTTAGCTTGTACTGGCATAAGTCTTACCTCCTTTAGATTAGATTAGATTACAATACATCCGCTACGAAGTAAGAATCTACATCGAATGGGACATAAATAGGACGAGATTGCAATTCTAAGAATGCTGCATCTGGATCACGTGTAACCAATCGACGCATTACGTATTCACCTTCATAAGTTACGAAATCCATTCCTTCGCCAGGGATAATTGTATTCGCACCATATAATTTAGTGAATTTAGCCATATCCGAAGCTACCAACAATTTACCTGCAGGTACCATTTCTTTTTCTTGGCCATCAGTTGGGTCTACATAGTAGTTATCATATGTAAATACATTACATTGAATTTGGCCACCCATGAACCCAACATAAGTCGCGCCTTCTGCCATTTGTTCAAATTGTAAAAGACCCATTTCTGTACGACGATTATCAAACAACGCTAAGATTTTTTTATCGGAAAGCATTACTTCTAGTGTTTCAGAGTTCATAACCAAGGTGTTTGGATTAAAGCCGGATGCCTTCAAGCATTTCTTTTTCCATTTGATAATGTTGGCCACAATTTCTGCAGCAGATTGTCCCCAACGTGCATTGCCGGATAATGTTTCTTTATTCGTGAAGTTAAAGTCTACTACGTCGTCAATGCCTTCGCCCTTAATGTGCGCTTGGCCATTGAATAATACGTCTGCCGCCATAACTTCTTGGGAGCGTACCAAATTGTCTTTCAACTCTTGCGTATCTTGCGCTAAGAGTTGGATTGCACGCTCTTCTGGAGATACCGTACCTGCAAATGGCTGCTCGCCTGCTAAACGAACCTTGATGTCGTTTTCAGTGATAGCACGTTTTTCTTTCTTTTGCGCCGGTTTATAAGTGGTAGTTGTTACACCTGTACGTTGAGATAAAGGCGCTGTAGAGTTTGGTGCGACCCAAGGCGTAATAGTGCGGCGACCTTTTACAATGTCAAAAGAAACAGTTTCAGATAAGAATGTTTTTGTGTCTTTAAAGAATAGATCTTTCAAAAAGGATGGCACATCGGGAGTACGACGAACCACCGCAGCTAGTGTTTGAGGTGTGTAAATATTATCCATGTGTCCTCCTTATTAACGGAAATAAATATTGCGGGCTTCAGCTTTAGCTGTGAAGTCTTCCGCTTTTTTACCAGATTTAAATACTAAATTAGCTGTGGCGAATTCACCAGTTACTGCGATTTCTGCCACTACATCACCTTTTGTAGCGTCAACATCAGCCAACACCACGCCGTACACATCTGTATCGGCACGTTTAGCTTTTTTAGATGCAGCTTCAATTTCTAATACTGTACCTGCTTTAATTACAGCAGTATCTTGACCAATTGTTACCTTTTTAGTAACGACTGGCATTTGCGTGCCAGCGATTAGAGATTTGTACTCTAACTTTTGTTCTTCCACGTATGGCATATGTTCTGCCCTCCTTATTTTTTAACGCGTGCTTTCATAACACGGTCCACGATTTTTATTGTTTTGTCGGCTTCATCGATATCTTCATCCAACACTTGACCAGGGACGGTGTTAACTTTATTAGATGCGTTAATTGCATCTTGAATCATTTGTTGGAATTGATTCGTTTGTTCAGTTTTTTCAGCTGGTTCAGGCTGTGGTATATTGAGTAATTCAACAGCTACATCTTGAACCGTAGCGTATGTTTCATATTTAGCGCGATTAATCACTTCGGATCGTGCATCATTATTAATCCCATCAAGGGCTTGTAAGCGAGCACGTTCTGCAGCAACACCTGCATTAAACACTTCGTCATACACTTCCGCATATTCCGTACGCAACAATTCAGCAGTTACTTCCATTGTCTCCTCTCCTTTCTCTTCATATTTATCAACAGGCAGTCCTTTGAGTACGTCCATACTCATTGGCAAACCATTGACAATTAAGTCAGTGCCTTTACGGCAAGCAACCATTCGTAAAGACTCGTCAACACTTGTACAGAAACCCTTTTCTAATGCTTCCCTTGCTGTTAACCAAGTTTCTTCATCCATCATGGCTGCGATTTCTTCACGAGTTAACCCAGTTCGAGCCTCGTAAATATCGATAAGGTTTTCTTTAGTTTTGCGTAACGATTCGGCGGCTTTTTCAAAATCAGCTGCTTCTCCAAATACATAAGCGCTCGGATTATGAATCATCATTTCACTACCTAACGCCATATGAATTTCATCACCCACCATCGAAATAATAGAAGCAATAGATGCCGCCAAACCTTCGATGATAACAGATTTTTTATTTGGTAATGCGCGTAATCGATTATAAAGTGTAACGCCGGCTGACACTTCGCCGCCTACAGAGTTAACATGTAATACAATGTTCTGAGATGGATCTAATCTTTTAAGTCGATCTATCACTTCAGAAACGCTAGTGTCTTCACCAAAGTAATCTTTTCCGTTCAGAACTACACCGTAAATGTCGATATCAATTGTCTCCGCTTCCTGAATCTGATCCAGCGGAGTTCGAATTTTGAACTGAAATTTGTTGTCCTTGTTCATGCAACAATCCTCCTTCATCCATAGATTGGTGTTCACGAATACGTTGTGGTAAGATTTCATTTTCATAATCCATGCCTGTGAGCTCTGCGGCTTCTTTAGCACGAGTACTAAATGCATTCTTAACACGAATTTCTGCTGCAGTAGCTTCCTTCTCTGGGTCTAATTGACCTTGCGAAGGTCCGTACCACTCAGCACCTAGCCATGCCTCTCGAATGATTGGATCATCAAAGAAACCTGGCGCTTCAATGCGACCTAATAGAATAGCCATAGTTAGCCATTCTTCGTAAATAGGATTGCAAAATTGAGTAATAAATTCGGAACGTTGCATTTCAACAGATTTCCAGTACTCAAGTAACGCCGCTCTTGATGCGGAGTAACTTTGTCCAAAGCGCTTAACAAGAATTTCATACGGAATTTCAAGTGCAGCACCGACATGACTAATGAGAGATGATGTAAAGTCCGCAAAGCTCGTTGGGATTGGTGTTTTTTCCGCAACACTAACCTTTTCACCAGGTGCTAATACATTGACTGTGCCATTGCCTAATTCAATTGTTTCATCGTTTTCGGAATCGACTTGATCCTCCTCATCGATACCGGATCCAAACGCCATATCATCTGGGGACTCTGATTCAATAAAGATTGCCATCAATGCATTAACTAACACTTTCATGACTTCTGCATCATTGTATCGGCTAAGTACTTTCAAATCCTCGATTACTGGCGATAGTATTGGAATACCGCGCAACTGACCGCTACGCTCAATCGTCATAACCTGAATAATATTCCGTCTTCCAGTTTGTGCACCATATTTCGGAATATACGTATAATCATGATCATCATTAAATCCGTTGTACAGTTTATTTAGTACATAAAAGCCGACCGCAGCACCGTATTTGTTGAACTTAACACCGTGAATTACGTCGTTATTCTCGTCTTCTTCCCGTCCCGTATACTTCGGTGGAGAAGCAACAAGAATCGATTCAACAATCTGTAACCGCAAAGGATACGGGTTCTTATCCGCTTGATTGATTAGTAGCGGTAAATTTACAAACGCATCGCCGTATAAGAGCCTTTCATAATATGCTAACGCCTGAATTCCGTAAAAGTCAGTTTGCTCTCTTGCGTCACAATGCTTCGCCCACATAGCGAATTCGCGTTCAGTCTTACGTTCCCATGCGTTCTTTTCGTCAAACGTTAGCCCTAATTCCTCAAAGCGGATATTGGCTTTAAAACGTAGGCCAGGACCAATGACGTTAGTCTTATTGGTTTTTAACGCGCCCGCGGCAATAGGCGTACCTTGCTGAAGGTCTACCGACCTTGCCCGTAGCATTCTAAAATTGGCATCGATATCATGCCTTGCATCTTGAGAGTTAACCTGATATCCTTTAGCGCTAGATTTAAAACTATTTGCGCCATGATTAGAATAACCAGAGTTTGTTTTACTTCCAGAATATTGCGTAGATTTAGATCTGCCTGCCGCAGTTTTCATAAACGACTTCTTACGTTTACTCATATGTCACGCGGAATGACACGGTATGCACGACGTCGAGGTCTATTTTCGAGTCTTGCTACTTCATTTCGCCAAAAGTTGATGCGGTCTTTTACCTCTTGCACATTAGCACGAGTTAACCGACGGTTACCAATGGTATATTCCTTACCGGTTGCTAGTGCTAAATCAGCATCTAACCACGCTTGTAAATGCTCTTTTGCCTCATATATTGTCCATTCTGCCATCCTTTCACCTCCTTTCACGCATTAAAAAAGCGCCCAAACTGAGCGCTTAGACTTGTGCCATGCATAGATTGGAACATCATGCTTATTAAAGCCTGCGTTTCCACATCCGTGTGGCACAATATCTCCATATGTTTGATGTCATGAGCTGATATATTTAGACCTTGCCTATATTTATATAGAAATTCAGGCATTGCCTTTTCTATCATTAAAAATAAATAATAAGGGATTGCGTTTCGTGGTTGAATCACTACATATTTAGCGTCAACTTGTTGCGCCTCAGCTAAATACACCAATTCCCCTTTACTAGCAGATACTTGCAAGCAAATACAGCCAGACGGATATATTTGATCCTTCTTAGGTCTCCCTAGTATATCCGCAACTTCCGTAATTTTAAATTTCTTGTAATTTCTTAACATTACGCGAACATCTTTTGAAGTAAATACTTTTTAACATCTTCTATTTTTTTTATCACAGCTTCTTGCTCCTCAACTGTACACGCGCTATCAGACGATACCAAAAATTCTGTAAATTCTTTTACAAATTTGTTATGCTCTTTTTGTGAATCGGGATCTGTACAGACTAATTGCTTTAACATCTCCGCAATTTCTAAGCCCAAAGTACGACTTTCTCGATTGATTTCGTTTAATTCTTTAGCGAGCTGTACAGCATCCGGTATTTCTTCAGGCTCAAAGCTGTCAATGTAGCGTGGAATATTCAGATTATAGTCATTATCTAAAATAGTAGACATGCTAATGTTACTAGAATATCGCTCTATTTCTGCTCTGGACTTGTACACTTTAATTACTTTTTCCACCTGTTCGGCGGTCATTATATTTTTATTTTTGTTCTTAACAAAATCTTTTTGCGCATCGATAATTAATATATCGGTGTTAGCTCGATTTTTCTTAAATACCAATATGCATACAGGTATACTTGTATTTGTAAATAGATTAGACGGTAGCCCTATGACCGCATCAAGTAGGTTGTTATCAATAAGCTTTCGTCTTATATCGCCTTCCGCTTGCCCTCTGAACAATACGCCGTGTGGCATTATAAATGCAGCAGTTCCGAACTCATTTAACGAATAAAGCCCGTCAAGTATAAAGGCAAAATCCGCTTTACTCTTTGGAGCTAACTTATAGCCTTCAAAGCGTTCATCCATTTGTGGAATCCAAGATTGACTATATGGCGGATTGCTAATCACGGTGTCATATTTTTTACTCTCTAACATATCCACTTTAGATACTTGGCCAAAGCCAGATACTGCGGATTCTACTTTATAGTATGCGTGTTCCTCACCTGTAAGAACGTTCTTCTCTACTACTTCTGCATCTATATTAGCTATTAGTAGATTGAGTAGCATAAAGGCTATCGCATTTTTTGAATACTCTTCAAGCCTTAGTGTCACGGTATTATCCATCTTAAATTTAGCCAAAGACAGTCCGCCTATTCCCGCGCACACGTCGCGAACATCACCACCAGGGGTAATACCTCCGATTATATCAAGCACACATTGTGGCGTGTAATCTTGCATATAGCTTTTTCTATCCGCGCTATGTTCTTCGAATTCGGCAAGTATTGCTTCATACGAATAGTATGGCTTTATCGCCTTTAAAAGTGCCAAACATGCGTTCGAATCAAGCAACGTCTTTGTTAGAGCTGTAGGTATCTCGTGTACTTCACGAATATTTAATTTTTCCATAATCCTTTGTAGGATTGTCATAATCTTATCCCTCCTCCTCTAACTCGTCGTCTCGTTCGCTTCTTTGACGCATCACCTACTTTGACTACACGCGATGTATTCTGGTACGGTGTGTACTCCTCTTTACTACTCCGAGCCTCTAAGGCATCAAAGTTTGGATTCATAATAGCAATGGCCGCTTGATTATAGTTTCTAATATCAAATGGCTCATTTCTTTTGCGTCCTGGGCGTAGCACCCATTGCTCTTTAAAATGGCCATTAACCAATTTAGAAATTTTCATCTCTGCTAATAAGCCTTCAAAGTATTTCTTCCCATACCCTTTTTCATGGTCTTTTGGAAAATGGCAATACCTCGGCTGGCCCTTTTCTTGGTTCAAATCACTATAAATTTGTTCCTTGCCCGTATCTACGCCAAGCTTAAATAATTTAGTTTTGTACTTCTTCAACTTTGTAGGCAATCCGTCAATTAGGTCTTTACCTGCACCACCTACGCCCTTAATAGGGTACACGCGCTTATGCCATCTAGTTGAACAGTACTTATATACAGATTGTGTCTTACTACCGCCGGAGTCAATACATGTAACAGACACGCCTCGCTTTCTGCCATCGGCATAAGACCATGTACGGTTTAAAATAATATCGTCCAATTCTTTCCATACGGCATCATAGGCAGGGTCGCCGTACAGTCTGAAGTACTGTATACCCCAGCTCTCATACTCCTTCCCCCAGCCTACGATTTCGCATTCTAGGCGATCGTCCTGCGTATCAACGCCACACGTTAAGAGTAGTACCCCGTCTGGCAACTCTGCTCCGTATTCCTCTCTACGTTCATAGAGTTCTTCAGACTGCAGTGTTTCGGTATCCTCTTCATAAGGAATACCCATTTCTGTATTAAAGAATGTCTTAATACCGGCTGTACCGAGTTTCGTTGCGGCCTCGTATTTATCCTGGAGTTTACTCCAAGATGCCCAAGGGGAACCAAAAGCATTCATGTGAAAGCTTCGGCAATTGTACTTTTTCAAGTTCTCCGGAGCTTCCGCAATCCATTTACCCTCACGATAAAGCTTCTTCCACTCGAACTCCTCGGATAGCGTTCCGCAGTGATCACAGGCCATGTAGTACTTACCCGTGTCTTCATCTGCGTGGAATTTATCCCAGGAAGGATATACATATTCGCCGCACGCTGGGCACTTAATGTGCCATACCTCTTGCGTACCGCCAAGATACAATTTCTCTACTCGGCTAGTACCCTTGGCTAATGGCGTGGATGCGTACACATGCTTTCGATTATAGAACGTATTAGTACGCTTTTCCGCGAGGCTTAAAGGGTCACCTTCCGTGCCTGCTGATGCTGGGTAGCGGTCAATTTCGTCCGCCAGTAATACACGAATTGGCCTAGATGCCAAATCGGCTGGAGCATTTGCGCCGACTAACGTTAAGTAACCGCCAGGAAATGTCTTATTCAATACAGTATTGCCGCTGTCCCGAGATTTTACATCGGCCATTTTATCGTTCAGCACCTTCGTGTCACGAATAAAGGGAGCAATACGAGTTTTCGAAAATTCCTTTGCTATATCTTTCGTCGGCTGCATAAACATAATTGGCGATGGGAAGTAATCAATGAAATATCCCAACACATTTTTAATGAGCTGAGTTTTACCAATTTGCGAGCCTGTCATATACACTACTTTTTCGACGTCAGGGTCACTCACCGCATCAAGCATTTCCTTTTGATAAGGAGCTCTATCAGTGGAATACTTTCCAGGTTCGGCGCTATCCTCTGTGGAAAGCACCACGTTAGCATTTGCCCATTCTGAAGCAGTAAACTTTGGCGGTGGTTTTAGCACACTTGCTATCCCTTTAAATAAGTTGCATGTGTGTTTCAATCATTTTCACCTGCCTCGTCTTCCTCAACAATGATATCGTCAGACTCATCGTGGAACATGTTTGGATCGTATTCAGACAATTCCGTTAGACACTCGTTCACCTCATCAAGAAGTGTATCTTGAATAGCTAACAGGTTTGTTTCTCCTAATACTTTAGGTGCAGCTTTTAACGGCAAAGCCTGGAGCTTACTTTTAAAGTTATTCAGCATTCTATTCATTACGGATTTTACTGTGTCAGAACGATGCAATTCGCCATTCATAATCTTCAGTTTGTTTTCTTCGATCATCCGTTTAGTTCGAGTTAACAGAGTTCGTTCCGCATCATATCCTCCTTCACGGGCTTTCTTTTCAAGTTTACTTTCTCCGGTTTTATACGAAACAAATGCTTGTACTGTCTTCGCAATGTCATACTGTCCGCGTTTTTCCTTTTTGAAGATACCGTCTTCCGTCAACTGCTGGACTCGCCGAGAGCTGATTCCAAGTACTTTTGCTACAATTTTAGATGATACCAATTCGTCAACTATTGATACGTTTGTCACAGTCTCGCCTCCTTCTCAAAAATTGACCGATTTTGAAGCCGAACAGCAGTTCGAAAAAATGACTAACTAGCGATTTCGCGGGGTTCGGATGACCCACGCAAAATATTTTTCGTTCGGAGTACCTTAAGGGCCCCGGGTATAAACAAGTGTCTAGCCCCCATACATGCCCCCACTCCATTGTTGTTTACGTGAATGTCTCATTACCTTTCTTGCAAAACTCTTAGATTTACAATTACCTTTACCACCAAGAACAATAGCATTAGCAGTACATTTATTGTGTTTGTTATTTAAGCAGTCTTTAACGTGACAAATAATTTCTGCCATACTATTTTCTCCTTTCTGTTAGTAGTTAAAGCACAAGTAAATGTTTATAGATTGGATTAATGCAGGCTTAATCAATATCATCACGGGGGAAGTTGTTATAGTTAAGTACATAGGTTTTATTGTTGGTTGTGTAGATTAAGTATGTTCTTATATGAGGATAACATCTATGAAACGTCGCGATTTTTTACAGCCTCAAAATAATATGAAAGGATCGTGTTTGCCTAACACGTAGGCACTCCCCTATGATGATATTGATTAAACCTGCATAACGTAAAAGGACGCCAAATGTATCTGGCGTCCTTTGCTTATTCATTTCCTGTGAAGTTTCCCAACTTTCACACTTACAGTATACCACACTTTGATGTACTGTTTTGTATCGTTTTGTATTGTTAACGCTAATTCAACAATTTGGCTCGAATTCGCCCTACTTCTACCAATGCTCTATCATGTAGCTCGCCGCGTACTCGTGCTTCGCTGTAGTGCAAGATTTGTGCCAGTTCTTTCCAGCTCCTTCCCTGTACGTATCGTTCTGTCAAAAGAACGGCCAGCTCATTTGGACGTACTTGGCTAATCACCCATCGGACTTCCGCCTTGATTCTTTTAAGGCGTTCAATTTCCTGTCGTTGTAATTCGACACATTGCTCAATACCTACCACGATATTTGATAAGTCGCCACAACTACCTCCGGATATCCTATCCTTGCTGTAATCAGTAGCTGACAGAGTATCCGCTTTGCGTTCTATTTGTGCTTCAATGTCACGATTGATGGATTCAATCCTATCATCAATTCGTAATATCTGAAGCATGTACTCTTTATCAGTCATTCACAAGTCCCCTTATTTCCACCACCATTAATTACTAACTCCTTTTTCAAGTGTACGGATATACCGATTGAGGTACCATTGCGCTTTTTTTAGGTCCTCGACCTTATCACCTTTGTACCCTGCACGTGCTACATACTTAACTACATTTCCTAAATGGTATGGTAGTTGTTGATCTTCAATAAAGTCAATTACTTCGATATTTCCCCTCGTGTAATGTGATGGATGATTAACAACGTCATGCTCTTTAACAGATACTTTAACTGGTGTCACTGCCTTCTCCTCCTTAATTGCCATCAAGTGTGTAGCCGGCTTAGCTTCAATATGTTTAGTAATTGTAGCTATAATTTCCTGCTTGGCCACTTCCTCTTTTTGTAATTCGTGGCTCACTTTCTTAAGTGTTTCCACTTTAGGCTTTTTAGAATATTTGGCTACACATTCTGGACAATATTTTGGAGGTCGTCCAGGTCTGCCTTTAGGAACTGAGAACTCAATTCCACATCCTTCACACTTTGTGATTTTTATTTCTGGTGTTTCTTTTAGTGCAGGAGGTGTCATGATTTTCATACAATCGGGACAATACTTTTCGTCCTTAACTATCGTATATTTCTCTCCGCGTCTGCTACATTTTCTTTGCATAGTTCTACTCCTTATACAATTTTTATAGCTCTTTTACACTTTTAATGTATGTGTGACCATTGCAATCATATGTTACACACACGTTCATTACTTTTCGATAGATATCAACATAAGTTTCATTTTTATCACCGTTGTGTGTGACTTCAATAAATTCGTCAAAATCTCGTCCTGCTACGATCGCCTTCCAGTTCTGTAAAGTTTTACAAAACCAAACAACGAACATCCCGTTTAGGTCCCCGTCAGCGGTAAGATAATCAAATCTATCCACACCGTACAATGCCTTTTGTGCTGCTTCAATTGCTTTTTCCTGTAAAGTCGAGTTGTATCTCATTTTATGTTCTCCTTGTATCCGTTTTAGATTAGCCGCATGACGTTTTAAAGTTTCATTAGCTGTATATTGTCTTAATTCCTCACTAGCTGATAACCTTACAGGCGGTGGCGGGGGATTATTTGGTCTCGCATACAGTCTACCTGGGGTCAGTCCTTGTACGGTCTTATACCTCGGCTCATCTATGAATTCCTTAATAGCGCCTAGAATTTGTATAATCGTGTAGCATACTACTAATACAATAATTCCTAGCACTAGCACTAACATCACCATAAATTGATCCATATTAATCATCCTTTCTATATAATTCTTTACGATATTTGATAGCTTCAAGTAGTGCATCTTGCCCGACTTCTTTACGTTCTAACGCTTTCATAACTTGTTCATCCATCGTCCCTTTGGTAACTAGATGATGGATAATTACAGGCTGTGTTTGCCCTTGCCTATGAAGTCTTGCGTTAGCTTGTTGGTATTGTTCTAGGCTCCATGTTAGCCCATACCATACGATAATATTTCCTCCTGCTTGGAGATTTAAGCCGTACCCTGCCGATGCAGGATGGGCTAATAACATTTGGATATTACCTCTATTCCACTCGGTTACATCGTCATCGGTCTTTAACTCTACTGCTTTAGGGAAGGCCTCTTTAATCGCCTGTAGGTCATGCTTGAAATTGTAGAATACTAACATCGGTTTTCCTTCATTGGTATCTACTAATTCTTTTAACCGCTCAACTTTTTCATTATGGACAATAATAGTTTCACCATCATCCGAATATATTGAACCGTTTGCTAGTTGCAATAACTTGCCTGCTAAGGCTGCCGCATTTAGGGCACTTACATCGTCATCATCGACTAAACTAAGTACGTGATCGCGTTCCATCTGTTTATAAAGTTCCCATTCTTTAGGACTCATTTCAACCGTAATTACATTTTCGATACGTTCTGGAAGATTAAGATAATCCTTTGCTTTTAAGCTCATACAGATATCTTGCATCTTATCAAATATAGCCTTATCGCCTCCAGGTAATAGGCGATAGCTGTACACGATATGCCCATTTGTTTTATCCGGCGTAAAATATCGTAATCGATACTCGGTAAGAGTTTTACCGAGTCGTTCGCCACCGTCTAACAAATACATCTGCGCCCACACATCCATTAACGTATTTGGTGCAGGCGTACCTGTTAGAATGACTACTCGTTTAAAGAAAGGCCTCATTTTACGCATCGCCTTAAATCGTTTAGCCTGTGGATTCTTAAACGATGAACTCTCATCGATGACAAGCATGTCAAACGGAAATGGCTTCTTAGGTTTTTCAAAATAGTAGTCATACAGCCATTGCACATTCTCACGGTTCATAACGTATATATCGGACTCACTTTCAAGGGCTTTGATGCGGTCTTTTTCAGAACCCAAAACAAGTGCTATCGTAAGATAGCTTGTCTCACTCCATTTTTTTGTCTCCTGTGCCCAGGTAGACTCTGCTACCTTCTTAGGGGCTATAAGCAGTACTTTCTTAATGTCGAAGTAGTCATATATTAACTGTTCAATAGCAATTAACGTGGAAACGGTCTTACCTAACCCCATGTCAAGTAACAGCCCATAGTGCGTATGATCAATGATTCGTTGTATGGCTATTTCTTGGTATTCGTGTGGATGAAAGTTCATGTATTACCCTTTCCATATCTTCGATGAATAACTTAGCTTCTAACATCCCGGTAATCACGAATACAAGGGCTCCTTGTTTGCGTAATCTAGCAACTTGTATTCGTTGATTAGCCATCAATACTCCTTTTTTGGCTTTTAGTTCTACGAATATGACACTGCCGCCAGGAAGTACTACTATTCGATCTGGCACGCCATCATTCCCAGGTGACACGAATTTCATATATATGCAACCCCTTTTTTTGAGTTGAATTCCTAGCCACCTTTCGATATCCTTTTCGATTATTCTCACCTCGTTCTCAATAAATAATTGGACACGCCTGTGAAGCTAGATACTTACTGGATTTATGGGGGGGGTGTGTCCGAAGTGCCCGAAATTTTTCCAACATATATATATACGCGTATACGGGTTTTTTACGTGTATACATATACATGTGATTATTCATATATTTATTTTTTTATTTTTATATAAATAATTGGACACACTAAATACATATTACTATTTAGATTAGCAGTTATCTGATTTTTGCCCGTGTCCGATTAGTGTGTCCAGACGTGTTTGGCGTGTCCAATTATTGCTATTTATCTAAAAATATCAATGTATAGAGTCGCATAATTATTTTTACAAACATATATACATTTTAAAAATTGGACACACCTCAAATAATTGGACACACCTACTTCTCGTGATTCTTTTTATAGATATCAAGAAGTCCAGTCCCATCCCTAACAAACGCTCTCTGAGGGCCATAAAGCTTACCGAATCGTGCTTTTCCGGTTCCTTTTGTATAAGGACTCCACCCTTTAATAGACTGCAAGATGTCAATGATTTCTCTAGCCTTTGCGTTCTGCAGGTTCTTCCGGTCCCCTTCCATCACTTCACACCATATCTCAAGGGCACAAACCCGCTCCCGCTGCACTGAACCACAATGATCGTCATCGCCATAATTCCTGATATAATCGCGTCTATCAAAGATATCAAGCGACTCCCAGTTTTCAGGTAATAACATATCAAGGTATTCTTCAATGAGACCTACGAGTTCGCCACCTTCTGTGTGTGATAATTGAATTCTAAGGGCTTCTTCTTCAAGTTCCCCTTCAAGGACTAAGGATTCACCCTCGGACCAATAGTAATACGCTTCTGCCCATAATTGGTCAATATCCTCTTTTGATAGCTCCCAGGCGTTCTTAGTCTTGCGATCTTTATCGCCTGTGACTGGCCAGAAGCGTCGGTTACCGGTTCGGTCTTTGAGGAACATTAAATTATTGGTAGAACCAGCGAATACACATTGGCGTGGGTACTCTTCAGTGCGTCTCCCATAAGGGGAGCGGAACCGGTCAGAGGTACGGCTGATAAAGGCTTTTACGATTTCATTATCGTTCTTGTAGGTCGGTGCGAGTTCGGCGAGTTCATTAATCCAAGAGCCTTGAATTTGTTCTAGGGCATCTTTGGTTTTGATGTCAACGAGTGAGTTGTTAAACCATTTACGACCTAACCGCTCCAAAATTAATGATTTACCAAGACCTTGAGAGCCGTATAATACGATTGCTGTATCGAACTTAACGCCTGGATTCATGACACGTGCTACAGCACCGCACATCCATTTACGAGTAACGGCCCTGATATATTCGGTATCCTCTGCCCCGATATAATCAATGAAGAGAGTATCGACCCTACAAGTACCGTCCCAGGTTATACTGGTTAAATACTCACGCACAGGATGGAATTTGTTATCTTGCGTTACCTCTTGGAGCGCATCATCGATGATGCCTTTACCCTTAATAAGGTATTTCGTAGCAAAGTAATTGCGAAGACACGCATCGTCTGTATCGGTCCAATATGGCGTTTCATCCTTACCGCGCCACGGTAAGTCGCCAGTAACTACTAACCGATGCGCGAATTCATCAAGACGAATTTTACCTTTTAACGTAGGGTCGTATTTAAGAACTACTAAGCAGTTGAACACGTCAGACTCTGGCGTACCTCGCCGGTCACGTTTGAGCTTTTCGAGGAAGTCCTCCTCGTCTTCTGTGATGTCCTCGAAGTCCATATCGGCCATTCGTTCCTTATCAAGCAGAATAGGTGCTGCGCCGTCTTCGTTAACAAAATCTAACATAGCTTTGTAGCTTGGTAAATCTGTTACTTTAGTAGTAGGCTCCGCGTCAGCATCTTCAGCGCCAAATAGGTGAATACGGACAAGGTCAAAAGCATTAACGAGCTTACCACTGATAGGGTCAGTCGCATGGTTGGAGTAAGCGAAGGTGTCGTTATCGTAAATGACAAGACCTGCTACTGAGCTGCCTCCGGTATACGTGTATCTGTCTTCAACTTGTGTCGGTTCATACACGCCAGGGAGAAACTTATGTATCGCTTCCGTGATACTGTAGCACCTACAAAAGGCACCGAGTAACCCTTTTTTCTCCAAAGGGTTACCTTGCTTTTTGGCCGCATCAAGGCGAATCTGTGACTCCTTACTCGATGCTGGCCAAAGGCTCGTATCTCGCCAGTCTCTGTAGGTATTAAGATATTGATCAACAGAAACTAAGCTACCTTCGCTGTGCTGATATACATATTTCACATCCTTTGGACAACTTGGCCAGTACATCAGACGTTCTGCCTGGTGCGTGGATGGGTCAAAGGAGTCAATGCCAATATCATCGGCGATACGTCTTGATACAGCTTGGTACTCATCAGGAGTCATCGCTCTATCGGCAGGAATGATGATACGATAGCGGGGATTATCGGTAGTATGGCTGTGCGTACTGTATAGTACATACTCCATACCACCTAATTCCATATCCAGGTCTAAGAGGAAATCTTCACTAGGTGAATCCGCATCAAGGGTAATCAAGTACCGCTCTTTAACAGAGCCTCTAACCCGTCTACCATTTTTAGGTATATATCCGCCTACAAAACCACCGACGTCTTTCTTTTGGCCTTTCTCGGCTTTAGACATCTTGGCGTATTCAGCAGCCGTTTCATTTGTTACAGTAGACTCGGCCAACTTATTGGCCAAAGCACTCCAAGTCATTTTCTGAGACTTCCAGCTACGGGCGGAGCGACTTTTGCCCGTAGCTATTATGATATTTGTATCCATGTTACATCGCTCCTCCCTTCGCAAAATGGATGTCCCCCATATATTGAGGTACTTGTAATCTATGCTTTTTAACCCATTGGCAGACGGCGTAATTAATGTTGTGATTATCTCGTACGCCTCTGTTGTTTTTTAGCTTAGCCTGGTGTATGACTGTAAAGGCTTCAGAGGTATCGGTAGGATTTACCTCAATACAAGCCACCGGTTTGTCGCTTTTATAAACACCAACGATAGCACATTTTTGATCTTTTACCTTATCAACATAGGTGCCCACACAGTTATTGAGCTGAACACCTAGCCGGATAATATCGTGTGTGGTTTTGATCACGTTGAAATTTAGACCTTCGACTGAATCAGCTAGCTTTTTGTGTTGAAGACTTTGCTGTACTGGGACATTTTCTGCTTTTTCAAATTTGGATATACACACAATCTCGTCATGCAGATCCTTAATTTGAATACGTCTAGCCCAAATCTCCTTCTTCCTAGCTCTCGATAACCGGTTATACATATCCGCAGTATCTTTTACTTCCGAATAGGAGTCTGCATTTTTTAAAAATAATAGGACTCGGCGTTCACCGTATTGGTGACGCATAAGTTTGAGAAAAGAGGTAACAGTAAGCAAAGCTTGCCCGTCATTCCATATTGGCCACGATTGAATATACCCTGTTCTTCCGCCTTCCTCTGCCACAAGGTCCACAAATGCCTTCTGATAATCCATGCTTTTGAATATCTTGCTAGCAGTTTGGATCACCTTGATATAAAAGAAAGGACGGATAGTTAATAATTTTCTAACCCAGCGTTTATCCGGTACTTTATAAAGCTGTATAAGTGCTTTGATAAAAGGAACACCGGCGCTAGTTAACTCGGTAATAGCCAAAGTACTTGTTAAATTAGACCCGAAAGGTCTGAAATAGTTATCGTGATCTCTAACTAACTTGTCATTTAATGCAGGTGCATCCGGTGCATGCATCTTCCACACTAAGTTATGGAGTAAGTTATCGAGTGCACCGTATCTGGACGAAAGTAGTACACCTTGTCTGATTGGTTTAACTTTGTAGCCTACTCGTTTTGACAACTTAGCAAAGTAAGCTTGTTTAAGCACTTTAGCAAAAGTTTGTAACTCCTTCTTATGCTGCGACAATCGACAATTAGGAGTTGCTACTAGCCAGTATAGGGGTAATGATTTTGAGTGAAACACCGATATATTTGGGTCGATTTCTGATATTATATCGGCACGAGTACGTTTCTTTTGAACTAAGAACACCTTTCTTTGTTTGAAATCGAAGCGTAATATATCAATAAGATGGGGCTTGTAACCAGGGTAAATAGACTGCGTATCGTTATCGACATGGACTGTATGATAATCGAATTTAACATCAAGAATTGTACCTCGATCAATAACCGATAGTTCTATATCTAGAGGAACATTAGCGGCACCGGAAGCATCAGCTACACAATCACCGTCGACGCCTCTAGTACGGATTAATTCTCCGCATTGCGGGCAATAGAACTCAGTTGATATATAAGGGTCTACTATTCTACCCATTCCCGAAGATACTGAGGGCCACAAGCAGGCAAATGATTGACCACAATCTACGTGGTAATGTACAGCAGGTGACCAAGAGTTCACTTGCTTGCGCCGTACTAGGTCATACAGCTTGTTAACTGATAAACTAAATAATACCTTCATAAGGCGCTATCCTTTCATTTATAACAAATCGTCTAAATCATCTTCTTCAGAAGTTTCCTCAACTACTGGGTCATCTTCAACCGGTAGTGTTTCTTCTACAGATGCTTCCTTTTTCTTGGCCACGCGTTTACGTTTTGGTTTGTCTTCAGTAGCAGCTTGCTCGTCTACTGTTGGGTTTTCTTCCGCCTTAGGCGTTTCCACTTTTTTACCATTTAATATTTTAAGCGCAAGGTCACAAGCAGCAATACATCCTTCACAGTATGCCATAGCAGAGTCTTTGCGGTCACTTGCGGGAGCTTCTTTTACGAGTTCATACAAACCGTCGATAACTTCTCGTTGTTGTTGAATTTGTTGTTTTGTAAGTTTCATAAGAATTATCCTCCTAATCCTTCATATAGTAAGGGTTCTCAAACCCTGCTGCATTTAATATAAGGCCCTCGTTCCAGGACTCAGGCTCGCACATAATATCTATTACTTCATCTAAACTGCCTTCACCTATCGGCGCTTCGATAACCACTTCATCATGGATATGGGCAACAATTTTGTATCCGGCTTTGGCCAGTCTAAGCATTGCCGCTGCCAAGCAATCTCTTGCAACGGCCTGTACAATGTTTTCGACAAGCTTTCCGCCGTATGTTTCTACTCTGCCCCAGGTGTTCTTAACCTGATCCATTCCGTCATACTCAATTGACTCACTACCGAACCGGTTAAGTCCAATTCGAGGTCTTGCGTAGGCAAGTCTACGACCGGATGGTAATTCTATAAACATAAAGCCTTTCGCTTTAAAAAATTTAATATTGCCTTGTCTGATTCGTACTGGTTCGCCGGTCTTAACAACTTTCTTGGCTGCGCAGTCTGCGTCTTTCCAAAATCTCGTAATACGTGGGCTGGCTCGTCGCCAAGCTTCGATGATACCAGGTAACTCTTCTTCAGGAATTTCGCCTTTTGTATCCATTGATTTCATGGCACCTACACCGCCGCCATACCCTAGCGCTAATTCGGCTACCTTTCCTTTTTGTCTTAGGTGTCCGTTAACCCCGTGCTTCTCAACCGGTACGTGGAACATGCTTGATGCTGATGCGCAATAGATGTCCCCACCTTGTGCGAATACATCTTGTCTCCACTGCTCGTGAGCAAGCCAGGCGATAACACGTGCTTCAATAGCGCTGAAGTCGGCTACTATAAAGCGGTGCCCATCTTCCGCAACAAGAGCAGTCCGGATAAGTTGCTTAATTACATCACCAGGGTTTCCGTACAGTAGGTCCAGCATTTCTACATCTCTACTTTTAAGAACGTCCCGAGCTGTGTCTAAATCTTCTAGGTAATTACGAGGGAGGTTCTGCAGTTGTACTACACGCCCTGCCCATCGTCCACTACGCATCGCCCCATAGAACTGAAGCATGCCGTGAATGCGACCATCAGAACACACAGCGTTTTTCATGGCCAAGTACTTTTTAATTGATGAGTTACCGAGTACTTGCCGATTTTGTAGTACCTTGCGCACATCGGATGGGATATCCTGTGCCAAGAGGTTTGATACGTCATCTTTTCGCATCGTTTCTAGATCATATCCTAGCCTTTCGGATAACCATTCTTTCAATTGCATCGTACTATTGGGGTTCTCTAACCCTGTTAATAGTTTGGATGACTCGGTAGCTCCTTCCACAATTTCGTCGTTGCACGCAAGTGCAGCATCGACAAGGTCCATATCTACTTTCACACCTCTCCAGTTGATGTCCTGGTCGAGTAGCCAATATTCGTGCTCTACAGCAGGAGGCTTTAGCGAAAGTAAGCGTTTACGAATCGCCTTTTCAACCACTACGTCTTGGCGGTTGTACTCAATGTACTCCGCCCATTTGTCGGGTGCATCCTCTGGCATATTTCGTGTCTTAGGATTTGTCTTAGTCGGTTTTCGCGGTACTGAGAAAAATTGGATTAACCGTTTACCTCGTGAGTCTTTGGCTTCACCTAGTTTCAATGCCTTAGACACATTGTCAAGGCTTGCTGGTAGACTACAGTATAGCGCTAGTACGGAGGTACATTCCCAGTTCGTGTAATCCGCATCAGGAAAGTACTTTTTTAGACACAACATTTCAAATGCTGCGTTGAATGCGGTCTTTGTAATTTCCTTGTTATACAAAGCGTCCACCACCCTCTCGGGCAGTGGATCCTTTGTCATATCAATGACTTCGACTGGTTCATCATCAAAGCAGTAGGCAAAGAGCAGTATTTCAAATGTCTCATCGTCAACATATCGCTGCGCCCCATATTTAATTGGGCAGGCGCAATATGTTTCCACATCAATACTGAGCTCCATAATTGCCTCCTTAGATTAAGTCGTCATCGTCGTCTAAATCGCCTAAATCATCGCCAAAGTCATCAGCGGATACATGAACACCGCCTAGGCGTTCGCCATCTTTGACTTTGCGAATACCATTTAGACTAAAACCTACACCTTTTTTACCGTTGAAGTTATAAGCGAATACAGAAAGTGCGACCTGCGCATATACACCAGAATAGATTTCTTCTTCAATATCGAAATCATCCATCTTGATTTTGTCACGATTAAATACGATAGGTTGTTTATCACTGTTAGCGTTGATGAAGAATTTGTCGGCGTATACTTCCGGTTGGTCGGCTACTGCTTCATCTGTATCACCATCACGCAAGTTGAGTTTCAGGTAAGCTGCTTTGCCTTCTACCTTAGCCAGTGCTTTTGGATCTGCTTTAAGTTCTTCAATCGCACGTTCGAAAGCTTTGATAGTCTTTTTATCGGTTTTATCAATAATGATTTGAGAGCTATATTTCGCTTTGCCGTCGTCGTTTTTACGAGGTTGAGCGATGTTTGCATAGGAAAGTCTTACTACACCAGTTGTCAATTTAGCCATGTTACTGTCTCCTTAATTCTTAAATGGGTTGCAGTTATGTTCGAACCCTATTACTGCGTTAAATAAATCATTTAATTCGTCTTCGATATCGGACCTTTCGTCGTCTAGTCGAATCCATTCATCGTCTTCTTCCCAAGGAGGTGAATCAAACGAGTTTTCCTCCAATGGATAAGACGCTTCTATTGCATCGCATTTAGCATCTACTGCGCAGCGACGTGTATGCAAGCTAGTAGCATATGCAATAGTAATTTGGTAGAGCTCGTCGAGGTAGTGACCTCGTTCATGAAGCTCTTTGGCAATTGCTTTTACGGTTACGACGCGCATGTTACACCTCATCTTCAAATTCATTTGCCATTGTTTCCGCGGTGTTAATCGCTGGTCGTTTATCCGACTCAGGGACTAACGTAGGCTTGCCTTCCGGTTTATCGATATAGGCTTCTAGGTATTCAGCCACACCTTTTTTACCAAGAACCTTCTGCAGATTAGTGATACCTTCAAGTTCACGAGGTTTAAAGATGTCTTCTTCCTTGTAGCCATTATCGAGTAATGTTTTAGCAGCGGCGTCTGGATCCGTGATAGTACGTCTTGACGTACCTTCTACTAATTTATACCCCGGCCACTGTTTCTCACCGGATAAGGCTTTTTCGTAAGCAAAATCGTAAACACCTTTAATCCATTTCGTGATTAAGTCCTTCATCCCCAGGATGTCAGATACTTCACGGTCAGTAAGTAATTGATTGAGCTTACCGCCGTCTTTATAGAAAGCAGCAAGGCAAGTATCTGCTAGTGCACGACATGTGTGCCGTGCTTTGCAGAAGTTACAGTAATCGCAAGGCGTACATTCGCCGAGCCCGTCCCAGGCACGTTGTGCGACAGGTTTGATGTCTTCACCCCAATCAAGTAGTTCCTCAAGAGGCATTTCATCGGTAGACACACTATCAAGTCTTGGCTGAACGATCGTCATACGAACAGTTTTAATGTCGTACAGGAATTCGTTAACGTCATAAGCGCCTAATGCGTAGAGTCGCATTTGCGTGTTTTCGATAGCACTAACGGGAACGCCTTTGCCGTACTTCAGGTCAATTACTTCCAGGATGCCGTCGGCTACGATTACCATATCGCCGGTACCGAAGCCTTCAGGTACCCATCTAGAAAAGTCTAGCCGTGCTTCAATCATGGCTTCCGCATCAGAGGAACGGGCACGGGCCTCGTTCACCTTTTCTTCGCAGATGTCTACATAGCGGTTAACTGCTTCCACCATTTCAGCAGAGTGATCATGCTTAGGAAGTTTTTTACCTTCTAGCTTATGGCGCAAGATTGATTCTGCTAGGTCGTGGGCCACAGTGCCCTCTTTAGCATAGGGCGATTGTTCATCTGGGAACATCGCTTCTAATCTTGCTGAAGGAGTACATACGAGCCACCTGGCGCTACTCGATGCACCGAGTAAGGCGTGTTTCTTAGCCACGACTAGCCACCCATTCCATGATTTGGATGCGTTGTTCATCGGTAGCAGATGTTACCTTTTCCGCACCGATGCTATCCAAGAAAGCTTTGAATTCTGTTTTAGCTTGCGTTTTGTCTGCAGCTTTGGCCATTACGTCTTTCACTGCTTCACGAGTTTTTTCAAGACTCGGAACGGTTTGCTTTTCTTCCTTAACAGGTTCATCTTTCACGGGTTCTTGCTTAGTTGGTGTTTCTACTTTAGTAGCAGTTTTTGCTTTTTTAGCCTTAACTTCTTCCTTAGCTTGGTCGATAGCATCGGCTTTATCTATAGCAGAACCTGCAATAGCTTTATAAAGGTTCTTGATTTCTTGATTTAATTCATTAGCTGTTTCTACTGTGATTTTTAATTCGATCATTGTTCTGTTTCCCTTCTGTGCTATAATTAACGTAGAATATTATTTTTCTAATTTGAGCTTGTTGATGTTGCTGCATCATCAGGCTCATTTTTCATGCCCAAATCCTCGCATTCATCAGGAATGCAATAATCTTGTTTTGGACATTTGTTACAGTCTCGCAATTTAATCACCTCCTTATACGCATTTAAGAATCATGCGAATCTCTTGTCCTACTAGAAGTCTATCTTTAAACGTATCTTGCGCTCGGAAGTCTTCCATGTAAACCTCAAGCATTTCGCGATATATTTGAGCCTTAAGCGTTTCGGGGGCATCTACTACCTCCCTATATGGTTTAAGGATTTTAACTGGTGAGCCGAAGGAGTAATCTATAAAGCCGCGTATTTTCAATTTTGCTTTGATGTTACGAACCTTATCGTTTGACCACCCTAGTAAAGCCATCACTTCTTCATTCGTTTGTACTCCGCTATCGTTGTAAGCGTTGTACAGAATTTCTTGTTCTGTCATATCTGTTTCCTCTGTCTATATCTGTTTACGATTGGATGTATTTCTTTGCAGTTGTCATACACAATACGTGGCTCACCTGTTATGTAAGACCAGTTTGTATAAGGGCTTTTTATTTTCTTATTACAGACCTTGCAAAATTTATCTTTTGCCATAGTCTTTTACTTCTTCCAGCCAGTAGCCTGCTAGTAGCCAAAGAGTAATACCTAACAGACCTTGGCAAATACCCGTCCACAAGTCGATACGATCTATATCAACCGATCCGACTGTTCCGACAACTAAAATTGCAGCAAGAACACGTACTGCATAAATTACTTTCAACATTTTTCCTCCTAAAAAGACGATACAATTAGAGATGTAATAATAAATAAACTAATGCTGGCGGATAACCCTAAAGCCAAAATCCACAAACAGCATATACCGACTTCTGCAAATAATTCCTTATTCAATGTAGGCCTCCTTAAACGCCTCCTTAATTTTTTCGTCTGTCCATCCGAGAGTGTTAGACAAGTAAAATCGGAACCCCTCCTTATCGATAGAAAAAGATCGTCCTTTTTTGCCTTCGGTTTTCCAACATTGCGCGAAAGGAAACTTGTCTCTTGCAATGCACTCTCTGATAGCAGTCAACGTTCTACCAAGAACGGTAGCCATCTGTCCGACTGATATAGTTTTTACTACCATTGTTACCTCCTATTTACCAGCGACTAGCTGTAATCACTGCTACAATGATAAAGAACAAACTAATTCCAGTTGCTAAGCCCGCAGCGATTAGCCATATACATATCTCCAAAATATCTTGTAAGTCTTGTTTGTCCATATTCAAACCCTCCGTAAATTGGCTAAATCTTATCAATTTTAGGTCTATAGTAATCCGTCTCCCAGTACTCTTTATCCTCACTTTCGTCGAGTTCAAGGGCATGACAAATCGCTACTATTGAGGTCATACGAACCGAACGGTTTTCGAGTGCTCGTTGTAACGTAGGTGCCGAGATTCCTGCAGCCCTTATCAAATCTGCTTTTGTCATTTTGAGCTCTTTCATGCGTTCACGAACAGCAGCTCCGTTCATTCTGGTTGTGAATTCTTTCTGTTCCATAATACTGTCCTTCCTTCGTCTCATACTTGTATCAAATATGAGACAACTATTCAAAAAAAATATTATGCAATTCTGCTTGACTAATATTTAGCGCCTTTTCAATAGCTAGCATTTCTTTGATTGTAAAAGATTCGCCCCCATCCCGGAAACGTCGATATAATACGCCTTTTTTAATGCCGGTTTTAGCTGCTAATTTCGGAACAGTATACCCACTTGCAATTATAGCCCCTTTCAGTTTATTTACGTTCAATTTAGGCCCCTCCTTTCTTATTACGAAATTCAATCAATGACTAAAGTATAATCTCATTTCATCTCATTGTCAAGATTTTTGTATCAAAATATCAAAAATAATTCACGTCGATAAAAATTCATTGTAAATATGGAACACATAATATATAATCTAAAGTAACAGAAAAGGAGATCGGATTATGAATAACAATACAATTGGGCAAAGGATAAAAAATTTAAGAATAGAAAAGGGGCTGTCTGTAGATCAAGTTGTAGAACAAATTTCTAAAAATGATAAACAATCGGGGATTTCAAGGGCAACATATTATCGATATGAGAGCCAAAATGCGGAAAATCAACCCGTAAAGGCCATAAAAGCTATCGCAAAAGCATTAGGTACGTCCGAAGAATATCTTTTAGGTCTTACTGAAGACAAGCGTTCTAGAGAATGGGCCATGATTGAAAATTATAATGCGGCAATAACAAACAGAAACGAATACGAGGAAAATTTAAAGAGTGAACTATCGCAATTCATTATGCAGATTATGGCTGATGATTCTCTTAAACAACTGCTAAAAACCTGTATGCTTTTACCAAATATTAATTTACAATATCTTAACTTTCTAGCAATTCTAGGAAATGGGATACAAAGAGAATATTCAGAAAAGCTATCTAAGGCAGAAGCTCATCTTCAATCATTACAAATTAATAGCTCATCTATAGTCTCGGCTATAGAAGTAATAGAAGATGCTATCGATAATTCAACCCCTGCGGTTACTTTATCATTTACAGTATTAAAGAATTTACAAGCCAATCTTAAGTCTGCAGAATTATATGCCGAACAGGAAGTCGATTACTATAAAAAGTCACTGCTTTTAATTGCAGACTTTTTAAATAATCTTCAGCAGCTACATAATCAATCTCTAAAAGAACAACGTAACGATTAGTGCAAATAATTTATGCTTTCAAAAGAAAGATCTAATACATAGGCCAAAAGAAGTCAGGGAAGTTATTACTAAAATAACATTTTAGACAGGGAAAATATAAAGATTCTTAAGATTTGTTAACTTACGCCATTTGGCGTTAGTATATATATATTTTTTTAAAAAGGGAGATTTTTAAATGAAAAGAGTGTTAGTAACAGGGATTTTATTAACTACTTTATGCTTTACGGGCTGCGGTGGACCTATTGATAACATTAAGGATGCTACGGGTCTTACGCAAGAACAGTCGCAACAAGTACTTACCGAATTGCAAAGTGTAGGGGTCACTGATTTCGGTGAAGTAAATAAGGCGGACGGACAAAAAGATGTATATTATATAGTTGATGAAAAGTACGGACAAACTTTCTTCCGCATCAAAAATAATAAAGTTAGTGAAATTGAAAATAGCTTTTCGACAGTCTATAAAAATGGCGAAAAGGTAGATACTATTGACGATGTGTATATAAGCAATCAGCAACAAGGAGAATATCGAGTTGCTGCTAAACAGGCCGTGTTATCCAAATTAAAATCTCCTTCTACTGCTAAATTTGATATAAAGCAAGTTATCCGCTATAAGAACAGTGTTACCGTCCGGGGCACTGTCGATGCACAGAACGAATTTGGTGCGATGATCAAAGGCACTTTCTTTGTTAAGATACTTGCTGATACGGGCGCAGTAGATTCGGTCAGTGTTAATAATTTATAGTCTAAATAAAAAAATAAGCCCCTACCCCCGCTATCAGGTAAGAAGCTTATTTAAAGGGAGAAAAATATGGAGACACGCACAATAACTATTCCTGAAGTACCTTCAGACAGGAGATACTGGTTTTTAAGAACCGAAAACGGTGAATACTATAAAGATTTTAAAGAAAATAATTTTATCGCCTATGGTCTTGATGAGATATCTGATATCCCCGAATTAAAGGCCGCTCAAACTGCAGACGACATGTATACAATAGTCTACTCTAAAATATTGTCGATAAAGGAAAACAAGCGCTCCGCAACATTCCACGCAAGACAAGTTTTGAAATTTGTCAACAGCTTTAATATTGGGGATATTGTTGTAATTCCATCAAAAAGAAGTGTTGAATACAGTATTGGCATAATAGAGTCAGATGTTTATATCGACAATAGCTTCACAAATGATGACTCTCAAGCATTAAAGAGTACATATGAATTCTATAAATTGTGTCCATTTTTGAAAAGACGTCGAGTACGTTGGCTAAAAGTTATCAGACGCGACAAACTACCACTCCAACTATTAAGATTTGCATTTGCTCACCAAGCGTTAGCAGATGTAACTAAATATGATCACTATGTAGACCGAATATTACATCCGGTCTACACTAAAAATAATAGAGCCTATCTATCATTAATTATCAACCAAAGAAACGGGATTCCGGCAGAAGAAATGGCGAATTTACTTTCCGCGCCAATTACACTTTTGCGTCTTGTAAATGAATTTCTTCCGCCAGAAATTGCTAATGACAATTCAATTATAGAATCTCGTGTAATTGCAGAGTCACCAGGCGCCGCTCAATTTGTTGGAACTGCATCTAAAATAGCTGGGGTATTACTCATCCTAGGTGCATTTGCTGTTGGCGCAAATTTAAAAGTCAATGTCCATGGAGTTGACTTAGAGTTACAATCAAAAGGATTTATTCAATTGTATCTAGATTATGTTTCAGAGGATCACCGTCACGAAGAAAAGATGTATGAACTAGATTTAGCCGCTAAAAAATTAAATAGCTCTCTTAACGCGCTAGAAATTAGTACGCCAAGAGAGCTAATAAAATAATTTATAAGATTATAAGATTGTAACATTCAAACATGTAAAGGTTATTACAGCAGCAATTAAGATTATTATGTACTTAGTAATTTCAATTCCTACCACCGAATAATGCCAGATGGACGGCATCCATATAAAAGGCACCGCTAATATAGCAGATATAGCAGAAATAAACGCGCCATACCAAACGGCATAACCAACGAGTTGATATAACGAACTCATATGACCACCTCCCAACCTTTCTTACCTCATTATAAATCTTAACTAACAATCCTTGCAATAGTTAATCATAAAAATAATACCTCTATCTCGAGATAGGGGTATTATGTTGAAGAAGTCAGTTCTGATGCGTGTTCTTCCGAATTTGTTGATGTCAACAAATTCGGAACTATTGAGGCTTATTCATTATAAACAAGGAGGTATGTAATTATGGCCATGAAACGTGCCAACGGTACTGGCACCGTATATAAGATGAAACATAAGGCTCTGCGTAAGCCATATCGAGCCGTAGTGACCCTTGGATATAACTCCGAGGGTAAACCCTTGCGTAAATCAATAGGCACCTTTGCAACGCAAAAAGAAGCTTATAATGCCCTTGCCCTATTCTCTACTAATCCACAAATTCAAGAGGAACGCAAAATCACTTTTGGGCAGTGCTTTGATTGGCGTATGGAAGAAGCCGAACGTCAGGGGCTCTCTAAAGGACGAATTAAAAGCATGCACGTTGTGCGAAAATTGGTAGAGCCCCTATTCAATATCGAAATGAAAAATCTTAGAGCGGCCCATCTGCAGTCTATATTCGATAATTCAACGCATACAAAGTCTTATCAAAAGTTAATTAAAGCGATCATAGTTTCGGTAGGCACACTTGCAGTCAAGCAGGAAGTCATTCCCCGCAACTACCTTTCCGATATTATTATTAATAAAAACGCTACGCCGATTAAGAAAGCTAACATATTTACAAATTTAGCGCTCTATGAGCTTTGGCGGCACGCTGACGATATAATATCCAAGCTAACACTCATATACGCCTACACGGGGCTCAGATTGAACGAATTACAAACAATCCGTGTTGATGATATTCATATTAAGGAACGATATATGATTGGCGGTTCTAAAACAGAGGCAGGTCGTAATCGAGCTATCCCTATCGCAGAATGTATCTCTCCTTTTATCAAGGAGCTTTATCAGCAAGCAAAATTTAAACGCTCAGAGTGTCTATTAGATGGTGTGATACACAAGGACATATACCGTAAAGAACTACAAAAGAGATGTAAGAAATGGAACCTAGGCGAGCACAAGCCCCACGACACAAGGCATACTTTTATATCGATGTGTAGTAACATAGGCATTGACGAAATTATAATCAAGCGGATCGTCGGCCATGCTAACAAGGATAATATCACTGCAGATGTTTATACACATAAAACACTACAACAATATATTGATGCGGTGAATAAGTTACCTTACGGAGATGACCTGTTAAAAGGTGAGCAACGGTTGAGCAACCGAGAAGAAATTAGGTGATTTTTACCGTTTTGCAAAAACAAAAAGACCAGTAAACATAAGCGTTTACTGGTCTTTTAGATTTGTTGTACTATTCGGCGGAAATTACAGAAACTGGGCAAACGGATTCGCAAGAACCGCAATCGATGCAAGCATCGCCAATTTCGTATTTAGTTTCGCCTTCAGTAATGCAGGAAACTGGGCAAACAGATGCGCAAGAACCACATTTAATGCAACCATCAGCAATAACTCTCATAATTAGGACCTCCATCAAAATATAGATCAGAACTTTTTATTATCATTTAGAAAGGCACTTGCCTCAACTTATGTTCTCATTATCACACAGTTCAAATTGAAAGTCAAATGAAAATGATAAAAAATTATATAATATTTTGCATAATAATTGTTCCTTTTTATCATAAAAAGCCTATATTTATATATATTTTGATATTTCTTTTCATTTATGTAATTGAGTTTAATAATCAATAATTGAGAATGCACTAATTATCATTTCAATTAAAATACGTACTATTATACTAGGAATTCAATTATCAATATTTATTATCATAAAAACTATTTTTTTATTACAACAGATTTAACGCTTATCTATATTTTAATCTAACATATAAACTTCACTCTAAAAAAGGCCGAATCATACGATTCGACCTCATTTATATTTATAAAGTAAAGTAATATCTTTACTATTATTCACTATATAACAATAATACTATTTTTTTCTTATAGCACTTAGAAAGATGTTAAGAATGTTAGTGTACCTAAAATAACGCCTGCAAGGTTTGGTACGATTAAAATATAATCACGTTTAGGTGATTTTGTCCAACCATATAATACCCAGATCAAACAGGATACTGCTGCAAATAATGGTTGCCATGGTTGACTAGGTTGACCATGAAGATTAGCAATTATTTGTGGGATATAGGCTAAAAATACAAATACACCAATAAATGCACCAATAGAACCAACTAACATGTTAAATCTTTCTTTTGTCATAGATGACCTCCTTATTCAACATTACATTATTATATCTTACACAATATACTATATCATATTTTTTCGATGTAGTCAATTGTGTAAAATTAATCATGCAAATTAGTTTAATTCATATTGCTTTTGATTACACTTATATGTAATCTATATTAAAATCATATAGACTAAAATCATAAAAAACGAGGCCGAATCTTACGATTCGACCTCGTGTGTGCTTGTATAGTAGAGTAACCTATTCCCTATTATTTACCAGGGAAGAATGGCCATACCATTGGAATGATAATTAAGCTTACTACGAAGCAAACTAAAATCAATGGAACGCCAGCTTTTACATAGTCAGTAAATTTGTATTGACCAGGACCAAGTACTAATGTATTTGGAGGTGTACCTACAGGTGTACCGAATGCGCAGGATGCGGCAACGCCGATAGCCATCAATACAGCATGAGGATCAGCACCCATACCTTGAGCAATGGAGATACCGATAGGAGCCAATAATGCACAAGATGCAGTATTAGACATAAATTGCGTCATAACACAAGACAAAATAAACAATACGCCTGTTGCAAAGTAAGGACTAGGATCGGAACCCATAACACCAATTACTGCATCAGCAATCATTTTACCTGCACCAGATTGATCAAGTGCAGTTGCCACTGGCATCATACCAGCAAACAAGAAAATTGTTACCCAGTCAATAGATGTGTAAGCTTGTTTTTCATTCAAACAACCAGTTAATACGCAAAGCATTGCACCAATAACAGCAACCATGCTCAACGGTAAGTTAATACCAAAGTGTTCTTTCAATGGTTCACCTAAAATCATGGCAAGGATTACACCTAAAAGAATAAGTCCGGAGAACAATTGTTTCTTAGGATCGTTAGAAATATCTTCAGTAGCTACTTCTTGTTCTACATCACCGGCATCAGTAATTTCATGTTTAGGTAATAAATGTTTACCAATGAGCATCATGAATACGATAGTAGCGATAGTCAAAGGAATGCCAATCCAAGCAAACTCAAAGAAACCAAATGGTTCAATACCAAATTTAGTCAATGTACCACTTACAATGATATTAGGTGGTGTACCAACCATTGTAATGATACCACCGATACCTGCAGCGAATGCTAAAGGCATCAATTGACGAGATGCAGGAATCTTAGCAACAGCACAGATACCAACAACTACAGGAAGTAAAGCAGCTGTTGTACCAGTGTTAGATAAAAATGCGGACATGGTAGCTGTTACAAGCATAATCGCAAGCATCAAGCCATTTTCGCTAGTCCCTGCATGAGATACTACGGTTTCCCCAATTTTTTGAGCCAAACCAGTATAGAATAATGCAGCACCAACAACGAACATGCCTGCAAACAACACAACTGTACTATCAGATAAACCAGAGAATACAACCTTAGGAGTAA